>OGQD01002206.1_pt1 | contig 11048 bp, 10 predicted proteins | sample 1553091 | NCBI WGS metagenome assembly OGQD01 (sample SAMEA2580290, study PRJEB22360) | human gut metagenome | biome: human gut; feature: human-associated habitat; material: faeces | place: Denmark | collected 2008/2010
ATTGCTGACCAATTTCTAGTAAAACTAATTCACCGTTTTCGTCAAAAATTCTTTTTTTAAGTTCATTACTATCAGTAATAGGATAATCAAGAAACATTTTACATTTGAAAAGGTCATCAGCTGAGTTATTTTCAATAGTGCAGATTAAATCTAAATTTCTTTTATCATCAATGATTTTAAGTGCTTTCTCACTTTGGAAAGTCTTAATATTTTCTATAGATTTATAAACGTTTTTTTCAAAATCAAAATCATTTAAATTCATATGTTATTAGTATGTTTTAGTCAGCATTCAAATATACATATTACCTAAACACAAATAAGCTATTATCCCTTATCTTTTTCAGGCAAAGTTGTTCTACAGATAAATTTAAATTGTATGAACTTAATTTTTTAAGACATAAAAATAAAAAAGTCTCAGGTAAAACCTAAGACTTTTTATTTGCAGAGAGGAAGGGATTCGAACCCTCGATACAGTTACCCGTATACTACCTTTCCAGGGTAGCTCCTTCAACCACTCGGACACCTCTCTTTGTATTTGAGATTGCAAAAATAGACTATTTTCCGGAATCTGCAAACTCAAAATGCAATTTTATCAGGAAATTTCTCCACAAAGGATTTGGGAGAAGTTGTCTGCAAAGCTTCCGGTGTAGTTGGGATTGTCAATTAAGTGCATCGCTTTGGTAATAGCACTTTCAGCGGTCATATCTTTTCCGCTGATGGCTCCGATTCTTGAGAAAATATTGCTGTTTTCGTATTTTCCGAACGATATTCCTCCTGAAATACACTGACTTACCACCACGATTTCAGTTCCGTTATCTCGGATCTGCTGCAAAGTTTCCACCGTTTTTTCGCTGCTGAAAATGGTTCCCGAACCAAAAACCTGAAGAATAAGAACCTTCATTTTTGGAATTTCTTTGAAGTGATTCAGGTTCATGCCCGGAAAAATTCTCCAGAAAATAATATCTTCCGAAATATGATCGTCAACGTGAAATTCTCCAGCAGAATGATCCCGAAGAAGATTATCCTTAATAATATTCAGATGAACTCCAGATTGTCCGAGAATAGGGTAGTTCGGACTTGCATACGCATCAAAATACTCCGCAGAATATTTCAGGGTGCGGTTTCCTCTCAACAGTTTATATTCAAAATAAATCGCCACTTCCTGAATAACCGCTTCGTCATTTTCATACAGACTTGCATAATAAAGACTCGTGAGAAGATTTTCTTTCGCGTCGGTCCGTAAATCCCCGATCGGTAGCTGTGAACCTGTTAAAATAACGGGTTTTTTCAATCCTTTCAGCATAAAACTCAATGCAGAAGCGGTGTAAGACATCGTGTCTGTACCATGTAGAATTAAAAATCCGTCGAACTGATGATAATTTTTCTGAATATAATGAGCGATAATTTTCCATTCTTCAGGTCCCATGTCCGAAGAATCCAGCGGTTTTTCAAAAGGATGTACAAAAACTTCGCATTCCATCAGCTTCATTTCGGGCATTTTTTCAAAAATATTTCCGAAATCAAACGCACGAAGGCTTCCGCTTTCATAATCTTTCTCCATACCGATCGTTCCACCGGTGTATATCAACAGGACTTTTCTTTTCATACAGGACTTTTATTAGATTTTTATCCTCCATTCGCAGGATTCCTCAAATTTACGTTAATTTGCAAAGATTTGAAAATGAATGAAAGATTTACAGCAAACTTTTGAGTATTTAAAGCAGTTTTTAACGGAAGAAAGATTACAGAAGATAGAGCATTTTGCGCCGGAAAGTTCAGATTTTATTCTTCCGGTGGTGGAAGATGTCTATCAGTTCAGGAATGCAGCAGCAATTGTACGTTCTGTGGAAGCGTGCGGTTTTCATAAAGTGGTGGCTTTGCAGGAAGAATACAGTTTTGAACCCAATCTTCGTGTTACAAAAGGCGCAGATACATGGGTGGAAGTGGAAAAAATGCCGAGAAGCATTGAATCTTTTCAGAATATAAAAGACAGAGGCTATAAAATTGTTGCAGTTTCTCTGGAAAATAATGCCAAAATGCTGCCCGAATACGAAATTACAGAACCCATTGCTTTGGTTTTCGGAACCGAAATGGAGGGTGTTTCTCAGGAAATTCTGGATTTTGCCGACGAAACGCTGGCAATTCCGATGTATGGTTTTACCCGAAGTTTTAATGTTTCCGTAGCCGCTTCTATTTGTATGTATGAACTGAAGCAGAAACTATTAAAATCTGATATCGATTATAAACTGAATGAAGAAAAACTCCTGAGGATGAAAATCCGTTGGGCAGTAAACTCCATCAGAAGCGGACAGCAGATTTTTGATAAATATTTAAAAGATAATGGTCTTGAATTATGAGATTAACGGTGCTTTTCGTAGTTCTGATATTGATAGGCTGCAATAAAAAGACTGATAATATACCTCAAGCTAAAATTGCTGTTGATACTTTTTCACAAAATCTCATTGAAGAAGAACCTGAAGATACCACAACGGTTTCCTTTTCAAAAACCTTAACCGGAAACGGATATTCTTATATATTAAAAGGAAGACAGAATATTAATGATGGAATCAATTTTAAATCAATTGATATTTTTCATCAGAAGAAACTTCATCAGAGAATTATTTTTGATACGGTTTCTGTTTTAAATGAATCTGAAGCTTATTTTAATGTAAGTCAGGATGTAAATTTTGACGGATTTAAGGATTTGGAAGTAATAAATCAAGTGGGAAATTACTGGTCTTCATCAAGCTTCTGGCTGTATAATAAAAAAACTAAAAAGTACGATTATTACAAGCCAATGGATACGATCGTTAATCCTGTAGTTGATAAAAAAAATAAAACAATTACATCAACTTATCATGTCGGTCCAGTAAACTATTACTATAAAGTATATGAGTGGAAGCATAAAAAGCTAACCATGACCCATTATCAGGAAGGTGAAGATAATGGTTTCTAAATCATATGATTATAATTCCACGCGGCAACAAAAATTCCAGCAGTCTCTGTTCTCAGTCTCTGATTTCCCAAAGAAACAGCTTTTATGTTATTCTCAGCTAAAAAAGAAATCTCTTTTTCCGAAAAATCGCCTTCAGGACCAATCAGAAAAGTGATATTTTGCAATCCGGGAATCTTATTGAGTTCCGTTCTTTCTAAATTCTCGTGGCAGTGCGCAACAAACGTATGTTCAGGATCAATATTTTTTAGAAAATCCTGAATCTTCATTACATCGTTAATAATGGGAAAGTGAAATCTTAAACTCTGTTTGGATGCAGCAATTGCCTGTTTTTTAATTTTATCCAGATTGATATTTTTACGCTCTGTTTTTTCCGTCTGTAGAAAAGTGATTTCAGAAATTCCCATCTCCACTGCTTTTTCAACGAAGAATTCAATGCGGTCAATGTTTTTAGTTGGGGCAATCGCAATATGAAGTTTCGGGCTGAAATCTGGAAGATTATTTTTAATTTTATCTACTTCAATATGAGCTTTTTTACCTTCAATCGTCAGTTTTCCGGACGCAAGGTTTCCCTTTCCGTCCGTTACATGAATGGCTTCACCGTTTTTCATCCGAAGAACTTTTACAATGTGTTGTTGTTCTTCATCGTTAATCGTTACCACATTTCCTTCAATTTCGCCGTAAAAAAGTTTCATATTTAAATATTTAGAATCTGCCTGAATTTTCTAACTGACTATTAAAAATAAGTTTCATTTTCGCTTAAAAATGCTACTCCTGTTTTTATGGTTGTATAAATATCGCCTTCACAATCTCTGTAGGAACAGGTGTAAATCTCCTCAATCCATTTATTATTTAAGAAAATTAAATTCAGATATTCGTTTTTTCTTAAATTATTTTTGATAGATAAATAATCTCCCTCTTTCGGTTCATATTCAAAACTGAAAACATTTTCTGCATTGATCTGTTCAATAATTTCTTCCTTAATATTCTGAACATATCCCGTTTCTGAGCTTGCCGGAAAATAATCGGCGAAATCCTCCGATGCTTCATTCTTTCCCGTCACCGTTTCTAAGATCCAGTAATATTTGGAGTTTTTCTTAGAATGTTTGCCAAGTATTTTTTCCTCTAACAGTATTTTCATAAATCGTATTTTGCGGTTGCTGAAGTTCTCAGATCAGTAAATTCTCCACGCTCAAATTTTAACTGAGCAACCATCGCAATCATCGCAGCGTTATCCGTTGTATATTCAAATTTCGGAATGTAAATATTCCAGCCCAGTTTTTCATGATTGTTCTGCATCGCCGTTCTCAATGCCGAATTTGCCGAAACTCCTCCTGCAATCGCAACCTCGTTGATGTTTAAATCTTTTGCTGCCTTTTCCAGTTTGTTCATCAGAATTTCAATAATCGTTTTCTGTACGGAAGCGCAAAGATCATTCATATTATTTTTAATGAAATCAGGATCTTTTTTTACCTCTTTCTGAATAAAATACAGCACAGAAGTCTTAATTCCGCTGAACGAATAGTCGTAATTTTCCAATTTAGGTTTATTGAAGGTAAAAGCATCCGGATTTCCTTCTTTAGCCAGTCTGTCGATAATAGGACCTGCCGGATAATCGAGATCAAATATTTTCCCGATTTTATCAAATGCTTCTCCTGCGGCGTCATCAATGGTTTTCCCGATAATTTCCATGTCGAAATAATCTTTCACCAGAACAATCATCGTGTGTCCGCCGCTCACGGTAAGACACAAAAAAGGGAACTTTGGCGGCACAGGATTTGCATCCTCGATGAAATGGGCTAAAATGTGCGCCTGGAGATGGTTTACCTCAATAAGCGGAACATCCAAACTCATTGCCAAAGACTTAGCAAATGACGTTCCCACAAGAAGAGAACCTAAAAGTCCCGGTCCGCGTGTAAATCCTATCGCAGAAATTGCATTTTGTTGTATATTTGCTTTTGTTAAGGATTTTTCAACAACGGGGATTATATTTTGCTGATGCGCACGCGAAGCCAGCTCAGGAACCACACCGCCATATTCTTTATGGATCGCCTGATTCGCTGCAATATTCGAAAGAATAGAATTTCCCTTGATGATAGCTGCTGATGTATCGTCGCAGGACGATTCAATACCTAAAATTATAGAGTCGCTCATAATAATGGCAAAGTTAGAGAATAATAACGAGAATGAGAACAAAAAATCAGTAGCTGGTAACTTAGGTAATCAGGTACAGAAAGCTGTTGAGAATGCGGAAGGTGTTGTAAAAGAAACAGTTAAGGAAGCGTCTGAACTTGCTTCAGATGCGATTAATCATCCCATTGAGACGGCTGAAGAATTTGGAAAACAGGCGGTAAAAGACGTTACCAGTTATTCCTGGTGGGCAAAACTTTTACTGATTCTCTTCTGGCTGGGTTTAGCTTTGGTGGCAGCCATTTTTGTAATTATTAATCTTCCTTCCACAAAACAATGGGCGGCAGATCAGGCGTTACAAATTGTTAATCGCGACTTTAAAGCACAGATGTCAACAGAAAGTGTTGAGGTTAATTTTTTCGGAAATGTAAAAATCAAAGGTTTAAAAATCAAAGATTACAAAGGATACGATTTTATCCAGTCCAAAGAATTTATTGCCAATTCCAACTGGCTTTCTTTAGCCTCCAATATTACTAAAAATAATTCGCTCAGCTTTAATTCCCTTACTTTAAAAAATGCGGATGTAAAAGTGATTACGTACAAAGGCGACAGCATTTCAAACTTTATCCGTTTTACACAACTATTCGACAGCGGTAAAAAAAGAGATCCCAATAAACCTCCGTTTCAGCTCGATTCCCGATTGCAGATTCTGGATTCTAAAGTTTCCATCGTTAATCTGAATTCTCCGGGTGAAAAAGGAAAATGGTTAACCGCAACCAACTTTAATCTGATTGCCCCGAATGTAAAAGTAAACGGAAGAAATATTTCAGGATCAATCAATAATATGTCTTTCACCACAACAAGATGGGGGAAATCTTATTTTGTAGATACTTTTTCTACGGAGCTCTCCATGACGCCGGAATATCTTTTTCTGAAAGACCTTACTTTAAACACAGATCACTCGCTTTTACAGGGAGATATAAAATTCAACCTTCATGATGACGGTTCTTGGGCAGATTTTGCAGACAAAGTAAAATGGGATATGAATCTAAAACTGGGAAGCCAGTTAAGCGGTTACGACATCAGTTATTTTGTAACGAACTGGGATAACTTTAAACCTTTCAATGTTTCAGGGAAAATGACAGGTCCGCTGAATGATTTTAAGCTGGATAATTTTCTCATCCGAAATCCTGATGTGAATATTGCCACCAAAAAAATGAAGGTGAATAAACTGCTGAAAGGTAATTTTTTAATTGAAACCAACGATCTTTCCGCAGACTTTACCTATAAGGATCTGAAAGCGATGATGCCTTCATTTATCGCTAAAAAAATGAAAAACTTTGCGGATGATTTCGGAAAATTAAAATACAACGGAACTGCAAGTGTAAATCCTAACCGTGTCTATGTTTCCAACGGAAATCTGATGACGGGAATCGGGCAGGCAAAAATCACGAATTTTTCTTTAACGGAATACAGCTCCCCGATGCCGAAATATGCAGGAATAGCCGAAGTGAAGGATCTTAATACTTCCGTGATTACAAAAAACAAATCGGTAGGATTAATTTCTGGGAAGTTCAATATCAACGGACAGAGTTTTGATGTGAATACGATGAAACTGACGACGAAATCACAGATTTCGAGCATTGAAATTATGAATAAGGAGATCAATAATCTGTATCTCGACGGATTATTGGATCATAAGAAATACAACGGACTCATCACCGTGAATGATGAACAGGCAAAAGCAACCATAAAAGGATTAATTGATTTCAGCACTTCAAGAATTTCGATGAATGTAAATGCTGATGTTAATTATCTGAACATGAATTACTTTACCAATAAACCCGGAAACCAGATTGTAAGCGGGAAGGTAAATGGTAAAATGGCAATGTCATCCATCAACGATTTAACACTGGATGTGGAAGCCAGCGGAATTAATTTTGCAACGGCAACTCAGAAATATTCCATTCCGAATGCAAAACTGAAGACTTTTGTGGAAAACGGAGGACGTGTGATTGATGTGGATGCTCCGGGAGCTGTTAACGGAAAAATTTCAGGAAGATATAATTTAGGAGATCTTGCCGGAATGGTAGAAAACGGACTCAATAAAATTCTTGTGGGTCCTGCACCGAGAAAAATGTACAGAGGACAGACTTTTGCCATGAATTTTGATGTGCAGCAAGGTTTGGTAAGCTATTTTTTACCGGATCTTAAAATTCCGCAGGGTGCAAAAGTAGAAGGGCAGTACGACGGAAATTCCAATAATCTGATTCTGAATGTAGATGCGGCTTCACTGAAATATATCATGACGAAAACTCAGGAGATCACAGAAGCGGACAAAGCTTTGGCTGCTGCAAATCCTGATTATAAAATCAACGAAAGAGATAATATTACCAGAGACAGCGCGATGGTAGACAGCGTTATGGTAAGAATTAATACGGCAAATCTCAATGAGCAGATTTATGCTAAAATAAACAGGGTTCTGTACAATAAAAATGTTCTTAAAGATATTACCTTAAGCGGAAGAAACGAGAACAATACCATTCTTCATCTGGCAACGAAATTTAAGCACGGAAGTCCGGAAGATGAGCTGGATGATAATCTTAAAGAATATGCCATCAACGTTAACCAGTCAACCAACGCAGGAGGAGATTTTGTGTTCAGGTTCGAACCTACTGAGGTGAAGTTTAATGACGTAACTTGGGCAATAGATACCAGTCCGGAACTCAATCATTCCATTACCTACCGTAAAAAAGAAGGCGATTTTGATATTCAGAATCTCAGGATTTTTTCAGACAACAGTGCATTGTTTATTAAAGATGCCCAGTTTAAATCTGCAAAGGATTTTTATGTAGATGCGGAAGTAGATAATTTTGCCATCGAAAAACTGCTGGATATGCAGGGCGGAGGAAATTCTATGAACATTAAAGGTCTTGCAAACGGAAGTGTGAAAATTAAAATGGATAAAAACACGCTGCAGCCTTTGGTGGATATGACGATTGATGATATCATGATGAACGGAAATGACATGGGGGATATTATAATTTCTGCAACCAACAGTTATTCTCTGAATGTCTACGACGTCGATATAAAAGTAAATTCCGCAGGAATCATCGGAAATAACAGCCTTCACGTAACAGGAACGGTGAACAATAATACAGCTTCTCCAACTATTGATCTTACCGCAGAAATGCGTGATTTTGATGTAGCTTTTGCCCAGCAGTTTGTAACCTCAGTTTTTGGAAATCTGAGAGGAAAAGCAACCGGAGATCTTAAAATTTCAGGAAAATTCAGCAATCTGGATTACAGCGGCGATATTGCGCTTAAAGGATTCGGGCTGAAACTTTTGTTTACTGGAGTCGATTATTCTTTTGATGATACTGTAATTCCTTTAACCAAAGGTTTGGCGATTCTTAACAGTGTTGAGGTTCATGACGGAAGGACGAATTCGAAGGGAAATATTTCCGGTGCGATTCAGTTTGAGACCCTTTCATCAATGGGAGTCAACCTCGTGATGAGAGCCGATAATTTACTTATGCTGAATACTACCCAGAAAGATCTGGATTTATTCTGGGGAAGAGTTTACGGGCAGGGCGATCTTTACGTTGACGGACCTGTTTCCGGTTTGAGTATTTCTACACCGAATATGAAAGCCTTAAACGGAAGTACTTTTACATTCAATTCAGGTTCCACTTCCAATGTTGAGGAATTTAAAATGCTGAGATTTCTGAAAGAAGGAAAAGACGGATTGGTAACTTTAGACGAAAAGAAAAAATCCGGAGCCAATATGAATCTTGATTTTGCTCTGGATGTTGATAAGGGAACTACCGTAAATGTTTTAATTGGCGACGATGTAGGAAATATCATGGTAAAAGGAGCAGCGGAAAAACTTCGTTTCCAGATGAGCCGACAGGGAAATATTGCCATGAACGGAGCCTATAAAGTAGACAACGGAACTTTTGTTTCTAAAGCTATTCTTAATAAAACCTTCCAGATCGAGAAGGGAAGCAGCATCCGATGGGACGGAGATGCAATGAAACCTGCTTTAGATATTACAGCAAATTATACAAGAGTGGTTTCCAATGCCGGAGAATATCTTAATATGGGAAGTCTTCAGCCGATCAGTATTCTGCTTCAGGCAAATATTACCCAATCGCTTATTGATCCTAAAATAGATCTTAATGTAACTGCTTTGGATGTTTCCAGTCAGATTAAAGAAACTTTGGCAGCGAAGATGAGTCAGGAAGGTGAAAAAGTACTTCAGTTCGGGTCTGTATTGTTGTTGAGTACCTTCAATGTTTCTGAGACTGGAGGAGTGAATGTAAATGTGGGAGATGTTGCGCAGACGCAGGGATATAATTTATTGCTGAAACAATTGGGTTCTGTGTTAAATGCCATGAGCAGCGAGTTCCAGATCGACCTGAATTATGTAAAAGGAGACCAGTATTCCAACATTGGAGACAGAGCGAATGCGGGCGTAAGTTTTGCACTTTCACCAAGAGTTAAAGTAAAAACAGGATTGGGAATTCCGTTAACAAAAACCGAAAATACAGACGTTAATTATCTTTCCGGAGAAGGAACGATAGAATATGATATTTCTAAGAAAAATGACGGAAGTCTCTTATTAAGAGGGTATTCCAAGCCTTCCAATATCGGAATGGTGAACGGAGCCGGATCGAACGGAACTGCGAATCAGGCTTACGGAGCGGGGATTGTATGGTCTAAGAGTTTTAATTCTATATTCAAAAAGAAGAAAAAAGATAAAAAACAAACGGCTGAGCAAACGCAAATAAAAACAGATTCTGTAAAATCAGGGAGTAAATAATCAGAATATTTTAATGATTTTTGTCATATGTGTTAATTATTGTTAATCTTTGTTATAATTTTTTTTGTTAAATTATTTTTTATAAATTTGCAAAAAATATGTAGATTTTTTAAAGAAATTGTAATTTAACTAATATGAACTATCAACTGGACGAAATAGACAAGAAAATTCTTGATTTCTTAGTAGAGAACACAAGAATGCCTTTTACAGAAATTGCTAAGCAGATGGATGTTTCTGCGGGTACAATTCACGTAAGAGTGAAAAAGATGGAGGATGCAGGTATTATTTTGGGATCATCTCTTAATATAGATTACGGAAAGTTAGACTATCACTTCACCGCTTTTATCGGAATCTTATTAACCAAATCTAACAGAACTCAGGAAGTTCTGAAAGAATTATCTACTATTCCAAACGTAATTGAAGCTAGCGTGATTTCAGGAAAATATAATATTTTCTGCAAAGTAAGAGCTAAGAATACAGACGACGCAAAGAGAATCATCTACCAAATCGATGATATTCAGGATGTAATGAGAACAGAAAGTATGATTTCTATGGAAGAATACTTAAGTGATAAAAACAGACTGATTAACGCGATCTCTGTATAATCAAATTTTAAACGAATTATATAAAAGAACTTATGAAATCTCTCATAAGTTCTTTATTTTTGTAGTTATGGAAGAATACAGCTATTTTGATGAAGATCCGAAGAAAGGGTGGGGTTTCATCTTTGCTTTTGCAGCATTGCTCTTGTTTACGATTATGGGATTCGGGATTGATCTTGATGAATATTTGCAGCAAGAAACCCTGAATATTCCGGCTTGGTATGCTTACACTGTTTTCGCGATTGATGCTTTAATGGTGGTAAGTCTTGTGCTGATGTTTTTTTACAGAAAAATAGGCATCTTTGCCTTTCCTGCCTTACTGGTTCTGCATTTCTTTATGCACAACTATTACCTGTCTACTTTCCTTTACACCGACGTTACGAATCTTTTCCTTTTTACAGGTTTCGGAATGCTGGCAATAATTCCGAAATGGAAGTTTTTTAGGTAAACTATCTTTATTAATAATGTTTTTTGAAAAAAATATTATTTTATAATATTCATTTCTTGATTTATAATTTGAAGATTATCTAAAGCAAAA
>OGQD01002207.1_pt1 | contig 11044 bp, 11 predicted proteins | sample 1553091 | NCBI WGS metagenome assembly OGQD01 (sample SAMEA2580290, study PRJEB22360) | human gut metagenome | biome: human gut; feature: human-associated habitat; material: faeces | place: Denmark | collected 2008/2010
GCCACCGATTCGCCCAGCGCCACAAGTCGGGCCAGGTAGCCCTCGCAGGCATGCACCGGCACCCCGGCCATCGGGATGGGCGCGCCCCCGGAACTGCCGCGCTGGGTCAGCGTGATGTCGAGCAACCGCGCGGCCTTGCGTGCGTCGTCGTAGAAAAGTTCGTAGAAGTCCCCCATCCGGAAGAAGAGCAGCAGGTCCGGGTGCTCCGCCTTGGCGGCGAAGAACTGCTTCATTAAAGGCGTGTGTTCTGCGCCACCCTTGCTGGGCTTGCTTGTTTGATTGGAATCAGTGGCTTGCAAAATAATCTGCCTCGGCTTGTAGCGGTCGATACCGGCCAGAAACGGCAAGTAACGGGGTTTTCTGTTGCGATCATGTTGCGACGGGTTCCGGTTGAGGCCAGAATCCTGTTGCGACGACAAGGATCGGGGTTTCGGCGATGGCCACCAATGTTGCGACGAAGGCGGGCGCCCGCCGAGCGGGCTTCAAGTTTAGTCTGACCCACGCGCAGGTGATGCAGCTTTCCACCACAGTCGTGCCAGAGGCCGTTGAGGGTGGGCGGGTCAAGTTGGTTCCCCGTCCAAAGGCCGACCAGGGCAAGCCCTACCGGATCGTGGACGCCAGCCAGGGTGCCCCCGTGGGCTTTGGCTTCTACGTGGGCAAGACCAAGGTGACCTACGAGATGGTCAGGCGCGGCCCCCAGGGCGTGCGCCGCTTCGCCTTGGGCAACGTGACGGACATGGGCTTGTCGGAGGCCCATGACAAAGCTCGGGAGCAGGTGGCCATCCTGCTGAGCACCGGGGAGAACCCAAAGGTCCACCAGGCCAAGGCTAGGGAGGCAGCCCAGAGCATCAAACGGCTGGCAAACATCACCGTTCGCGAGTGCATGGATGCCTACCTGGCGGACATGGAAGAGCGAATGGCGTTGGGGCAGGTCAAGGCGAACAGCGTGGAGGCTTATCGGGACAGCATGGCGCGGTTGGCCAGACCGGAAGTGGCCATGGCCGACCGGGTCGTCAAGGAGCTGCGCGAGAAAGACATCACGGCCGCCTACAGTAAGATGCGGAAGAGCGCCATGGAGCGCTCCAACCGCGTCCCCACTCACATGAAAGCCGTCCTCAAGGGCTATGAGGACTGGGCGGAGCTCGACACCGCCAAGCTCGAATCGCTGGGCATCACGGGCAAATACATCCAGCGGGTGAAAGCCGCCGGAGTGGCTGCGGCCGAGCACACCTTCACCGATGCATACCGGGGCGTGAAGCACATACTGCGCAAGGAGCTGGAGTTGGCAAGCATCGAGGGGCGTCCCCTCGTTCTGTCCTTTAACCCGTTCTCAGTCGTCTTCAGCAAGAAGCTGGTGCGAGGCGCGAGGGAACTGCGGAAACACTACCAACGGGCTGAAGTCCGTAACCCTCTCGATGACAACAGCCTCCCCAAGGTGCTCAAGGCAATCGTGGCCCGACGAGACGAGCAGGGTGGTCACAATGCCGCCGCTTCGGACTATCTGCTGCTGACGCTACTCTGGGGCTCGCGCCGCAGTGAAGCGGTGCAGCTGCGTTGGTTTGATCGCTGTTCCAAGGGCGAGCTGTCCCAGCGGGAAGTGTCCTGGGTTTGGCTGGGTGCAGCGGATGCGGTGAATCCCTACACCGGCCGAACCGGCCCGCAGGTGTTCATGAGCGACACCAAATCGGGCGAGAGCCGATTCTTGCCCGTGACCTACTTTGCGGAGCGGATCCTGCGCCGTCGCTTCGAAGGCCGTTTGGACAACGCCACAGCAAAGAAGGAATTAGCCGCCGCTCGTCAACTGCTGGAGTCAGCGCGCAAGAGTGGTGCGAGCAAGGCCGTGATCGCGGGCCTCCATGAGGCCGTGGAAAAGGCGGAGCACGAGGTTCAGCGAACGAAATATGTGTTTCCCGCCCGCTCCAGCCGAAGCAAGTCCGGGCACTACTCCGATAGCAAGTCGATCCTGGCCAATGTGCGCCGGGATGCCGGGCTCATTGACCTTCGGGACGAGGTCGACCAAGGCCTGACCACCCACGATCTGCGCCGGACCTTGGGACGCTACGCCGGCCTCCACTTGGGAGACAGCCGGGTGGTCTCCCAGATGCTCCACCACCACGTGTCACAGCCGGACGACAAGGGCATGTCGGAGGTGAGCTTGCGTTACACCGACCAGGAGTGGAAGCGACTGCGCGAGGCGTTTTCCGAGGTGGAGGAAATGATGATCGCCACCAGCCCCAGGGTATGGAACCGGCTCAAAGGCGTGGACAAGCCCCGGCTGGACGAGTCCAAGGACGAACCGGTTACTATCTTTGCTCCCCGCAACCAGATCACGGCGCTGGATGACGATTGAGCTTCAACGCACCGAAGAGCAATACCTGTCGCTGCAGGAAAGGGAGTTGGAACGGGCTGCGGCTGGCCTGCCTCCCCCCACCGTTAGCACCAAGGCCGCGGCCAAGTTCCTGGGCGTCCACTACGACACCCTGGGCGAATGGCGGCGACGTTCGCCTCCCTTGGGACCGCCCTTTCAGAAGGGGGCAGGGCAAACTTTGGGCGGGCTGAACCAGCACGTGCGCTACCTCTACAGCGCCCTGGTGGAGTGGCAGCAGGCCCGAAACGGGAAGACCGCGAAAGAACGCCGCCTGCAGAACGAACTGGATCAGGCGCAGCAGCGGGTGCGCGAACACGAGCTGGAGCTCGCGCTTCGCCAGGCGAAAGACGAACTGGCGAAGCTTCAGAAGAAGCTTGGCCGCATCGCCGCCCTGACCACCCTGCAAGACGTGGCCATGGAAACCCACGACTGGGCATTGATCGGGGATCGCATCGCTGGCCACGTCCTGGCCATAGACGACGCCACACTGGCGCAGGCCTTGGCCGAGGGCGACGTGTGGGAAGGCAGCGTGCAAGACGCCCTGGCCCAACCCTGGACCAGCACCGAAAACCGACAGCCCTACCAGGACGCGTTCCTGGGCGTCCTCGCCGCAACCCAGCACGCCATCGAGGCGGCACGGTCGCGCCAGCGCGCCAGCGACCTGGAAGAGCGGTTGAGCAGCGATGTTGTGGAGAGCGCTGGGATTCGGCCCTTTGGGAAGGGGAGCAGTCGGCTTTGAGCGCTGACGAATCCGGCTGGATGGGTGGGCGGCGTCCAGGACGCCCTCCGAAAAATCCCGGTCCTTTCGTCTTGACCTACTCAGAGGACGTTGAGCTTACCCAAGCGATCGATGGAAAGCGGGAGTGGGTCGGTCCTGGTGTGGCGGCCTACATGCTGGGTATTTCCAAGGACGCGCTGAAAAAGCGACGCCAGAGAAACGAAGGGTTGATCCCCGTGCACCGACCGGCGAGAAGCAACCGTCAAGGGGTGCAATACCGTTGGTCTTCGGTGCGTGAATGCCGCGATGCCGAAGGGTATCAACGGTCCATGATGGATGAGCGACTACGGAGAACAGAAGGCCGCTTGGAATCGGCTGAGAAGCTTCTGGCAGAAGCTCTTGCGGCTCTTCGACAAGCGGGCATCCCCGGCTTGGAACAGAAATTGCCCATGGCGTTGAACGAGTCCGATCGACTGATGGGGCTCGCCGTGTTTCATCCCCATCGACCCGCGCGTGCGCTCACGGTGCTTGAAGCCCTCGAAATCCCTTGGGTGAGCAGCGAGGCGCGTCAGCCGTTCCACAACTGGGCCATGGACGTGCTCCAGTCCGCCGCCGAGAGCGTTGCGAAAGCCACCGATTGATCCTTGCTCCCGTCTTTTTATCGGGAAACGCTCGGATGAGGCATATCAATGCATGCTGGCCGTTATCGGGACATTTGTCCCGATAAAGCGGCCTTTTCGCGCGGAAATCCTACAGCGCTGCGCCCGCAAGATCGCGCCAGTTCCAATCGGGAACGACAAGCGAGATCGACATGCAGTCCAACGTTCTTCAATTCAAACCGGCTACCCGCACCAAGCGCCTCTTGGCGCCGAAGGCCACCCGGCTCACCACCGCTTGCTACAAGGCCTGCGAAAAAGACCACTCGACCATCGATTGGTATACGGCCCCGGCAATCGTCAAAGCGCTGGGTGGCCAGGAGGGGTTTGACCTCGATCCTTGCACGCCGGAAGACCATTCCGATCTGCCGGCGCCGACGGCCCGCCGGATGATCCCGCCCAGCCAGGATGGCCTGGCGACGGTGTGGTGGCCGCAGGCCTTCGTGTGGATGAACCCGCCCTACGGCAAGGGCATGGAAAAGTGGATGGCCAAGCTGGCTAACCACCCCGGTGGCGGCATCGCGTTGGTGCCGGCGCACATGGATCCCGGCTGGATGCACGACTTCGTGCTCAACCATCCCAACACCACCGCCATCCTCCTCACCCGTGGGCGCCTGAAGTTCATGCGACCCGACGGAACCACCGGAACTGCCGCACCGACCGGGTCGGTGTTCGTGGCTTATGGCCAGCGGGCCGCCCGCAACCTCAAGAAGGCGCAGGAAGACGGTGTGCTGCGTGGGAAGTTCTTTGCCATCCAGCGGGTGACGAAGGTGGTCAACGCCAACCAAGGGAGTGCCAACGATGAGTAATCAGACCGACGGCGCTCTGCGCGTCCTGCAGTGGCTTGGGAACATGGAGACTCGCGTCAACAACCTCTCGCATTCCAAGGGTGGGCGTCAGGTGCCCGGAAATCTTCCGATGCGCACGTGTCCGAGGGATTACGCCAAGGAGTGGGAACAGAAGGTCGCCCACCGCAAGGGAGCTGCGAACAAGCGCTTGGTGAAGGCCATCCGAGCCATTCCCGCAAGCAACAACCGCGAGCGAATGACTTTGTTTGTGAATTACGCGCTGAAAGTGGCTGTCCATCGGCAGCTTGAAAAGTTCCAGGCCAACTCGGGATTGTCCGTGATGCCGTGGGTAGACATGGATCTGTTGGGACCCGTGAAGGAAGGGCAGGCCGATTGGCACGGACAGGTGACCGATGCCTACGTGGCTGCCATGCAGCATGCAGCGCCCTTTGAGTGCCTGCTGGGAGAGCTGTTCAACGTCGTGGTGGGGGCGGGCCAAAAATCGGATTGTCAGCACTTCACGCCCTGGGACATGGCCAGTGCAATTCCGCGACTTCTCCCCGAGGGCAGGACGTTGACGGGCGACGCCATGGTGGCGCCGGTCACGGTGATGGATCCCGCGTGTGGTTCTGGAACGCTGCTGTTGGCTCAGATCCAAGGCCATCTTCGGAATGGCCATAACCGCCCTGACGCACTGAAGAGCCTTGTGGTCATGGCCAATGATCGGGACCCGCTTTGCGCCGCAATGACGGCCCTCCAGTTGCTGATGAATCAGCTGGTGTGGGAACGGCCAATTGGCCTTGTCAACGTCGAGTGCAAGGACACGATCACGGAATGCCTGGAACCGAAACCGGTGTTTGGCACGGTGATCGCCCATTGGACGACTGAGTCGACCACCTTCAAGGAGAATCCCCATGACGCATAAGGAAATGTCCCCTGGTCTGGCCAGCGGTCTGGTCAAAGCGATCCGTGGAATTCCCACGCGACCGAACCGTCCGTGGAATGCCCGTGAGGCCATGGAGCTGTTCGTCCAGCACACCCTGGTAAGTCTTATCCACGCGGGCAACATGATGGCGATCGACAAGTTGGGGGCATGCTTCCACGGCCCCACACTTGGCTTTGCCACGTTGAAGGAACATAGCCCTCCCGTTGAGCCGTTGGCTCATGCCATCAAGGTCTACATGGACCTGGTGGGCGAGTGCCGCCCGTTCGAAGACGTGCTGGTTTGGGTGCATGCCGAGTTGTTGGCCACCAAAGGCGGGGAAGGCATTGGACAGTTCTTTACGCCAACGGACTTGGTGGAACTGACCGCTGGTATCGCTCAGGATCACTTCATTCGTCACCCGACCAATCCTCTCTGCTTCAGGATTCACGAACCTGCATGCGGTGCCGGTGGGTTGCTGTTGGGCGCTGTTCGCTCGCGAATGGAAGGCTTTCCCAGCGACACGATCGAGGTGAGCGCCGTGGACCTGGATCCGTTCTGCGTGGCGATGACGGCCTTGCAGCTGCATGCAGCCCAAGTGCTGCATGGCGCCCCGCTCAAGCACGTCGAGCTTTGGGTGGGAAACACCTTGGCTGGCCCACTGAAGCTGGGTTACATCACCAACCGGTGGCAGGGAACGGTTGAGGAGTTGTTGGAGAAAAAGGCGGTGATGGTTGTTTAGTCAAGTGTGGCCTCCCGCCCCGCCGTAACAAGCACCCGTTACACCCGTCACAGGTGCTTGTTACGGAGGAATCTCCCGTTGATTCAATGGCTTTGCAGTCGTGTCAGTGCTTGTAACGGGTGTAACGGGTAGGCGGGTATTACTTTCCAGTGCATAGGAAGTGTGGGCTTGAATGACTCATGAGTTTTTCAAACTGATGGATCCACTTGTTACACCTGTTACACCCGTGACAAGCCTTATCTGATAAGGGTTCCAGCGGTAACAAGGGGTGTAACAAGCACCTGTTACACCTTGGTCTAAAAGTGCGAACTACCTCACGCATTTGCAGAAAATGCTGTTGAGGCAGCAGAAATTGGTTTTAGTCAAAAGATCGGTATGGACAAGTTCGAGAGCTCTGTTTGGATGGAGTTGTGGCCACAACAAGGCCACGTCATCCAGGACACGAGCAATGACGAACATCCCGACATCGAAGAAGGCGACTCAACCGCGAGACGAATTGTTGAAGGCTCGGGTAAGTCGAGCTTTCAAGCAGCGGCTACAAGCGGCGGCTGATGCCCAGGGCAAGACTCCATCGGAAGCCATGCGCCAAGCGCTGGTGGAATGGATGAGTCGCGTCCAGCAGGCCGCGTAATCAATAAAAAACCCCGGCGCCAACCGGGGTTCTAAAACGGACAACACACACATGAACGATACAACGACAACCTCGGGTGTCAATGGGCGCCCCAGCAACGTCCTTTCCTTTCGAGGAAATGCGGCACCCAAAGCGGCATTTGGCGCACCAGCGCCCAAAGCAACCTTGAGCGATCAAGCGTTCGAGGCTGATTTCGCCGACCATCTGAAAGCGACGGAGGAGTATGCGATCGGCGGCAAGTTGCCCGATGGCGACGACGATTGCAGCTTCTTTCGATGGCTGCCTGAGCAGGGCTATTGGGACCGGTGTTCTGAGAAGGACATGGCCGCCAAGGCGCTTTCCTGGCTCCGATTGGAGCGCAAGGACAAGGCGAACGCCGGTCACGCCACCAGCTGCATCAACACCGCCGTGCTGGAGTTGATGGGTGATCGGCAATGCTGGCTGCCCAAGAAGTCCGATCGCCGGGCCATCGTTCCCCTCAAGGGTGGCTACCTTGAGATCGTCAAGCCGAACGAACCGAGCAATGCTCCCGTGGTGGCTGGTGGTGAAGAGGTGGTGGATCAAGACGTTTTCTCTCCCACCTACGGTCAGAGCTTGGGGCTGAGGCAGGCCATCCTGTTTCCGGAAGACGCTGCTCCCTCCAGGGCGCGCATCCGGGTGCTGGCACCGAGCAAGGAACATGGCATCACTTACCAAGTGCCGGCCAAGCTGCGGCTGGATCAAGTGGATGGGGGCGGCCAATACGGTCATGGCGAAGGATGGCCTCAGGGGGTTGGTGCCGCCTATTCCGTCCCAAAGCCGTTGGACCCCAAATCGAAGTTCGGTCAATACCTGGATCTCTTCCAGCCTGACCTGGAGGTGCGCGCACTCCTTCAGGAGGCGGTGGCCAGCTCGCTGATGTCGATCTGCTTTGAGAAGGCGTTCTTCCTCGTCGGGTCGGGCAGCAATGGCAAGTCCACGTTCCTCCACATCCTGCGCGCTCTTCACCCCCGAAACGTGTCGCTGCGTCTGGAGAAGCTGGACGGCACCTTCGCCATGGCCCCGTTGGTGGGCAAAAGCGCCTACATCGTCACGGAAACGCCAAAGGTCCTGGCCGCTTCTATCCAGGAAGTGCTGAAAGCGCTGATTTCGCGTGACCCCATCCAGGTCGAGGCCAAGCGCAAGGACGCCTACACCACGCTCCCGATCGGAACGCTGTTCGCCAGCGTCAACTCCTGGTTCACGGTGTCAGGGCACGAGCACGGGTTCTGGCGAAAGGTCCTGGCCATCCCCTTCAATGTTCGGATGGGTGAGAAGACCCATGAGGGCGCGAAGGATGGAAATGGAAAGAAGCGTGAGCCTGACTTCCACCTGCAGATCACCGAAAGCGAGGAGGAGATGGCCCAGGTGCTGGACTGGGTGCTGGAAGGAGCCCTGCGCCTCATGGAGCGGGGCGGGTTTTCCGAGAAGCTGCCCGACGCCGTGCTGGCGCTGGCCGAGCAGAACCGGATGGAGTCGGACACCACGATGGCCTACATGGCAGACCGGGATGCGGCTTACGACAGCGGTGTTTGCACCGACAAGACCGCCATCTATGCCGATTACCGCCAATACGTGTTGGAGGAACTGGGCAAGAAGCCCGTCAACGCGGAAGACTTCTGGAAGCGCGTTCGCGAGAAGTTCCCGGAGGCTGGCATCTACCAAATCTCCCATGGTGGCAAGAAGCCGCGTGTGGCTGAGATTCGGATTGCTGGCATCAAGCCTCTGCGCGACATGGCGGACCTGGAGACGCCTGTATGAGCAAGTTCACCAAGAACCACCTCGACGCTCGTCGGCTTGCAGAGGAGGCAGGACTGAACGTAGTCCACTTGGGAACCAGTCGAGGTGGACATGTTGAGATGGTGGCCGAGAAGGCGGGAAAGACGAGGAAGGTGTTCTCCCCTCAGTCACCCGGCGATCAACGCGCTGTCCAAAACCAACGTGCCTTTCTGAAACGGCTGAGCCGATCAATGGCAGCGTGACTAGGAGGCCCCATGACGACTTCCCCTGACCTCCAAACCCGCCTGGCCCAGGCCGCCAACCTGGGTGACCTCGACGAATGCCGCCGGTTGCTAGCAGCGGGCGCCGATCCTACCTTCGCTGACGCCGACAAGTTCACCCCGCTGCACGAGGCGGCTCAAGGAGGTCATCCGGCCGTGTGCGCCTTGCTCATCGAGGCAGGCGCATCCCTGGACGCGGTCGACAAGACGAGGAACACACCGCTTCACGAGGCTGCGCGGTTCAACCATCCCGACGTGGTGCGCACCCTGGTGAAGGCAGGGGCAGAGCTGGAGCGTCCAGCCTTCGAAGGTCGGACTCCGCTGTGCCAAGCCGCGCTCTACGGATCTAAAGATGCACTGGAGGCCTTGATCGACGTGGGCGCCGATGTGAACGCCCGCATTGAGCACGACACCAGCAGGAGCGAGTCCGGCAAGAAGCTGGGCTATCTGAAGCTCGACATCGGTGTGGCGGTTGAGACCAAGTTCAGCGGCACGACGGCGCTTCACCTCGCCGCACAAGCCGGAACGAACTGCACCACGCCCAACCACCCCGACCACCTGGGTTGCGCGGAACGTTTGCTCGCGGCAGGGGCCGACGTGGGCGCAAAGGATCGAACCACCGAAACCCTGAAGAACCTGTTTCCCACCGGGGACGTGCTTCATTCGGCCACCGCTCTGATCCCACTCAACTACGCCGGCACGCTGGACATGGCCAAACTGCTCGTCGCCCACGGGTCGCCGTTGGACGCCTCTCACTCACCCTTCGCCAGCGCAGTGGGTGTGCTCAAGGGCCAGCAAGGCATGGACATCGCGGCCTTTCTGTTGAACCAGGGCTACGATCCGAACGAGGGCGATCGGGCGGTCATGGCGAAGGCGGCCGTGGAAGAGGGGGCGGTCCACCATCGGGCCCACGAGATGCGCGCCACCGAACGGCAGCAGCACTTGGAAGAACGGTTGAATCAGGCCCCACCCGCTGCACCTCATCCGAGCAGCCCCAGCACGCCTTCCATGGTGATCGGCGGTGCAGTCTGGAACGCCCGTGACGACGTCCATGCTCGGTCGATGCCTTGGAGCGCCAGTGGCGAGTCCCATGCCCACCCAGCCGCTGTCCAGGAAGCCCCCCGCCAACGAATGCGTTTGTGACGAGGTCTTGCCAAATCCCGACGCCGTCGCATGCTGAAGCCATGGACCCTTCCGACGCCCTCCACGAAACCGCCCTCGATCGCCAGGACGCCCTGGCGGCGTCCCCCCGTTTCGTGGTCCTCAGGACCCCCGGCGGCATCCGCCTCCAGTTGCAGGACGACGACGGTAACCCGGATACCCGGCTGACCATCGACCGAGCGATGGCACTGCTGGAGAGCGCGTTGGAGCAAGGCCGAGCCGTCACCCTCCACGATTAACCCACCACCATCCGCACCGCCGACAGGGTGCGTCTTCTTCCCAGGAGATCCCTGTCGTGTCCGATTCAACCAGCGAAAGCTTCCTCCAGCGCCACTCGCGCGACGTCGTCGAACGCCTGATCCGCCAGATGGAGGAGGGCACCGGCCCCTTCGTCCAGCCCTGGGACGCCCGCGTGGATCTGGGGCTGCCGATGAACCCCACCACCGGCAAGACCTACAAGGGCGGCAACTTGCTCCACCTCTGGGCCCTGCAGAACGCCTGGGACGTGAGGGACAACCGGTGGATGACCTACAAGCAGGCCGCGGCCGTCGGTGCGCAGGTCCGCAAGGGTGAGAAGGCCAGCGTCATCGAATTCTGGGACTGGTCACCGGTTGAAGAAGCGAAGAAGAGCGGCGATCCCGAGCTCATCGCCAAGGCCCACCCCAAGGTGTTCTTCCCCCGGGTGTTCAACGCCTCCCAGATCGATGGCTTGCCCGCCCTGGTCCTACCCGAGCAGCGGCCCGACCCAGAGATCCATGAGGCCTGCGAGAAGGTCATCCAGGACAGTGGGGCCAAGATTCACCACGACGGCGACAACCAGGCGTTCTACCGCCCGATGACCGACAGCATCCACCTTCCCGAGCGCAAAACCTTCCACTCGGCCGGCGGCTACTACGCCACCGCCCTCCACGAACTGGGCCACTGGACCGGGTTCCCCTCCCGATTGAACCGCCCCCTGAAGGGCGGCTTCGGCTCCGTGGACTACGCCAAGGAAGAACTGGTGGCGGAGGTCTCCAGCATGCTGATGGGCTCTCGCACGC
>OGQD01002208.1_pt1 | contig 11037 bp, 8 predicted proteins | sample 1553091 | NCBI WGS metagenome assembly OGQD01 (sample SAMEA2580290, study PRJEB22360) | human gut metagenome | biome: human gut; feature: human-associated habitat; material: faeces | place: Denmark | collected 2008/2010
GGTACGTGAGCTGGGTTTAAAACGTCGTGAGACAGTTTTGTCCCTATCTGCCGTGGGCGCTGGAAATTTGAGAGGACCTGCTCCTAGTACGAGAGGACCGGAGTGGACATTCCCCTGGTGTACCGGTTATGACGCCAGTCGTATCGCCGGGTAGCTAAGAATGGACGAGATAACCGCTGAAAGCATCTAAGCGGGAAACTTACCTCAAGATTAGATTTCCCCGGGGCTCCAAGCCCCCTTAAGGGTCGTCGAAGACCACGACGTTGATAGGCGGGGTGTGGAAACGCAGCAATGCGCTAAGCTAACCCGTACTAATTGCCCGTGCGGCTTGATCCTATAACCTTGAATCAGCACACAAAACCCAATAACCAATCACAACAAACAACCTTCTGCCAATAACCCATTCCGCGTTGCGGATAACACCCCACAACGCACACAAGCTTCGCTTGGCGGCAATAGCCTGCTGGACCCACCCCTTCCCTTCCCGAACAGGACCGTGAAACAGCATCGCGCCAATGATAGTGAGCACATCGCTCGCGAAAGTAGGTCACCGCCAGGCTACCCCATGCAAAACCCCCGCTAGAACACTGGCGGGGGTTTTTTGCGTGTACAAACAGAAAAATAACGATCAGGCGCGCTCGGCACGGCGCGTCATCCACCTAATCCGCGTCCAAGCTTGATGCAGCTAGCGGAAAAACCTCAATGCTCCCTTCCCGGCAGGTCTTGAAATCGCGTCCTCCCGTCCCGATATAGCGCAGGTCGATTTATTTTTCCAGAACGGGAGTTTCAATATGTCCGAGACCTTGCACGCCCAGAGCGAAACCCTGGGCTTTCAGGCTGAAGTCAAGCAGCTGCTGCATTTGATGATTCACTCCTTGTACAGCAACAAGGAGATTTTCCTGCGCGAGTTGATTTCCAATGCTTCGGATGCGTGCGACAAGCTGCGCTTCGAAAGCATGAACGACGCGGCGCTGTATGAGGACGACAGCGAGCTGAAAATCCGCGTCAGTTTCGACAAGGCGGCGCGCACCATTACGGTGTCGGACAACGGGATCGGTTTGTCCCGCGAGGATGCCGTGGCGCATCTGGGGACGATTGCCAAGTCGGGAACCAAGGAGTTCTTTTCGGCGCTGACTGGCGATCAGGCGAAGGATTCGCATCTGATCGGACAGTTCGGCGTGGGGTTCTACTCTTCCTTCATCGTGGCCGATAAAGTAACCGTCATTTCCCGCCGCGCAGGGTTGCCCGCCGATCAGGCCGTGCAGTGGGAATCGGCGGGCGAAGGCGAGTACACCGTTACCCAGGCCAGCAAGGCGGGGCGCGGCACCGACGTGATCCTGCATCTGCGCGAAGGCGAGGATGAACTGCTGGGCGGATGGCGCCTGAAATCCATTATCCGCAAGTACTCCGACCACATCATGCTGCCCATCCTGATGCAGAAGGAAAATTGGGATCAGGAGAAAGGCGAGCAGGTCGTCAGCGATGAACTGGAGACGGTGAATCAGGCCAATGCGCTGTGGACGCGCAGCAAGTCGGAAATTGAGGACGAGCAGTACAAGGAATTCTACAAACACGTCGCCCACGATTTCGAGGATCCGCTGTGCTGGACGCACGCCAAGGTGGAAGGGCGGCAGGAATACACGCAACTGCTCTACATCCCGGCGCGCGCGCCGTTCGACCTGTGGGACCGCAACGCTCGGCATGGCCTGAAGCTCTACGTGCGGCGCGTTTTCATCATGGATGACGCGGAAAAGCTGATGCCGCTCTACCTGCGCTTCGTGCGCGGCGTCGTGGATTCGGCCAATCTGCCGCTCAACGTGTCGCGCGAGATTCTGCAGGAATCGAAGGACATCGACACCATCCGCTCCGGTTGCACGCGCAAGGTGCTGTCCATGCTGGAAGGGCTGGCGAACAGCGAGGATGCCGCCGAAAAAGAGAAATACGCGCAATTCTGGAACACCTTCGGCGCGGTGCTGAAGGAAGGCGTCGGCGAGGATTTCGCCAATAAAGACAAGATCGCCGCTCTGTTGCGCTTCGCCTCCACGCATGGCGACGGCGACAAGCAGATCGTTTCCCTGGCCGATTACATCGCCCGCATGAAGGAAGGCCAGGAAAAGATCTATTACGTCACGGCGGATACCTTCAAGGCCGCGCAGAACAGCCCGCATCTGGAAATCTTCAAGAAGAAAGGCATCGAAGTCCTGCTGCTGTCCGACCGCGTCGACGAGTGGGTGGTTGGGCATCTGACCGAATTCGAAGGCAAGCCGCTGCAATCGGTCGCCAAGGGCGGCCTCGATCTGGGCCAACTGGAAGACGAGGCCGAGAAGAAGGAAGCGGAAAAAGCCGCCGATGAATACAAGGATCTGCTCGACAAGGTGAAAGCCGCGCTGGCCGACAAGGTCAAGGACGTGCGCATCACCCATCGCCTGACCGAGTCGCCCTCCTGTCTGGTGGCCGACGAGCACGACCCGTCCGGTAATCTGGCGCGGATGCTGAAGGCGGCCGGGCAGCCGGTGCCGAACAGCAAGCCGATTCTCGAAATCAACCCGCAGCACCCGGCGGTGGCGCGCCTGAAAAAGGAAGAAACCCGCTTTGCCGACTGGGCCGAACTGCTGCTGGAACAGGCCACCCTGGCCGAAGGCGGGCAGCTCGAAGACCCGGCCGGTTTCGTGCGCCGCATCAACGACCTGATGCTGGCGCTGTCCGGCAAATAAAGGCAACGGGGCGCAAGCCCCGTTTCTCGACATGCGCCCGGAAGATTTGCAACGCCTGGTCGATCTGGAAATGCCGTTCGGCAAGTACCAGGGACGGCGGTTGGCCGATCTGCCGGGGCATTATCTCGGCTGGTTCGCCCGCACGGGTTTCCCCAAGGGCGAACTCGGGCGGCTGCTCGCCCTGATGTACGAAATCGACCACAACGACCTGCGCGGCCTGCTCCATCCCCTGCGCCGGCAATGATGGCAGGGTGCTATAGTGCCGCCATGCCGATTCAATCCCCCGCGCCCGCGCCGCACGAACATCACCTGAATTTCAACGAACTGCTGCTCTGGCTGCAGGAAGACGGCTGGATCGCGGCGGATACCGCTGAGGCGTGCAAGGCGGAATACCGTTTGCAGGGCGGCAAGCAAAACCCGCTGATCGCGCTGGGCGAAGCGCAGTTGCGCCACGGCAATCGCCTGCTGACGGCGGAAGTCCTGACCGAATGGCTGGCCAAGCGCTGCGGCCTCGAATATTTTCACATCGACCCGCTGAAGATCGACTTCAGCGGCGTCGGCGACGTGATGTCGAGCGCCTACGCGGCGCGTTTCAGCATCCTGCCGGTGCGCGTCACCGCCAGCGAGGTGGTGATCGCCACAGCGGAACCCTTCCTGCGCGAGTGGGAGGCGGAACTGTCGCACATTCTGCGCAAGGACATTCGCCGGGTGATGGCCAACCCGGTCGACATCGCGCGCTACCTCGTCGAATTCTTTAATCTGGCGCGCTCGATCAAGAAGGCGACGGCGAAAGGGGAGTCGAACAGCGGCCTGTCCAGCTTCGAGCAACTGGTCGATCTGGGCAAGGGCAACCGCCAGTACGATGCCAACGACCAGCACATCGTGCATATCGTCGACTGGCTGTGGCAGTACGCGTTCGACCAGCGCGCTTCCGACATCCACATCGAGCCGCGGCGCGAACTGGGCATCGTGCGTTTCCGCATCGACGGCGTGCTGCATCAGGTGTATCAGATTCCGATGCCGGTGATGGTCGCCATGACCAGCCGCATCAAGCTCCTTGGGCGTATGGACGTGATCGAGAAGCGCCGCCCGCAGGATGGCCGGATCAAGACGCGCACGCCGGGCGGGCAGGAGGTCGAGCTGCGTCTGTCGACCCTGCCGACGGCCTTTGGCGAAAAGCTGGTGATGCGCATTTTCGACCCGGAAGTGCTGGTGCGCGATTTTCGGGCGCTCGGTTTTTCCGAAGACGACCAGAGCCGCTGGCAGCAGATGACCAGCGCGCCCAACGGCATCATCCTGGTCACCGGCCCCACCGGCTCGGGCAAGACCACCACGCTCTACACCACGCTCAAGCAACTGGCGACGCCGGAAGTGAACGTGTGTACCATCGAAGATCCGATCGAAATGGTGGAATCCTCCTTCAACCAGATGCAGGTCAGCCCGGCGATCGAACTGGGTTTCGCCGAGGGCGTGCGTGCCTTGATGCGGCAAGACCCGGACATCATCATGATCGGCGAGATCCGCGACCTGGAAACGGCGGAGATGGCGATTCAGGCGGCGCTGACCGGCCACCTGGTGCTATCCACCCTGCACACCAACGATGCGCCGAGCGCCGTCACGCGCCTGCTCGACCTGGGCGTGCCGGCCTATCTCATCAGTTCCACCCTGCTCGGCATCATGGCGCAGCGCCTGATCCGCACGCTGTGTCCGCACTGCAAGCAGAGCGCGCCGATCACCGAGGTGGAACGGCAAACGTGGCGCGGTCTGGTGCATCCCTGGAAGGCGGGCGAGCCGACGCAACTGCATCATGCGGTGGGCTGCCTGGAATGCCGCATGACCGGCTACAGCGGACGGGTCGGCATTTATGAAATCCTGCTCAACACGCCGGCGGTGCGCGGCCAGATTCGCCCCGGCGCGGAAATTCCCCGGCTGCGCGAACAGGCCTTCCGCGAGGGGATGCGTCCCCTGCGTATTTCCGGGGCGCTCAAGGTGGCGCAGGGGCTGACCACGCTCGAAGAACTGATGAAGCAGGTGCCGCCGGCGGATGCCGAGTAAGCGCTCGCTACAGGGCTCCCCGCCTCAAATGCGCTGCGCCGCGCGTTGCACCGCTTCCAGATAAGCCGCCGCATCCATCGCCCCGCCGCTGCGCTGGGCGCGCCAGATGGTTTCGCCCAGGCATTCGAGAATGACGTGCTCGGCCTCGTGCGGGTCAAGGCGCGCGCTCAGCTGCTTGAAGGCGGCGCGGATGCCCGGCGGCTGGTCGATGCTCACCTGCTCGTGAATCGCCAGATGCAGGGAGAGATGGAGAAAGGGGTTCATCTGCCCGCTCTCCGGCGACCATTCCTGCTGCAAGGCATGTTCCGGATGGGCCAGCAAGGCGTGATATTCCGGGTGGCGCGCCGCCAGTTCGGCGGCGGTGACCTCCGCGCCCTCCAGCGGCTGTCTGGCGCAATATTTTTGCCAGGCGCTGCAGAAAAACTGACGAACCTGATCGCGGCTTGGATTGAACATGATGGTCAGAGGGGGCTATGGATTCGCTTCGCTGAAGCTTGAGTTTTTCGGATTTCCGGCGCTCACGCGGTTTTTTCCTTCCAGGCGCACAGATCATACACGCTGCATCGTCCGCACTCCGGGCGGCGCGCCTTGCACACGTAGCGGCCGTGCAGGATCAGCCAGTGATGGGCATTGAGGCGGAAAGCCGGCGGCGTGACGCGCAGCAGCTTCTTTTCCACTTCCAGCACGTTCTTGCCCGGCGCCAGCCCGGTGCGGTTGCCGACCCGGAAAATATGCGTATCGACGGCGATGGTGGGCTGACCGAAAGCCGTATTCAGCACCACGCTGGCCGTCTTGCGGCCGACGCCGGGCAGGGCTTCCAGCGCCTCCCGGTCGGCCGGAACCTCGCCGCCGTACTGCTCGACCAGGATGCGGCAGGTGGCAATCACGTTCTTCGCCTTGCTGCGATAGAGGCCGATGGTCTTGATGAACTTGCTCAAACCTTCGACGCCCAGCGCCAGGATGTCGGCGGCGGTCGGAGCGGCTGGGAACAGGCGGGCGGTGGCCTTGTTCACGCCGACGTCGGTGGCCTGCGCCGACAGGATCACCGCGATCAGCAACTGGAAGGGGCTGGCATAGCAGAGTTCGGTTCGCGGTTCCGGGTTTTCGGCCTGCAGGCGGCTATAGAAGGTCTCGATGGCGGCTTTTTTCATGCAGCAGGCGCGTTTTTTCCAGAAAATCAGGGGACTGCATTTTAACCGAGTGTTGAGTATCGGCGTCGTGCGTGTTTTGTCATGGATTTAATATGGGTCAAAATTAATGTGCCCGGTGTTATCATGCGCGACCTGCTTTGATCCTCAAAGTTCCCTCGGTCTGCCTGAATATTTGTGCTGGATATGCTGAGAAAAAGCGTACTTTATCTTACCGCTCTGGGTCTGGCTTCCGGTCTGGCCTGGTGGGTCTTGTACGGGCACGAAGACGATCGGTCGACGACGGTTCAGGCGCTGTTTGGGTCCAAAGGCGCCGCCGATATCGGTTTTGCGGCGTTGCGCCCTCTGGGACGCCAGGAAGGTCTCGATCCGGCACAGGTGGCTCTGGGGCGACAATTGTTTTCGGATACGCGTCTTTCCAGGGATGGCAGCATCGCCTGTGTGTCCTGTCACCGCTTCGACAAAGGAGGCACGGACGGCCTGCCGCGCTCCTTCGGAGTGGGCGGCGCCGAGGGCGTCATCAATACACCCAGCGTGTTCAATAGTGACCTGAATTTCGTGCTGTTCTGGGATGGGCGGGCCATCGATCTGGAAGCACAGGCGGCGGGACCTGTCCATAATCCGATCGAAATGGCTTCTTCCTGGACGGAAGTGCTGGCCCGCCTCGGTGCCGATGCGACCCTGCGTGGAGCCTTCTCTGCTGCCTACCCGGAGGGCTTGACGGCCGAAAACATCGCGCATGCGCTGGCAAGTTTCGAGCGCTCCCTGCGTAGCCTGGGATCTCCGTTCGACCGTTATCTGGGGGGTGATGCAGCCGCGCTTTCACCGCTGGCGCTGGAGGGGTACGAGAAATTCCGTGATTTTGGCTGCATCAGTTGCCATCAGGGCGTGTTGCTGGGAGGCAACATGTTCCAGAGGTTTGGCGTCATGGGGGATTATTTCGCTTCCCGGCCGCTGACCCAGGCTGACCTTGGCCGCTATAACGTGACCGGACGGGAGGAAGACCGGCACGTCTTCAAGGTGCCCAGTTTACGTAACGTGGCACTGACGGCCCCTTACTTTCACGATGCGGCGGCTGCAAGCTTGCCTGGGGCAATCGAGATCATGGGGCGTTTCCAGCTGGGGCGTGAATTGGCAAAGCAGGATGTGCGTGCGATCGAGGCCTTTTTGCAATCCTTGAGCGGGCGGGTGCCGGAAAGCGCGGTGGTGCCGTGAGGCGCAGCCTGGGGCGCTTGCGTGCCAGTCGCGCATGGAAGATTTCGCTCTTCTGCGTGCTTGCCGCGTTGCTGACCTGGCTGTTCGCGCACTCCGGCGATGTCGACCCCAAGGGGCATCTGCGCTATACGCGGGCCGTGCATGACGTACAGCATCACGATGAACAACTGAATGCGCGCGTGGTGGCGGCCTATGCCGGGTTGGTCGAGAATTATGACGGTATCCAGTATCACCTGCGGGAAATCGAGGCGAGCTTGCTGATTCTGGGCAAACTGCCGGACTGGATCGATGGCGAAGGCAGGCAGCGTCTGCAGAGCCGGCTTGCCGCCTTGCGCGAAGTGCATCAGCGCAAGCTGCGCGATGTCGATCAATTTCAGCGCGACCATGCCGTGCTGCGCAATTCCACCTTGTATTTTCCGCAGGCTGCGGAGCATTTGCTCGCAGCGGCCGTTTGGCCCGACCGTCAGCGTTTTGCCGATTTTTCCCGGCAGTTGCTGGCGGCGCGGCTGAACCGGCGCCTCGATCAGGCGGGCGCGGTACGTCTGGAAAACGAGCTACGCCATTTGCAGGCGGCAGCGGACGCGCCGACAGGTTTGCCGGCGGTGCTGCTGCATGCGCAGGTGCTGATCCAGCGTGGCGCAAAACTGGCCTGGCGGGTGGACGACATCATCCGCGCGCCGACCGCAGTGCAGCTCGATGAACTGGGCCGCAACTACCAGGCGAGTTATCGCCAGGCCTTGACGCAGGCCGCGTATTACCAGCGCCTGCTCTATGTGATTTCCCTGCTTCTGGGTGTTTATGCCTTGTATGCCCTGTTGCGCATGGAGCGCGACCGGCGCGCCCTGGTGGTGGCGCACGGCGATCTGGCTCAGCGTTATGAAGCGCAGCGCCGGGCCGAGGCCCAGTTACGCCTGTATGGGCAGGTGTTTACCCACGCCGGCGAAGGGATGATTATTACCGATCCCAAGGGCGGCATCATCGCCGTCAATCCGGCCTTCTGCCACATCACCGGCTATCCTGCCGAAGAGGTGCTGGGACAGACGCCGGCCCTGCTCAATTCCGGGCGGCATGCGCCCAGTTTTTACCGCAACATGTGGCACATGCTGAAAGAAAGCGGCCACTGGCAGGGAGAAATCTGGAATCGGCGCAAGGATGGCGGGGTGTATCCGGAATGGCTGTCCATCGTTGCGACCTACGATGATGCCGGGGCGCTGGCGTATTACATCGGCGTGTTCATCGACATCACCGAGCGCAAGCAGAGTGAGGAAACCATACACCATCTGGCCTACCACGATGCGCTGACCGGCCTGCCCAACCGGATCCTGATGGAGGACCGGATCAGCCAGGGGATACAGCAGGCGCGGCAGAACCGGCAGTCCATGGCGGTGATCTACATCGATCTCGACCGTTTCAAGAACATCAACGACAGCCTGGGGCATGCGGTGGGCGATGAGTTGCTGGTGCAGGCGGCGCAACGGGCGCTGAATGTGCTGCGTCCGACCGATACCCTGAGCCGCCAGGGCGGGGATGAGTTCGTTGCCGTGCTGCCGGAACTGAACGATGCGCAGGAGGCCAATGCGATTTGCAGCAAACTGCTGGCGACCCTGTGCCAGCCCTATCGCCTGGCCGGGCATGAACTGACGGTGAGCGGCAGCGCCGGGATTGCGCTGTTCCCGGACGATGGCGACACGGTGCACGAGTTGCTGCGCAAGGCCGATGCCGCCATGTACCGGGCGAAAGACGAAGGGCGCAACACCTTCCGCCATTTTTCCTCGGAAATCAGCACGGCGACCCTGGGGGAACTGGTGCTGGAAAACGAGTTGTTCGGCGCGCTGGAGAGAAACGAATTGTTCCTGTGCTACCAGCCCAAGGTGGCGGCTGGGGATGGGCGTCTCATCGGTGCCGAAGCCCTGATGCGCTGGCATCACCGCGAGCAGGGCGTGATTTCGCCGCTGGTCTTCATTCCGCTGGCCGAAGAAAACGGTCTGATCGGCAGTTTTGGCGAATGGGCGCTGCGCAGCGTGTGCGCCCAGCAACGCGCCTGGCTCGATGCCGGCTACGAAGCCTTGCCGGTGGCGGTCAATATTTCGGCGCAGCAGTTTGCACAAAACGAATTGCCCGACCTGCTGGCGACGATTCTGGCCGAATACGATCTGCCGCCGCATCTGATCGAACTGGAGCTGACCGAATCGCTCCTCATGCGCAATGCCGCCCGCGCGGCAAGCGTGCTGGAGCGCCTGCGCACCATGCAGATCCGGGTGGCGATCGACGATTTCGGCACGGGTTATTCCTCACTCAGCTATCTGCACCAGTTCCCGGTGCATACCCTGAAAATCGACCGCAGCTTCGTGCGTCTGACCGATGAGGAAAACACGGACGGCAGCCCCAGCGAATCGGCCCGGCTTGCCGCCGCGATCATCGCCATGGCGCACCAGCTCGAACTGGAAGTCGTGGCCGAAGGCGTGGAAACCGATGCCCAGGCGGCTTACCTGCATGCGCATGGCTGTGATGTGCTGCAAGGCTACCTCTATGGCCGCCCGCAGGCGGCGAGCGAATTTGGTCAGTTGCTGCGCCGCAGCGGCTGATTTTCCTGCTTTTCGGGCCGGTTCGTGCCGTCGATCTGGCGCGCTCGCAATTGGCCGCAGCCGCCTTCCACGTCCTGCCCTGCGGATTGGCGCACGGCGACGCGGATGCCGCGCTGGCGTAAATGCCGCACCAGTTGCGCCACGGTTTCCGGGCTGGGACGCTGGTAATCGAGCGCGGCTGTCGGGTTGTAGGGAATCAGGTTGAGGATGGCGTATTTGCCGGTGAGCAGATCGGCAGCGGCATCCATTTCGGCGAGGCTGTCGTTGATGCCGGCGAGCAGCGTCCATTGCAACTGGATGGGGTAGCCGGTGCGGCGGGCGTAATCCTCGCCCGCTTCAACCAGCGCGGTGGGAGTGAGGCGCGGCGCGCGCGGCAGGAGCCGTTCGCGCAAGTCGGCATTCGTGGTGTGCAGGGAGAGCGCCAGCGCGGGTCTGACTTTTTCCCGGGGCAGCCGCTCGAAAATGCGCGGGTCGCCGACGCTGGAAAATACGAGATCCTTGTGGCCGAAACCGCCCAGGGTGCCAAGCCAGCCGATGGCTGCCAGCACGTTGTCGAGATTGTGCGCCGGCTCGCCCATGCCCATGAAGACCACGCGGCGCAGCCTCTGCTGGCGGCGGGCCAGCACGACCTGGGCCAGCATTTCCGGCGCGCTGACTTGCCGCAGCAAGCCGCTGCGCCCGGTCATGCAGAAGGTGCAGCCGACGGCGCAGCCGATCTGCGTCGAGATGCACACGCCGTCGCGCGGCAGCAGCACGCTTTCCACGCTTTGTCCGTCGGCCAGACGCACCAGCAGACGTTTGCCGTCGTCGCCGGGATGTTCGGAAATCACGCTGGCCAGCGCATCCAGGGCGGCGCGCAGGGCAGGCAGGGCGGCACGTAGCGCCTGTGGCAGGAAATTTTCCGCCGCCTGTTTGCGTGGCCCGTGATCCAGCGCCTGACCGTGCAGCCAGGCGCGCAGCACGCGCTCGCGGTGCGCGGGGCCGGCCCCGAGCGCGGTGAATTCAGCCTCCAGGGCAGCCAGGCTGGCGGGGGGAGTCATGCTTGTCGTGCTTGTTGCGCTTTGCGGCGGGCGTCGATGGCGTCGATTTCGGCAGCCTGCTCCGGGCGTAACGCCTCGGTATTGCGCGGGCGCACCGCCGCGCGCTGGGCTTGCGCGCGGGCCAGCGCGGCGGCAATGGCCGAGGATTCGGAGACCAGCGCGAGGTCGCCGGCCTGCGGAAAATGTGCGGCGATGCTGGCATTGAGCCGCGCGTGCGGCGCGATCACGCCCAGGCAATGCGGCCCGAGGACGCGCAGGCCATGCTTGCGCGCCACCGCCT
>OGQD01002210.1_pt1 | contig 11029 bp, 15 predicted proteins | sample 1553091 | NCBI WGS metagenome assembly OGQD01 (sample SAMEA2580290, study PRJEB22360) | human gut metagenome | biome: human gut; feature: human-associated habitat; material: faeces | place: Denmark | collected 2008/2010
TGGAGCAGGCCGCCATTATCGGCGGCAAATACCGCCACACGGCATTTTCCCATTTTCGGGCACACCTGGCCGGTGATGCCTGCCAGACGGATGGACATATCCTCCAGCGCGCCCAAGCTCCCCGGCGGCTTGGCAAGCTCTGCCTGTCGTTCCCGAGCCGCGTCCATCACCGCCCGGTCTGCCGGGCGGATGGTCTGTATATACTGCTGCAATGCTGCTTCTGTCATGTCGGTTCCTCGATATACCCCTGCGCCGCCAGCCAGTGCAGCGACGGCAGGGCGTTCTGATTCTCAATGGTGAATGTGGCCTCCGGCGCGGCTTGCAGCACCGTGTCGATGATCTGCCGCATGGGGATGTTTCCCTCTCCCAGCGGGGCGTGCAGGTCCGTATCGCCCTGGTTGTTGTGCAGGTGAACGTGCCGCAGCCATGGGGCCATAGGCGCGATCCAATCCATGGGCGGCGTTTCGCTGACGCAGGTGTTGGCGTGGCCCACATCCAAGCACAGCCCCAATCGGGGATCGTCTATCTGGGCGGCGATGGACACCAGCGTCTCCGGCGACGGCTCCATCACGTTTTCCAGCGCCAGCGTCATGTCGGCCGGTACGTCCCGCAGGATTTCCCGCCAGAACCGCACCGACTGCTCCACATACCACTCCGGAAAGTAGACATGGGGAATAAAGCCTCCGTGGAATACCATGCGTCGTATACCCAGCGCCTGCGCTGCGTCCAGTGCCTGCCGGAACCGCCGCATGGCTACGTCCCGGGCCAGCGGATCGATGGCGCAGGGGATCAGCTCGGCGAAGGGGCCGTGGAGCCACAGACTGCTGATACCGTGTATTTCCTCCCGCGCCCGGGGCAGGGCGGCGGAATCATCCAGCAGAGGCGCATAGGAGAAGGCGATGGTCTCCAGTCCCAACTGCCACTGTCGGGCCAGCGCCGGGGCGCAGCTGTCCATGCCGGAGATATGCAGTTTTCCTTGCAGCAGGGGTGAGGCCATGTTCCGCGCTCCTTTTGTCGTTCTGCGGGGTATTATAGCATGAGTCCCGCAAAAAGAAAAGCCCCATAGGGCAGCAAAAAACCCGCTTGCGCGGGCAAATATCTCCGGACACCATAAAGCGGAGTGCCGCTTGGCGCTCCGCAGATATGGCAGGAAGAGAAGATGAAAAAAGTTTTTTGTTTCTTGCACTATTAGGATATCGCGGAGATGTGAAAAAAATTCGGTTACAAATATTAAAATTCTGTGAAATCTTCAACAATGTCCGCCGAACGATTCGTATTCTCGGCGTTTTTCTCCCGAACTTCCCGGAAAAAGGTCTGCAAAACGTCGCGGCATTCGTCGCCGCACACATTACCCACCAGCTGTGGCGGACGGGGAAAGCCCTCCATAAACAAATTCAGCACGCCGCCGCAGGCGCCCATCACCTCATCCCGGGCGCCGTAGTACACCCGCCGGATGCGGGCGTTAAGAATGGCCCCAGCGCACATGGGGCAGGGCTCCAGCGTCACATACAGGTCGCACTCGTCCAGCCGCCAACTGCCCAGCGCCGCATTGGCCTGGGCGATGGCCTCCATCTCCGCGTGAGAGACGGCGGCCTGCTTTTCCTCCCGCTGGTTGCGGCCGCGGCCCACGATCTCGCCATTGCGGACGATGACGCAGCCCACCGGCACCTCGCCGTGGACAGTGGCCTCCTGTGCCAGAGCGAGGGCCTGCTGCATGAAATATTCCTGTTCCATAGCTGTCCTTTCCGGGCGGACAGGCCGCCCCTGTTTGAAACCGGGCATAAATGCGTAAACTGGACGTACAATATTGATGTGGAGGGGAACCCTATGGCAAAGAAGCACAGCACAGACCCGACGCTCCGTGAACTGGAGCGTGAACTGTACAGCACCACCCAGGCGTTGAAGGAGGCCTATATCCGCTTTGACTATGTCTGCGACAGCGAGCTCATCGACGCCTGTATCTTCGAGATCAACGCCCTGAAAGCCCGCAGTAACTACCTGCTGCGCCGTATCAAGGAGCAGAATGGCCAAAGTGTGCCCTCCGGCATTCCGCACGCGGTGCCGGTGCTGAAGACAGAGCCGTCCGCGCCGCCCTGTGTGGCTGCCGGCGCGATAAAGGGGGGAGAGGTATGTCCGTCATAGAGATCGTATCCCTGGCCCTGGTGGGCCTGTTCCTGTTGGTAGCGGTGGTGCGGCTGGTTCCTCCACCGCCGCATCGGCGGATGGAGGATAGTCAAAGGGTGTGGAGGGGGGGGGGGCGCGCCAACAAAAAGCCGCTGAAGCTGGCGCTGCGGGTGGTGCTGAACAGTGCCCTGGGCCTGGGTGTCCTGTGGCTGCTGAACAGCACCGCCCCCGTCACCGGGCTGACGCTGGGCGTCAACTGGTTCAACGCACTGACGGTGGGTGTTCTGGGCCTGCCGGGGCTGGGGCTTCTGCTGCTGGTGAAGTGGGTGTTGGTGTAGTTACATAGGGAGGAAGGCTTCACTTTATTCCGTTCAACAGTCTGTTTGCTCGTTCAACAGGGAACTTATCCTCCATATCAACCACCTCAAACAAACTCGATGGCAATTCTTTTTCCCCGACCAAAGCAAGGTATTCCTCAACAGCTCTGCGGTCGATCGTGATTTTTCCGTGTCCCGCCCAATGGCGATTGCTCTTATCTTTTTTCAAACCGGTGATCCAATACCTATCGCCATTTTCAACGTCTATGTAGTTTGAACTGCCGCCTATGGCCTTTTGAAAGGCGTGGTCATTAAAATAGACTGTCTTTCTGGTTTTTGAGGTCTTTACATAGCCGATCCATGCCGGGCCATCATCGGAATATCCGGATTTTAACTCAATATACATTAGATCCTTTATCATCGGAAACCCTCCAGACCTGATTTGCGCGTCTTACAAAAGCCGCTCACTTCTCCATCTTCTCCAGATCCCACCCGTAAAAATGAAAAGCTACAACTCAATTTTAGCGGCATACGCTTTTAGAATGCGGTTGATCTCCCCTTCGTTTTTGAAAAAGACATCGTCGCATCGTTCCAGTATTGCCTCCCATTCTTCGTCTGACTCCTTATCAGCCAGCATCTGGTATGCATCATACGCGGTCAGCAAATTGCTTCGCAGTTCTTCGGATAAGACGTTCTCCAAAATCGAAATTTCCGCTTGCAGATCGCCCGTTTGCTCAACATTAAGGAAATACTGATCGTGCCCGCCATTATTGACCTCGCTTTGATAGGTCATCACCTCTGCATAGGGGGTGTCCGCACGGTTTTCCGCCCACAGATCCCACATTTTATTCCATTTTTTCTGCTCGCGTGATAATTCGCTTTTTCTTTTTTTGAAAAAACCAAATACTCCCATCTGATCAACACCTCTCAAAATTTGATTTGCGCGTCTTACAAAAGCCTCTTACTTCTCCATCGTTTCCAGATCCCACCCGTACAGCGGGTAGCGCTGCACGGCGCCGAACAGCTTTTTTTTCAGATCGGGATAGCGCTGCTCCAGCTCCGCCAGCGTCTCCGTCTCTGAGAGCAGCTGCTGCCAGCGCTGGGCCAGCGTCAGGAATTTCTGGCCCGCCGCCGTCAGCGTGATGTGCCGCTGGCCCTTGCTCCGCACGAACAGCGGCGTGCCAACCCGTTCCTCCAGCGCCCGTATCCGCATGGACAGCGTGGGCTGGGTGATGTACAGCGCCTCCGCCGCGGCGGTCATGGTGCCGTGCTGCACCACCGCCCAGAATGTCTCGATATCCAGGTTGGTCATACTACCGTCTCCTAAAATATAAATTTTCGTTGATATTTTACACGAAAACAATCAATTTTACAAGTGCGGATATCCGTGCTATGATACGGATGTGTTCAGGGAACACCGCTGGTTCCCTAAACCAAACGCTATTTTGATTCTTTCTTTCTTCCTATTTCCCTATTTCTCCCCCCTAATACCCGATAAAAAAGGACAGGTTTTTCCAGCCTGTCCTTTCGGGCTGTTTAGGGGTAGATTTTTCCCTGCGGACGTGGTATGGTAGTGCTGTTGTACACAGGAGGGATAACGATGCCCGGTTTTCAGTTTTATTTTGAATTGATCGGCGCGGTGGCCTTCGCCATTTCCGGCGCAGCCCTGGCGGTGAAGAAGCATATGGACCTGTTCGGCGTGGCCATGATGGGCATGACCACTGCCGTGGGCGGCGGTATCCTGCGGGATCTGCTGCTGGGCATCACGCCGCCCGCCGCGCTGCGCGACCCCCTACAGGCACTGGTGGCCATCGCTACGTCCCTGCTGGTGTTTCTGGTGTGGAAGCGCTTTCACCCCGAGGGCGATCACCGGAACTGGGAGGCGCTGCTGCTGGTGGCGGACTCCATCGGCCTGGGCATTTTCTCCGTCCACGGTGCGGCGGTGGCCGTCCGGGCCGGGCTGGGCGGCAATGTGTTCCTGACGCTGCTGGTGGGTATGCTTACCGGCGTGGGCGGCGGTGTTCTGCGTGACCTGTGCTGTATGGAGCGCCCCTACATTTTCACCAAGCATATCTACGCCTGCGCGTCCTTGGCCGGCGCGGCGGCATGTATGCTGCTGTGGAGCGCCGGAGAGAACCTGGCGCTGCTGACAGGCTGCGCGCTGACGGTGGTGCTGCGGCTCTGTGACGCGGTATTCCGCTGGAGCCTGCCGAAAGCGTAAACACATAAAAAAGACCGCGAAAGCGGTCTTTTTTGCTGTTATGCGGTGAGCTTCAGCCCGACGATACCGACGAGCAGCAGCCCCACGAAAATGAGCCGCGGGACAGTGACAGGCTCCTGGAAGGCCAGAATGCCCACGATGACGGCGCCCAGGGCGCCGATACCCGTCCAGGTGCCCATGGGCAGCGTCTTCGTAGCCTGTGACAGGAAAAAGAAGCTGGCGACCATGCCCGCGACCGCCCATACCGACGGCCACAGCTTTGTGAAGCCCTCGGACAGTTTCAGAAACGTAGACCAGAACACCTCCAGCCCGCCTGCGATGAAAAGATATACCCACGCCATACCGATTACCTCCAAAAACAAAAAATGCGCCCACAGGACGCACCTTCTAAGACCTAACGGCGCGCCCGCGAACGCCTGCCCGTCACCCGGTGGCGGCGGACAGCACAGGTACTATACCACGCCGCCACCACAAAGTCAAGCGATCCTGCACCGCAACAAATGTTCGAAAAAACAACTTGTGACACATGGAGATATGTGGTATACTATATTGTCGAGAATTTACGGTTTTAACCGCAGGAGGGGAGGGGTCATCATGGGCCTGCACGACGGGCATCGCCAGCGCAGCAAACGCCGGTATCTGGCGCTGGGTGCAGAGGGGATGGAGGACCACCAGCTGCTGGAGCTGCTGCTGTTCTACGCCATCCCCCGGCAGGACACCAACGAGACGGCCCACCGGCTCATCCAGCGCTTCGGCTCGCTGCAGGGGGTGCTCCACGCTGCGCCGGAGGAGCTGACCGCCGTAGAAGGCGTGGGAGAAAACGCCGCCGTGCTGGTGCGGCTGGTCGGCGACATGGCCCTGCGGGCCCGGTGCTCGTCCCTGCCCCAGAAGGTGCTGAACTCCCCTGACCGCACCGGCGCGTACTTCATGGAGCTGCTGGCGGGGGAGAAGAAGGAGATGCTCTACCAGGTCTGCCTGGACGCCAAGGGCAAGCTGTTGACCTGCCGCTGCATCAGCAAGGGCAGCGTGGCCGCTTCGCCGGTCAGCGTGCGCCAGGTGGTGGAGAACGCTCTGTAGGCCGGCGCCAGCAGCATTATCCTGGCCCACAACCACCCCAGCGGCGTGGCTTTGCCCTCCCAGCAAGATCTGCTGGTGACGCGGCAGATACAGGAGGCGCTCTCGCCGCTGAACATTCGCCTGGCTGACCACGTGGTGGTGGCTGACAGCGATTATGTCTCCATGGCGGAAAGCGGCCTGCTGGCGCGATAAACGGAGGATACCATGCCTGATCTGAAAGTCGTTTCTGAATACCAGCCCGCCGGCGACCAGCCCCAGGCTATCGACAAGCTGGCGCAGGGCCTGGAGAATGGCCTGCGCGCGCAAGTGCTCAAGGGCGTCACCGGCAGTGGCAAGACGTACACCATGGCCAAGGTCATCGAGCGCGTCAACCGGCCCACGCTGGTGCTGGCCCATAACAAGACGCTGGCCGCCCAGCTGTGCGAGGAGTTCCGGGAATTTTTCCCCAACAACGCGGTGGAGTATTTCGTCTCCTACTACGACTATTACCAGCCGGAGGCCTACGTGCCCCAGACGGACACCTATATCGAAAAGGACGCCTCCACCAACGAGGAGATCGACCGCCTGCGGCTGTCCGCCACCTGCGCGCTGCTGGAGCGGCGGGACGTGATCGTGGTGGCGTCGGTCAGCTGTATCTACGGCCTGGGCGAGCCGGACGATTTCGCCCGCATGATGATCTCCTTGCGGACCGGCATGACTTTGGAGCGCGACGAGCTGCTGCGGCGGCTGGTGGAGGACCGCTACGAGCGCAACGACGTGGCCTTCCAGCGCAATGTGTTCCGGGTACGGGGCGACACGGTAGAGCTGTACCCCGCCTACTATAAGGACCGGGCCATCCGTGTGGAGTTCTTCGGTGACGAGATCGAGCGTATCACGGAGTTCCATCCGGTCACCGGTGCGGCCCTGAAGCAGCTGACGCACGTGGCGGTATATCCCGCCAGCCACTACGTCACGCCCAAGGACAAGCTGGAGCGGGCGGCGCAGGAGATCGAGCGCGAGCTGGCGGAGCGCAAAAAGTGGTTTGAGGACAACGGCAAGCTCATTGAGGCCCAGCGCATCGACCAGCGCACCCGCTACGACGTGGAGATGATGCGTACCCTGGGCTACTGCTCCGGCATTGAGAACTATTCCCGCGTCATCTCCCAGCGGCCGGTGGGCAGCGCCCCCATGACGTTGCTGGACTTCTTCCCGGAGGACTTTGTGCTGTTCGTGGACGAGAGCCATGTGACCCTACCCCAGGTGCGGGCCATGTACAACGGCGACCATGCCCGCAAGCAGAGCCTGGTGGACTACGGCTTCCGCCTGCCCTGCGCCTTTGATAACCGCCCCCTGAAGTTCGAGGAGTTCGAGGAGCGCTTCTCCCAGGCGGTGTTCGTCTCCGCCACCCCCGGCGACTTTGAAAAGCAGCAGGCGGACCAGATCGTGGAACAGGTCATCCGGCCGACCGGCCTGCTGGACCCCAGAGTGGAGGTCCGTCCGGTGCTGGGTCAGATCGACGACCTGGTGGCGGAGATACACGCCCGGGCGGAGAGGAACGAGCGCGTGCTGGTGACCACCCTCACCAAGAAAATGGCCGAGGACCTGACCGCCCACTTCCGCGGGCTGGGTATCAAGGTGCGGTATATGCACGCCGACGTGTCGGCCCTGGAGCGCATGGAGATCATCCGCGACCTGCGTCTGGGCGAGTTCGACGTGCTGGTGGGTATCAACTTGCTGCGTGAGGGCCTGGACCTGCCGGAGGTGTCGCTGGTGGCCATACTGGACGCTGACAAGGAGGGCTTCCTTCGCAGCGAGACCAGCCTGATACAGACCATCGGCCGCGCCGCCCGCAACGCCGAGGGTCTGGTCATCCTGTACGCCGATACCGTTACTCCCTCTATGCGGGCCGCTATGGACGAGACGGAGCGCCGACGGAAGCTGCAGGACGACTTCAACAAGGCCCACGGCATTATCCCGCAGACCATCCGCAAGAGTGTCCGCGAGATGGTGGAGATCAGCCACAGCGCCGAGGAGGCCTCCAAGCTGTCGAAGAAGAAGCTCTCCGACCGGGAGCGGGCGGAGACGATCGCCCGGCTGGAAAAAGAGATGAAGGAGGCCAGCCGTATGCTGGAATTCGAATATGCCGCCCTGCTGCGTGACCAGATCATCGAACTGCGGGGGGAGAAATAAACCGAACCGAGAAACGACCTATGAAAAAGTACCTTTCCTATATCTACGTGATCCTCAGCGCCGTGTGCTGGGGCTTTATCGGTTTTTCCAACCGTATGCTCACGGAGGTGGGCGTATCGCTGGGCAACCGGGTGTTCATCCGGAACTTCGGCACGCTGGTGATCCTGACCATCGTATTCGCCCTGTTCCACCGTCAGGTGTTCCGCATCAAGCTGAAGCATCTGCCCATTTTCCTGTGCTCCGGACTGCTCAGCATCCTGACGCTGAGCTTGGTCTACTTCCAGTGCCAGACCATGTGCTCCCTGTCGGTGGCGGCGGTGCTGCTGTATCTGGCTCCGTCCTTTGTGGTCATTTTCAGCGCCGTGCTGTGGAAGACACCGCTGACGAAGCGCAAGCTCATCGCCCTGGTGGTGTCCCTGCTGGGATGCGTGATGGTCAGCGGCATCATCGGCGGCGATATGACCGCCTCCTGGGCGGGTATCGGCCTGGGCGTGCTGTCCGGCCTGTGCTACGCCAGCTATACGGTGTTTGCCCACTACGGTCTGGCCCATTACGAGAGCTACACCATGATCTACTGGACGTTCCTGGTGGCGGGGCTTGGCTCGGTATTTTTCGCGGACTTCGAGACGCTGCCGCTGGCCTTTTCCGGCACGCAGGGCATCGTGGGCGTGTGCGGTGTGGTGATCGTGGCCACGGTGCTGCCCTACATCTTCTATACGAAGGGGCTTGAGGGCGTGGAAAGCGGCCGTGCCTCCATCATTACCAACATCGAGCCGGTGGTGGAGACCCTCGTAGGTGTGTTCGTGTTCAAGGAGGCGCTGACCGTGTGGACTGTGCTGGGTATGGCCTGCGTGTTCGGCTGCGTGATCCTGCTGGCCAATGGAGATAAAAAATGCGAAGAAAAACCTGCCAAGTCCTGAACGGCTTTCACCTGAAGCTCATCGCCGCCTGCACCATGTTCATTGACCACATGGGGCACACGCTGTTCCCAACGGTTTTGTGGCTGCGCTGCATCGGGCGGCTCGCCTTTCCCATCTTCTGCTTCCTCATCGCCGAGGGCTGCATCTATACCCGCGATCGGAGGAAATACGCCCTGCGGCTGCTGGCGTTTGCCCTGCTGTCCGAAGTCCCCTTCGACCTGATGGTGGGCGGCACGGTGTGGTATCCCTATTCCCAGAACGTGCTGTGGACGCTGTTGGCCGGTGCGCTGATCTGCTGGTGCGTCGATTGGGCGCTGCGAAAGAAAACGCCGGCGGCCTTTTTGCTCACCGGCGCGGCCGTGGCCGCCGCGTTCTGCCTGCTGGAGCTGGCCGGGACGGACTATCGGGGCTGGGGTATGCTGCTGGTGGTGCTGTTCTACGGTGTCCGCCGCGTGTCCTGCGGCACCGTCGTGAAGCGAACGGCGCAGGCGGTGGGACTGGCGGTGTTCAGCATCGGCATTATGGGCGGCGTGTCCATCGAACTGTGGTCGCTGGCGGCACTGCTGCCCCTCTGGCTCTACAATGGCCGGCGCGGCTATTCCAACCGGGCGGTGCAGTACGGCTTTTACGCCTTTTACCCCGTGCATATCCTGATACTGTCCCTCATCGCCCTGTATGCGTAAACAGATAAGGAGGCTGTCCCTATGGCAAAAAACAAAGAGGAAAAAACCAACGTCATGCGAACGCTGGATCAGAAGAAAATACCCTACACCGCCCACAGCTACGACCCGGATGGCCCCGTTGACGGCGTGTCCGTGGCGCAGATACTGGGCCAGCCGCCGGAGCAGGTGTTCAAAACCCTGGTGACAAAGGGGGCCAGCGGGGCATACTATGTGTTCGACATCCCTGTGGCCGAGAACCTGGACCTGAAAAAGGCCGCCAAAGCGGTGGGGGAGAAGTCCGTGGCCATGCTGCCACAGAAAGAGCTGCTGCCCCTGACCGGCTACGTCCACGGCGGATGCAGCCCGGTGGGCATGAAAAAGCAGTTCCCCACGGTGTTCCACGAGACAGCACTGCTGTATGGCGCCATCTGTGTCTCCGCCGGGAAGATCGGCCATCAGGTGGAGTGCGATCCCAACGCCCTCATCGCCCTTCTGCGGGCGAAAACGGCTGACGTGATCGTATAAAAATTATTTCGCTGTTGACATTAAAAATTGATTTCACTACACTTATCTGCAACCATATGTTGCAGAAATGAGGCATACCATGCAGACTGAAATTTTCATTAAGGGTGCGCGGGAGAACAACCTGAAAAACATCGATGTCACCATCCCCCGGGATAAGCTGGTGGTGCTGACGGGCCTTTCCGGCTCCGGCAAGAGCTCCCTGGCCTTTGACACCATCTATGCCGAGGGCCAGCGGCGGTATGTGGAGAGCCTGTCCTCCTACGCCCGTATGTTCCTGGGGCAGATGGACAAGCCCGACGTGGATTACATCGAGGGCCTGTCCCCGGCCATTTCTATCGACCAGAAGACCACCAGCAAGAACCCGCGCTCCACGGTGGGCACGGTGACGGAGATCTACGACTATCTGCGTCTGCTGTGGGCTCGGGTGGGCACGCCCCACTGCCCCCACTGCGGCAAGGAGATACGCCGCCAGACGGTGGATCAGATCATCGACCAGATACTGGCCCTGCCCGAGGGCACCCGTATCCAGGTGATGGCCCCGGTGGTGCGCGGCCGCAAGGGCGAGCACGCCAAGGTGCTGGAGGATGCCCGCCGGTCCGGCTTCGTCCGGGCCCGGGTGGACGGCAATATGTACGAACTCTCCGAGGACATCTCTCTGGAGAAGAACCTCAAGCACCGCATCGACATCGTGGTGGACCGACTGATCGTCCGCCCGGACATCGCAGGCCGGCTGACCGACTCAGTGGAGACGGCCTCCAACCTGGCGAATGGCCTCGTCACCGTTAACCTGCTGCGGGAGGAGAGAGATATCACCTTCTCCCAGAACTACGCCTGTGACGACTGCGGTATCTCCATCGAGGAGCTGACGCCCCGTCTGTTCTCCTTCAACAGTCCCTTTGGCGCCTGCCCCACCTGCACCGGCCTGGGCCTGCAATTAAAGGCTGATCCGGCCCTCATCATCCCCGACGGCAGCAAATCCATCCTGGAGGGCGCCATTACTGCCACCGGCTGGGC
>OGQD01002211.1_pt1 | contig 11027 bp, 9 predicted proteins | sample 1553091 | NCBI WGS metagenome assembly OGQD01 (sample SAMEA2580290, study PRJEB22360) | human gut metagenome | biome: human gut; feature: human-associated habitat; material: faeces | place: Denmark | collected 2008/2010
TGATTTGCCGATTGTTATTCAATTAAATATTTTTGAGATGCACAAATTTTGAAATTGAATAAACAGCCGATTTTAATTCTTGCCATCTCATTTATTTTGGGGATTTTTGTTCAGGATTTTTTTTCTTTGGATGAAAATTTTGTTTACATCATTATCATCATTTGTGCTTTCATTTTAGCCATTACCTTTTTAAAAAATTACTACCTCCATAAAGCGAAACCTTATTTACTCGGCTTTATGTTTTTCGGGGTCGGAATTATCCTGCATTTTTTCAATTCTTTTGCATCCGGAAATGTTTCGATTTATAAAAATGAAACCATTGTTTTTAAAATAGCTAAAAAACTGAATTCCAGTGAGAAATATATGAAGTATGAAGGTGTGATGCAAGCCGGAAAGCAAACTTTCAATGCTGTTATTTATATTCCGAAAAGCGAAAAGGAACTTGATTTCGTGCACTATTATCAAGCTCAGGCTTACATTTCAAAGCCGAAGCCGCCACAATATGATTTTCAGTTTGATTATTCGAAATATCTTTTAAGGAAAAATATTGAATACCAGTGTTATATCAATAATGAAATTAAGGAAGCGGAAAGGAAAGATCTAAGCTTCACAGAGAAGTTTTCCCAGAAAAGACTGGAAGTTTTGCAAAGAATTGATGAAACCGGAATGTCTTCAAAGTCAAAAGAATTTTTAAAAGGAATTATTCTTGCCGACCGAACGGAAATGGATGCGCAGACGGTTCAGGATTTTAACCGTTCCGGATTGGTGCATTTTCTTGCGATTTCGGGAACACATATTGTCGTCATCTTCGGATTGTTCTATTTTTTGCTGATTAAAATTTTACCTTTAAGTTTTAGAAAATATGCGGTTATTTTCAGTTTAATTTTTATCTGGTTGTTTATAATTTTTATCGGATTTGGAAGTTCTGTCGTACGTTCAGGTTTAATGCTGAGTATTTATTTTATTTACAATTTGCTGCAAAGGAAATCCGATCTGCTGCATTCACTTTCTCTGTCTGCTTTCATTATTTTAATATTTGATACTCAACAGCTTTTTGATGTCGGTTTTCAGTTGAGCTTTTGTGCGGTTCTCGGAATTTACTGGCTGAATCAACCGGTTTTAAATTATTTTCCGATACAGGATAACTGGTTGAAAAAGTTAATCTTTAACACATTTTCGATTTCCGTTTCTGCTCAGTTAGCAACGCTTCCTCTGGTTCTGTACTATTTTCATCAGTTTTCATTTATTTCAATTATTGCCAACTTTTTCATTGTTCCTTTTTCTGAAGCAATCATTGTTTTTTCATTTTTAATGACCGCTTTAATTGCTTTTCATCTTGATTTTCATTTGATGAATGTCGCCTATGATTTTGTTATTAAGATTTTACTTACAATCATTCATTGGTTTGCAGATTTTGGTCATTTATTCATCGAAAATATTCCCATGAATCTGATCGAAGTTTTTACTTTATTTCTGATCATTTATTTTCTGAGATTTTTCATTTTAAAACCAAAACTTAAAAATCTGACAATAGTATTGATGACAGTGTTTATTTTTTTCATTTTAAGAACAGGTTGTAATTTCTATGAAAATCAGCGTGACGAAATTCTGTTTCATGATTTTTCTAAAACCCAAGTTTTGTCTGTAAAAAAAGGAAATAATGCCTGTTTCTGGATTGAAGAAAATGCAGATCATAGAAAAATGATTCAGTTTATAATTAATCCATATTGTTCTTCAAGACGCATCAGCAATTATCAGATTAAAACCTTCCCTAAAGATGTAACAAAAGTTGTTTATAATGGCAAAATTTATAACTTTAATTAATCATTACATTTTCTGTTTTTCCTTTATTTATAATATTTTAACTCTTATTTAGAAAGATTACAAACTGGGTTTTTGTGAGATTTCTCACTTTTTGATGTTGTTAACATTTCTTAATTTTGTGGAAAATCAAATTTAAACTTATATGGCAGGTTTAACGAGTTCTACGATAGGTAGAAAATATGCTATGGCATTATCAGCTCTGTTTTTGCTGATTTTTCTTATACTGCATTTGACGACCAATTTGTTATCAGTCCTAAACCGTGATGCATTCAATACCGCATCAGATTTCATGGGCTATAATCCTTTTGTGCAGTTCTTAATGCAGCCTATTCTTGGTTTTGCAGTTCTTTTCCATTTCATTATGGGATTTGTTCTTGAAATTAAGAATAACAAAGCGCGTCCTGTGAAGTATGCAGCAAACAACGCTTCTGCAAATTCTTCATGGATGTCCAGAAATATGATTATTTCCGGATCTGTAGTGTTGGCTTTCCTGGCGCTTCACTTCTATGATTTCTGGTGGCATGAGATCAACTACAAGTATGTTGAGCAAATTACTCCGGATTCTGAACGTTTCTGGCCGGAACTTCACGAGAAGTTTGCAGATATCTGGAGAGTGGCTTTGTATGTAATTTCTTTCGTTTTACTAGGATTACATTTGGCTCACGGTTTCCAGTCTTCATTCCAGTCAATCGGGGCAAGACATCCAAAATATACGCCGGTAATTAAGGCTTTTGGAAAATGGTATTCTATCCTTATTCCTGCAGGTTTTATCATTATCGCAATTTTTCACTTTGTAACTCAATAATATCAATATACTAATATGAGTAAATTAGATTCAAAAATTCCAGCGGGTCCTCTTAAGGATAAATGGAAAAATCATAAAGACCATATGAACCTTGTTGCACCAAACAACAGAGACAAGATTGATATTATTGTTGTAGGTACAGGTTTGGCAGGTGGTTCTGCGGCAGCTACTCTGGCTGAGCAAGGATATAACGTAAAAGCATTCTGCTATCAGGATTCTCCAAGAAGAGCGCACTCTATCGCTGCTCAGGGAGGTATCAACACAGCAAAAAATTATCAGGGAGACGGTGACTCTACGTACAGATTGTTCTATGATACCATTAAAGGGGGAGACTACAGAGCAAGAGAGGCAAACGTTTACAGATTGGCTGAAGTTTCTGCAAATATCATCGACCAGTGCGTTGCTCAGGGAGTTCCTTTCGGGCGTGAGTACGGAGGTCAGTTAGATAACCGTTCATTTGGTGGGGTTCAGGTAAAAAGAACGTTCTACGCAAAAGGACAGACAGGTCAGCAGTTATTATTAGGTGCTTATTCTGCAATGAGCCGTCAGATCGGTAAAGGCAGAATTAAAATGTACAACCGTCATGAAATGATGGATCTTGTGATCGTAGACGGAAAAGCAAGAGGAATCATCGCAAGAAATCTTGTGACAGGGGAAATCGAAAGACATTCTGCACACGCAGTGGTTATTGCTTCGGGAGGGTACGGAAACGTATATTTCCTTTCTACAAACGCAATGGGTTCTAACGTTTCTGCAGCATGGAAGATTCACAAAAAAGGAGCGTATTTCGCAAACCCTTGCTATGTACAGATTCACCCGACGTGTATTCCGGTTCACGGAACACAGCAGTCTAAGCTTACTTTGATGTCTGAATCTTTAAGAAACTCCGGAAGAATCTGGGTTCCTAAAAAGATTGAAGATGCAGAAGCGATTAGAGCAGGAAAATTAAGACCTGAAAACATCAAAGAAGAAGACAGAGATTATTATCTGGAAAGAAGATATCCTGCATTCGGTAACCTTGTTCCTAGAGACGTTGCTTCAAGAGCGGCTAAGGAAAGATGTGATGCCGGATACGGAATCGAAAATAACGATACTCAGGAAGGTGTTTACCTTGATTTCTCTACAGAGATCATGAAAAAAGGTAGAGAAGCTGCTATTGAGAAACACATCAGCAATCCTACAGATCAGCAGATTTATGATTTGGGTAAAAAGTGGGTTGAGGAGAAATACGGTAACCTTTTCGTAATGTACGAAAAAATTACAGCAGACGATCCTTACAAAACTCCGATGAAGATTTATCCTGCGGTTCACTATACCATGGGTGGAGTTTGGGTAGATTACAACTTACAGTCTACTATTCCGGGATGTTTTGTTATCGGGGAAGCGAACTTCTCAGATCACGGAGCAAACAGATTGGGAGCTTCTGCTTTGATGCAGGGACTTGCAGACGGATACTTCGTACTTCCTTACACCATTGCAGATTATCTTTCAGCAGATATCAGAACGGGAGCCATTCCTACGGCTTCTTCCGCATTTGACGAAGCTGAAAAAGGAATTAAAGAAAAAATTGATTTCTTCTTAAATAATAATGGAACCCATTCGGTAGATTATTTCCACAAGCAGTTAGGAAACATTATGTGGAATAAAGTAGGAATGGGAAGAACGCCAGAAGGTTTAAGAGAAGCCATCAGAGAAATTGAAGAAGTAAGAAACAATTTCTGGAAAGACGTAAAAGTTCCGGGAGATAACGACGGAATGAATACAGAGCTTGAAAAAGCGTTCAGAGTTGCCGATTTCTTAGAGCTTGGACAGTTAATGGCTATCGATGCATTGCACAGAAACGAATCTTGTGGAGGACATTTCCGTGAAGATCACTCAACTCCGGACGGAGAGGCTGAAAGAGATGACGAAAATTACAAATATGTAGGAGCTTGGGAATATCAGGGAAGCGATATCAACGCGGAAGTGTTGCATAAAGAAGAACTGATCTACGACAACATCGAAGTTAAAACAAGAAGTTACAAATAAGATGAAGAGTTTAAAAAAAGTATTATTATTTTTTGTAGTTCTCTTCGGAATTTCTACTGTTTTTGCTCAGAAAGTTACGACTCAGGAAATTGATAAACCTTCGGAAGGAAAATCTCTGGTTTATATTCTAAAAACAGGAGCGGGAGCTTTGATCAACTTTAGAATTTATGATAAAGATATATTCTTAGGGGCACTTCCAAGTGGAAAATATTTAGCTTATGAATGTGAACCGGGACAGCATTTGTTTTGGGCTGGTGCAGAAAACAGAGACTACGTGGAGGCAAATCTTGAACCGAATTCAGTGTACGTAATTAACGCTGAAGGACAAATGGGAGCTTTTGTTGCAGGTGTAAATCTTAGACCAATGAACCCCAATGAGTTTAGAGATAAAAAAGTTTTTTATCAGGTTGTAAAAAATGATACAAAACAACTTTATACTAAATCCGACGAAGATAAATCTGAAAATATTGCAAAAGCAATGGAGAAATATCAGGAGTTGAAAAGTAAAAATTCAAATAAAATTGCAGTTCTAACTTCAGATATGAAATTTGAAAATGCAGATAAACCAACAAAATAATCTCCAACCTATAAATATAACATTATGAGTGCAAAAAAAGGCTTACATCTTACGCTGAAAATTTGGAGACAAAAAAATAATAAATCTAAAGGTCAGTTTGAGACTTATAAAATATCGGATGTTTCTACAGACTCTTCATTTTTGGAGATGTTGGACATCCTTAACGAGAGTTTAATTAACGAAGGAAAAGAGCCGGTAGCTTTCGATCACGACTGTCGTGAAGGAATCTGCGGAATGTGTTCCCTTTACATCAACGGTAGAGCACACGGTCCGGATACAGGAATTACAACCTGTCAGCTTCACATGAGAATGTTTAAAGATGGTGAAACCATCGTTATCGAACCTTGGAGAAGTGCGGCTTTCCCTGTTATTAAAGACTTAATGGTAGACAGAAGCGCATTCGACAGAGTAATGGCTGCAGGTGGTTTCATTTCAGTGAACACTTCAGGAAATACTTTGGACGCCAATGCGATTCCGGTTCCTAAAGAAGATGCAGACAAAGCAATGGACGCTGCTGCCTGTATCGGATGCGGAGCTTGTGTGGCTACCTGTAAAAACGGATCTGCAATGCTTTTCGTAGGAGCTAAAGTTTCTCAGTACGCACTTTTACCGCAAGGTAGAGTAGAAGCAAAGAGAAGAGTGCTGAACATGGTAAAAGCCATGGACGAAGAAGGATTCGGAAACTGTTCAAACACAGGAGCTTGTGAAGTAGAATGTCCGAAAGGAATTTCTCTTGAAAACATTGCCCGGATGAACAGAGAATTTATCACAGCTTTTGCTGACAGAGGATAAAATCTATCGAGATAACATAAAAAATCGTCTCCTCACCGGATGGCGATTTTTTTTAGTTAAATCTTTCATAAAAGTAATATTTAATTGCTTTTAGTTTAATGAAAAAACTATTTTTGCGTAATTATAAAATTCAAAATGAAAAAATATCTTTTATTGTTTATCATCGCGGTTTTTGCGATGTCTTGCTCTAAAAAAGTAGAAGTAAAAGGAAAAATCACGGGAGGTTCTCCATTGGAGAGAATCGAATTAATAGAAGCTTCGGGAGTAGCAACTTTACCATTAATGAATATCGGGGTAAATAAAGACGGAACTTTCACAGGAAATTTCGATGCTCCGAAAAGCGGAATGTATCTGCTTTCTTACGGAGGAAAAAGAAATTTAATCTACCTTAAAGGCGGTCAGAAACTTGAGATTTCAGGTAATGCAATGACTTTCCCGACTGAATATGTGATCACGGGAGATGCGAAGAATAACAACGATTTCTTTATGGCTACCCAGAAATATCTTGCAACGTATGCTCAGACAGTTAATATGAATGAGCTGATGACGAAAGATGAAAAAACCTTCCTTAAAGGAATAGAAAAAGTTCAGGCAGACGTTAATAAAAACATCGATGAAAATGTTAAGAAGTTTAGTCCGGATAATGAAGTGGTTACGTGGAAGAAAAATGATCTTTCAACAACTTTGCTTACTATCCTTAACCAGTATGAAATGGGACATAAGCAAATGGGGAATCCTTCATTTAAAGTAACGAAAGCTTTTACAGATTTTACCAATAAACTGGAAGAGAACAAAGATGTATTGGTAAAAGAACATCCTTTATACAGAGAATATCTTTTAACCAAAATGAGCCCTGATTTCCAGAAATATGCTCAGGCAAAAACTGCAGGGAAAACGGATGTTACCACTTCAGAATTATTCACAGAATATTTAAAGAAAAACCAAAAAGATCTTTCACAGACAGCTAAAGACTATTTATTGGCATTCGTAATGGCGCAGTCGGATATTCATCCGGGTTCACCTGAAAAAACAGTTGAGAAGATCAAAAAAATTATTGACGAAGATATTAAAGATGCTACCATTAAAGAAGATCTAAAGAAAATTCAGTTTGCCATTAACGGATTCAAAATTGGAGAACAGGCTCCTGAAGCTTCTTTGGTAAAAGCAGACGGAAAATCTTACAATCTTTCTGAAAATAAAGGAAAACCATATTTGTTATCTTTTTATGCTTCTTGGAATCCTTATATCGGAGAGGCTACCATTCCTGTATTGAAAGAAGTAGTAAATTTTTACAAATCTAAAATGAATTTTGTTTTTGTAAATGTTGACGATACAAAAGACCAGTTTGTGAAAACAAGCAGCTCTTTACTAAAAGGAATTACCGGAACTAATGTTTACGGTGAAAACGGATTAAATTCTGATATTGCTAAAAAATACGGAGTTTACGGATTTAAGTTACCTTGCTTTATCGTGGTAGATAAAGACGGTAAAATTGCAAGCAAGCCGTTCTTCAACTTAGGAGATCCGGAATTGGTGACGGTTTTAGACAAGCAGACAGGGCTTTCCGCTCCAAAGGTAAATCCTAATGTTCAGTTACAACCGGGATTAGGAATGGATCCTGCAGTGATTGCGGCTCAGCAGCAGGCAGCAGGACAACAGGCTCCTCAGCAACAGGCAAATCCTCAGCCGGCTCAGACAAAATAATTTAAATTGAGTACAGATATAAACCTTATCTTCGGATAAGGTTTTTTTTATTGTATTTTTGCAGACTGAAACGTAAAAGTTTCATTAGGAAAATAGAAAATTGTACAATGAGCAGAAAGAATAAGAAAAATTTAATTCTTGAAAATATAAAACTCTTAAATGCAGGAGCTAAAGGAGTGGCAATAGGAAGAACGGAAGAAGGGAAAACCGTTATGGTTTCCGGAGCGATTCCAGGAGATGTGGTGAATGTAAGAGTGAAAAAAGCAAAGTCCAAATACTTTGAAGGTGAAGCTTTGGAAGTTCTTGAAAAATCGCCTTACAGAGTAGAGCCGAAATGTGTTCACTTCGGAGTTTGCGGAGGCTGCAAATGGCAGAACATGAGCTATGAAAAGCAGCTCGCTTTCAAACAGGAAGAAGTGTACAATAATATTAAACGAATCGGAGGGATTGAAAATTTTGAGACCGTTCCGATTTTAGGTTCGGAAGAGCAGTATTTTTACCGAAATAAAATGGAGTTTTCTTTCTCCAATTCCCGTTGGCTTACCCAATACGAGATCAGTTCCGAAGAAAATTTCGGCAGCAGAGATGCTTTAGGGTTTCATATTCCGGGGATGTGGAGCAAAATTCTAGATCTTAAAGAATGTTTTCTTCAGGAAGATCCTTCAAACGCGATCCGATTGGCAGTGAAACAGTATGCTGTAAATGAAGGTTTAGACTTCTTTGATGTTCGCAATCACGAAGGTTTTTTAAGAACTTTAATGATGAGACAAAACTCGAAAGGCGAATGGATGGTTCTTTTCCAGCTTTTCAGAGAAGAAAAAGAAAACAGAGAAAAACTATTCGGCTTTTTGCTTGAAAAATTCCCGCAAATCAAGACTTTGGTCTACGCGATTAATCCGAAAGCCAACGATTCTATTTATGATCTGGATATCAATGTGTATTTCGGGGAAGGTTATTTAATGGAAGAAATGGATGGTCTGAAGTTTAAAATCGGTCCAAAATCATTCTTTCAGACCAATTATAAACAGGCGCTGGAATTATACAGAAAAACGCTTGAATTTGCAGATTTAAAAGGAGATGAAGTAGTGTATGACCTTTATACAGGTACAGGAACAATCGCTCAGTATGTCGCAAGAAAAGCAAAGCAGGTAATCGGAATAGAATCTGTACAGGAAGCCATAGATGCAGCCATTGAACATGCAGAACTGAACGGTCTTACGAATACAACGTTCTATTGCGGAGATATGAAAGACATTTTCAATGATGACTTTCTGGCGAATCATCCGAAAGCAGATGTCCTGATCACAGATCCTCCAAGAGACGGAATGCACCAGAAAGTGGTTGAGCAGATTTTAAAACTTTCTCCTGAAAAAGTAGTTTACGTAAGCTGTAATTCTGCTACCCAGGCAAGAGATTTAGCCTTAATGAAAGAACAGTATGATGTGGTAAAGATTTTACCGGTGGATATGTTCCCGCAGACGCATCACGTAGAAAATATTGCTTTGCTGATTAAGAAATAATTTAATTACTTTTGAAGGAATCAAATCTTAAGATGAAATGCCGGATTTGTCCGGTAAAGTAAAACAAAATGTTCAGATGAAATATTTTAAATTTTTAATCGCCATTTCTTTTATCAGTCTGCTTTTTTCATGTGGCGGCGATAATGATATCTGTGAAAGCGGGGAAGGAACTCCGAGAATGAGAGTTTCTTTCAAAACACAGGCAACCGATAAGGAAAGAACGCTGGATTCTCTTTATGTAGCGGTAGATTACGGTTCCGGAAAAGTACAGTTGGGAGGACAGGCTAAAATTACTTCAAGGGTTATTCCTTTAAGAGTGGACAATTCAACTTATACGGATGTTTATTTCAGAATTACCAACAAAGGTTCTGAATCTAAAGTAAGGATAAATTATACCACAAAATCTGCTTATGTTTCTCCGGGTTGCGGAATAAAGCTTACCTACGAAAATTTAAATTCAGTATTAGATCCAAACACAACGACTCCGGTAAAGGAAATCCAGGCCGGACAAAATTTTATAGAGAATGAAGACAAGACTAATCTTTTCCTTCTTTTTTAGTGTAATCAGCCTTTTGGGCTTTGCTCAGGAGAAGAAAGATAAGGAAACTGCAAAGGAAAAATGGAAATATGAACCCAATTTCATGATCGGTTTTGATGTTCTGAATACGGGAGTTTCTTTCTTTTCAGACAGAAAGCTGTATCAGGGTTTTGTATCTTCAAAGTTGAAAGATAATCTTCATGCAGTAGCAGAAGCCGGTTTTGAATCTAATATTTACCAGAAAAACGGTTATGACGGAAAAGCAAACGGTCCTTTCGTGAAGATCGGAGCCTTTTATATGCTGGCAAAAGACCTTGAAAATGAATTCAATGGTTTCTATGCGGGTGGAAAAGTAGCCGGTTCATTTTATAAGCAGGAATATATGGCAGTTCCGGTTCGTGGTTACGGCGGAAGCAGCTCTGCAATTTCCTTTCCTTCTTCTACACAGTCATCCTATTGGCTGGAAGGAACATTGGGAGGAAGAGTACAGCTTTTTGAAACTAATTTCTACATTGATGTCAATCTTCAGCCGCGATATCTGGTATATACCACAAAACAGGACGAAATCCAGCCCATGATCGTTCCGGGATTCGGAAGAAGCTCTTCTAAATTCGGAATGGGCTTCGCGTGGAACCTGGCGTATAAATTTTAAATCAGCACATTAAGCAAAGTAATCCTTTTGAATTTTTAAAGGGTTATATTTTAAATAAAATTTTTAATGAGGTCATGCAAGTTCCGGCATCGACTGTATTAGATATTGGCTTTGGGACAGGTGTTTTAACAGCTAAACTTTATGAGCATGGGCACAAGATCGATGGTTTTGATTTTTCTTCGAAGATGATGGCTATTGCACAGGCAAAAATGCCACAGGCTAACTTACTCGAATGGGATTTATCGAATGGTCTACCTACAACACTGATGAACAATCAATATAATGCGATTGTTAGTACGTATGCCCTACATCATTTTACTGATGAGCAGAAGGTTACGTATATCAAGCAATTATTACAGCAACTAACACCCGATGGTAAAATTTTAATAGGCGATGTTGCCTTTCAAACAAGAGGGCAGCTAGAACAATGCCGTCAGGCTAGCAAAGGCTATTGGGATGATGATGAGTTTTATTTTGTCCATGAGGAGCTAAAAATTAGCCTGCAGGATCGTTGTCAGCTACAATTTTACCCAATCTCGCATTGTGGTGGTGTTTTTGTAATATCGAATTGTACTGAGGTAGATAGA
>OGQD01002212.1_pt1 | contig 11026 bp, 8 predicted proteins | sample 1553091 | NCBI WGS metagenome assembly OGQD01 (sample SAMEA2580290, study PRJEB22360) | human gut metagenome | biome: human gut; feature: human-associated habitat; material: faeces | place: Denmark | collected 2008/2010
AACTTTAAAATTTTAACCTGATTAATTTGCGTATTAACATAGAACATCGGGGCTACAACTACAGACATCTACAGAAATTAACAGTAAAATTCATTTGAAAGTTAAAAAACTTTTAAAAATTAAACTCAATTAAAAAAATACAATGCCTAATTGATGTAGAACGTTTTTTCGTCCGAAAAATAGTCAGACATAACAGGAACCATTTCGGATAAATTGCGCATGAGGAAAAACCATTTTACACACTCCAACTTTAACGGAATAATAAAATTTCCTCCAAACAAAATAAAAACCTCCGAATATTCAGCGGTTTTGCTATTTTTGTGTTTATTAATATTTATTTGAAATGTCTGAAATTGAGAATCTGCAAACTCAAAATATAAAGAATAATCCAAAGATCATGAAAGCCTGGGCGGTTTATGACTGGGCAAACTCCGTTTATTCTTTGGTAATTACCTCTACTATTTTCCCTATTTACTATTCTATTCTTACCACAGCGTACGAAAAAAAAGAATATGTGGCGGCAACAAAATCCTGGATCGATGTCCCTGTAAGACATATGATTAAGATCTTCGGAAAAGAATATCAACCCGATGCCGTGTACGGATATTCCTTAACGATTTCCTTCTTTATAGTAGTTTTGTTATCTCCGTTTCTATCCTCTTTGGCAGATACGATCGGGAACAAAAAATCCTTCCTCCAATTCTTCTGCTATTTAGGCGCTACATCTTGTATGGGATTGGCAATGTTTACCGGAATGCACAACGTATTCTTAGGATTACTTTTCAGCATTACCGCAAGTGTCGGATTTTGGGGAAGTCTGGTGTTTTACAACTCCTTTTTACCGGATATTGCGACAAGAGACAAACAGGATGCACTTTCCGCAAAAGGATATGTTTACGGATATATCGGATCGGTAGTTTTGGTGATCATCTGTTTACTTTTAATTCAGGTTTTTGCAAAAGGCGCTGCACAACAGTTGCTTTTCACAAGAATCAGCTTTTTATTGACGGGAGCTTGGTGGTTCGGTTTTTCTCAGTATACCTTCAAACATTTGCCTCAGTTCGGTGATGTGAAAGAAAAACTTCCGAAAGACTTAGTCCTTTTAAACTATAAAAACATCTTCAAAAGACATAAAGAACAGGGTGGATTCTTCGAAGTTTTAAAAGACAATTTAAGCTTCTATAAAGATATTGCCAAAGAAAGCTTTCATGAATTATTTAAAGTAGGAAAAGGTCTTTTCAAAGATAGAAACCTGAAATTTTTCCTTTCCAGCTTCTTTTTTTACAGTGTAGGAATGCAGACCATTTTCCTGATGGCAACCCTCTTCGGGAAAAGTGAGATCAATCTTCCTCAGGATAAACTCATCGGAACACTCTTGGTCATTCAGATTGAAGCCATCATCGGAGCCGTAATATTCTCAAGATTATCCAGAAAAATCGGAAACAAAAATGTCATCACCATTGCTATTATTCTTTGGATCGTTGCCTGCATCTGGGCATATTTCCTTAACAAAGAAAATCCTACAGTAGAGTATCAGTTTTATGGCGTAGCTGCTGTAGTTGGTTTGGTAATGGGAGGACTTCAGGCAATGTCCAGATCTACCTATTCCAAACTTTTACCGGAAAACTCAATGGAAAACACAACGTTTTTCAGTTTTTACGATGTTCTGGAAAAAATTGCCATCATTGTCGGAACATTTGTTTTTGCTTTATTTATCGACAAATACGATTCTTTAAGAGCCATTTTTGCTAAAATTGATGTTACGCTGCCTTCTGCTTCAGGAATGAGGTTCGCAGCATTTTCAATGGCATTGTTTTTCTTTGTAGGATTAATTTTAATACGATTTTTGAAGCTCAATACCCAGAAAAAATAATTGAAATTATATTTTTAAAAAACTTAAGGCGCTGATAAAGCGTCTTTTTTATTTTATCATCATGAGAAATTATATATTTTATGGTATAATTAAATTTTTCATTACTTTTAACAATTAAAAAATGTGAAAATATTATTATTTATTCACTGTGTTTTGATTTTTTTTGTTTATTTGCAAATCTAATAAGTCGATAAAATGATTAAGAAATTTCTAACTCTCTGTATTTTGCAGTCTGCGGTTTTTGGCTTCTCCCAAAACATTAGACCTGTAGCCCAAAAAGTCTCGGAATACCATACCCAAAAGAAGAACTTTGAAAAGTTCGATTTATTCACCATCAACAAAAATTCAGAAAAACTTGTCGAATACAAAAGAGCGGCAACCGATATTTCTGTGCTGAATATCGATTCTAAACAGCTCAAAAAGTTAGTACACGAAAAACCTGAATATCTTGAAATTTCTTTTCCTTTCAATGAGAAGGTAATTACTTTGGAATTGTATAAAAATCAGATATTTACAAACGATTTTAAAGTAACTACCAACAAAGGCGAAATCGTAGATTATACACCCGGAGCGTATTATCAGGGAATTGTAAAAGGAGATAATCAATCCGTGGTCGCGTTCAGCTTTTTTGAAGATGATGTGGTAGGAGTGGCTTCCACACCCGAACTGGGAAATGTAATTCTCGGAAAAGTTAAAAATTCTACAGACTTTGTAAGCTATTCAGATTCAAAACTTACAGGATTAAATCCTTTTGTCTGCGGCGTGGATGAATTAACGGATAATCACAATCAAAAAATATCTTTCGATCCGGATGCAAAGAAAACAACAGGAAAGGTCATGACGCAAAACTGCGTAAGAATTTATTACGAAGTTTGCTACACACCTTACACAAACAACGGATCAAATACAACCACCACAGCGAATTGGTTAACCGCAATTCATAACAATATCTCAACGCTTTACAGCAATGATGATATCAAAATCGCTTTAAACGAAATTTATGTGTGGACAACGGCAGATCCTTACACCGGAACACCAAATGCAAATCTGGCAAGTTTCAGAACCAACCGACAGACTTTTAACGGAGATCTGGCTCATTTGGTCAATCAGCCTTCTACAACAAGTGTAGCTTACATCAATTCTCTTTGTACAACGAGCAGACATGCGTATTCCGGAGCTTCACAGACTTACAATAATGTTCCTGTCTATTCCTGGACCATCGAAGCGATGACTCACGAAATGGGACACAGTTTAGGTTCGCCTCACACTCATGCGTGTGCGTGGAACGGAAATTCAACAGCAATCGATGGTTGCGGAACGCAGGCTGGTTATCCTGAAGGAACCTGCGCCACAGGACCCATTCCTTCTTCTACAGTGAAAGGAACCATCATGAGCTACTGTCACTTAGTTTCAGGAGTAGGAATTAATTTTGCAAACGGTTTCGGTCCTCAACCGGCAGCTTTGATCAGAAATACAGTGGAATCCAAACCTTGTTTAGGAATGAATTGTACAACGGCATGTTCTACAACGGTGACTTCACTTTCTGTTTCCAACATTACACAGATTTCAGCAAACGCAGCATTTACCGATGCCACTTCTACTTCCTGGAAATACAGACTGACGAAATATGACGGAACGGTTGTTTCCAACGGAACGACTTCCACACAATCTTTAAGCATGGCAAATCTTCAGCCCGCAACCTATTATCTTTTATCAGTAGGAACAGACTGTTCTGCGGGTTACCAGAGAACGCAGATGTTTTTAACAGATGGAGACTGGTGCGACGGAGCGCAGTTTACAGACACAGGAGGAACAACTTCCAACTACGGAGACAGCCAGACTATTGTGAAAACTTTTTACCCAAGTTCAGGAGCTTTAACGATGAATTTTACAGAATTCGGTCTTGAGCAGGATTATGATTTTATGTATATTTATAACGGTCCTTCTACAAGTTCTCCTTTGTTTGCGAATGGAAATGGTTTAACTGGAATTGCTTTACCGGGAACGTTTACGTCTACCCATCCTTCCGGTGCAATTACGGTAAGATTCGTGTCTGATCCTGCAGTGAATGACATTGGCTGGAAAGCAAACTTCTCCTGTGCGGTTTTGGCGGTGGAAGATGTAAATACGAAAGACAATACTGTCAATATTTATCCGAATCCGGCAAGAAACATCATTACAATTTCTTCGAAGGACGCTTTAAAATCGTTCAAGATTTATGATGAAGCAGGAAGATTAATAAAATCTGAATCTTCATTAAAAGGTAATAAACATGACGTTACTATTTCTTCCATGCAGACAGGAAATTACGTAGTGACGGTAGAAACAGAAAGACAGAAAATTACCAAAAAGCTGATTAAGCAGTAATTTTAAGCTCCTTCATTCTTTAATAATAAACTGCAGACAGACAGTTTTAAACATAATGTAAAAAAGCCTGATTTTTTCAGGCTTTTTTTGTATATTTATAGTAATAGGAATCCTGATTTTAGATTTAATTAAAATTTAAGAATATTTTGCTGTTAAAATTTGTTAGAATTCGGCGCGAGATTTGCTTATATTCACTAGAATAGTATTAAATTTGCAAAAAAAATTTATTTAAATAAATGACAAACCCATTATTTTACGCAAAAATTCTTTTGTTCGGAGAATACGGAATCATAGAAGATTCCCAAGGTTTGACATTACCTTATAGTTTCTATAAAGGTACCCTCAAGTTCTCTTCACTGGATTCCGAATTTGAAAAAAAATCCAATGATCATCTTAAAAAATACGCAGATTATCTGCAGAATTTAGCACTTCCTGAAACTTTTGAGCTTAATGTTTCAAAGTTTAAAGAAGAAATTTCTGAAGGATTATTCTTCGACAGCAATATTCCTCAGGGATATGGAGTAGGAAGTTCCGGTGCTTTGGTTGCCGCAATTTTCGAAAGATATTCTGTTTCCAAGCATGAGCCTGAAAATATTTCAAAAGATGAACTGAAAAGTCTTCGAACAGTTTTTGGCTTAATGGAAAGCTATTTCCACGGAAAAAGCTCAGGAATTGATCCTCTGATCTGCTACATGAATCTTCCGATTCTTATCGAGAGCAAAGAAAGTGTAGATAAAGTTGCCATTCCGGAAAGCGAAGCCGGAAAAGGTGCAATATTTTTAATCGACTCCGGAATGACTGGCGAAACAGGACCGATGGTTCAGATTTTCTTTGAAAAAATGAAGACCGAAGGTTTCAGAAAAACCCTGAAAGAAGAATTTATCCGTTACAACAATGCTTGTATTGATGCATTCCTTAAAAAAGACATGAATCCGTTTTTCAGAAATCTGAAAAAGCTTTCTCACTGGGCGTATGAACATTTTCGCCCGATGATTCCCGAAAGTTTATTTAATGTCTGGAAAAAAGGACTGGATTCCAATGCATATTATTTAAAACTCTGCGGAAGCGGCGGAGGTGGTTATATTTTAGGTTTCACCAAAGATTACGAAAAAGCAGAAAAAATGCTTGATGGCTTCCATAAAGAAGTGATTTACAGATTCTAAAAATTGTTGTGAATGAATTCTGAAAAAGAAACTTTCCAACAGAGAAATTATATTCAAAAATCTTTTTTTTACAGATTTTCACAATTTGTGGGCTTTCTTTTGGGAGCTCGCTTTTTTGTTGCCGTTCTGCTGATTTTTGCCCTCTATGTTTCCACATTTTTCCTCTTTAATCAGGATGAAAATTTCAGAAAATTCGTATTCGATTTTAAAGTTCACGGGATTATTTTCTGTACGGTTCTTACGATTCTTGCCGGAGGAATTATCAACCAGTTTTACGATTTCGAAAAAGATCATGTTGTAAAGCCTTTCAGAACGAGGATTCAGAGCTTCATTAAGCAGAAATATTTTCTCTATGCTTACCTCGTTTTAAGCGTAATTTCTTTGGGAGTTGCCTGGATGATTTCACATAATGTTTTTGCGTTTTTTGTAGTTTATCAGTTCTTTATGTGGTTTTACAGCCATAAACTCAGCAGGATTTTAATATTAAACAACCTCACTTTTGTAAGCCTTACATTGTATCCTTTTTTCGGAATGATGGTCTATTATGAAACCTTTTCTAAGAAAGTTTTACTCATGGCGGTTTTTCTTTTTCTGATTCTTTTATGCATTGATATTGTAAAAGATACGTTAACAAAAAGCGTTGATAAAGCGTTTGGATACACAACAATTCCCAATTATTTTAAAAGCAGGAATACCAAAACAATTATCGTTTCTCTGCTCATCATTACCATGGCAGTATCCATGAAGCTGATCATGAAAACAGGAATTACAGGATTCATGGCGTATTATTTTACTGCCGGATTATTTATTTTCATCCTTTGTGTTTATCTTATTTTAAATCATACAAGAAAAAGCAATTTCGTCATGCTTAATATTCTCAGAATTTGGGTTTTTATTGGGATAATCGCAATGCTTCTGAACGGGCTGGAAGGTAAATTATAAAAAAATTTCTTTATAAACCTGATCCTTTTCTTACCTTTGCAGAACCTTAAATTAATAAAAAGTAATGCCCATTTTTAACGATACTAAAGTCGCATTTGCGGATAAATCCGATGCACAGTTAAGAAAAGCGTATTGGATGTTCAAAATGATTGAGCAGCCTTCTCTTACAAAAATTGGAACTTCTGTTCTTAATTTCACCGTTCATAATAGTTTTCCTTTCGTTACCGGAATTGTAAAAAACACTTTGTTTGAGCAGTTTTGCGGAGGTGAAACCCGTGAAGAAAGTATGAAAGTCGTGAAACAACTGTTCAGAAGAGGAGTCGGAAGTATTTTCGATTATTCTATTGAAGGTAAGGAAGACGAAGAAACTTTTGATGCGGTTTGCAAAGAGATCAAAGATATCGTAAGATTTTCTGTAGGAAATCCGGCAATTCCGTTTATCGTTTTTAAACCTACAGCTTTCGGAAGAATTGATTTGTACGAGGCTGTCGGAAAAAATGCTGAACTCACAACAAGCCAGAAAGAAGAATGGGATAGAGTGGTAAAAAGGTTTGATGAAGTATGCAGACTTTGCCACGAAAACGATAAAAAAGTAATGGTGGATGCCGAAGAAACCTGGATGCAGGATGCAGCAGACCATCTTTGCGAAGAGATGATGGAGAAATACAATCAGGAAAAGCCGATTGTATGGAATACCATTCAGATGTACAGAACCGGAAGACTGGAATATATGGAAGCGCATCTTCAGCGCGCGAGAGAAAAAGGCTATTTTATCGGGTATAAGATCGTTCGTGGAGCCTACATGGAAAAAGAAAGAGCAAGAGCCGCAGAAAAAGGCTATGCAGATCCTATTCAGCCGACAAAAGATGCTTCCGACAAAAATTACAATGCAGGAATTGATTTCGTTATGAATCATTTAGACAAAGTTTCGGCATTTTTCGGAACCCACAATGAAATTTCTTCAGAGCTGGTCATGGATAAAATGAAAGTGAAAGGACTGGAAAACGGAAATCCTCATATCTATTTCGGGCAGCTTTACGGGATGAGCGACAATATTACGTTCTATCTGTCAGATAAAGGCTATAATGCGGCAAAATACCTTCCTTACGGACCTGTAAAAGACGTTGTCCCATATCTTACCAGAAGAGCGCAGGAAAATACTTCCGTTGCAGGACAAACAGGTCGAGAACTAGGGTTGATCAAAAAAGAACTCGAAAGAAGAAAAGCAAGCAGATAAATTTTAAAGATAAATTTCTAAGCCTTACAATATTTTGTGAGGCTTTTTTATGATCTAAATATAAGTTGACTGAAATTTTGAAAATTGAACGGTTTTAAAGATCATTTAAGGTTCAAAACTTTCGAATTTTCCGTTTTCGTAGAAAATGACAATTCTTTTAATCTTATTTTGTTGATTTTCAATAGCTTGAGCAATAATTTCATCATTGCTTTTTTCTAATCGCTGAGAATCCGATATTTTCTCGTGAGCTTTACTTTGATCCGATATAAACGATTCCTGACGATTCATTTTTGGCAGTTCTATTTCTGTTTCCTCACTGCCAAAACTTTCATCATTATTTACCATCGTAAAAAGATCGGGGAGAGAAGTTGTTCTTGGTTTCTCTTCTTCATAGCTTTCTTCTTCCAGTTCAGGAATGTCCGAGTCGGGAAGCTCAGATTTCAGCATTTCACCTTCTCCGGTAATCAGCCAGTCCCAAAGAATTTCAGGAAAGCGGGATTTTATTTTAATGATAAACTCAAGCGACGGTTTGTTTCTTCCGGAAGTAATGTGGGAAATAGAAGATCGCTGTACTTCAATTTCATCTGCAAACTCCGAAGAAGAAAGATTAGAATATTCGATAACTTTTGAAATTCTCTCGTTTAGACTCATAAAACCATTCTTAAAACGTGTTACAAATGTAAATAAATAAATTTACAAATGCAAATCAAAGAAATAAACAAATGTAAATTAAAGCGAAATACATTTGTAAACTCAGTAACCATCTAAAAATCAACATTATAATCAATAGATAAAAATCCAATTCAGAATTTTACAAAAGTTTATCCACAGTTAAATCATTAAAATCAATAAAATTTTGCTGAAAACGTCGATAACTTATTGATAAGTTATATTCATATAAACACCATTATTGATGTAATAAACATAATTTTGTTGCGGTTTAATACACTGTATCATCAAATACAGATAATGTACTTAAAATAACAGATAAACGCTTTATAATAGGGTAAAATGAACGTTTTACTTCTGTAAAATACAGCTTTCAAACGCATTTGGACTGGGTTTTGTATATTTTAATGTAAAATATGGTTATTGATCTTTTTTAAGATTTACCAGATTAAATTTCTGAAATTAAAAACAGAAATAATTTAGTAGAAGAATGTATTTTTCGATGATTTACATTTGTATACAGTGTTTTATTCAAAGTTTTCAACAATAGTTTTGTTTAACAAATTTCCTCATATTTCTTTAAAACAAGGGCTTTTGCTACTTAAAGTAATATTCAAATACTTATTTAATTAAACTTTATAAATTACTGAAATTGAGTTATTTAAAATATAAGCATTAAATTATTATCAATCCACAATTTTATCAACAGACATTTTGTCATAGCCAATTGTTTAATTATTTCACAAATGTAAAATTTATTTTTTTCATAAAAAAGCCTTAAATTTGACTATTGTAAACTATTTATATGAACTTCGAACAGATCTATTTACAAAATCCAAATTTCCCAGATCGCTATATTTCCCCTGAAAAATTATTCTCTTACCTACAGAACAATCTCAGTGATCATATAAAACAGATCGGAACGTCTTATTTAGAAAAACCGATTTATAAGTTAACAGTTGGAACAGGAAATATTCATGTACTCGCTTGGTCGCAGATGCATGGCAACGAATCGAACGCAACACACGCGATGCTCGATTTGCTTTTTTCTTTGGATAAGGCTCCGGAATTAAAACAAGAATTGTTCAGTAAAATTCAGCTTGATTTTATTTTTATGCTAAATCCCGACGGATCCGAAAAATGGACAAGATTAAATGCAGCCGATATCGATTTGAACAGGGACTTCCATAACGAAGCCAGTAAAGAGATCAAATTCTTAAAAAATACGGTGGCTTCAAAAAAATATGATTATGCGCTGAATCTTCATGAGCAGAGAACAATTTTTACAACAGACGGAATTCACCCGGCAACGTTGTCTTTTTTGGCTCCCTCAGAAAATGTAGAAAGAACCGTAACCGAAAACCGAAAAAAATGCATGGCGGTAATTGCAGAAGTTTATCAGCATCTGAAAGAATTAATCCCGAATCAGATCGGAAGATATTCTGATGAATTTTATCCGACTTCCACAGGCGATAATTTTATAAAAGCAGGAATGCCTACGATTTTATTTGAAGGCGGACATTTTGTAGACGACTACACCAGAAAGGGAACCCGAAAATATTACACGGTTGCTTTATATTATGCGTTAAAAGCGATTTCAGAATTAAATTCCGAAACAACAGGTTGGGAAACCTATCTCGAAATTCCTGAGAACAGAGAAACACACTATGACATCATTTACAGAAATGTAAAACTGAATACAGATCATGAATGTATTTTAGACGTAGCGGTTCAATACCGTGAGATCAAAGAAGAAGGAAAAGATGAAATCTCATTCATTCCTTTTGTCATGGAAGTGGGAGATGTGAAAAAGAAAAAAGGCTGGCTCGAAATCGACTGTACCGGAAAGAAATTTGTCTCAGAAACAAAATATCCAAAGCTGGATGCAGAAGTGAATTTTACATTAGAAGACTGAAAATAAAAAAAGCGGAACCGTAATGATTCCGCTTTTGTTTTATATAAATATACTGTTCATTCAGAAAGGAAGTCTGTACAATTACAGATCCTTTATTTCATTGAAAACAGAAATTAGTTTACGACTTTAATTCCGTTGGCTACAAATCTGATCTCTTCTTTCGGAGTTTTGATCGCATCGATTTCAGACTGAGGCTTTTTAGCATCTTCTGCATAATGTTTCTGTTCGTCTACAGAAGTTATTTTTCTTTCCGCAGTTCCGTCCAGAACAACAGTTTTACCTTTTAAAGCAGTAGGAACAAAGAATGCATAATCCTTCATTTTTACAAAAAACTGAGAGTTATCTTCTGTCTGGATTGTTAACCAACATCCTTTTTTATCGCAAACGTCTGTTACTTTTCCTTTTACGGCAACGTTTTCTACTTTCTTATCTTTTTTAAGCTTTTTGCTCAGCTTATCTACGGAGATTGCTTTAGATTCAACATTTGAAGCAACTCCGCCACCGTAAACATCACCTACAAGAGCATTTCCTGCAGGAGGTCCGAATTTTTTTGTTTCCTGTGCAAAAGCTAAAGACGAAGCACTCACGGCTACAGCAAATAATATCGCTTTGAATTTCATTTGAATTATTTTTTTCAAAAGTAATAATAAAATTCTGAACGGCAAACATTAAAAATTTGATAAAAAACAGGTTCAATCTTTCGGAATTTGAATATTTTTCTCGGAGCTAACTTCATTTTTTATTTTAACGTAGAGCTCGCAAAGATAATAGGATTAGTCTTGAAAAAATTCCGTTCGCAAGGGTGCTTCAACAGGCTCAGCATAAACTAAACACTCAGCAAGTGATAGTTAAAATTTATT
>OGQD01002218.1_pt1 | contig 11009 bp, 8 predicted proteins | sample 1553091 | NCBI WGS metagenome assembly OGQD01 (sample SAMEA2580290, study PRJEB22360) | human gut metagenome | biome: human gut; feature: human-associated habitat; material: faeces | place: Denmark | collected 2008/2010
TAGCGGATTTTTTAGATTTTTTTAAACGCAAAGGTTCACCAAGATTATTTTTGACTGCTATTCTTTAAGTTCGCAAAGGCGTTTCACTTAGTAAAGCTCACAAAGAGTTTGCCTAATCTTTAAAATAGAAAACTATAAACTTCCATCATTAAGTTTCACACTTCCAGCTTCTTAATTTTTAAACCAATTGTTTATTTTATATGATATTTTTTTTGATTTTGGCTTATCTAAAATAATATTGCTTCCTTTTTCAAAACCTTTTACATCGGCTTCCTGATCCCAAGTTCCTTTTGTAAATTTCAACTGCGCAGGGAAGTGTAATTTTAAAGTGAGTGTACGTTCGAAATCACTTTTTCTATTCATTTTTACAGATGAAGCGTTCCAGTTTCCTAATTCTTTCTGATTTCCAACAATATAGACCTCATCATTTTTATCGGGAACATTTACCGTAAAAGTAATTTCGGAAGATTCTCCAGAGAATTCACTGAAAAAATCTTCATATTTTAAATTCTTTTCTTTTGCATATTGCTGAATGTAGGAATCCAGAAAACCACTTTCTTTTAAAAACAAAAAAGGATCCTCAATATTTAAAATGTCATGTACAGCTGTATGCTTGTCTGTCTGCTTATTAAAATACGCTTCACAAATTCTGTATCCGATCCAATATCCCAAATCATTAGGTCTGTCATCTTTTTTGGTAGTTCCGTAAAACCAATCGTCGAAATCATTATTTTTATAGCGTGTCACAAATTCTTTACAGAGTTGATCCAGATGTGCTTCTCCATATTCAAAAGGTATCGTATTCATCTTTTCTCCTGAAACAAACTCTCCTATAAAATCCGCTCCACCTTCCGTAACTGCCTGTTTCAAAAGATTATTTCCTCCTTTATTATTTTGTTGAAAATGAATCATTTCATGAACGATAAGCGCAACAACACCATCCAGATTTTTGAATAATTCTGTTCCAATGGAAATTCCATCTGGTGAAGAGTTTCCTCCGGTTGTCATTCTTCCGTACACAAAATATACAGTCTGGAATTTCGCTTCCGGATACCAATATTTTAAAGCAATGTATGATGATTTTAACTTTTTATCAATTGAATTAATTGCTTTTAATGTATTTCTCGTCTGTAAATATTGTTCTTTATTTTTTTTCACTGTTGCATACAGAGAATCGGCGTTAATGATGCGGTATTTAATAAAGGATTGTACTCCGGGTGAACCTTTGTCTATATATTCTGTAAAAGGATTGGTTTTGGAAGTTTCCATTTTATCGAAAGCTTCCCAGAAGTTTTGAGCGTCTTTTGTTTCTATGACAGCTTTTAGAGGATCTTCCGTTAGTTGAGCATTTGCGGTTCCGAAAACAAGTAAAAAAGTTGCAATAAAATGCCTGGCTAATAGTTTCATATTTGGTGCAAATAAAATATTTTTTGTTATTAACGATCAAAAATAAAAAAATGTTGTCAATGATTTTATTTTTTGTATATAAATCACAAATACATGAATTTTTAAATATCTTCTAATTATGTTTTTAACACTCAATATGTTGATTTTTATAAAGTTTGGAGCTTTAAAAATATGCTGAAATCGTTTAGTTTGTGATTTATAAATAGAAAAAGTAAATATTTTATTAATTTTGCTGTATGGATTTAAGAGATCAACTGAAAAACCTTTTTCCTGATCATGAAGAGCAGGATTTTGAGATGCCTGAAGAACAGTTCAGACAAAAGGAACCTTTGGTGTGTAAATTTGAGAAAAAAGGCAGAAACGGAAAGCCCGTAACGATTGTTGAAGGCTGGGAAGGAAGCGAGGAAGAACTTAAAAACATTTCAAAAAAGATAAAAACCACACTGGGAATCGGTGGTTCTGAAAAGGATGGAACGATTATCATTCAGGGAGATAACCGTGATAAGATTATGAATATCCTTAAAGAAATGGGCTATAAAACCAAGAGAGTTGGCGGATAGTTTTTAATTTTAAATTCTTCAAACGCTATGACCGCGAAAGTTTTCTAATCTTACCTGAAAATATTCTCGTTCGCAACGGCACTTCGTTCAGCAAATGATAGCGGAAGCCTTGCAAATGTTCCGTTAAAATAATTTTAAGATTTTTAAAAATAGATCTGCGTTTGCGGCATCATGGTTTTTAACTTTTCGATGGTTGATTTTTCCATCGGATTGCCTGTTAAGATCAGTGTTTTAAGATTCTTCAGTTGAGAAAACTCAGCCGGAAGATCTTTTAGCTGATTGTTTGCTAGATTCATGCTTACTATATTTTTCAGTCCTTTTACTTTGGACGGAATTTCTTTGATATGGTTTTGGCTTACATTTAAAAACTCCAGATTTTTTGACTGAAATAAATTTTCGGGAAGTTTTGAAATTGAATTCTGCTGAAACTCTATATATTTTATGTCTTTAGGGAATTTTAAATCTCCCAAATCGTTAATCTGATTGGAAGCCAGATTTAATGATTTCAGGTTTTTAATCTGATCTAAATCTTTAGCAATAAAACTGATCTGATTTCCCTGCAAATTAATTTCCTCCAGACTTGGAATTTTTAGTAAAGCTTCCGGAAAAACGTTCAGATTATTAGCATCAAGATGGATCACCTTTAATTTCTGAAGTTTTGCCAAATTCGGATTTATCTTCGTTAAACTATTTAAATTAATGGAAAAGCTTTCCAGTTTCTGAAGTTCTGCGATTTCGTCCGGAATATATTTAATGCTGTTTTCGTTTAAGTTTAAAATGGTAAGTTCTTTCAGCCTGAAAATTGACTCATCCATTTTCTCAAACCTGTTTTCCATTAAATTCAGGAAAAAGATGGATTTTAACTTTTGGATTTCAACCGGAAGATTGAAAATGGTTTTTCCTCTGAAACTCACACTGTAAATGGTTTGTCCGCTTTTTATGGCGTCATCCACATTGGTATACGTCGGATATTTTACAGGATCAATCTGTGCTTTTGCCTGTGAAAGTATTAAAAATGAAATAGAAAAAAAGAGCTTTTTCATACAAATAAAAAACTACCGGCAATATATCATCACCGGCAGTTATGTAAATATTAATAATTTATTTTTTAAGCAATTTTACCGTCTGCTGGAATCCGCTTTCCGCTTCGATGTTTAAAACCAGTACTCTTGAAGATTCAAGCTGTTTTGTAAAGTCTAAGTCTAAAACTTTGTTTAATCCTGAATATTTCTGGGTGAAAACAATCTTCCCATCGATACTGTACGCTGTTACCATAATGTTTTTCAACCCTTTCGTAGAATTGATCTTCACCAATCCTGAAGTCGGGTTCGGAGCAACAGTTACTGTATTTTCTGTCTGAGCATCAATTGTTCCTAATGAACCTGTAGTTCCTAAATTGTTTTTAAGAGCGATAACAACAGTTGCCGATTTTCCTCTGTAATCAATCGTATTTCCAGTCGCATCAATATCAGTTGAAATCGTAGAATCCGGATGCTGTACGGAGAAGAATCCGAATTTGTGATCCGGCGTGAAAGTAAGTCCGGTCGGCTCCGATCCTGCAGGCATGGAAGCGAATAGTTTCACTTTCGGATTTGCCTGAGTATGATCCGGAGCGATTACCCAGATGTAGTTTTTACCACCATCCTGAAGCACCCAAAGATTTCCAAGCTCATCGAACGTAAGGTTGTCGTTTCCGTCTCCCCAAGCTTCGGTCTTTGTTCCCTGCGCTGTGTCGAAAGAATAGTTTGTGGTAAGACCTCCTACGAAAGTTTCCACCTGAGAAGCTGTGGCTCCGTCATCTTTTAATCGGTATACTTTATTAAGACCTTTTGCCGTAAAATAGATTTTTCCGTCAAACGGACTGATATCCACATCTTCGATTCCGTTGAAAGACGTTCCGCCAAGAGACTGTGCCAAAGCGGTAGTGTTATTCTGATCTGCTTTTGTTTTATTAGGAACCTGAATCCACGTTGCGGTTGTTGCAACAGGATCTCCTCCGCTTAATCCCTGATCCAGTTTCAGCACATAAAGATTTCCGGAAGAAAGATTGTTCGGAGTATCCATGACATATTTGTAAACCATGTGTGTTCCACCGTCTTCACCGTAATAAGCAATTGTTCCTGTATTATTGATCACTACGTTTTCGTGATTCATGATTCCCATCTGCCAAAGTTTTCCTTTAGATCCGTCCGTATTCTGCGAAATGACCTGAGCGGTTGCCGGATCTATTTCTACCAGCCATCCGTAATCTTTCATTCCGTCTGCATTAACGTCGCTTGAAGTGGTCTGCTCTTCCGCAGTTACCACCGTTCCCCACGGAGTAACTCCTCCCGAACAGTTTCTGATGGTCTGAACCAGACTCGGAGCCGAAAAGCTCACTGCTCTTGATCGGGACAACTGCCAAAGTTTCGTGGTTGCATTATAATTAATTTCCGCCATGGTAACTCCTCCCGGATTTGTTTCGTGGTTTACAGAAAGATATCCGTTGGTACTGCTTGCATTTTTCGGAACATAAGCTGTGAAATCGTTCTGTCCTCCTACTAAACCTCCTCCTTCTGTATAATTGTCACCTTCTTTAAGGATCAGCTGATATTTATGTTCTGTTGGAATAATTAGTTTATTCGTCTGTGCGGTAGGAACAATGGAAGTAAAACAACTGATGTGATTGGCGTTACAAGGAACCGGAGTTACGGTTGAAGTTGTTTTAAGATAAGCATCAATTCTTAAATCTGAACTCGAAGCGCCTCTGTTGTGCAATTCGATGGAGATTCTGTTGTTTCCGTTAACGAATTTGGATTTTGGAATAGAAAAAACATTGTAAACACTTTCTGCCGCTCCATCGATTGTTGTACTTGATAGTGTATTGAAATCGATTGTTCCGGAAGGCATATTGTCTCTTACGACTTCTTCTCCATTAAGATAAACTACGATTCCGTCGTCTCTCATTACCCCTAATTCCATAGTGGAAGAAAGATCGTTTAAGTTTACGGTAAAATCTTTTGCAAAATAAGCCGTGATAAGTCCTGTAGCCGTTGTGGTCGTTACAGGATCACCATAACCAAGAGGTCCGTTTCCCTGAGACCATGTGGAAACATCATAAGTTGCTGTTTTCCATTGGGATGCCAAAGCAGTATTGCTATCATTGTATTTCCATGCGGAATTTTTGTTAAAAATAAAAGTCTGTGCGTTCAGTAACGAACCAGTGACCATTGCAAGAGCTGCAACTGTTGGTAGTTTTCTTTTCATTTTAAAATTTCGATTTATTAGACAGTGCAAAACTATCAGATTGCTGTGAAGCCCCTGTTAATAGGATTTTAAATAAATCTTGAGAAATATTAATTAATGGAAAACCGAATGTTAATTACATGAATTTTATGTTAAGTCAGAACTTATAAGAACAAAAAAAAGCCATATAAAATATATGACTTTGTAATTCAATTTCTTTAAGTATTCTAAGACAGGCTGTACCATTTTTTGAACAGACTATCGTATTCTTTCTGATCTGATTTTGTCTTAATCAGTGTAGCGAGATTAGACATTTGTGTTTCCGCATCTGCTTTTCGCTTGTTATAAATCAAAAAGTCGCAATAGTTCCACACATTGGTATAGTACGGTTTAATACTAATACTTTTCTGGTAATTTGCTTCCGCCGAAACTATATCTTTATTCATAAAATGACATGATGCTAACTGATCGTACAGAAAAGCTTCATCCTGCTGATCCCAACTTTGGGTAAGTGCCTCATTATAAACATCAATCGCGTTCTGATACTCTCCCTTCATTAAAAATTTCCCGCCGCGGTTGATAAATTCATTGGTTCTGTTACTGATATCCGGTCCGGAATTATCATCACTGTAAACAACACCAATCTCACCCGACATAACCGCTTTTTTCAAAAACTCCGCCAGTTTTTCATCAGATTCCGTATTATCAAAAAAATCATTGATTGGTTTCAGCAGATATTCCTCAATCTGAATCGTTCCGGTTGCCTCATTCAGTCGCTTGTACAATTTAGCCGTTAATTTATCGCCCTTAACATTCATTCCGTTTAAAATTTCTGTTAAAAGATCTAAAACGCCCAATACATGGGTTCTGTATTCAAGGGTTACTTTGTCTCCGAATGGAAGAACGAATGCCTCTTTCAGCTCTTTTAAAGCGGCATTGTAATCTCCATCAGCATACAGTTTTCTGGCATTGATTAATCTTCCGGGAGCATTTTTTAAACTTTTACGGCTGGAAATTACCGTGTAAATAATAAGCACAGCAAGAATCGCTGCAAAAATGATAACGTACTTCATAAATTTAAGTTTTTAAGGTAAATAGTTTATTAATCGTATTATTTTTAGCCTGAATAATCTGCTCTGCTATACAGATATTGGTAAGACTAATTTTTATACGTTTTTATTATCGGCGCAATATAGTCATTTTAATAAAAGTTTACCTACAAATTTTATAATTGTGGTACTTAAACTGTTGGATATTTCATTTATTGTTATCTATTTTCTGCTTACATCCGTCAGAGCATTCAAAAATGCAATAATCTGTTTAATCTCTGTTTGGGTTAAATTCAGCTTATCCGAAGCCAGCGTCTGGTTTTTCACCTTTAAACCAAGACCTTCTCCTCCCCCTTCGTTGTAAAAATCCATTACTTCTTCCAAAGTATCGAAAGCACCGTTGTGAAAATAGGGTTTCGTTAAAGCCACATTTCTTACCGTTACTGTTTTGAAAGAATTTTCGTAGATCCATGAATTTTCCTTTCTTACAGGACTGTTGATTCTTCCCTGATCTGCATCTAATTCCAAAGGTTTCTGGCTGATTGGTTTTGCCGTAATTCCTAAAACTTCAGATTCGTTTTCATTAAAGAACGGTGGAACTAAACCTGAAAAGTTCGGTGCAAAATGGCAGGTTGCACAGTTTGCTTTTCCCATAAAGAGATTAAATCCTTTCTTCGCATCCGATGAAATTTCTTTTTCGTTTCTCATAAACCGATCAAAATCACTTTCATAAGAATATAATGAAGCCACATAGGAACTCAAAGCTTTGGAAAAGTTTTCTTTATTGATTTCACCATTCTTAAAAGCAGCTTTAAAGGCTTTTCTGTATTCCGGTTTGGTTTTTAATTTTTTAATGATGCTTTCATAGCTTGTATTGAATTCATCTTTATTATAAATGACGTGTTCTGCCTGTTGTTCAAGGTAAAAAGCTCTCAAATCATAGAAAAATCTTTTGGCAAAAACCGCGTTATACAAAGACGGAGAATTTCTCAGCACAGTTTTTCCCTCTACGTTACTCTGAGACTTTGCTTTTAAATCGGTGAACGCATTTTCCGGCAAATGGCAGGTTGCACAACTCATTTTTCCGTTGTTACTCACATTCTGGTCATAAAAAATTTCTTTTCCTAATTTTTTTAAATCTCCGTTATCTTCGTCTTTTTTTAATAATGTATAAAAATAGGGATCCAGAAAATCGCTGCTGAAAAAGTTTTTATTCCCCACATTCCAACCCGAAAATTCTTTCAGATCATCCGTTCTTCCGTCCCAGCTTCCGAATTCTTCGTATAAAGGCTGAATGTATTTTTTATAAAACTCAATCCTGTCGAATGTTTCAAAATCTGTATTTTTTGTGAGATAATTAATTCCTTCCTTTAAAATGGCATCGGCTTTCTGAATATTATAATTTTTAAAGTAAAGATCATCATGAAGATATTTTTGCATCCCTGAAAAAGCATGAACGGTTTCATCGGAAACATTCAGCGAACCCGGAGTATCGAAACCTGTAACGCCTAAACTGTAGATTCTGATGAGTTCAATTCTTAACGGTAATGTTTTATTGTTTCCTTTGCTTAAACCGTTTTTTACGGTACTTAAATAAAAACTCGCGTAGCTGTTATATAAAAAATCTGCAATTGTTTTAATATCATCCTTCTTTTCGAGTGCTTCATCCGAGAATATCATTTCGTCCAAAACCTGTAATCCTTCCGGAGGAAGTGTATAAGCGGAAGTTCCCGCTGCTTCAATGTGAAAAAGCGGTGCTGCGTTGAGGTGGGTTTTTGTAAATTCAGGATAGTGATACGCGACGTAAAACTCGATTTCCTTGAAAGAATTTCTGGTATTTTTTAATGACTGCTGAAGTTCTTCAATGGAAATTTTATCTTCCGAAAAACTTTTGGCATCCGATTTTAAGTTTTCAAGCTTATTTTTGAATTCCGATAAACCTTTGTTGATGAATGTATCTTCACTTTTCACTCCTTTATCAACCGGATTGAAAGACATTGCAGAAAAGACAAACAGGAAAAGTAGCGCAGCAAAGGGATAAAATCTCATGAAATTTTTTGCGCAAATCTATTAATAGCGCACAATTCGGACGTTACCACAATTTTAAATCTGAATTAAATAATGTTTACATCTCTATTCGGGTATTTTTTATTAATTTTAAACCCCGAAATCAAATTCATTACTGAGCGGTCAATTTCCAATATTGACATTCTAAAAATAATGATGAGGATCTTGGGAGAGGATTTTTAAAGATTGGCGGAAACCAATCACAATTTCAATGTATTAAACTATAAAAACGAATTTATGCTGAATAAACTTGCTGCTTCAGAACTTGTTCTGAACGAAGACGGAAGTGTTTATCACCTGAACCTTTTACCCGAAGATATTGCCGAAAAAATTATTCTTGTAGGCGATCCCGATCGTGTTGCGAAGGTTTCAAAATATTTTGACAAAGTAGAAGTAAAGAAAAATAAAAGAGAATTTTACACGCATACAGGAACATTAAGAGGCGAAAGAATCACTGTAATGTCTACCGGAATCGGGACAGAGAATATTGATATTGTGATGAATGAGCTTGATGCACTGGTAAATATCGATCTTAAAAATAAAGAGTTTAAAACGGAACATTCTGCCTTACAGTTATTCAGAATGGGAACCTGCGGAAGTGTAAATCCCGATGTTCAGGTGGATAATATGCTGGTTACGCAAAATGTTGTAGGATTGGACGGTCTGATGCATTTTTATCAGGATTACGAGTTTGAAAACGAATTTTCCAGAAATTTTATGGAAAAATTCCCTTACCCGAAAATTAAGCCGATGCTTTATTTTGCAGACTGGGCGGAAGAATTGGGAGAATTGTACAAGGATGCAAAATATCACGGAAACACCGCTACTTTCCCAGGCTTTTATGCTCCACAGGGAAGACAACTGCGTTTAAAAGCTGTGGACGATCAGTTTTTAGAAAAGCTGAATGATCTTGGCGTAACCAATTTCGAAATGGAAACTTCCGCCATTTATGCTTTGTCCAGACTTTTAGGTCATAAAGCGATTACCGTAAACAACGTTATTGCTAACAGAAGACGTGGAGAATTCTCCGCAGATCATCATGCTTCGGAAAAAAATCTTATTGAGTGGGTTTTAGAAAGAGTCATCAAATAATTATACATTCAACATTAATAAAATCAAAAGGATCTCATGCGAGATCCTTTCTTTATAACCATTAAATTAAAACTTCTTGAAGATTGATTAATCTATTTGGAAGTGACCATCGTATTATTTATTCAATTCTATTAAAATTCGTTAATCGTTACGTAGAAATGTGAAGAGTATAAACTTTCTGCATTTCCTGAAATATTGGTAAGATTAATTGTGATATTTGATGTGGAAGTCATTCTCGGGTTCGAGATAGAAAATGATGCATTTCCTGCAAAATCCGAAGCCGGAGTTACCACAATTGTCGCTCTGGTAGAGCTTGGAAGCATTGTCGCAGGAATAGCAATATCCATGGTTGTAGATTTTCCTGATGGCAGGTTATTAATAGAAACACTTGGCCAAACCTCAAAACTGATCTGGTTTTTATTTACCGTTCCTTTGCTTCCCAATTTGTACTGTCCGTTTACGTCTAATCTTGCTGTTGTGTTCGGAGTGCTTGTTCCTATTCCTACGTTTGCACTGCTGTTTCCGATGGCAATTGCATTATACTGGCTTGTGGTGGTGTTGTAACCAATTGCTGTAGAATTCTGCCCTGTTGCAGAAGCTCCGGAACCTATTGCTGTGGAATTCTGTCCGTTGGTCACGGTATTGAATCCAACTGCTGTCTCGCTGTTGGAGTTTGTTTTTGCATTGTATCCTAATGCCACTGACTGAAATCCTGCCGCGAAAGAATTGTTTCCGAATGCAGAAGATTCGTTGGCTGTGGTTTTGGAATTATATCCGATTGCTGTAGACTGAAATCCGTCTGCCAGAGAATTATTTCCGATTGCTGTGGATTCGTTTTTATTGGTTTTGGCATTATAGCCAATTGCATTCGATTTAAAAGCGGCTGCTGTAGCTTTATTTCCTACTGCCAAACCGTCATTTGCCATTACAGAAGCTTCGTTTCCGATAGAAACTCCCTGAAAAGCAGAACTTGAAGTTCCTATAGATATACCGTTCTGTCCGGCGTTTGCCATCGGTCCAAAACTTATGGAATTATCTACTCCCAGTCTTCCCATTTTTACAGAATTTACTTTAAAAATAAGATCATCGTAGGTATTGGTTCCTAGAGCAAGACTGGTATTTGCTCCTGCATTGGTTCCACTGTTCGTTGCGGAATCATTCCATCCGTTTCCTCCATTTCCTCCGGGAATAACCGGGTTTATCTGACTTCCTTCTACGGAAAGCATATTCCATTTTGCATTGTTCCAGTAAAAGAACCCTGTTTCCACTAATCCTGCCTGTCCGTTATTCCAGACAATAAGTCCGTCGGAAGGCGAAGGAATGGTAATATTATCGGTTTGAGAATCTAAAGCGACACTCGGAAAAAGCACTCCTTTATTGGCAGAATGAATTTCGAGCATGGCAGAAGGGTTAGGAGAAGACGTGCCTATCCCAACCTGAGCTGATGAGAAATTAAAATTAAGAAAAAATAAAGCTGTAAATAAGATTTGAAGTTTCGTCTGTTTTTGCATTTCTGGTTTATTAAATAGCTATCAGTTTGATAATGCAAATATAATATTTTTTAATAAAACATCATTTTTTTTGATTATTTCATATTTTAACACCAAAG
>OGQD01002220.1_pt1 | contig 11002 bp, 4 predicted proteins | sample 1553091 | NCBI WGS metagenome assembly OGQD01 (sample SAMEA2580290, study PRJEB22360) | human gut metagenome | biome: human gut; feature: human-associated habitat; material: faeces | place: Denmark | collected 2008/2010
CCTGCATCATTGTCGCCGTAAAATTCTCCGAGAAGTTTCTCGATGAATACAGCGCTTCCGCCATCCATCCCAAAACAAATTTAGGCGCCATACTATGATATGCTTCTTTCATATAAGAAATCTGTAACCATGATTGCCGTTCCTGTGTAACAGGCTGTTCTGCCGGATTTCCAGGCTTATATCTTTCTTTTCCCGTAAAAATCTGAGCTATTAATTTCTCGTTATATCCTTTTGTAGCGTATTGACGGGAATTCAGTGTACTTCCATAAAAGCTAATAGAACCGCCTATAAGCCTGTATAAACTCCTGTCCGAACGGTCTTCTTCAAAGTTTATCACACTAGATTGAAAATAGTTATCTTGCAATTTTCCAATACCAAAGCCAAATTCAGCCCGTTTATTCGCTAAGAATGGTAAAGCGATAATCAACTTCAGAAATCGTTCATCCTTTGAATTAAAGGAAGGTTTATCGTTTTTAGAGAACAGTTTCTCCTTCTTATAATAATCAAAAGTACTGATAGACGCAATAAGTCGATATGAAGTAGGAATATGAGTAGGCAAATCTATACGCGCCATCAGTTGGGCATTATTATAAACTTTACCCAATTGGCCATCAAACGTAAACTCTTTGGCATAATAATTTAAGTTCTGATAGCCCAGGCCCAGATATATCTGATTGGAACTCGTCGTAGACACACTACCCCCCAAGCGGACAGAGAAATTATCCTCCATCTTTACTTTCAGATGCAAATCGTACATATCGGTCTCTTCATTGAATACTGCCTTCGGTATTATTTCAGAGATCATATTATCCGCAAGCAAACGAAAATATCCACGCTTCAGCTCTTCGTAAGTGAATGGCTCATCTTCTTCATCATGAAATTCCTTCTGAATATAAGCCTGTTGCTGTGAGTTAGCTCCATCAATATAAATTTTCTGGAAATAGAGCTGCGGCAGATTACTGCGATAAACCAGACGGCGTAAACGCACATTATCTGCATTCACCCTACGATGAATACGCCCCTTTATAGAATCCATCAGACTAAGAGTGCGATTGTAACCTATATCATGGAGTTCCTGAAGACGGTCGAAATCAAGTAAGTTCACATCATCATACTTGAATGTCATGAGGATGCCGACAGAATCCGGAATAGAATAGTCCGTCTTCTGCATCACCATGTTCTCAATCTGACTCATAAGGTCATTTTCTTTAGGCTTGGATGGATTGGCGGCCACCACACTACCAATGATAATATCCGGATGAAAATCATCCCGCATTACATCCGTTGGAAAGTTATTGTAAATACCACCATCATAAGCCAGCACACTATCTATCTCAATAGGCTTAAAAACAAACGGGAAACTCATGGAAGCACGGACAGCATCTCCCAGGTCACCTTTCCCTAACACTATTTGCCGTTTATTGTATACATCAGAAGCAATACAGCGGAAAGGAACAAACAGCCTATCAAAATCACCGTCACAAGCAGCTGTAGCACGGGCAAACAACTCCACAAACACCAGATTCATTTGGATGGGGTTAACCATACTGGTCGGCAATTGCGGTTTGACATTCAAGGAATCCTTAAAATCAAAGCGAATATTAAAAAACTCCGGTGTGGGAATACTTTTCTTGAAATAATAGGCATATTTAGGTTCTACTTTTCCAGAATACCAGCGTTTAAAGTCTTCTGAACGCAGCAAAGCCTCCATATCATCGGGAGAGTATCCCATGGCATACAACGAACCGATAATGGCTCCCATGGATGTACCGGTAATATAATCGATAGGGATATTGTTTTCTTCCAAAGCCCGAATGATGCCGATATGCGTCATACCTTTCGCACCACCACCACTCAATACAAGTCCAACTTTTTGGGCATGCAACATGGGCAGCAACAAGAAACAAAACGATAAAAGCAAAAGAATTCTTTTCATACTTCAAAGTTCCGAGCTGAAAATATATTATTATCAAAGCTCAAATATATGCAATTGTTTCGAAATTGGACGTATCCAACGCTAAAAAACAAGCGTTCCCACACAAAATATACGAAAAAAGGAGCATTGCAACTTTTATAAGAGTTGTAATGCTCCCGGCATATAGATTGTGAATAAAGGGCGTATTTAGATTAGCTCGATGCTTCTCTTCACAAAGTTATTCAAAGCTTCACCTTTCAGCATGCCATTTTGCAGCAATGCCAGGTCAATCAATTGGCGGACAACTTTATTTTTAGCTGCATATCCGGCAAATACTTCGTCTTTCTTTGTTTTCAGTTCTTCCCACTTCTGATCCAATCCGTTCACTTCGTCCTTTTCAGCAGTAGAAATTTCTTCGTCTTTCTTACCTTTTTGTTTATCTTTCAGCTCATTACGACGTTTGTCTACGTCATTCATTTCTTGCTGAATAGGAGCTACAACAGAGTCGCATTCTTTTTCTTCGTCTGCAAGAACTTCTTTCACCAGTTTATGATCTGAATTCAGCACAAGGTTGAACATATCGGGCATTTCTCCATAGAAACTCATACCTGCCTGAATATTAGCCATTTCTTTCATACGGCGCATATATTCACTTTGGGTAATCATCACAGGAGAAGAGTTTTCACCCAAAGCCTGCGCAGTGATATTAAACTCAACCTTTTCCAGCTTAGGCAACTGGCTCTTGAACACAGCAGAAAGAGCTTCTTGTTTGCCTGCTTCCAGAGTTTCACCTTTCTTATCTTCTTTGATAATCAGATTATCGATAACATCACTATCTACGCGGGTAAAGCGAGATTTCTCAAACTTCTGCTCCAACATGCTTACTACAGCAATGTCCAGTTGACCATCCATCAGCAACACATTGTATCCCTTATTCTTAGCAGCCTCGATGTAGCTGAATTGCTCATCTTTATGATTAGCATACAGATAGATCAAATTGCCATCTTTATCAGTCTGATTATCTTTGATCAGCTTCTGATACTCTTCAAATGTATAGCATTTACCATCCGTATCGGTGAAAAGGGCAAAATCTTTTGCTCTGTCATAGAAGTCTTCCTGAGTAAGCATTCCGTAATTGATGAAAATCTTCAGGTCATTCCACTTTTCCTCGAACTGTTTGCGATCATTTTTAAAGATAGATTGCAGACGATCAGATACTTTCTTCGTGATATATGTCGAAATCTTCTTCACGTTAGAGTCGCTCTGTAGATAAGAACGGGATACATTCAACGGAATATCCGGAGAATCGAGCACACCATGCAACAGTGTCAGAAAGTCAGGTACGATACCTTCTACTGAATCCGTAACGTATACCTGGTTGCTATAAAGCTGTATCTTATTCTTATTCAGTTCGATATTGCTCTTTACTTTCGGGAAGTAGAGGATACCTGTCAGATGGAACGGATAATCTACATTCAGATGTATCCAGAACAAAGGTTCATCAGACATCGGATACAGGTCACGATAGAACTTCTTATAATCTTCATCCTTCAGTTCGCTGGGTTTCAATGTCCACAACGGATTACTGTCATTGATGATGTTATCTTCGTCTGTTTCAACCTGTTTTCCATCTTTCCAGTCTTTCTTCTTACCAAAAGCAATAGGTATGGGAAGGAAACTACAATATTTCTTCAACAGAGAAGAAATGCGGGCCTCTTCCAGGAATTCTTTACTTTCATCGTCAATGTAAAGTACTATATCTGTACCACGGTCAGCCTTATCAATGTTCTCAATGGTGAACTCCGGACTGCCATCGCAACTCCATTTCACAGCTTGAGCACCTTCCTTATGGGATTTCGTGATTATTTCCACTTTCTTAGCCACCATGAAAGCTGAATAAAAGCCCAAACCAAAGTGTCCAATAATTGCATTAGCATCATTCTTATACTTCTCCAGGAAGTCGTTGGCACCTGAAAAGGCAATCTGGTTGATATATTTGTCGATTTCTTCGGCAGTCAAACCAATACCACGGTCTGAAACAGTAATTGTATCTTTTCCTAAAGACACATGTACGGTCAAATCGCCAACCTCACCTTTAAACTCGCCAATAGAGGCTAAGGTTTTCAACTTCTGCGTAGCATCTACGGCATTAGAAACTAACTCACGGAGAAAAATTTCATGATCGCTGTACAAGAACTTTTTGATAACGGGGAAAATGTTTTCGGTAGTTACCCCAATATTTCCTTTTTGCATACTACTTATGATTTATATTTTTAAGTTTATATATTTAATCGTTTGGCAAGTATAATGCAAAAAAAATGCCAGCCCATAAGGACTGACATTTTGACTGTTTATCATCTTCTAAGAAGACTTCATTTTTATACTTTCTTGATGTCCAGTTCTCCTTTTTCTTCGTTCAAAGAGACAGAAATCGTATCACTCGTCTGCAATTCAGAAGAAATAATCAATTCCGAAAGTCCATCTTCCAAATAAGTCTGGATGGCACGCTTCAACGGGCGGGCACCAAACTGCACATCATATCCTTTAGATGCCATGAATGTCTTGGCTTTAGCATCAATAACAAGCTTATATCCAAGAGATTCTACGCGCTCATACAAGCCTTTCAACTCGATATCGATAATCTTTTCGATAGCATCCAGCGAAAGCTGGTCGAAAGTAATAATCTCGTCGACACGGTTCAGAAACTCAGGGGCAAACGACTTATTCAAAGCCTTTTGTATCACGCCACGTGAATATTCTTTATCATCCGTACGATTCTGAGCGGCAAAACCTACACCACGACCGAAGTCTTTCAATTGACGTGTACCAATGTTTGAAGTCATGATAACCACTGTATTCTTGAAGTCTACAGTTCTGCCATAACTGTCAGTCAGACGACCTTCATCCATCAGTTGTAACAAGATGTTGAATACATCCGGGTGAGCTTTCTCAATCTCGTCCAACAATACGATAGAGTAAGGTTTACGGCGCACTTTCTCTGTCAACTGTCCGCCTTCTTCGTATCCTACGTATCCCGGAGGTGCACCAACAAGACGAGAAACGGTAAACTTCTCCATATATTCACTCATATCCACACGTATCAGCGCATCGGCAGAGCCAAACATATATTTCGCCAACTGTTTCGCCAAGTGAGTTTTACCCACACCCGTAGGCCCCAGGAACAAGAATGTTCCGATAGGACGGTTAGGATCTTTCAATCCTACACGACTACGCAGAATTGCTTTCGTCACCTTTTCAATAGCCGGGTCCTGAGCTATAACTTTAGCTTGCAACTCTTCTTTCATACCCGCCAACTTGATACCTTCAGCCTGCGCCATACGCTGTACAGGCACACCGGACATCATAGAAACCACATTCGCAATTTCCTCCTCACCAACTATCTGGCGATCATCTTTTAAGCGAGCTTCCCATTCAGCCTTCATCTCTTCCAGACGAGCAGAAAACTCTTTCTCATGATCACGGAAACTGGCAGCAAGTTCGAAATTCTGCGATTTCACCGCATCCGCCTTTTGTTGACGGGCTTCTTCAATCAGTTTCTCCTGTTCTTCAATCTCTTTCGGAACAGTAATGTTTGTCAGATGGACGCGCGAACCGGCTTCGTCCAGAGCATCAATAGCCTTATCCGGGAAATTACGGTCAGTAATGTAGCGGTCTGTCAACTTGACACATGCTTCCAGCGCTTCATCCGTATAAGTCACATTATGATGGTCTTCGTACTTCTCTTTGATATTCTTCAATATCTGGAGCGTTTCCTCAGCAGTGGTCGGTTCAACAATCACTTTCTGGAAACGGCGTTCCAAAGCACCGTCTTTTTCTATATTCTTCCGGTATTCATCAAGGGTAGTGGCACCTATACATTGTATTTCACCACGTGCCAATGCAGGTTTCAGCATATTGGCAGCATCCATAGAACCGGCAGCTGCTCCAGCACCCACAATCGTGTGAATCTCGTCAATAAACAGAATTACATTCGGATTTTTCTGCAACTCATTAATGATAGAACGAATACGCTCCTCAAACTGTCCGCGATACTTAGTTCCGGCTACTACAGAAGCCATATCAAGCATTACCACACGTTTATCAAACAGAATACGGGATACTTTCTTCTGAACAATACGTAATGCTAATCCCTCTACAATAGCTGATTTACCTACACCAGGTTCACCTATCAATACCGGGTTATTCTTCTTACGACGGCTCAATATCTGAGCCAACCGCTCGATTTCACGTTCACGGCCTACCACAGGATCCAGTCTACCTTCTTCCGCAGCCCGGGTCATATCCATACCAAAGTTATCCAATACCGGAGTATCATTGGATGGTTTCTTAGACGCAGTTTGCGTAGAAGACTGTGAACTACCACTTTGAGAAGAGCGTGAAGACATATTCATTTCATCTTCTTCCTCGTCATCATCCTCCGTAAATCCCATACCTGCGTTAGGGCTGGCTTTCATGGAAAGCTGTTCGAACACTGACTTATAATCTATATTATTTTCTTCCAATACCGTAGCGGCCAAATTATTACCGTCTTTCAAGATAGCCAGTAATACATGTTCAGTATCAGCAGTGGCACTCTTCAGCAGACGAGCCTCGAGTATACACATTTTCAATATCTTAGCTGCCATCGGAGACAATGGAATGTCTGCATCGGGCAACAAGTTATCATCTTCAATCTCTTTTAAAAAACCTTCCAGGCGTTTCTTAACCCTGTTTAGGTCTATATCCAGTTTCTGCAATATTTCTATAGCTTTCCCTCCGCCGTCTCGCAACATGCCGAGTAGAAGATGCTCCGGACCGATATATCTATTCTTCAGCCGGTTAGCTTCCTCCTTGCTGTAAGTGATAATGTCAGAAACTCTTTGTGAAAACTGATTATTCATACTTAATATTCTCCTTCCTTATTCTAAGGTGTTACTTAATACAAAGATACGCATTTATAATTTCCAGTACGTATTTCATCGTTTTATTTATTATTCATATACAAAACCCGTGCCACAGTTTAATATCCGTTCACCAGTATCATACTAAAGTGCTTTCATTCTTGGGAAAAAGCTCCTTATTAATACCTTATTTATATATTATAAGAACAAAGTAGGTGAGAGAATGGTTCTGAAATAAAGTTTATGGGCGAAAACTTTTGTATATCGTAAAAAAGCAGTACTTTAGCGTGGTTTTTCATGAACCAAAGTATGTATAATTAATAATCTTTTTAAATGCTTGAACAAGACAGAATTATAAAGATTAACATCGAGGAGGAAATGAAGTCATCGTACATTGACTACTCCATGTCGGTCATCGTTTCGCGTGCCCTTCCGGATGTTAGAGATGGTTTTAAGCCTGTCCACCGTAGAATTCTCTTCGGAATGATGGGACTGGGAAATACGTCTGATAAACCTTATAAAAAATCAGCCAGAGTTGTAGGTGAAGTATTGGGTAAGTATCACCCGCATGGTGACTCTTCCGTTTACGGTGCATTAGTTCGTATGGCACAGCCTTGGGCAATGCGTTACATGGTGGTAGATGGCCAGGGTAACTATGGTTCGGTAGACGGCGATAGCGCAGCAGCTATGCGTTACACCGAGTGTCGCTTGCGCAAGATTGGTGAAGATATGATGCAAGACCTCGACAAAGAAACCGTTGATATGCAGAGCAACTTCGACGATTCTTTGCAGGAGCCTACCGTTATGCCTACCCGTATTCCAAACCTTTTGGTAAACGGTGCATCTGGTATTGCTGTAGGTATGGCAACCAATATGCCTACCCACAACCTTTCAGAGGTTATTGATGCTTGCATCGCATACATCGAGAACAACGATATCGAGATAGAGGAGTTGATGAACTATGTGAAAGCTCCCGATTTCCCAACAGGAGGATATATATATGGTATGAGTGGCGTACGCGAGGCATATCTTACCGGTCGCGGTCGCGTTATCATGCGTGCAAGAGCAGAAATAGAAACCAGTTCTACACATGACAAAATTGTCATCACGGAAATCCCGTATGGTGTCAATAAGGCGGAACTGATCAAGAATATTGCTGATTTAGCCAATGATAAGAAGATAGAGGGTATCTCCAATGCCAATGATGAGTCTGACCGTGAAGGTATGCGTATTGTGATTGATATCAAACGTGATGCCAACGCCAGCGTAGTTTTGAATAAACTCTATAAAATGACGCTGTTACAGACTTCTTTTAGTGTGAACAACGTAGCATTGGTACACGGGCGTCCTCGTTTGCTGAATCTGAAAGACATGATTAAGTACTTCGTAGAACATCGCCATGAGGTGGTTATTCGTCGTACTCAATATGACTTGCGTAAGGCTAAAGAACGCGCTCATATATTGGAAGGCTTAATCATTGCATCAGATAATATCGATGAAGTAATCCGTATCATCCGTGCTGCAAAGACACCTAATGATGCTATTGCCGGCTTGATAGAACGCTTCCAATTAACAGAAATTCAGTCTCGTGCCATCGTAGAAATGCGTTTGCGCCAGTTGACTGGTCTAATGCAGGATCAGCTTCATGCTGAATATGAAGAAGTAATGAAGATGATTGCTTATTACGAAGAAATTCTTTCGAATGACGAACTTTGCCGCAAAGTTATTACTGATGAATTAATTGAAGTAAAAGTAAAATACGGAGATGAACGTCGTTCTGAGATTGTTTACTCATCCGAAGAATTCAATCCGGAAGATTTCTATGCAGATGACGAAATGATTATCACCATTTCTCATATGGGCTATATTAAACGTACTCCGTTGAGTGAGTTCCGTGCTCAAAACCGTGGTGGAGTAGGCTCCAAGGGTACAGATACCCGCGATGCAGACTTCATTGAACACATATATCCGGCAACCATGCACAATACCATGATGTTCTTTACTCAAAAGGGTAAGTGCTATTGGCTCAAAGTATATGAAATCCCTGAAGGTACCAAGAATTCCAAGGGACGTGCCATCCAAAACTTGCTGAATATTGATTCAGACGATGCTGTAAATGCATATCTGCGTGTGAAGAACCTTTCTGACACAGACTTCATCAACAGCCATTATGTCTTATTCTGTACCAAGAATGGTGTTATCAAGAAGACATTACTTGAACAGTATTCCCGCCCTCGCCAGAATGGTGTAAACGCCATTACTATCCGTGAGGACGACCGCGTTATCGAAGTACGTATGACTAACGGTGACAACGAAATTATCATTGCCAATCGTAATGGACGTGCCATTCGCTTCCACGAAAGTGCTGTACGCGTTATGGGACGTACTGCAACTGGTGTGCGTGGTATGACGCTTGACGAAGACGGGCAAGATGAAGTTGTTGGAATGATTTGCATCAAAGATCCTGAAGCAGAAACCATTATGGTAGTTTCTGAACAAGGCTATGGCAAACGTTCTGATATCGAAGACTACCGTAAGACTAATCGTGGCGGTAAGGGTGTTAAGACGATGAATATCACCGATAAAACAGGTAAATTGGTAACAATTAAGTCTGTAACAGATGATAATGACTTGATGATTATCAATAAATCTGGTATCACCATTCGTCTGAAAGTTGCTGATGTCCGTATTATGGGTCGTGCTACCCAAGGTGTTCGTCTGATCAATCTTGAAAAGAGAAATGATGAGATCGGTTCAGTATGTAAGGTTACATCAGAAAGTATGGAAGATGAAATTCCTGTTGATGATGAAAATTCTCCAATTCCCACTATAAATGAGGTAGAAGGAGAGGAGGAAGACTATAACTCTGATAATAAAGTCAATAATGAAGATGAAGAATAGACATAATATTAATTTTAATTTTACAACTATCATGAAAAGAGTATTATTTTCAGTGATTTTATTGCTCGCTGCAGGCTTCACTTTCGCTCAAGAAAAGACTGTGAAAGAAGCTAAAAGCATTGCAAATGAAGTGAATCCGGACTTTAATAAGGCCGAGCAGCTCATCAATCAAGCCTTGACTAATCCTGAAACAAAGGATAATGCCGATACTTGGGATGTAGCAGGTTTTATTCAGAAAAGGATTAATGAAAAACAGATGGAAAATGCCTATTTAAGAAAACCTTATGATACTCTTAAGGTATATAATAGCGCATTGAATATGTGCAAATACTACCTTAAGTGCGATGAACTCGCACAGGTTCCAAATGAAAAGGGAAAAATCAAGAACAAGTACAGAAAACCCAATGCTGCTGCTATTGTAGCAGAACGCCCAAACTTGATCAATGGCGGTATTCAATATTATAACTTAGAGAAGAACAAAGAAGCATTAGATTTCTTTGGAACTTATATTGAAATTGCTCAGAATCCGATGTTTGAAAAGGAAAACTTCTTGCAGACAGATACACTCTTAGCTCAGATTGCTTATTATGCAAGCTTGGCAGCAGCAAAGATGGAGGATTATCCCAGTGTTCTGAAATATGCTCCTTATGCACAGAACGACAAAGAAGTAGGTCAGTATGCTATGGAGTTCATCTCTACAGCTTTAAAAGCACAAGGCGATACTGTTAAGTGGATTGCTTCATTAAAAGAAGGTTTGCAAAAATACCCTCAGCATTCATTCTTCTTCGGTCATTTAATTGATTATTATAGCAATAACAATAAATACGATGAAGCCATGCAATTCGCTGATGAAATGTTAGCTAAAGACCCCAATAATACATTCTATCTGTACGTAAAAGGATATCTTTACCACAATATGAAGGATTATGATAAGGCTATTGAATACTACAAAAAGACAATTGAAGTAGATCCTACTTATGCAGAAGCTTATTCCAATTTAGGACTGATCTACTGTCTCCAAGCTCAAGACTTCTCAGAAAAAGCTACTACTGACGTTAATGATCCTAAGTATAAAGAAGATCAAGCAACTTTGAAAGCTTTCTATGAAAATGCAAAACCTTGCTATGAAAAAGCAAGAGAATTAAAACCTGACCAAAAGGATTTATGGTTGAATGGTCTTTACAGAGTATATTATAATTTAGATATGGGACCAGAATTTGAAGAAATTGAAAAGCTGATGTAAAGTATAAACTTAAAAAACTGCTTTTTGAAGTGAACCCTAAAA
>OGQD01002222.1_pt1 | contig 10994 bp, 10 predicted proteins | sample 1553091 | NCBI WGS metagenome assembly OGQD01 (sample SAMEA2580290, study PRJEB22360) | human gut metagenome | biome: human gut; feature: human-associated habitat; material: faeces | place: Denmark | collected 2008/2010
CTTATCTTTTTCCGTTTCCAGCCAAGAGACGATTGCTGCCGCTTCCGCTCTGTTCAAGACACTGCCCGTCGCCCCTTTTTCACTGACTCCGTTTACATGGACATACCCTTTAGGCGGCAAGTCTTTATACTTCACCTTGTTTCCTTTTTTCGGCAGCAAACGACCATGATACACATAGTCGTTGCAATAAGCAATGATCGGATCGAGACAACGCCTATGTTCGGTCAAGAAAGCGCCTCTTTCGCCGGCGACTTCGAAACTGCAACTCTTCCGCGCCATCTTCATGATGCTTCCGGACGAGGACAAGAAACCGTTTTCATGCAGAAACGCATACCGATCATCGGACTCGGAGGATACTAAGCCAAAACGTTTCAGATTGATACTGGAATATTCGTCCGAGATGGACCATATCGGTTCGATCTGTTCCACGTCTCCCACTAAAATAGCTTGCTTGGCAAGGCTGAAAGACGGAATAGCCAGTTCGGGAGATACCTGCCCCGATTCATCCACAATCAGCAAATCAATCGCATCATAGAGCGGCGCATCCCACTCCCCATTGTCCGCACAAACCATGTATTTCGGCAAAGAATGGAAAGTCGAAATAAAGACGGGCATCACACAGGCCAAACGCTTCAACCGTTCGGTGTAATCCTCTCGGCCACGTGTCTCCCCCTCTTTATCGCATCCGGCCAAGCGGCGGATGAACTCGGCTTCCCGGTCATGGATGGCATACCAGAACAAAAGATAGCGGTAACTGATATCCAGCCGCACCGCCATATCTTCCGTATAAGGAAGGGCATTATATTCCGGATTGGCAACCAACTTGTCATAGCGTGCCTTAAAATCTTCCGTCTGCTCCCAGCCGCATATCACATCATCATAGCTTGGAAGTTTTTGAAATTTACGGAGCAGTTTACTCAGAAAACCTTTATCCGCCATCTCTTTTCCATATTGTTTGAGACTGGCAACATTCAAGCAGGTTCCAATCTCATCCCGCATCTTCCTCATTTGCCTGCGAAGGAAACGCTGGCATGCAACTTCATCCCGGCAAGATGTCTGAAAGAAACGATTGAAATGTTCCAGATAGAACCCGCGATATTCTTCCAACCGGGCAGGATCGTCATAATCATTCGGAAAGCCTTCACCTTTCGTATTGAGCATCATTTTGTACTGATCCTTTTGTTCGTCTTTGCCTGACAGATACAATCCCAACGTATCCAAACCGGGCAGCCAGCGGAGAGTCAACAGGTTTGCAGGCTTATCGCCAGAAGGCTGTTCGATCTTGAAATCTTTCAGGATATTGGTAATCGCCTGGTTATTGGCGGAACTGGCTACGATGATATCCGGATCATCAGGATGCTCCAGTACGGCATGGACGATCCGGTTAGCAATCACCGTCTGTAAAAAGGTCGTCTTGCCTGTTCCCGGAGGTCCGTTAACGGCAAAGATATCGGAACTGTCCGGGTCCGTATACATGGCAAGCGTCTCACGCTGGGAGACGGACAGCGGAAACTCGCCGCTCATCTGTGCCCAATGGTCTTTATTGCAATAAACTTGCTGTCTATCCGGCACAGGCAGCAATGTTTCCAGCTTTTTACAGATCAGAAGTTCCAGTAACGGATGGGAAGATTTACTTTCCAATAGCTTGTCATACAGATTGATGATCTTTTGTGCCATTCCTCGTCCGGAAGCTTTCACGACAATGATTTCAGGCTTGTCGGCATAATTCATTTCCCGGAAAGTCAAGCCGGTCGCATCTTGGAACAGTTTTTCGCAGGCACTCCAATATATCTTCCAGTCCGTCTCTTCGGTATCGAACTCGCTCAAGAGCCGGTCCACATTCGAAAGGGATGCAATCGTTCTGTCATTGCGCGCATTCGGAGACAAAAACTTACGGACAAAAACCGGAATACGTTCAGACTTGTTGTCGCAGACCTGGAAAGTGCCGTCCGGCAACAATGTCGCGGAAATCAGGAAGGGGTACTCCGGAGTATTCTGTCCGGAAGCCCACCCGTTTTCGTACTCAGGAAGAAAGACACAAGGAGCAATCTGTATTTTACGTTTCTCGTCATCCGTCTTTTGCTTCCCTTTCGGGAAAAGCAAGGGAATGTCTTTACGAAGTATAAATTCCGGAACCTTGTCACCTATCCGCAATGTAACCCGCGCTTCTTTCTTTAGCGACCTGCTCCTTCGTTCGGCATCCAGCAGGCAGTTTTTCCAGTATTTCAGTAGTTTTTTGTCCATTCGATCAGTAAGCCGTTTGTTGTCTCTTTCTATTTCTTTTCCCGGACGGTTATATGAAAACAACCTTGCTTGCGTTCGTGTTTGACATAGCAACGCTCTTCCCGTTTCAAATCGCGCAAAACCATTGCCAATACCATTTTCAACCGGTCTTTGTCGATATTCAGAGTATCGCTCTCGTCTACTTTGGTATAACGGGCCCAGGAGACATCAAAAGTCGTTCCGTAGCGGTGGGCCGAATTTTGGGAGGAATTGGTATTTCTCTTTTTCAGGTTCTTGACATCATCGACCGTACGGGTGACACTGGTCACTTTGATTTTGTAGACCGAAGCATTCAGATTGCGTAAGGAATCCTGGAAATTATGTCCGATATCTTCCAGCAACTGTGCGGCAGAGGGGATCAGATAGGGGATGGAATGCGTCAGCTTTTCCACTTCATAATATTCGTTAGTTTCGATCTCCTCCATCTCCTTTTTTACTTTCTCCGCTTCTTCACGGTTCGATGCAGGTTGAATGCCGATACGTTTTGCTTCGGCCAGATGTACATCGTTCAGGTCTTTGAAATCGCGGTTATAGCTTCCGTTATACCAGATACGTTTCAACTCTCCGCGTTCTTCCTTTTTTCCACAAGACGAACATATCACTGCCACCGAACAAGCAGCCACTATCAACCCGATACTACATATTATCTTTTTCATCATTTTTCTTTTAGCGGAAACAAAAGTAACCAAGATTCACTGATTTCAAAATATTTATGACTATTTTTGTGAATTCTGAATATAAACCAAAATAGTTAATTGTATGGACGCATTGGAATTAAAACTGTCACTTATCGAACAACTGAAAACGATCGACGATGTAAAACTGTTGACACAGATCAAAAATTTGATCAGCATAGCAACAGAAAAGAAAGAAACGCGCTATCCGGCACAGATGACGCTGGACGAATTAAAGGAAGTGTTGAAGAAATCGAGAGAAGAATCCAAAAAAGGATTAGGTATGACAACGGAAGAATTACGTAAACGATACCCACTATGCGAATAATAATAAAGTGGTTACCTCAAGCCATTACCTTACTTGACAACATCTACAGATTCTACAGTGAAAAAAGCCAGACCGCAGCTATCCGTTTATACAACAGACTATTGGATTCTGCCGAACCTTTACGCATTTTTCCGCAAGCGGGCCCTATCGAACCGTTACTGAAAGGATATGATTGTGAATTTCGTTCCCTTGTCGTCGAAAAACATTACAAGCTGATTTACACGGTTACCGACGAACTAATCGAAATCCATGCCGTTTGGGATTGCCGCCAGGAAGGATGGCACCTGCAAGAAATGTTCAAATAATCTTCGTGAAGAGACAACAAAATGCCCCACAATTTATCTTTACATAAAGAATATTACTAATTTTGTCTGCCTGAACGAGAGTGGTAGAAAACTCGCGACAAAGGCAAAACTAAAACAAATTGAATGATTGAACGAATTTATATTCTTGAGAGCGTAGACCCGGTTATATTCTACGGAGTAAACAATGTCAACATGCAGTTGATCAAGACATTGTTCCCCAAGTTACGCATTGTGGCAAGGGGAAATGTGATGAAAGTGATAGGAGACGAAGACGAATCGGAGCTCTTTCTCAAGAAAATTCGCGAGGTAGAAAAATATTGTGAGGAATTCAACTCGCTGAGCGAAGATGTCATACTGGACATCATCAAAGGCAAAGCCCCGGTGATCACCAAACAAGAGAACCTGATCATTCACGGGATGAACGGCAAACCGATCGTCGCCCGCACGGAAAACCAGCAACGCCTAGTCAAAGCATTCGAAGAAAACGACCTCGTCTTTGCCACGGGCCCTGCCGGAACAGGCAAGACATTCGTCGCCATAGCCCTCGCCGTTAAAGCACTTAAAAACAAAGAAATCCGCAAGATCATCCTAAGCCGTCCGGCAGTAGAGGCCGGTGAGAAATTAGGATTCCTCCCCGGCGAGATGAAGGACAAACTCGACCCGTACCTCCAACCCTTGTATGACGCCCTGCAAGACATGGTACCCGGAGCCAAACTGAAGGAATACATGGAGAACAACGTGATCCAGATCGCCCCACTCGCTTTCATGCGCGGGCGGACGTTGAACGATGCGGTCATCATCCTCGACGAAGCGCAGAACACGACGACCCACCAGATCAAGATGTTCCTCACCCGCCTCGGAATGAATGCAAAAATGATCATTACCGGAGACGTGACACAGATCGACCTGCCGCCGACAGCGACCTCCGGTCTCGTACAGGCCATGCAAATCCTGAAAGGCGTAAAGGGAATCGGCAAAGTCGAATTCGAGAAAAAGGACATTGTCCGCCATAAACTCGTCCAACGTATCGTCGAAGCCTACGACAAATTCGACAGCAAGCATGGCAAAGGCGGTTCGAGAACCGTTTCCAAAGAACAACAAGAAGAGATAAAGAACAATATTAATAACAGTCAGGACGCCCGATAAGCGCCCCATAAAAACAAAGATATGAAGAAGGCATTAACAAAAACAGACTTCAATTTCCCAGGACAGAAGAGTGTCTATCATGGTAAAGTACGCGATGTGTACAACATCAACGACGATGTATTGGTGATGGTTGCAACAGACCGTATCTCGGCATTCGACGTAGTCCTGCCGGAAGGTATCCCTTACAAAGGACAGATGCTGAACCAGATCGCAGCCAAATTCCTGGATGCGACTACTGACATCTGCCCGAACTGGAAACTGGCTACTCCCGATCCGATGGTGACCGTAGGCGTGATGTGCCAGGGATTTCCTGTTGAAATGATCGTACGCGGCTACCTCTGCGGAAGTGCATGGCGTGCTTATAAGAGCGGCGTGCGTGAAATCTGCGGTGTAAAACTGCCGGAAGGCATGCGTGAAAACGAACGTTTCCCCGAACCGATCGTTACCCCGACGACAAAAGCCGAGATCGGCGAGCACGATGCCGACATCTCCAAGGAAGAAATCCTGGCTAAAGGTCTGGCCACTCCCGAAGAATACGAACTGTTGGAAAAATACACGCTCGCCCTCTTCAAACGCGGTACGGAAATTGCTGCCGAACGCGGCTTGATCCTTGTCGACACAAAGTACGAATTCGGCAAGCATGGCGGCAAGATCTACCTGATGGACGAAATCCATACACCGGACTCTTCCCGCTATTTCTACAGCGAAGGCTACGAAGAACGTTTTGCCAAAGGCGAACCGCAGAAGCAACTCTCCAAAGAGTTTGTCCGCGAATGGCTGATGGAAAACGATTTCCAAGGCAAGGCTGGCCAGAAAGTTCCCGAAATGACTCCGGCTATCGTAGACGGTATCAGCGAACGTTATATCGAACTGTATGAACACATCACAGGCGAGAAGTTCGAAAAAGGCGATACGGACAATCTCCTTTCCCGTATCGAAAAGAACGTAACCGAATATCTCAACAAATAAGATAAACGGATATGGCGAAGTACGGTTCAGAACAGATTCTACCCTACAACAACGAGGAGCACAAAACGACACAAGTCAGGCGCATGTTTGACTCCATCGCCGGTACATACGATCAGCTGAACCATACGCTCTCGCTGGGTATCGACAAAATATGGCGCAGGAAAGGAATCGCTTTCCTGCGTCCTTTTTCTCCCGCCTCAATTCTCGATATCGCCACAGGCACGGGGGATCTGGCCATCTCCATGCACCGCCGCCTGAAAGCCGACCGCATCATCGGGGCCGACATCTCGGAGGGCATGATGGAAGTCGGACGGCAGAAAGTCGCTGAAGCGGGATTGTCGGACCACATCACGTTCGAATACCAGGACTGCACGGCACTGACCTATCCGGACAACTCGTTCGACGCCGTCACCGCCGCATTCGGAGTACGGAATTTCGAAAACATAGAACAAGGTATCACCGAGATGTACCGGGTTCTGAAGCCGGGGGGCCATCTGATGATCCTGGAACTGTCCTCACCGGTACATTTCCCGATGAAGCAACTCTACAACATCTATTCGAAAGTCGTGATCCCTACCGTCGGGCGCCTGCTATCAAAAGAGCATACAGCCTACAGTTACCTGCCGGCCTCCATCAAAGTCGTTCCACAAGGGAAGGTCATGACCGACCTGCTCAGCCGGGTAGGTTTCAGCGAAGCCCGTTCGCGCACTTTCACCTTCGGCATTTGTTCGCTATACACGGGCAGCAAGGGCGGTTCGCAAACCACCACAACAGTATAAATCATCTTAAATTTACAGGTCATGCAAAAATATGGTTTAATAGGATATCCCCTCGGACACTCTTTTTCAAAGAACTACTTCAACCAGAAGTTCGAATCCGAGAACATTGATGCAACTTATCTGAACTTCGAGATCCCGAACATCAAAGATCTGAAGACTGTATTAAAAGATAACCCGGAATTGAACGGTCTGAATGTCACCATCCCCTACAAGGAACAAGTCATTCCCTACTTGGATGACCTGGACGAAGACGCCCGCCTGATCGGAGCCGTCAACGTCATCAAATTTACGAAAGGCATATTCGGCAAAAAACTGAAAGGCTACAACTCCGACATCATCGGCTTCAAGCGCTCCATCGAACCGCTCCTGAACGAGACACATCGCAAAGCCTTGATCCTGGGAACGGGTGGTGCGTCAAAAGCAGTCTTCCAAGGATTAAGACAATTGGGTGTCGGCGCCACGCTGGTTTCCCGTAAACCGAAAGAGCACTGCATCACCTATGAAGAAATCACTCCGAAGACAATGCAGCAGTACACCGTCATCGTCAATACGACCCCGTTAGGCATGTACCCGAATATCAACGCATGTCCCGACATTCCTTACGACCTGCTCACCCCGGACCATCTGTTGTACGACCTTCTGTACAACCCGGATGAAACCCTCTTCATGAAGAAAGGGAAAGAAAAAGGAGCCGTCGTCAAGAACGGCCTTGAAATGCTCCTGCTACAAGCATTCGCGGCTTGGGAAATCTGGCAGAAATAAAGCATAGCTTTACGACTCCTAACCCATAGCTTTAGAAGGCATAACCCTATGGGTTAGGATATATATACCGATACTGAAAAAAACAATTCAACTCCGGGTTAATACGAAATCGGGGGTGACAAGGTAGTCCAACCGATAAACCGCCCCTTCTTCCGTACGGGTTTCATAGACGGTGAAACTCCCTTCTTCCGCATAGGGAAACGGACGGACATGCAGATGGTGAAGGAAGTCGACTTCTTCCTGCCCGATCATCTTAAAAAGCGTCTCTTTTGCACACCAATGAAGCAACAAGTGCTCCGTCTCGTGCTCTTTGTCGATACCCGCCTCTTCTTCCGGATTCATAAAGCGACTGCGTATCTTCGACACCCTCCCGGAATGGTATTCGATGTCGATACCGGCGGCAGGACGGTTCTGCAACAGAACGGCGGCATAACCTTTCGTATGGGAGATGCTGATATGCAAAGACGAGCCGGACAGGTAAGGCGCACCGTTCGGACGATAGGCTATGCAGGCCGGGCCGCCCGTAAGCTCCTGCAAAAGCACACGGCAGGCAAGCCATTCCCGGCGACGCTGCTCCGCACGGATCAGCTCCAGCTGCGGAAGATATTCTTCCCTGTTCCGCAAAAGGGACAGAAGCACTTCGGAAGACTCCTCGATCTTCCAGATTCCCCACAACGGACCGGTATGTTTCATCAGGAGAGGCATTATTTCTTCCACTCAAAAGATTGGATCAGTTCTACGATATCCTGTTTCAGATATCGGGTGACGGGAGCCAGCGAATCTGCATTCGGGATACAATCATAATACAAAGCTCCCCGGAAAAAGTGCGAGACACTGTCGGTCAACATAAATTGCAACGGTGAAGCGGATTCGCCATCCAGCATGAAAAGCGAACCATAAACCGAAGCCTCCGGATTGCTGTACGCCTGCATCTTGATCCGTTCCGGATATTTCGATTGCCGGACAACCAACGCGCGACACTCCTCCTCCGCCCTGCCCAGCGTAGCCGGAGTGATAGGGAAATAGCTGCAATAGAGCTTCACGTTCAACTGCGGATAAGAGAGATTGATCCACCCTGCCGGATTCCCGACCGGAGGCAACTCCACCTCTGCCCATCTGGAAAGCCGGAAAGTATAAGGTAAATCCCTTACCGGAAGTGCCTGGTAGGAAGGGGCAGGCGGTTCGATACGGAAATAGCCGCGCGGCTTCGGTGTATATTCCGTACAGGAAACACACAGGGCCAACAGCCCCCCACACACTATACCGGTCGACATACGCATTACTCCTCTTGCCGCTCCTTTCCTTGGTCCGAAATGCGGTTGAACTTGACTTTCAGGATACGGCGGTTATCGATCTCCAGAACCTGGAAACGATAGTCGTCATATTCGATGATCTCGCGACGGCGAGGGAAGTCGCCTTTGATCTCCAACAGAAGGCCGGCAAGGGTTTCGACCTCCTCCGTCAGTTTGCCGAATTCGGTAGGATCGGCATCGATCACACGGAAAAAGTCGGTCAGCAATATCTTGGCTTCAAAAATAAGACTGCCGTCCGCCAGGCGGATGAACTGCTTTTCATCTTCGTCGTATTCATCGGAAATCTCTCCGACAATCTCTTCCAAGATATCCTCCATCGTCACGATACCGGAAGTACCGCCAAACTCGTCCACCACGATCGCCATATGGATCTTGCTGGTACGGAATTCCTCCAGGAGATCGTCGATCTTCTTCGTCTCAGGCACGAAATAGGCCGGACGGATCAAACTCTGCCAACGGAACGTGTCAGGCTTCTCCACATACGGCAAAAGGTCTTTGATATACAGGATTCCCTTGATGTTATCCTCCGAATCGGCATAAACCGGAATACGGGAATAACCGGATCGGATGATGAAATCGACCACGGTGCGGAAACTCGTCTTGATGTCGATATCCTCCATATCCAGGCGGGGCGTCATGATCTCGTCGGCAGTCTTGTTGTAGAACTTGATGATCTCCGAAAGCATCTCTTTCTCTTCCGGCATTTCGGTGGAAGTGAGTTCCAATGCTTTGGAAAGCTCATCGACCGAAAGATCGTACTTCTTCTTGACTAACGCCTTGTTGATGACGCTGGTCGACGTGACCAATATGTTCGAAAGCGGCCGGCAGACACGCTCCACGACATTCAGTACAGGGGCCGAACTGCGCACGAACCGCAGCGAGTTTTTCTGTGCGTAAATCTTCGGCATGATCTCGCCGAACAACAAAAGGAGAAAGGTCAGGACGATCGTCTCCAGAATAAAGCCCAACATCGGGGCGGATGAGAAATTGACGATCGCGGTGATACCGTAGGTACAAAGCATGACGACAGCCACATTCACAAAGTTGTTGGCTATCAGGATAGCGGCAAGCAGGTACTCGGAACGGTCCAGCAAACGCTGGATTAATGGGTCTGAAGGTGCATTCTCTTCCCGGATGTCGTTGATATCACCCGGGGTTAACGAGAAAAATGCCACTTCGGAAGCCGACACGAAGCCGGAAACCAACAGCAGAAGAATTGCAAGGCTTAACGCTATTACAGGGCCTGCTGTGAGCGCCTGTATAGTAACCTGGTCGAATAAGCCCGATAAATAATAGTCTGAGTCCAAGGGGAACAGTATTAGTTAAACAATATCAGAACGGAAGGTCGTCCGCACTGTTGGAATCTAAAGATGTGTCCGGTTGTCCGGATGCGGGTTGCTGGTAGCCCGTCGCCTGCTGGTATCCGGTGGACGGCTGGGCGGGCTGAGGCTGTGCCGCCGTCATTCCTGTACCGGAAGCATTGTCGCGATTTCCCGTACCGGAACCTGTGCTGTAAAATTCGACACGGTCGGCATGGATTTCCGTCACATACCGCTTCACGCCGGACTGGTCGTCGTAACTACGCGTACGGATCTTGCCTTCCACATAGAGTCCGGAACCTTTCTTCACCCATTTTTCAACGAAGGAAACCAAATCACGGCGAACGACCACATTGTGCCATTCCGTACGTTCCGGAACAACCGTACCATTGGCCAACGTATAACCCCTCTCGGAAGTTGCAAGCGGGAAGTTGGCAACAGCAGCGCCACTATCGAAGTAACGTACTTCTGGATCGCGTCCGACGTTACCGATCAATATAACTTTATTCAATGACATAGCTCTATTCTTTTATTAGTCTACAAAGAAACACAAATTCAGTCATTCTGACAAGTTTCCTTCTAATTTCTCCAAATAAATATGTATCAGGCGAGGAACCGCATATTTCTCCACATCGTCCGTCGCCACAGGAAGGTAAGACTTCAGGGCATCGCCCTCCCGCTCTATCTCTATCCGGTAGAAAGCCGTATACAATATCTGATGGGACAGGACATGTTTCACCCCCTGCAAATCAGCCGAAACATCCAGCCGGCCCGCTCCTGCAAACAGCCGACGAAAAGCATCCGTCGTCTGCAACTCTGCAAAATCCATCGCCTTGTCCGTTTCGATAAGCGGAAACTCGTAGAGTCCTTCCCAAATGTCTTTCCCTTTCCGGCGGGACAGCCAGGTTTTTCCTTTATATATAATGTATAAATAATGAAAATACCGGTCACGCGTTCTGGTCTTTTTCTGTTTCACCGGATAGGTCTGCACATCGCCCGCCCCATAAGCAGCGCAGTGCCCTTTCAACGGACAAGCTTCGCAATCCGGATTTTGCGGCACGCATTGCAAGGCGCCCAATTCCATTATGGCCTGGTTGTGTTGTCCGGCATACCGGG
>OGQD01002224.1_pt1 | contig 10977 bp, 8 predicted proteins | sample 1553091 | NCBI WGS metagenome assembly OGQD01 (sample SAMEA2580290, study PRJEB22360) | human gut metagenome | biome: human gut; feature: human-associated habitat; material: faeces | place: Denmark | collected 2008/2010
TGTTGCTGCCGTCCCAGAAGAACTGGTCGATCAGGTAGCCGTGGGCGCCGTGGATCTCCACGCCGTCCATGCCGATGGCCTTGGCGTCGCGGGCGGCCTGGGCGAACGCGGCGATCACTTCGTCGATGTCCTGCTTGGTCATGCCATGGACCACGACATTGCCGTCCTTGACCTTCTCGCTCGGACCATAGCCCGGCACGCTGGCATCGGGCTCGGTGCCGAGCTTGCGAACATTGCCCACGTGCCACAGCTGCGGAACGATCCTGCCGCCTTCGGCGTGTACCGCGTCGACCACCTGCTTCCAGCCGGCCAGGGCATCCTCGCCATAGAAGCGCGGCACGTTCGGGTAGCCGTTGGCGGCCTTGTGACCAACCGTGGTGCCTTCGGTGACGATCAGGCCGACGCCGGCGGCGGCGCGGCGACGGTAGTACTCCACCACCAGGGCATTGGGCACGCCGCCGGGGGAGAAGGAACGGGTCATGGGTGCCATCACCACGCGGGTGGGCAGTTCCAGGTTGCCCAGGCGGAAGGGCTCGAACAGGGCTTGAACGGTCATGGACTCTCCTTGGGGCCGGCCAGCTGACCGGTCGTCTCGTCGATAGGCAAAAAAACGGTCAGGGCCGCAACAGCAGCTCCAAACGGTGAATAAAGGCTTCCAGCGGCTGCAGGCTGCGGCCGACCTTGAGGCGGGCCAGCACGCCCTGCCAGGCGTTGGCGATGAAGATCGCTAGGTTCTCGCAATCCTCGTCGGCCGCCAGCTCACCAGCGGCCCGAGCCTGTTCCAGGCAGCGCTGCAGGATGTCCACCGAAGCTTGCTGGATACGCTCTACCTCGGCACCGATGGCCGGCAGCACCTCGCTCATCTCGAAGCTCAGGCTGCCGATGAAGCAGTGGTATTCGGGCTGTTCCTGGCGCGCGAAGTGGGCCTGCAGTTCCCGGTAGTAGCCGAGGATGCGCGCGCTGGGGCTGAGCGCCGGGTTGCCCAGGGCCTCGGTATAGCGGGCCAGGCGTGGCTGATAGACGAACTCGAGCGCCTGCAGGGCGAAGTCTTCCTTGCTGGCGAAGTAGTGGTAGAAGCTGCCCTTGGGGATGCCGGCAGCCTGGACGATCTCCATCACGCCGGTGCCGTGGTAGCCACGGCGCGTCATCACCTGCGAGCCCTTGGCCAGGATCAAGTCGCGCTTGTCGAGTCGGATGCTGTTGTTCATGGGGCGAGCATATGACCGGTCGTCTCGCCCCGCACAGCACTATTGATATCGGTGATCGAGGTCCAGAACCGAGAAGACCGTAGGGTGTGCCACGCGCACTTCAGTGCTGTGACGGTGCGCGGCCCGGAGCGGCCCGCACACCGGGTGCGTCAGCCCAGCGCCTTCTCGATGGCCTGGATCAGCGCGGGATCGTCCGGCGCGGTGCGCGGCGAGAAGCGCGCCAGCACGCGGCCGTCGCGGCCGACCAGGAATTTCTCGAAGTTCCAGGTGATGTCGCCGGGGAACTCGGCGCCCTCGCCCGCCAGCAGGCGATACAGCGGATGACGGCCGGGGCCGTTGACCTCCAGCTTGCTGCCCAGGGGGAAGGTCACCCCGTAGGTGAGGCTGCAGAACTCGCGGATATCCTCCTCGCTGCCCGGCTCCTGGCCGGCGAACTGGTTGCACGGCAGCCCGAGCACGGTGAAGCCGCGGTCGCGATATTCCTGGTGCAGATTTTCCAGCCCGGCGTACTGGGGGGTCAGGCCACACTTGGAGGCCACGTTGACCACCAGCACTATCTGGCCCTTGTAGGGCGCAAGCGGCAGTTCCTGGCCGTCCAGCGCGCGCAGATTGAGATCGTGGAAGGCACTCATGACGGACTCCTTGAGCATGATGAGATTCTGTGCCAGACAGAAAAGGCGCCCGCGGGCGCCTTTTCGGTCAGCTGATCTTAGCAGCCGGGGGCGGGCCTGAGACGACCATAAGTCGCATCGCCCGCGATCGGCGAACGGCGATCAGTGGTGGTGACCGCCTTCGCCATGGATGTGGCCGTGGGCGACTTCCTCGGCGCTGGCGTCGCGCACGTTGACCACCTTGACCTTGAAGTTCAGGCGCTGGCCGGCCAGCGGGTGGTTGCCGTCGACGATCACGTCGTCGCCGTCGATATCGCGGATGGTGACGATCTGCATGCCGCCGTCCGGGCCAGAGGCGTGGAACTGCATGCCGACGGCCAGCTCGTCTACGCCCTCGAACATGCTGCGGTTGAGAGTGGCGACCAGTTCGGCACTGTACTCGCCGTAGGCTTCGGACGGCTCGATGGCCACGCTCAGCTCGTCACCGGCCTGCTTGCCCTCTAGGGCCTTTTCCAGGCCGACGATGATGTTGCCCGCACCCTGCAGATCCCCCAGCGGGGCGCCGCCGGCGGAGCTGTCGATCACCTCACCGGCATCGTTGGTCAGGGTATAGTCGATGGAGACAGCCTTGTTGGCGGCGATCAGCATGGAGGGGAAACCTTTGCTAGAGAATGGAAAGGCGGCAAGTTTACCCGCCACGTCGGCCGAAAGCGACCGCGAGCCTGACGGACGGGCCACGTTGCTGTTGGGCTTCCATCAGGACGAGGACGGCCACTGGGTGGCCGACCTGTCCTGCGGCCACACCCAGCACCTGCGCCACCTGCCGCCATGGCAGAATCGCGCCTGGGTCACGGACCCGCGCGAGCGCGAGCGCCATCTCGGCCAGCCCTTTCCCTGCGGCTGGTGCGCGGCCGAACGTGCGAACAACAGATAAGGAACAGTCATGGCGGCACGCAATATCCTGGTCATCAACTGCGGCAGCTCGTCGATCAAGTTCGCCCTGGTCAACGAAGCCCACTCCCACTTCACCCTGAGCGGCCTGGCCGAGCGCCTGGGCAGCCCGGAGGCGGTGCTGCACTGGCAGCGCGGCAGCGGCGAGAAGGACAGCCTGATGCTGCCCGGCGGCGATCACCGCACCGCCCTGCACCAGTTGCTGCCGCTGGTCCAGGGCGCCGCCGGCGGCCAGCTCCACGGCATCGGCCACCGCGTGGTGCACGGCGGCGAGCAGTTCACCTCCGCCTGCCGCATCGACGTCCACAGCCTGCAGGCGATCCGCGCCACCGCACCGTTGGCACCGCTGCACAATCCGGCCAACCTGCTGGGCATCGAGGCAGCGCTGAAGCTGTTCCCCACCCTCACCCAGGTAGCGGTGTTCGACACCGCCTTCCACCAGAGCCTGCCCGAGCACGCCTACCGCTACGCCGTGCCGGAGGCGCTGTACCGCGAGCACGGCGTGCGCCGCTACGGCTTCCACGGCACCAGCCACCGCTTCGTCAGCCACCGCGCGGCGGAGATGGCCGGGCTGGCCTATGGCGACAGCAGCTGGCTGTCCGCCCACCTGGGCAACGGCTGCTCCACCTGCGCCATCGTCGACGGCCAGAGCCTCGACACCAGCATGGGCCTGACCCCGCTGGAGGGCCTGGTGATGGGCACCCGCAGCGGCGACGTCGACCCCAACCTGCACGGCCACCTGGCCCGCACCCTGGGCTGGAGCCTGGAGAAGATCGACGCCATGCTCAACAAGGACAGCGGCCTGCTCGGCCTGTCCGGCCTGTCCAACGACATGCGCAGCCTGGAGCAGGCCCGCGAGCAGGGCCACCCCGGCGCGACCCTGGCCATCGAGGTGTTCTGCTACCGCCTGGCCAAGTCGCTGGCGGCCATGGGCTGCGCCCTGGCGCAGCTGGACGGGCTGATCTTCACCGGCGGCATCGGCGAGAATTCGCCCCTGGTCCGCAGCAAGACGGTGGCCCACCTGCGCCTGCTCGGCCTGGCCCTGGACAAGGAGGCCAACGCCCGCTGCATCCGTGGCGTCGCCGGCACCATCCACGCCCTGGGACACCCGCGGGTGCTGGTGGTGCCGACCAACGAGGAACGGCAGATCGCCCTCGACACCCTGGCCCTGCTCGATACCTGAACCGGTGGAGGCACCGCCTCCCCTCTCCTGACTACCCCCTGCAGACCGCTCCTGCGACCCACGGAGATTCCATGCATACCTTCTTCATCGCCCCCACCGGTTTCGGCGTCGGCCTCACCTCCATCAGCCTCGGCCTGGTCCGCGCGCTGCAACGCGCGGGGCTGAAGGTCGGCTTCTTCAAGCCGATCGCCCAGCCCCACCCGGGCGACGCCGGGCCCGAGCGTTCCAGCGAGCTGATCGCCCGCACCCACGGCCTGCTGCCGCCCAGGTCACTGCCGCTGGCCCAGGTCGAGCGCATGCTCGGCGACGGCCACCTGGACGAGCTGCTGGAAGAGATCGTCAGCCTGCACCAGCAGGCGGCCGAGGGCATGGACGTGCTGATCGTCGAGGGCATGGTGCCGACCCGCCACGCCAGCTACGCCGCGCGGGTCAACGTGCACCTGGCCAAGAGCCTGGACGCCGAGATCATCCTGGTCTCGGCGCCGGAGGGCGAGGAGCCGGAGAGCCTGACCGAGCTGTCCGACCGCATCGAGATCCAGGCCCAGCTGTTCGGCGGCCCGCAGGACCCGAAGGTGATCGGCGTGATCCTCAACAAGGTGCGCCACCCGGAGGGCGTGGAGGCCTTCACCGAGCAGCTCGGCCAGCTCTCACCGCTGCTGCGCGCCGGCAACTTCCACCTGCTCGGCTGCATCCCCTGGCAGGACGAGCTGAACGCGCCGCGCACCCGCGACGTGGCCGACCTGCTCGGCGCGCAGATCCTCAACGCCGGCGACTACGAACAGCGTCGGGTGCAGAAGATCGTGCTGTGCGCCCGCGCCGTGCCCAACACCGTGCAGCTGCTCAAGCCCGGCGTGCTGGTGGTCACCCCCGGCGACCGCGACGACATCATCCTCGCCGCCAGCCTGGCCTCGATGAACGGCGTGCCGCTGGCCGGCCTGCTGCTGTGCAGCGACTTCCCGCCGGACGCGCGCATCCTCGAACTGTGCCAGGGCGCGCTGATGGGCGGCCTGCCGGTGCTGACGGTGAGCACCGGCTCCTACGACACAGCGACCAACCTCAACCGGATGAACAAGGAAATCCCGGTGGACGATCGCGAGCGCGCGGAGAAGGTCACCGAGTTCGTCGCCGGCCACATCGACCACGACTGGCTCAAGCAGCGCTGCGGCGCGCCGCGCGAACTGCGCCTGTCGCCGCCGGCGTTCCGCTACCAGCTGGTGCGACGCGCCCAGGCGGCGAACAAGCGCGTCGTCCTGCCCGAGGGCAGCGAGCCGCGCACCGTGCAGGCGGCCGCCATCTGCCAGGCGCGCGGCATCGCCCGCTGCGTGCTGCTGGCCAAGCCGGAGGACGTGCACAACGTGGCCAGGGCCCAGGGCATCACGCTGCCGGACGGCCTGGAGATTCTCGACCCGGAGCTGATCCGCGAGCGCTACGTCGAACCCATGGTCGAGCTGCGCAAGGGCAAGGGCCTCAACGCGCCCATGGCCCTGGCCCAGCTGGAGGACAGCGTGGTGCTGGGCACCATGATGCTGGCCCTGGACGAGGTCGACGGCCTGGTCTCCGGCGCCATCCACACCACCGCCAACACCATCCGCCCCGCCCTGCAGCTGATCAAGACCGCGCCCGGCTACAAGCTGGTGTCCTCGGTGTTCTTCATGCTTTTGCCGGACCAGGTGCTGGTGTATGGCGACTGTGCGGTGAATCCCGACCCCAACGCCACCGAGCTGGCCGATATCGCCCTGCAGAGCGCCGCCTCCGCCGAGGCCTTCGGCGTGCCGGCGCGGGTGGCGATGATCAGCTACTCCACCGGCGACTCCGGCAGCGGCGCCGAAGTGGAGAAGGTACGCGAGGCCACCCGCCTGGCGCGCGAGGCCAACCCGGCGCTGCTGATCGACGGCCCGCTGCAGTACGACGCCGCGGCCATCGCCAGCGTCGGCCGGCAGAAGGCGCCGAACAGCCCGGTGGCGGGCCGCGCCACGGTGTTCGTGTTCCCCGACCTGAACACCGGCAACACCACCTACAAGGCGGTGCAGCGCAGCGCCGACTGCGTCAGCGTCGGCCCCATGCTGCAGGGCCTGCGCAAGCCGGTGAACGACCTGTCGCGCGGGGCGCTGGTGGACGACATCGTCTATACCATCGCCCTGACGGCGATCCAGGCGGCGTCCATGCGCTGAGCGCTCTCGTAGCCCGGATGAAATCCGGGGTCGCCTGGCGCCCGACCTCGGGCTCCACGCAGGGTGGCGCGGAGCCGCCCTGGCCATGGGCACCGTCTCCGCGCCATCGTTGCGCGCGACCTAGGCGGCCCCGCGCGCGCCCAGCATCGCTCCCGGATTTCATCCGGGCGACGAAATCGTGCGAAATGCGCGGAATGAACGCTAAAATCCGCGCCACCTACCGCGCGGTGCGGCACGGACAGGAAGGGTGACTCCCAGGTCCATCCCAGCACTTGCTGTTCAGTGCACAAGCGTTAACCTTGGCGCCGGACCGACTTGCCGCAGGGAGTGCTGCAGGTATCTCGATCGCACAGGGGCGCACAGAAAGCCCCATGACCAGGAGCCCTCCGAGACCATGCTGCAATTCCTGCCCGCTCCGCTTCGCGGCGTCATCAGCGCCCTGCTGCTGGCCCTCAACACCCTGATCTGCTGCTGGCCGCTGTTCGCCGTGGCGCTGCTCAAGCTGCTGTTGCCCTTCCCCGCCGCCCAGCGCGTGCTGCGCGCGGTGATGCACGGCATCGCCGAGTTCTGGATCGGCGTCAACAAGTTCTGGATGGACCTGGTGCGCGACACCCGCTGGGACGTCGAGGGGCTGGAAGGCCTGGACATGCGCCATTCCTACCTGGTCACCAGCAACCACCAGAGCTGGGTTGACATCCTGGTGCTGCAGTACCTGCTCAACCGGCGCATGCCGCTGCTGAAGTTCTTCCTCAAGCAGGAGCTGATCTGGGTGCCGGTGATCGGCCTGTGCTGGTGGGCACTCGAGTTCCCCTTCATGAAGCGCTACACCAAGGAATACCTGGCCAGGCACCCGGAGAAGCGCGGCCAGGACCTGGCCACCACGCGCAAGGCCTGCGCGCGCTACAAGAGCAACCCGGTGTCGGTGTTCAACTTCCTCGAAGGCACCCGCCTGACCCCGCAGAAGCACGCCCAGCAGAATTCGCCCTTCAAGTACCTGCTCAAGCCCAAGGCCGGCGGCATCGCCTTCGTGCTGGATGCCATGGGTGAACAGCTGGACACCATCGTCAACGTCCCCATCCACTATCCCGGCGGCAACCCCGGTTTCTGGGACCTGCTCGCCGGGAATATCGGCGAGGTGGTGGTACGTTTCGACAAGCTTGCGGTTCCCGCCGAGTTCATCGGCCGCAACTACGACCAGGACGAGCAGTACCGCCTGCAGTTCCAGCAGTGGGTCAACCAGCTGTGGGAGGCCAAGGACGCCCAGCTCGGCCGCCTGCACGAGCAGTACCCGGGCCGCGGCTGACTCAGCCGGGCAGCTCGCCCGGGCGCCACTCGCTCCAGTCCAGGCGCGGCGGGAAGGCGCCGGCGCGGGCCGCCGGCAGGCCCGGCGCGACGAGGAAGCCCTGCATGGTGGTGCAGCGATGGGCGATCAGCCAGTCGCGCTGTTCCACGGTCTCTACCCCTTCGGCGACCACTTCCAGGCCCAGGTGGTGGCCCAGGTCGATGATGGTGCTGACGATCGCCGCGTCCCGGGGCGAGTCGAGCATGTTGGCGATGAACAGGCGGTCGATCTTCAGGGTGTCCAGTTCGAAGTGGCGCAGGTAGGCCAGCGACGAGTAGCCAGTGCCGAAGTCGTCGATGGCGATGCGTACGCCCAGCGCGCGCAGCTGGCGCAGTTGCTCGCGCGTGGTGTCCAGGTCCTGCATCAGCGCGCCCTCGGTCACTTCCACTTCCAGTTGCGCCGGATCGAGGCCGTGCCGTTCCAGGGTCCGGCGCAGGTCTTCGACCAGTTGCGGCATGCCGAACTGCACGGGGCTGACGTTGAGGCTGAGCAGCAGCCGTTCGCCGAACTGCGGCTGCCAGGCGCGGCACTGGCGGATGCCCTGGTTGAAGATCCAGTCGCCCAGGCGGTTGATCAGCCGGGTTTCCTCCAGCAGCGGGATGAACACCCCCGGCGAGATGGTCCCGGCCACCCGATGCTCCCAGCGCAGCAGCGCCTCGAAGCCGCGCAGGCGGCCGCTGGCCAGGTCGATCTGCGGCTGGTAGACCAGCACGAAGTCGTCCTGCTCGATGGCGTTGCGCAGGCTCTCTTCGAGCATCAGCCGGGAGCGAGCGCGGCCGTTCATCTCCGGCGAGAAGAAGCGGTACTGCTGGCGCCCGGCGCGCTTGGCCTCGTACATCGCCATGTCGGCCGAGCGCAGCAGGCCGTCCACCGTCTGCCCGCACTCGGGGTAGCAGGCGATGCCGATGCTGGCGCCGAGGGTGAAGTCGACACCATCCAGCGAGTGGCGCACCGAGACCAGTTCGATCAGTTTCTCCGCCACCCGCGCCGCATCCTCGGGGTGGTCGAGGCTGTCGAGCAGCGCGGTGAACTCGTCGCCGCCCATCCGCGCGACGATGTCGTAGGGGCGCAGGCAGGCCTTCAACTGCTCGCCGACCCTGCGCAGCACCTGGTCGCCGGCCTCGTGGCCGAGGGAATCGTTGATCCGCTTGAAGCCGTCCAGGTCCAGGTACAGCACGGCCATGCGCTTGCCGCTGCGGTCGATGCGCGACAGCGCCGTGTCCAGCGCCTTGTGGAAGCCGCGGCGGTTGTACAGGCCGGTCAGCGCGTCGGTGACCGCCTGGGATTCCAGCTGGGCGTGCAGGTTGCTGACCACCGACATGTCCAGGGCGATCAGCACCATGGAGTTCTGGTACTGCGGCAACGGTGAGCAGGACAGCGCCACCGGCAGGTAGTCACCGCTCAGGGTACCCAGCACCGCGTCGTGCACGCGGTAGGTCTGGCCCGCCCGCCAGTGCCGGTAGAACTCGCTCTCGTCCCACTTGCCGGGCATCTCCGGCGCCTTGAGGTAGGACAGCAGCGCGCTGCCCTGCAGGTCCGCCACTTCGCCGCCGAGCATCTGCGCCATGGCCGGGTTGGCGAAGCGAATGATGCCATCGCGGTCGATCACCAGGATGCCTTCTGAGGCGTTGTCCAGCACCGAGGCGTTGAAGGCGCGCTCGCGGTCCAGCTGCTGGCTGAGCTGGAGCAGTTCGCGGCGGTAGCGCTCCTGCTCCAGCAGCGCGTTGATCTTGTGCCTGAGCACCTTGGGGTCGAATGGCTTGAGGATGAAATCCACCGCACCGCTCGCGTATCCCTTGAGCACCGACTCCTCGGTATGGGCGATGGCGGAAAGAAAGATGATCGGCGTGTAGCGGGTGCGCGGGCTGCCGCGCATCAGGCGCGCCACCTCGAAGCCATCCATCTTCGGCATCTGCACATCGAGCAGGACCAGGCCGACGTCCTCGTCCATCATGCAGCGCAGGGCCGACTCTCCGGAATCCACGGTGCGCACGTTCCACTGCCCGTCGTCGAGCAGCGCCTCCATGGCCACCAGGTTCTCCTCGCGGTCGTCCACCACCAGGAGTATCTGCCGGTCGTCATCGGCCTCCCGTTGCACCTGCCCCATCCCACCTCCTTCTATCTGCATCGCTCACCCCTCCTCAGCCCCGCGGCCCCGGCGCCAGCCAGCGGTGCAGCATCTCCAGCAGCTCCTGGCGCCCGACCGGCTTGGCCAGGTAGTCGTCGCAACCGGCGGTGATGCATTTCTCCCGGTCGCCCTTCATGGCGTGGGCCGTGAGGGCGATCACCGGGACGTTGCAGCCACGCTCGTCCTTCAGGATGCGGGTGGCGGTGTAGCCGTCCATGTTGGGCATCGCCATGTCCATCAGCACCAGATCGAAGGGCTCACGGGCGAACACCGCCAGCGCCTCCTCGCCGTCCCTGGCCGGCACCACCGCCAGGCCCAGTTCGTCCAGCAGCGCGGTCATCGCGTAGATGTTGCGAATGTCGTCGTCCACCAGCAGCGCGCGCCTGCCGGCCAGCTCGGAATCGTCGGCCGAGGGCTCGCGCACGGTCGCCAGGAACCCCTGCAACGCCGCACTCAGGGGGCCGAGGTCGTCGCCGTTCTTGCGCACCACCACCGCCGAGTAGCGGCGCAGGCGCTGCAGGTCCTGGCGGGTGACGTCCACGCCGGTGTTGATCACCACCAGGGTGTTCTGCAACGGGCGCTCGCGCTGCAGCGCCTCGAGCAGGTCGAAGCCGTGCTGGTCGGGCAGGTCGAGGTCGATCACCAGCGCATCGAAGTTCTGCCCGACGTAGGCCTGCAGGGCCTGTTCGGCGCTGCCCAGGGCGACCACGTGGAAGCCGATCTGTACCAGGTGCTCGCGGTAGTGCTCGCGCTCCGCCTCCACGTCCTCGACCAGCAGCAGCCGGCGCGGCGGGGTGTCGGACAGGGCGATGTCCTCGAACACCCGCTCCAGGTCCTGCCGCGCCACCGGCTTGACCAGGTAGCGGGTGCCGTCGCCGCTCCAGCCCTGCGGCTGCGGCACGCAGGAGACGATGTGCACCGGCACGTCGCGGTACTGCAGCATGCCGCGCAGGCGGCGGTAGATCTGCCAGCCGCTGATGTCGGGCAACAGGATGTCGAGGATCACCGCGACGAAGCGTTCGCCCTGCATCAGGGCGATGGCCTGCTTGCCATTGCGACAGTGGACGCTGGTGAAGCCGTGGGCCTGGGCTTCCTCGGCGATCACCGCGGCGAAATTGGGATCGTCCTCGACGATCAGCACCGCCGGACCGCTGCCGCTGCGCTGGGGCACCGCGCCGAGCGGGTCGTCGTCCTTGTCCACCGGGCTCAGGGCCAGCACCGGCAGCCGCACGATGAAGCGCGAGCCCTGCCCCGGCGTGCTCTCCAGGCTGATCCGGCCACCCAGCACCTCCACCAACTGGCGGGTGATGGCCAACCCCAGGCCGGTGCCGCCGAAGCGCCGGCTGGGGGGGCCGCGGATCTCCTGGAAGGCCGGCCTGCGCC
>OGQD01002226.1_pt1 | contig 10970 bp, 9 predicted proteins | sample 1553091 | NCBI WGS metagenome assembly OGQD01 (sample SAMEA2580290, study PRJEB22360) | human gut metagenome | biome: human gut; feature: human-associated habitat; material: faeces | place: Denmark | collected 2008/2010
AGGCCGCAGCGATGAAGGTTCTGGGTATGCCGGAACGGCTCGCCGATCTCCAGCATGTGCAGCGTGCCATTCGGCGTGTGCAGGCGATAGCGCACGGAATAGTGCTGGGTCTGCGCCACCTGCCGCTGGATCTCGTCGTGCAGGCGGTAGCGGGCCTCGGGCTCCATCAGGCTGGCATAGGGGGAGTCGAGCAGGGCGCAGAGTTCGCTGGCGCCGACGCCGAGCTGGCGCTCGCAGGAGGGATCGAGGAACAGCAGGGTCCAGCTGGGTTCGTTCAAGCGTTCGAAGCGCAGCATGCCCAGGCGCGAAGGCACTGGCAACTGCGTCACAACCTCGGCCGCCTGACGGCTGGCGGCATCGGGATGGCTTTTCATCGAACGGTTGGCTTCCAGTATGCTGCCGGTCGGGGCAGGCTAGAGTCTGTTACATCAATCGAGTTCGGCAAGGGTGCATCATGCGGCTGGGACTGACAAGAAGACTGAGCGGGTTGCTGCTGCTGCTGAGCCTGGGCGTGGGAGCCCCGGCGCAGGCCAGCGAGAGTCAGCTGAGCGGAGAGGAGCAGGCGCGCTATCTCGCCGAGCTCAAACGGCTGTATCTGACCAAGGACGATCGCAAGGCGCTGCTCGACCACAGCAACGCGCTGCTCGATACCTACGCGTTGCGCGCGGGCTACCAGATCGGCAAGTCGCCGGCACAGCGCAGCGACCTGCGCTACCAGCTGAGCATCGCCGGAGCGGGCGAACTGTTGCTGCGCCAGGAGACCCGCCAGGCGCAGAGCAACAGCCTGACGGTCAGCAACCAGCGCCTGTCGGTGTTCGGCGTCGACCCCTACATTCATTACGACTGCCCGCATGGAGGAATCACCTGCGTGCTGAACAACCCGGCCGATGGCAGCCCCTGGATCACGGTGCTGCGCGACCACCAGGGCGCCGCCGACCTGGCCAAGGCGATCAGTTTCCTGATTCGCAATCTGCAGAAGAACTGAGCCACCAAAGGCATCTGGACGGCGATGCCGCGACCAGCCCGTCCCGATTCGGGGATGGGCATGTCGCCTGAATGAAGCTGCGATCGGTTTTTTTCCAGTACGATGCCCAGGTTTGACGCTGCCGTTCCTTTTTCGGAGGCAACTTCCGTCAGGGGATCTTGCCTAAGCGCAGTCTGTCACGGATGCCGGTCAGGCCAGCTTTCTCATTCCAGAACCGAGCGATACATGCATAGGAAGACAACCTGCTGGGAAGCCGCTTTTCGAGTGTTGCAGGTGTCCTGGCTGCGGGCAGTCATGGGGTTGAAGTCGGAGTCGCGCGGCACGCGCCTGGGCTACCTCTGGTGGATCATCGAGCCGGCCATGCACCTGGCGGTCTACTACTTCGCCTTCGGCGTGCTGCTCGAACATGGCGGGGACGACTACGTTGCCTTCCTCCTGATCGGCATCGTGCACTGGCTCTGGTTCTCCAAGAGCATAATGAATGCCAGCTCGTCCATCCTGGTGGGGCGCGGGCTGATGCTCCAGCTGCCCCTGCACACCGGGATATTCCCGCTCGCCGAGATATTCAGGGATCTGCTGAAGCAGCTCATCGTGGTGGTGGTCCTGATGCTCATCCTCTGGCTCATGGGCTACGAGCCGACCGAGCACTGGCTCATCTACCCCGTCATCTTTGCGCTCCAAGTACTGCTGACGCTTCCGAGCGCGGGCCTGGTGGCGGCCTTGATGCCGTTCTTTCCCGACCTGCGGGTCATAGTCCCCGCCTGCCTGCAGCTCGCGATGTTCCTATCGGGGGTGTTCTTCTCCAGTGACCTGATTCCGGATGCCTATCACTGGCTGCTGAGCCTCAATCCCGCCTACCTCGTGCTCGAGGCCTATCGGGACATCCTGATCCGGCATCAGGCGCCCGACTGGGCGTTGTTGGCGTATCTTTTCGTGGCGCTCACCCTGTTCAATGTTTTCGTCGTCGCACTGTTCGGGCGTTTCAATCGCCAGTACGCCCGGATCGTTCAGGAGTGAGCATGGCGCGCCTTTTGCTGGAAATGCACGACGTGCATATGGGTTACCGGACGCGCAAGTCCTTGCTGCGCAGCGATTATCACCCCGTCATAAACGGAGTGAGCCTCACCATCCACGAAGGGCAGCGCCTCGGCGTGATGGGGCACAACGGTGCCGGCAAGTCGACGCTGCTCAGGCTCATCGCGGGTATCTACGCCCCTGATCGAGGGCGAGTGGTCAATCATGGTGCGCGTGTTTCGCTGCTTTCGCTCCAGGCGGGTTTCGATCCGCGCCTGAACGGCTGGGACAACGCCCTGCTGAGTGGCGTGCTGATGGGCATGAGCCCGAAGCAGGCGCGGCAGCGACTGAAGGGGATTCACGAGTTCTGTGAACTCGGCGATCAGATGGACGATCTCCTGGGGACCTATTCATCCGGTATGCGCGCCAGGCTTGGGTTTGCCGTGGCCCTGACGATGGAGGCCGACCTTCTCCTGATCGACGAGGTTCTGTCCGTGGGCGATCAGGATTTCCAGGAAAAATCGGAAAAGGCGGTCATGCACGCCGTCGACCAGGGTTGTGCCATGATTCTCGTCTCCCACTCCCCGTTCAAGCTGCAGAAATGGACCGATTCGGTCGTGGCTTTCGAAGGGGGGCAGATCCGCCCGGTGGCGCTGGAGCAGTCAGGGGGCGGTACATGATCAGCTATGCTCAGAATTTCGAGGATGTCATCCTCGAGCGCATCTTCAAGGGCCAGGCGGCAGGCTTCTACGTCGACGTAGGTGCATGCCATCCCCTGTACGATTCGGTCACCCAGCATTTCTATGCGAAGGGGTGGAGCGGCATCAACGTAGAGCCGCAGCCGGAGCTCTTCGCCGAGCTCCAGGCCGTCCGCGACCGGGATATCAATCTGCAGGTCTGCGTCGGTGCCGAGGCCGGCAGTGGTGTCCTCGCCATGACCCGGGACATTGGGACCTCCACGCTGAACACCTCCATCGCGGACACCTATCGCAGCGAGGGCAAGGTCGAGCAGGAGCTGGCGGTGGAGATCGTCACGCTCAACCATATCTGGGAACGGCATGTGGGCGAGCGCCAGGTCGACTTCATGAAGATCGACGTCGAGGGCTTCGAGGCAGAAGTGCTTTCCGGCGCCGACTTTTCCCGGGTGGCCCCTTCCGTCCTGATCATAGAAGCCACACTGCCGAACTCGCCGATTCCCCTGCACGATCAGTGGGAACACTTGTTGCTCGATCACTACGAGTTCTTCTATTTCGACGGCCTCAACAGGTTCTATGCCCGCAAGGGATTCGACTTCGACAGGGCTGCTTGTTGCGTGCCGCCAAACGTCTTCGACGATATCCAGGCATACCCGCAGGTCCTCCTCGAGCAGGAGAGTGAAAACCTGAGGCTCGAGAACGAGGACCTGAAAAAGCAGCTGGAGGCGGGCCTGGCACAGCTGGCCAGGAAGGAAGCTGCCCTCAGCGACGCCAGCGCCGCGTATGCCGGCCTGCAGGGCGAAGAAATGATGCAGCACAGGCAACTCGAAGAGGCCACTGCGGCGGCCGCGGGTTATCGGGCGGAAATCGCCAGCGTCCAGCAGGCATATGATGCCCTGGCCGCAGCCTATGAAAAGAAGGAAAAGGATCTCCAGGCGCTGCAGCACGCGGAAATGGAACGGTGCCGGCAGATGGAGCAGGCCGCAGAGGCGGCTTCGGGCTACCAGGCCGAGATTGCCAAGACCCGGCGAACGTACGATGCCTTGATGGGTGCCTATGAGAAGAAGGAAAAGGACCTGCTCGATGCTCTCGACCTGATTCAGGAGAAGGACGTGGACCTGGCAGAGCTTTCCTCCCTGTGCGAATCAGTGCAGAACCAGCTGGAGACCCGGGATGAGGCGCTACGGGAGGCGCTCTGGACGCTCAAGGGCAAGGATGCCGACCTCCAGGATGCGTCCCTGTCGTACGAAGCCCTGCAGGCGGAGCACGCCAGGGGCCAGGAGGAGGCCAGCCGCCTTCGCGAAAGCCTGAACGCCGCTCTGGATAACTGCCGCCGTGCCGAGGCTGCCTACAAGAGCCTGCGTACGCAGTTCGACGAGAAATTGGCTGAGCTGGAGGCTACCCAGGGTATCCTGGCGAAGAAGGAGTCGGATCTGCGCCTATCGGTGAATGCCAGCGAAGAGATGGGCCGAACCCTGGCAGATGCCCAGTCGCGGCTTCAGGATCTGCATGATGGCGGCGCAGCCCATCAAGCGCTACAGGAAACCACGGCATACAACGCTTCTTTGCTGGAAGAAATTCAACGGAAGGAGTGTGCGCTGGTCGACGCTGCGCAGGCCTATCACAGCCTCCGGGCCGCGTTCGATGAAAAGATCCGTATCTGCGATGAGTTGGGCGGCGCAGTTGAGCGAGCCCAGTCGCAACTGCGTGAACTCGGCGAGCTTTATGCCGCAACCAACCGCTCGCTAGGCGAAGCCACGGCATACAATGCTTCTCTGATCGAGGAGCGCCAGCAAAGGGACCGAGCGTTGCTCGAAGCCACGCAGGCCTATCACAGCCTCAGGGAAGAGTTCGATGAAAAGATCCGTGAACTGGAAGTATTGCATGAGCGTCTTTCCACTCCGCCGGGAGCCGGAGGCAAGTAAGTGTCTGCCAATAATTCGAATGAGCGCCGTATGACCCGGACAAGTACCAGTGACGTTTGCATCTTCACGATCGTTTCGAACAACTACCTGCACTACGCGAACACCCTCTTCGAGAGCCTGCGAGAGCATTGCCCCCAGGCGGCTCTGGTGCTGGGACTGTGCGACCGGAGAACGGAGGAAACCTACTGTCCGGCGGCGGATATCGTCGAGATCGGCGAGCTGGACATCCCGGACCTGGGTACCTTCATTTATCAGTACTCCATCCTGGAGCTGAACACCGCCATCAAGCCCTACCTGATCGAGCTCCTGATGGAGCGGGGTTACCGGAAGGTCATCTATTTCGATCCGGATATCCGCATCTTCGGCTCGCTCGACACCATGCTGGGATTGCTGGACCAGCACAATGTGCTGCTCACGCCCCATCTCACCGATCTGCTGGACGATGGCAAGTGGCCGACCGAGCTCAGCATCCTGCAGGCCGGCTCCTACAACCTGGGTTACATCGGGCTGAGCAGCTGCGACGAGACCCGCAAGCTGGTGAAGTGGTGGCAGGCCAAGCTCTACAAGGAGTGCGTGGTGGACCTGCCGCGCAACCTGTTCGTCGATCAGAAATGGATGGACCTCGTCCCCTCCATGTTCGAAGGCGTCCATGTCCATCGTGACCCCAGCTGGAACATCGCCTACTGGAACCTGAATCATCGCAAGCTGGAGCAGCAGGCAGACGGCGGCTTTGAGGTGGATGGCAGGCCGCTCACCTTCTTCCACTTCTCCGGCTTCTCCATCGAGGCCAGCACGCTCAGCAAGCACCAGAACCGTTTCGACAAGGGCCCCCGTGGCACGCCGCTCAGGACCCTGTGCACCCTCTACGAGGAGGCGTTGACCCGCAACGGGCTGGAGCGTTTCCAGGGCCTGCCCTACGCCTTCAGCTGTTTCGCGGATGGCACGAAGGTGCCGGACAGCGCGCGCCGCCTGATCCGGACCAGCGACGATCTGGCTGGCGTGGACTTCTTCGACGAGGAGCAGTGCAGCCATGTCCATGCGATGCTCAACCGCCTGGTGCACTCCAAGAAGGGGGGCATCAGCCTGACGGCGTTGTCGCTCGCCCTGTGGGAGTCCCGAGCCGACCTGCGGGACGCATTCCCCGCGGTGGAGAGCGTCGACAGCATCCGGTTCGCGGAGTGGTTCCTCGACACCGCGCCGCGCGAGGCTGGCTTCAGCGAGATTTACCTCGCCCCGGTGCGCGAACAGCTCGAGCGTGCCCGCGCGACCCTCGCCACCCAGCCCCAGGCCATCCGTGACTCTCTGCTGAGTCGGCTGTTCCGGCTCGCCTGGCAGCAGCGTCGCCGTATCCCCCTCAAGCTGCGTATCGCCCTGTTCCCCTATGCCGGCTGGGTGCTGAAGCGGGCCTATCCCCGCCCCGAGCTCCTGCCGCCGCCCGAGAGCAGCGACGAGCTGGGGATCAACCTCATCGGCTACCTGCATGCCGAAAGCGGCGTGGGCGAGGCGGCCCGTTCCTCGCTCCGGGCGCTGCGCCAGACCGGACTGCCGTTCTCTCTGGTCGACTATCGGCTGGGCAACGTTTCCCGCATGGACGAAACGGTGCACGGCAATGGCAACCAGGTTCGCTATCCCATCAACCTGATCCATGTGAATGCCGACCAGAGCAAGATCGCTCGCGATCATCTCGGTGGAGAGCTGTTCCAGGGGCGCTACACCATCGGCTACTGGTATTGGGAGATGCCGGTCTTTCCGGAGTTCCTTCACTTCGCCTACGACCAGGTGGATGAAATCTGGGTCTCGACCGAGTACAACCGGGCCACCATTTCCCAGTTCACCCACAAGCCGGTGACTCTGATACCGCCCGCCATCGAGGTGAACATCGAGAAACCGCTGACGCGGGAGGAGTTGCACCTCGATGAGGAGGCATTCATCTTCCTGCACATGTCCGACACCCTCAGCATGACAGAGCGGAAGAACCCCGAAGGCGTCATCCGGGCGTTCCGGCAGGCGTTCGGCGACAAGCCCGAGATGAATGTGAAGCTGGTCATCAAGCTGTCCAATCTCGAGCGCCAGCCGGAACTCGCTGCCGAGGTCTATGGAGCAATGGAGCAGGACCCACGCATCCAGCTCATCGATGGCTATCTGGACAGGAATACCCTCAACAACCTGATCAATGCCTGCGATTGCTATGTGAGTCTGCACCGTGCCGAGGGCTTCGGCCTGCCCATTGCAGAGGCCATGTATCTGGGCAAGCCGGTGATCGCCACCCACTGGTCTGGCAACGTCGACTTCATGAACGAGGAGAACTCCCTGCCTGTGCATTACACGCTGGTGGAGCTGGAGAAGGACGTCGGGCCCTATCAGAAAGGTCAGCTATGGGCCGAGCCTGATATTGGCGACGCAGCGGAGAAGATGTTCCATATCGTGGAGGATCGGGCGTTGTGGAGCCGCTTGGGAAGCGCCGCGATGCAGGCCATCAGGGAAGGGCTCAGTCCGAGCAGGATCGCAGGCCTGGTATCCGCTCGCGCCGCCGAAATATCGACGGTCAAGCATTGAGCCATGATCGCTGATGTCCTTTCATTCGAAGTCGATTCGATAGTCCTGCTGCCCCTGCCTGAAGAAGTGGCGACCTTTGGCCTGGGGTCGCCCCTTGCACGGACCCGGCATGTCGGTCACAGGATCCCCATCGTGGGCTGGGTCTCGGGGAGTCCGCCATACACGGTCCCCTCCATCAACCTCATGAACGGCGAAATACTGGTCAAGTGCATTCCTGTCAATGTGCCCAGGCCCGATGTGGTCGGTCGCCTGGGGTGGGGCGGTGGCGTGGGAGACAGGCTGGGCTTCCACAGCTTCATTGGGGCTCTTGGGTTGCGCCGGAAGACCGAACTGGACATCGTGCTCAATCTCCACGACCCCAGGGATGGCAGCTGGCGACGGGTCAAGGTCGCCACGGTCCACGGCAAGAGCCGCAACGGCCTGCAGGTCGATAGCCGCTACCAGCCGCTCATGCTGACCGCCATAGGCCGAAGCGGAACGACCCTGGCGATGCAGATACTCGGCGAGCACCGCAAGGTGCTGACCTCGAACTTCTATCCCTATGAAGTGAAGCAGTCGGCGTACTGGGGGCACGTGCTGAAGGTGCTTGCCGATCCCGCGGATTTCGAGAATTCCTCGCACCCGGACGGGTTCGAGAAGAACATGGGGTTCATCGGCCACAATCCCTACTGCCACGAAGAGACGCTTCGCCAGCAGAAGGGCAGCAGGCGCTTCCTCGACTATTACAACAACCGTCTGCCGCTGGAGCTGGTGAAGTTCGCCGTCGCCCGCATCGACGAGTTCTACGAACTGGTCGCCGCGGGCGAACGGAAGAAGAACGCCGTCTACTTCGCCGAGAAGTTCCTGCCGACCCATCTCCAGGCGATATTCCGGGATATCTTCCAGCGCCCCAAGGAGATCGTGCTGACCCGGGATTTCAGGGATGTGATCTGCTCGGCGCAGTCGTTCAACCAGAAGCGAAACAGCCAGTCGTTCGGGCGGAGCCAGGCGTCGAACGATTTCGAATGGATAAATGGATTCAGCTCTGGGGTGAGGCGTGTCGCCGAGGCCTGGCGGGACCGCAAGCACTCGGCGCTCCATGTCCGCTACGAGGATCTGGTCCTGCACCCGGAAGCCCAGATGCGACGGATCTTCGATTACCTGGACGTCGAGGCTTCGGATGTGCTGATAGGTTCGATCAGGCGGAAGATATTCGAGTCGTCCCGGGCCCAGCACCACATGACCACCGCGAGCCCCGAGAAGTCCGTCGGGCGGTGGAAGCGCGACATGCCCGAAGACATCCTCGAACATTGCCATGAGCGGTTCGGCCAGGAATTGAAGATGTTCGGGTACGAATGACCCGGCTACCCTGGCCCGCGACCTGCCTGCCTCACCGGGTGCTCTGCCTGCTGACGAAGGCCCGGTACCGATCCTCGAAGATACTCGAGGCCCCTCGATAGAGTTCAAGGTCCATCCGGACCAGTTCCTCGATGACCGCTCTCAGCCGCGGAGACTCCTGAGCCACCTCTACAGGCCGGTAATTGCTCTCTTCCTCCACGATGTCGGACAGTACCATCTTGCGTCCTATCTCCTGGGGAGAGGCGAGCCCCAGGCTGTCGAATATCAGGTCCACCGACTCCCTGTAGCGTTCCAGCACGCCGAAGGCCGTCAGACTGGACAATCTCTCGAGCGCCAGCTCGCCTGCATCGGCGATGTCGGTGGGCCGGATGCTTTCGTCGATGGCGGCCCACTCCTCTATCGGCAGCGAGTCCACCAGCGCCCTGGTCATCCCGTTTTCGATGTAGGGATGGTTTCGGGCGACGGGGTGCTGGAAGAACTGTTCGGCATCGAGGTCGGCGGCCAGCCTGGCGAGGCCCCAGTCGTTCCGCTCGACCACGTCCGGGCGATGCGCCCTGAGAAAGTTGTATAGCGATATCAGCCGTGAGACCGGCTCTCTGAGAAAGGTGACTATCCGTTTCTCACCCGGGATGAGATGGCAGGAAACCAGGTCATAGTGGCCGGAAAACAGCCGGTACTTGGCGAGCTCTCCGGCAGCGTGCTTCCTGATGCCGTTGAATCTCTCCGGGCAAACGAGGTTTTCCTCGAAGTGGCCGATCAGCAGTTCGTGAAAGGTGGTGCCGCCCGTCTTGGGGCTGTGCATGAATACCACGCGGGGGGCGGTCAGGTCGGCCCAGTCGGGAAACGGGATGTCGAGCCCGTTCTGGGCGCGAGGGTACAGCTGGTTGAACTCGTCGGATGCGAGCAGCGCCCGCCTGAAGGCGGAAAGGCTCTCATGCCGGCAGTGGTAGTTGATGGTGCCTTCGTTCTCCGGCTCGCGGCCGAGAATCATGCGATAGCCCGAGAAAACATCGTCTCGCGAGATCATGCTGGCTGGCTCGTTTCGGCTATTGGGGACGGGAGGTTGATCACCTGGCTGGGGAAGTTGTCCTCTGCCCACTCCAGAAGCTCCATGTCCAGTGCGTTCAGGGTCTGCAGGCGCTCTATCGTTTCCGTGGATATGTTTCCCGGGTGCACGGAGGTATTGAGTCTCTGTATGGTCTGGGGCCTGAACAGGCCGAACTTGAAGCAGAAGATATCTATGGATTCCTCGAGCCTGGAGTTGATGGCGTAGAAGTCCATCTTGCCCAGATTCTCTATGGCCCGTTGCAGATGGCTGCGATCGAGGATCGGCTCTCTCTTGGGAGCCCCGCTGAGCAACCGCGTCTGCAGGTTGTTGAAGCTCTTGTTGATGGCGAAGTCCGTGGAGCAGGCCAGGTCCAGAAGCTCCAGCTCCTTGGCTGCCCTGATCTTGCTTGCGCTCTCGCTCGACCAGTCGAGCTGGTCGGGGTTCTGGCCCCTCCAGAAGGCATACGTCGAGATGCAGCGCTCGACGGGGCTCCTCAGGGTCGTGATCTTCTTGTGGTTTAGCGTCCCAGGTATTTTGTTGACTCCCAGGTGCCCGTGGATGAAGTCATAGCGGCGCAGCTCTTCCTCGCTGCGTTTCAATAATTCGTTGGGGTCTTTCAGGTGCAATATCCTGTTTGCCTGCGTGGCGTTCTCGATGATGCTGCGGAAGGTCACGCCGCCAGTCTTGGGGATGTGCAGGTACAGGAATCTGTTCATGGGTCGCTCAGATGATATGGATGGCCGAGAACGCGATGCCGAGCAGTCGATCGTCTCCGGCGGCCGGTCTTTGCGTTTGCAGGGTGGCGATCTCTATGCAGGTGTGATCACTCGTCGCAAGGGCCTGCTCCGGAATGCTGAACTTCAGTACGCCTGCGCTCCTGCCGGCCGGAGTGAGAGCAACCCCGTTGTATCGGACTGCTACCGAGTCGAGGTGTTCGGGTGTTATGGCATGGAAGGCGTGGAGTGAAAGGATTCGCTGGCTGGCCACGATTCTTTCGAAGTAGAGCGTGGCCGTAGAGGCCGGGCCGGTGAAGCGCCAATAGAGGCGCCCGTCGGTTTCCCGGGTATGCCATCCGTCGCCGTAGAGCGGCTGATCGAAGGTGTAATGAAGCTCACTCAGTGGCAGGAGCTTCTCCAGGTTGCCGACGAACTGGTCGCGAAGGGCTTCCCGTATTTTCGAGAGCAGGCGGTTGTATGTCTCTTGGTCGGAGCTCGTCAGCATCGATCTGTTTTCCTGCCGTGACGATTCGAGAAAAGGCTTCCGGACCCTGCGAGTGATTTACTGAGCGAGAGCAGGAGCCGAGGTCGCCCAGAGTAACGCTTTCCGAGCCCCTGGCGACGATCGATGCGGTGAAGGCACAGAGCCATGGCTGGCCCTGTGGGCTGGAGGAAGCTCAAGCGTCAACGCGC
>OGQD01002227.1_pt1 | contig 10964 bp, 7 predicted proteins | sample 1553091 | NCBI WGS metagenome assembly OGQD01 (sample SAMEA2580290, study PRJEB22360) | human gut metagenome | biome: human gut; feature: human-associated habitat; material: faeces | place: Denmark | collected 2008/2010
CAGCACGGTGGCCTTCCGTGTCCCCCTCCCGGGTCCGCGGGGGAGCCGGCACGGCGGGCCACTTCACTGTTGGAAAGCGATTGGAAAACCGGCTCGCCCAAGCGCGCGCAGGTCTGCTGCACGCCCTTCCAGGCACCGCGCTGCGCTTCGGTGGTGGCGGTCCACAACCAGCCGGCGCGGCGAAAGTGCGCGTCGATATCGTGGGCCTTGCAGAATTCCTCGATCTCGCCGATGGCCGCCGCCGAGGCACGAGCCAGGCGCAGCCCCTCATCCTTGCCGCACTGCGCGGCCAGCGAGCTGATCTTCGGCCACCAGGACATGACGAAGCCGCCGTTTCGCCCGGAGGCGCCGCCACCGCAGATGTCGCGCTCGATGATGGCGATACGGCAGTCAGGCTTGAGCTCCAGCAGGCGCAGCGCGGTCCAGAGGCCAACGAAGCCGCCGCCGACGATGGCCACGTCGACTTCGAGCGGGCCTTCCAGGGCAGGCAGCGGCGTCAGCTCGGAGGCGATTTCCTCCAGCCACAGGGAACGTTTCATGTGCGGATTCCAGATTGAACGGTAGTGCGCCACTGTCCTGTGTCAGGCCAGTGGCGAACAATCGTCCGTTCCATGCAATCCGGGGGAAGGCCTCATACGAAGATATGAAGCCGATGGACGACCGCACTCTCCGCCCTGCTCTGTGCCTGAGCTTCCCCCTCACCCCACCCCTCTCCCTCAGGGAGAGGGAGCAGACCGTGCCGGCTGACGCTATGGTTTCATCCTGCAGCGAACAGTCCCCTCTCCCGCTTGCGGGAGAGGGTTAGGGTGAGGGGCTCTGTTCCTTTGGGAGCGGATTTATTCGCGCGGATCAGGCCTTGGGCTTTTTCGGCGCCAGGCCCGGCTTGGCGAACTTCACGATCAGCCAGTTCTCCGACTTGCCATGCTTCACCGTGACCTCGACCACGCGAATGCTCGCCGGCACCGTCGCCAATACCTGGCGGGCGTCCAGACCCGGCTTGATGTACTTGTCGAGCTGTTCGTAGAGGCGGTAGCTGATCATGCCGCTGCGCAACGCGTGGGTCTCGAAGTCGCCGATGGCCTTGGCGTCGGCCTCGGTGCGGTTCGGGTTCAGGGTATGTGCCAGGACGTCGACCACGTTCTTGTCGTCGGCAATGGCCACCAGCATGAAGCGCTTGGCCACTTCCTGCAGCACGCGCCGGTACGCGGCGTCGTTGTATTCGGTGTACAACACCGCCTCGACCAGCTTCTGCTTGTCGAAGGTCAGCGCCAGGCGATAGCGCGTGCCGGCATAGTCGACGCCGTCCTTGCAGCGCGCGGTGACGCCCATGGGCTGCAGGCATTCGACGAAGCCCTGCTGCTTGCCGAAACCCTTCTGCGCCGCGCCGTAGTTGTACTTGCCGAACAGCGGGTCAGCCGCCGACGCCCAGCCCGCGACGCACATCAACAATGCCCCGATTGCCCATCTACCCATCACACACAAGTCCCGCTCGGTTCAAAACTCGCGAGGATAGAGGATTCGGAACGGTTATGGTGCCCCGCGGGCGATGACCGGCGTTGCCGATAACGAGTTCGCGAGCAAGGAGCAGGCCTCGCCTCGGTCCTACTGATCAGCTCCGCAGCGCATTTCGCAGGAGCGAGCTTGCTCGCGATCCGCACCCCACAGGACCGTAGGGTGCATAACCTGGAACAGGTTATCCGCCCTACGCAAAACCTCGGTCAGGACGCTCAGTCGAAGCGATACTCCAGCCCCGCCCCCGCGTACCACGACCGCCCCGGCGCCGCCTCGTAGTAACGACCGTTGCTGTCGCCGACGATCACCGAACCGACGTACTGGCGATCCAGCAGGTTGTCCAACCGCACCAGCTGGTGGAAGGTCCAGGGCCCGACATGCTGCTCGAAGCGGGTGCGCCAGTTGAACACCGCATAGCTGGGCGCCGGCTTGTCCTGGTTGCTGTCTTCGACGTAGACCTTGCTGCGGTACTGGCCTTCGAAGCCCATGCTGATACCGTCCCTGGGCTTCCACACCAGCTCGCCGAACAGGCTGCTGCCGGGCACGCCGGGCAGGTGGTTGCCCTTTTCGATCACGCTGCCGCTCTCGACGAAGTCCTCGTCGTAGGTGGCATCCAGGCGCGTATAGGCGAGATTGGCCTGCCAGTGTTCGGAGAGGTCGCTCTGCACGCCCAGCTCGAAGCCCCGGCGCAGGGTCTTGCCGGCGTTCTGGTAGCTGGTGCGGCCGTCGGTGGAGCTGGCAACGACGATCTCGTCGTCGGTACGGATTTCGAATATCGCCGCGTTGACCCGCGTATTGCCGGCGACCTTCGCCTTGAGGCCGACTTCGTACTGGGTGCTGGTGGCGGGGTCGAGGCCGAAGTTGAAGCTTTCCGCCAGCCCTGGCGCGTAGGCCATTTCTGCCTGGGTCGGCGTCTCGAAGCCCTTGCCGGCACTGACATAGCCATGCAGGTTCGGGGTAAAGGCATACATCACCGAGAGCGACGGGTTGTTCTGCTGGTACGTCTTCGAGCCACTGGAATCGCCGTTGCTCAGGTAATGGTCGTCCACTTCCATCTTCATGCTGCTGTGGCGCAGGCCGGCGTCGAAAGTCCAGTTGCCCAGTTCCCAGCGTGCCTGCACGTAGGGGTCGAGGCTGGTGGCGATGTCGTTTTCGTTGCGGCGCATCTCGCCCTTCACACCCAACTGGTCGCCGCTGAAATTCTGGAAACCCTTGCGGTCGTCTTCGCTGCGGTCGTAGTCCACCCCGGTGGTGACGGTCAGCTCACCCGGCACTCCGTGCACCGGCTGGATCCAGCGCAGGGTGCCGCCGTGGAATTCGCGATCGAAGTCCACTACCCCGCCACCGCGCTGGGCATTGGAAGCCACGCCCCTGGGGATCGACAGGTACTGCACCACGCTGCGCTGGCCGGCATAGAGGTTGAACTGCAGGGTCGCGTCGCCGAAGTAGCGCTCGTAGTTCATGCCCAGCTGCTGGTGGTCGATGCTCTTGCGCGTGTTGTAGGTCTCGGCCGCCGCTGCCACCGAGCGCGGGTCGTGCCGGTATGCGTCCCAGGTCTGGCCCAGCGGGTCCTGCGTGCCGTTCTGCTCCAGGCTGCTGTAGATCAGCGCCAGGCGGCTGTCTTCGTCGGGCTTGAAGTTGAGCTTGGCGAAGGTCTGGTCGCGACGCGCGGCGCTATGGTCGCGGTAGCCGTCGGTGTCCATGCGCGAGGCGTCGAGCAGGAAGCCGGCCTGGTCGGTGCCGCCTTCGGCATAGAGGTGGTTCTTGTTGAAGCCGTCGCTGCCGAAGGTGGTCTGCGCACCGACCTTCGGCGGGCCATAGCCGTCGCGGGAGAACATCTGGATCACCCCGCCGCTGTTGCTGCCGTAGAGCGTCGAGGCCGGACCACGGAGTACTTCGATGCGGTCGGCGACATCCAGGTTCAGCGTCGCCGCCTGGCCCTGGCCGTCCGGCGTGCTGGCGGGAATGCCATCGCTGAGCAGCTTCAGCCCGCGAATGCCGAAGGCTGAGCGCGCGCCATAGCCGCGGGAGGAAATCTGCAGATCCTGGGCGTAGTTCTGGCGGTTCTGCACCACCAGGCCGGGGACCCGCTGCAGCACTTCGGAGGCATTGACGCCGAGCTGGCCATCGCTGAGTTGCGGCTGCTGCACGGTGTCGATGGAGAACGGCAGGTCGAAGCTCGATACCGGCGCATAGGCGCCCGTCACCACCATGGGCGCAAGCTGCACTTCACTCTCCACCTCCGCGGCTTCGGCGCGGGCCAGTTGGCCGTGGACAGCACCGCAGATCAGCAACGGCAGCAGTTTGAGTTGGGTGGGCACGACAGAGCGGTTGGCAGGCACGGTGACTAGGATTCTTCTGTAGGACCGAGCAGCAATGCTGCCAGTCGCGGCAGCCGCTGCACAGGTTTGTTGTGGATTGGCGTCTTGTGGGCAAGGGGCGAACAAGAGGCTATTTCATTCGTCAGGATTTTAATCTTCGACGATTGTACTATCTAGTTAATTAGCATGCTAAGCGTATAATTGGCGAATTCCACAGCGAGAACCTTCTGTATGAAACGAGTAGAGCGCGCATCCCGCGCGAGCACTTTCATCCTCCTCGGCCTGGGCGTGATCATCGCCCTCCTCGGCCTCGCCCTGGCTACCGGCGGCGTCCGCCTGGTCAGCCTCGGCGGCTCCTGGTATTTCCTCATCGGCGGCCTGGCGATGGCGATTTCCGGCCTGCTGATCGCCCTTCGCAAGCCGGCAGGCGCCTGGCTGTTCGCCGTTTTCCTGGTCGCTACCGGGGTCTGGGCCGTGGCCGATACCGGCCTGACATTCTGGCCGCTGTTCTCGCGGCTGTTCATGTTCAGCGCCATCGGCGTGGTGGTCGCGCTGGTCTATCCGCTGCTGGCCCGCTCGGCAGGCCGCAACGCTGGTCGTGGTGCCTATGGCATCGCCGCTGTGCTGGCGGTGCTGGTGGCCATCGCCGCCGGCAACATGTTCGTCGCCCATCCCAGCGTCGCGCCCACCGGCAAGGGCCCCGGCCTGACGCCGGTGGACCCGGCCCATGCGCAGAAGGATTGGGCGCACTACGGCAACACCGAGGGTGGCAGCCGCTTCGCCGCGCTGGACCAGATCAACCGCGGCAACGTCGACAAGCTGCAGGTGGCCTGGACCTACCACACCGGCGACGTGGCGATCAGCGACGGCAACGGCGCGGAAGACCAGCTCACCCCGCTGCAGGTCGGCGACAAGGTGTTCATCTGCACCCCGCACAACAACCTGATCGCGCTGGACGCGGATACCGGCAAGGAGCTGTGGAAGAACGAGATCAACGCCCAGTCCAAGGTCTGGCAACGCTGCCGTGGCATGGCCTATTTCGATGCCACCAAGGAAATCGCACAGCCGACCCAGCCGAACAGCACGCCGGTCAACGCCGCCAGCGTTCCGGCCGGCGCCAACTGCCAGCGTCGCCTGCTGACCAACACCATCGATGCGCGCCTGATCGCTGTCGACGCCGACACCGGCGAGTTCTGCCAGGGCTTCGGCACTAACGGCCAGGTCGACCTGAAGGCAGGATTGGGCGACGTACCCGATTCCTACTACCAGCTCTCCTCCGCCCCGCTGATGGCCGGCACCACGGTGGTAGTCGGCGGCCGTGTCGCGGACAACGTCCAGACCGACATGCCCGGCGGCGTGATCCGTGGTTTCGATGTCATCACCGGCGCCATGCGCTGGGCCTTCGACCCGGGCAACCCGCAAGACAAGCAGGCCCCGGCGGACGGCAAGAGCTACGTCCGCAGCACGCCCAACAGCTGGGCGCCGATGTCCTACGACCCGGCGATGAACACCGTCTTCCTGCCCATGGGCAGTTCCTCCACCGACATCTATGGCGTGGAACGGACGAAACTCGACCACACCTACGGCGCTTCGATCCTTGCCGTGGACGCCACCAGCGGCGCAGAAAAGTGGGTCTACCAGACCGTGCACAACGACCTCTGGGACTTCGACCTGCCGATGCAGCCGAGCCTCGTCGACTTCCCCGTGGCCGACGGCAAGACCGTTCCGGCAGTCGTCATCGGCACCAAGGCCGGGCAGATCTACGTACTCGACCGCGCCACCGGCAAGCCGCTCACCGAGGTCAAGGATGTGCCGGTCAAGCCGGGCAGCATCCCCGACGAGCCCTACTCGCCGACCCAGCCGAAGTCCGTTGGCATGCCGCAGATCGGCGCGCAGACCCTCAGCGAGTCGGACATGTGGGGCGCCACGCCCTATGACCAGCTGCTGTGCCGCATCGACTTCAAGAAGATGCGCTACGACGGCCTCTACACCGCACCGGGCACCGACCTGTCGCTGAGCTTCCCCGGCTCCCTGGGCGGCATGAACTGGGGCAGCCTGTCCACCGACCCGGTGCACGGCTTCATCTTCGTCAACGATATGCGCCTGGGCCTGTGGATCCAGATGATCCCTTCGGCCAACAAGGGCGCGGCCGCCGGCGGTGGCGAGGCACTGAACACCGGCATGGGCGCCGTGCCGCTCAAAGGCACGCCCTACGCGGTGAACAAGAACCGCTTCCTCTCGGTGGCCGGCATCCCGTGCCAGGCGCCGCCGTTCGGCACCCTCACCGCCATTGACCTGAAGACCCGCCAGGTGGCCTGGCAGGTACCGGTGGGCACCGTGGAAGACACCGGCCCGCTGGGCATCCGCATGCACCTGCCGATTCCCATCGGCCTCCCGACCCTCGGCGGCACGCTGTCCACCCAGGGCGGCCTGGTATTCATCGCCGGCACCCAGGACTTCTACCTGCGCGCCTACGACAGCAGCAACGGCGAGGAGATCTGGAAGGCCCGCCTGCCCGTCGGCAGCCAGGGCGGCCCGATGACCTACGTGTCGCCGAAGAGCGGCAAGCAATTCATCGTCGTTACCGCCGGTGGTGCGCGTCAGTCCACCGACCGTGGCGACTACGTGATGGCCTACGCGCTGCCCGACACCCCGACAGCCAGCCAGTAACCCTCCCATCGCGCCCGCTTCGTGCGGGCGCCTCCTTCCGGCGCGGCACTCCCACCGCGCCTTTTTTATTCGCTTCAAGCTCAGGAAACTCCATGCGCACTTCCCTTCGCCTCACGCCCGGCCTGCTGCTGTGCGTCGCCTCGCTGCCTGCGCTGGCAGCAGAAGGCCTGCTCGAACGATCCACGATGACCGGCGACTGGGGCGGCCTGCGCCACCAGTTGGAAGAAGATGGCGTCAAGTTCACCGGCGACTACAGCGGCGAGACCGCCTACAACGCCCACGGCGGCCTGCACCGTTCCGCGCGCTATTCGCAGAACATCAAGCTGGGCGTGCAGTTCGACCTGTCGAAACTCTACGGCCTGGAGAATGGCGGCAAGGTCCAGCTGACCATCAACGACCGCCGCGGCAACAGCGCCTCGGAAGACCTGGTGGGCAACCGCCTGCCGATCCAGGAAAACTACGGCGGCCTCTATACCCGCCTGACCGAGCTGAGCTACGAGCGCGACCTGGGCCAGGCGGTGAACCTCAAGCTCGGCTACATGGCCATGGGCAATGACGTCGGCGGGCTCGACAGCGGTATCCTCTGCAACTTCATGAACGCCGGCTTCTGCGGCCACCCGCTGAACATGTCCGGCGGCAGCGGCTGGACCAACTACCCCAACGCGCACCTGGGCGCACGGGTGAAGTACAGCTTCGCTCCGGACTGGCAACTGCGCATCGCCGCGTTCAACGTCGACCCGGAAAGCAACGGCAACTCCAGCCGCGCCTGGCACCTCACGCCCAAGCACACCACCGGCACCGTGGTGCCCATCGAACTGGTCTACAAGCCTCAGGGCGAATTGCCCGGCGAGTACAAACTGGGCTGGTACTACGACAGCTCCGACGTACAGCGCATCGGCAGCGACAAGCAGGTTTCCGGCCGCAGCGGCCACTACCTGCTGGTGGACCAGACCGTGTGGAACGACCTGGCCTCGAAGGGGCGCAGCCTGCACCTGTTCGGCCAGGCTTCGGCCGCCAGCAGCGCCGCCTCGCCCTTCACCAAGTGGTACGGCGCAGGTGTAGTGCTCTACAAGCCCTTCGAAGGCCGCCCGAAAGACAGTCTCGCGCTGGGTTACGGCCGCGCCGTACCCAACCCGCGCAGCCGCGAAGTGCAGGAGAACAACGCCCTCGCCAACGGCCAGGACTACCCGAACCTGGACAGCGGCGAACAGCTCATCGAGCTGAGCTACGGCTACCAGGCCACGCCCTGGCTGACCCTGCGCCCTGACCTGCAGTACGTCATCGAACCGGGGGCCTTCTCCGGCCAGGACATCGACAACGCCCTGCTGCTCGGCCTGCAGGTGAAAGCCAGCTTCTGAGAAACGCGATCCTGAGACAAATTGATACAGTAACCCCATGATTCATAGGACTTTTCTTATACAAATAGCACGCCTGTACTCCTAAACTGGCCTGTCACCCTGCGGGAACACCCGCGGGACGTTGACACCGGTTATAGGGAGCTACTCATGCCCGGTTGGTATGAAATCAAGGAACTCAGCAGCGGCAACCGTCGCGTTCTGCTCAAGAACACTGCCCACGGTACTCTGCTGGAAACTCCGGCCTACCCGACACAGGAGGCAGCCGAGCAGGCCATCAACAGCCTCCGCAGCTCCTGTGCGGCCGTCGAGCGCTACAAGCGCCAGATGTCCCCCGGCGGCAAGAATTTCTTCGTGATCCGCGATAACACCGGTGCAGAACTGCTGACCAGCAAGCTGTACGACTCCGAGGCCGCACGTGACCAGGCGATCGCAACGATCGCCCAGGCCGGCCTCAGCTCGGAGCTGCGTGCGCACGCCTGAGTGACGAGTGAATGAAAGAGCCCCGCGCAATGCGGGGCTTTTTTTGTGGGCGATTGGTTTTGCGCATAGCCATCCCCCGCTGCGCCGAATCGGCCGGCAGCGCCAACGCCCGCGTCTTTGCGGAATTCTGATATCGCCCCACCCCGCTCCCTTCGTACCTTCTGCCTGCCCGGCGCATCCGACGCCGGGAGCGTGCAACCCACAAAACAACAAGAAGGGCCCGCCCCATGACTCCACGCATTCACCCGTCGGCGCACGCCGATGCCCTCCCTTGCCCGCTGCGCCCAGGCGCTCGTGGCTGACTGCCGTCCACTCTCTCGATCAATTACAGGCAAGGGACAACCACCATGCTCAAACAAGGCGTACTCCGCTGGCCCCAGATCGCCGGGCTCGGCATTTCACTGGTCATCGCCGGGCAGTTCTCCGGCTGGAACTACGGCCTGGCCAGTAGCGGCTGGGCCAACATGCTCGTCGCCACCCTGCTGATGGCCGTACTCTGCGGCGGCCTGGCGCTGTGCGTGTGCGAACTCTCCACTGCTCGGCCCCATGCCGGCGGCGTATTCGCCTACGCGCAGCTGGCCTTCGGCCCCTTCGTCGGCTACCTGGTCGGCGCCGCCTGCGCGCTGGCGCTGACCATCGGCACGGGCGCGGCGGCGAACTTCCTCGCCGCCTACATGGAGTCGGTATTCGGCTTTCGCGGCCGGGCCGGGCGCGCCCGTCCCTCGGCGGCTGGCCGGTGCGCATCGGCCTGTTCGCCGTGATCATCGGTATCCACATCATCGGCGTCGGCGAGGCCCTGGGCCTGACCCTGCTGGCCGGCGCCGTGGCCGCCATCGCCCTGCTGGCCTTCGGCGGCGCCATGCTGCCCCACGTGCACTGGGAAAACCTGCTGCCCACGGCTGGCAGCGCACTGCCGGGCATAAGCGTCGCCGGCGTGTTCGCCTGCGTGCCGTTCGCCATCTGGATGTTCATCTGCCTGGAGCAGGTCGCCTCCGCTGCCGAGGAAGCTGCAGACCCCGGCCGCAGCATGCCGCGCGGGATCATCGCCGCTGTCGGTACCCTCCTGCTGACGGCCCTGACCGTGGTGATCAGCGCGCCGGGCGCAGCCGGCGTGGAAGTGGTCGGCAACGCCGGCGATCCGCTGTACGCCGCCATGACCCACGGCGGGCTGTACGGCGAGCGCGACTGCCTGCCGCTGCTGGTCGGCTCCGGCGCCGTGTGCGGGCTGCTGGCGACCTTCTTCTCGGTGGTGTTCTCGGCTTCCCGCCAGTTGTTCGCCCTGTCCCGCGACGGTTTCTTCCCTGCCGCGCTGGCCCGCACCAACCGCCGAGGCGCGCCCTACGTCGCCCTGCTGGTGCTGACCGTGATCGGCCTGCCGCTGACCCTGGTGCCGCCGGAAAAACTCCTGCTGTGCATCGTCCTGCTGCTGGGCAGTTGCCACCTGGTGCTGTTCGCCGCGTACCTGCGCCTGCACCGCAGCCAGCCCGGCCTGGCGCGCCCGTTCCGCCTGCGCGGCGGCCCTGTGATCGCCAGCGTCGGCATGCTGCTGACCCTCGTGGTCATCGCCGCCTGCTTCCAGCTGGAAGTGGCCATGCTCAGCGCCCTGGCGCTGGTGGTCGCCGCACTGATCCTCAACTACCTGCTGCGCGCTGCCACCCGCGCCGGCAAGCCCCTGGAGAATGTCGAGAATGTCTGAACCAACCCTGCTGCAACGCCGCCACCAGGTCATGGGCGATGCCTCGCCGCTGTTCTACGACGAGCCGCTGGAGCTGGTGAAAGGCGAAGGCGTCTGGCTCATCGACGCCAACGGCAAGCGTTACCTGGACTGCTACAACAACGTGCCCTGCGTCGGCCATTGCCACCCGAAAGTGGTCGCGGCCATGGCGGAACAGGCGGCGACGTTGAACATTCATACCCGCTACCTCAACGAGCGTGTGGTGCGCTACGCCGAGAACCTCACCGCGACCTTCGCCGAGCCACTGGACAGCCTGATGTTCACCTGCACCGGCAGCGAGGCCAACGAGCTGGCCCTGCGCATGGCGCGCTTCGTCACCGGCAACAAGGGCGTGATCGTCAGCGACTACAACTACCACGGCAACACCACCTCGCTGGCGGCGGTAACCACGGCACTGCCCAGCTCCGAACCGTTCTCGGCCCATGCGCGGGCGGTGCCGATTCCCTGCCTGTATCAGGCAGACGGTACGCCCGAGCAAGTCGCCGATCGCTACGTGGCCAAGGTCGCCGAAGCCATCGCCGAGCTGCAGGCCGCCGGCGTCGGTCTGGCCGCCATGCTGATCGACACGCTGTTCGCCAACGAAGGCATCCCGCGCCTGCCGGCCGGCTACCTGGAGCGCGTGGCCAAGCTGGTGCGCGATGCAGGCGGCCTGCTGATCGCCGACGAGGTGCAATCCGGCTTCGCCCGTACCGGCGAGCACCTGTGGGGCCATCAGGCACACCCGTTCGTGCCGGACATCGTCACCCTCGGCAAACCCATGGGCAACGGTTTCCCCCTGGCCGGGCTGGTGACCTCGCGCGAGCGCGTCGAGACCTTCGGCCGCGCCAACCTGTACTTCAACACCTTCGGCGGCTCCCCCGCTGGCGCCGCCGGCGCCGGCGCCACCGA
>OGQD01002232.1_pt1 | contig 10948 bp, 8 predicted proteins | sample 1553091 | NCBI WGS metagenome assembly OGQD01 (sample SAMEA2580290, study PRJEB22360) | human gut metagenome | biome: human gut; feature: human-associated habitat; material: faeces | place: Denmark | collected 2008/2010
CCAAGTCCGTGCCGCGCTGGAACGTGCACGACCAGTTCTCCATGGTGCTGCAGGACACGTGGGTGTTCCGTGGAACAGTGCGTGAAAACATCGCGTATTCGAAGAAGGACGTCACCGACGAGCAGATCGTGGCCGCATGCCAGGCCGTCGGCCTGCACCACTACATCATGTCGTTGCCGAACGGCTACGACACCGTGCTCGACGACAAGGCGTCGCTTTCCCAGGGCCAGCGTCAGCTGCTGACGATCGCGCGAGCGATGGTGGAGGACGCGCCAATCCTGATCCTCGACGAGGCCACCTCGTCTGTCGACACCCGTACCGAAGAGCTGATCCAGAAGGCGATGGACGCGCTGACCGTGGGCCGCACGAGCTTCGTGATCGCGCACCGCCTGTCCACCATCCGCGACGCCGACATGATCCTGGTGATGAACGGCGGCGACATCGTGGAACGCGGCACGCACGAGGAACTGCTCGCCAAGGGCGGCTTCTACGCCGACATCTACAACAGCCAGTTCACGCTGGCCGAGTGAGGTTGGTGTGCTGACTCGCTAAAAAATCCGGAGGGACCACCCCTCCGGATTTTTGCGTTTTGGCTTCGGCATTTTTATTGTGTTGCGCTGACGGGACGGCGGATTTACCATTGAGGTGACTGACGTCAATCGATTGACGTATTTGAAAATCACAAAGAAAGTGGGCAGTCATGAAAAGCATCGAAATCGGCAAATCGGCAGTGGTCGCATCGCAAGCGGCGTTAGGCGTGATGCGCATGGACGCGCTGGACGCGGACGCGGCGGCAGAAGTCGTGCGCACGGCCGCCGAGCATGGAGTCAACTTCTTCGACACGGCGGACATCTACGGATTCAACGTCAACCACGACCATGCCAGCTCGCGTGTGCTCGGCCGCGCGTGGAAGGACGCCGGGCTCAAGCGCGAGGACATCTTCCTGCAGACGAAGTTCGGCATCAACATCGACTTCAGCGACCCGAACAACATGCACGCCACCCGCTACGACTTCTCCGCGAAGCACCTCATCACGCGACTCGACGAGGAACTGGAAGCGCTCGGCACCGATTACGTGGACTTCGCGCTCCTGCACAGGCCCGACACCCTGATGGAGGCCGAAGAAATCGTCGAAGCGTTCACCACCCTGCACAAGGCGGGCAAAGTGCGTCACTTCGGCGTGAGCAACGTGAACCCGTGGCAGGCGGAACTGCTGCAATCCTGGCTCGGAGACGACCCGGCCATGAGGCTCGAGGCGAACCAGCTGCAGTTCGGTCTGATGCACGCGCAGATGGTCAGCGACGAGCTGATGACCAATTCCGGCGCCGAAGGCATGGTCGTGGCCAACCATTCGGACGGACTGCTGTCCTACTCGCGACTGCGCCACATGACCATCCAGGCATGGAGCCCGTTCCAGTCCGGCACGGAATACGGCCCGTTCGTAGGCAACGAGCACTTCCCGGAGCTGAACAAGGCACTGGACGAAAAGGGCGCCAAGTACGGCGTGAGCGCCAACGCCATCGCCACCGCATGGGTGCTCAGGCATCCGGCGAAGATCCAGATCGTGCTCGGCTCGATGAACCCCACCCGGCTGGGCGAAATGCTCGACGGCGCGGACATCGACCTCGACAAGCAGGATTGGTGGGACCTGTACGTGGCCGCCGGCAACCTCATTCCGTGAGTTTTGTTTGCGATTGGCCGGTTTGCGGTCTGCGATTGGCGGGCCGCCAACCGGCCAACCTGGCAATCAGTGACCGGTCGGCAATCAGAAGAAACGGCCGGGGAAACCGGCGCTGATGGTGGCGTGACGGTCGGCGTCCAACGTGGCGCAATCGAAAACAAAAACGCTGCGCAGTTCATTCGGATCCGCAACGAACAGCGCCGTAGCCAACCCGTCCGCCACCGCAGTCGGATAGTCGCCAAATGACGCGGATCGCACCGCAACCCAGGTGGCCTCCGTCTGCTGCACGGGCAGGCCGTCGATGGCGTTGAGCAGGTGGTGGATCGCCAGATGCGTTTGCTCGCTGACCGCCACCTCCCAATGGCGACGGCTGGGCGCGCTCGCGCAGAACGCGCCATCGCTGATCCGCGCGACGCCAACCGCGCGGGACGGATCGTCCGGATCCTCAAGCGCCACACGAATCGGCTTGTTCGTGCGCACCAGCAGATCGCCGCCCGCATCGATCACAAATTCCGGGGCAGCGCTTTCGCGTTTGCTGTCTGAGATGGAAGATTGGCATGTCGGGTTGGTCGTTTCGGCTGACTTGACATGCGATGTGCGCGAAAGTTCTGAATCGGTGAGCAATCCGCCCAGCGAATCCACCAGATAACCTTTGCCGCACGCGCCGAAATCCACATGAACCGGGCCGCGCGTGACCAACGTCGTACCACCCGAACGAACCACATCCCGACCCCATACGGCCCGACCGTGCAGTGCGCCCAGGCACTCGCCGGCGCCGGCTTCAACGGTGAAACTCAACGCGGGATCGTAGCCGAGGAGAATCAGATCCTCGCCCACGCACGGGTCGATCGCGCCGCGCGTGGCGGTGTGCAGCGCGTCGTACAAATCGAACAGCGGACCGGCCCAATCGGGAAAATCGAAATGCCCGCCGTGCTCGGCGTTGCCAATGCGCGCAACCAGTGAATCGGCGCGGAATCGCGAAAGCACATGCTCGTATTCGTCGATGAATCGTCCTATTTCGGCGCGCAGTTCCAGGGCGATTGGGCGAGGCGTCGAAATCAGCAGCCCCGTGCCGAGCGCCTTGGGGAACGCGGCGGTGTACGGCATGCGATGCGCGAGCGGTGCGAGGGAATCCATACCCACGATGCTAGCGCGTGCCCGGCTTGGCGGAGTTCGTGCCTGGGGCTGGCGGGCGCGGGATTTTGCGTGCGGTCGAGGCGCGGGCGTCACCGAGGATGGTATACGCATTGTCAACGCCCATTGATTGGCTGTTGGGTGATTGAGCCAATTGAGACGCGTATCTCGCTTATAGATGGCGGATTCCGGGGTTCGCCCGGTGCTATCTCGCTTATAGATGGCGGGTCTCGGCGGAGAAATGAACCTAGGGGGCATCTTTTCGCCCCTCTAACCCTTGTATTTTGCAAAGGGGCCGCCATCTATAAGCGAGATACCAACTGTCACCCCGCCAAATCCGCCACTCATAAGCGAGATGTTTTTTCGTGGGTGTGGCATGAGGCATCGCCTTATTTTGATACCCCCGTAGCTTTGTATGGTTACGATTATGCTAATCGTGATTATGCAAGTCGCGATTATACAAACTGACGCTTTGGCATGGAGTTCGCTTCACGTTTTCGGGCGGACGGGGGTGTTGCGGAACGGCGGTGAGCGTCACAATGTGAGACGACACGCGGAAAACGGGAAAAATAAAAACGGCGGAATTCCAACGTTTTTTCATGCGCGATACAACAAGACCAATTAAAAATCAAGACTGTTATTCAAAAAACTTTCGTTCTATCTTGGCTTCCGATGCGCGCTTCGTACGTTGGGTACGTCGGGGAAAGCGCGCCGAAAAGATTTGCGGAAGAAAGGTTCGACCCATGTCATCTCGCGTCGCGCAGCGCCACGCAGCCGGTTCCTACGATTCGTGCGGTTCGCGCGTCTCGGCTTCCGGTCGTCTCATCACGCTCGTCGCCGCGCTGATGATCGCGCTCGCCACGCTGTTTGTCGGCATCGCGATGCCGCGGCAGGCGTCCGCCGCTGACGGCAACCAGACGAATTTCGATTCCTGGACTGCCGTCGCGCAGAATATCGCCAAGCAGCTCGCCACCGCCGAAAAAGACTACAATGACGGCGATTACGGCCAGGCAGGCACCGGCTTCCAGACCGCGCATTGGATCGGCTACGACGCATCCAACTTCTCGAAGGCCGTCAACGACACCATTTCCGCCGACAAGCAGCAGGCGCTGCTCACACAGTTCACCGATTTGGAAGGACTCGCGTACCAGCAGGGCCAGGGGAGCGCGATCGCAAACGGAATCAACGCGCTGAACGCGGACCTTGACACGGCCGCGCAGACGCTTGACGGCAACGCGAACCTCGCCGACCCCAAAACCTACGCGAAGCAGCGCGCCGAACAGACCGCCGCGGAACGTAAGAAGCTCGACGCGGCCAAAAAGAATTCCTCCAAAGGCAAAGGCGACCGCACGTGGAGCGAAGTCGCCAGCGAAATGAACGTCATCCTCGACAAGGCATACAAGGCCGCCATCTCCGGCAAGGGCGCGGAAGGCTCCAGCCTCGTCAACGACGCGTACTACCAGTACTACGAAAAGCTCGGCTTCGAAAAGAACGTCATGAACGCCATCTCCGGCGACCGCGTCTCGCAGGTGGAATACCAGTTCAAGATGACCCGCAAAACCATGCGCGACGGCGGTTCCGACAAGGAGATCAAGAAGCTTGTCGACGACCTGAAAAGCTGGCTCGTCGAAGACGCGGCCACCCTCGACGGTGGCGCGGCCGGCAACGTCAACGCCTTCACCAAAGCCATCACCAGCTCCGCCGGACAGGCGTTCCTCATCCTGATCCGCGAGGGTCTCGAAGCGCTGCTGGTGGTGGCCGCCGTGGTGGCCTACCTCGTCAAATCCGGCAACCGGCGTTTCACCAAGTGGATTTACCTGGGCGTGCTCGCGGGCCTTGCCGGCTCCGGTCTGGTCGCCGTGCTCTTCACGTTCCTGTTCGGCGGCTCCGGCCCGGTCCAGGAAATCAGCGAAGGCGTGTGCGCGCTGATCGCCATGCTCATGCTGCTGTGGACCAGCAATTGGATGCTCAACAAAAGTTCCGTGGAAGCGTGGAACCGTTACATCCGCACCAAAACCGAGTCCGCCGTGGCCGACGCGCAAAACAAAGTCGCCGCCGGCGAAGGCGTGGGCCTGGGTATGGTCGTTTCGCTCGCCATGCTGAGCTTCCTAGCCGTGTTCCGTGAAGGCGCCGAAACCGTCATCTTCTACGAATCGATCTACTCGATGAGTCGCGACGCGCAAGGCATGTGGATCGGCGGCATCGCCGCGGGTGTGGTGCTGCTCGTCATCTTCCTCGTGCTGCGCTTCACCTCCGTAAAGATTCCGATTGGCCCGTTCTTCCTCGTTACGTCGATCCTGATGGCCGTGCTGGTCGTCATCTTCGCCGGCGGTGGCATCCACGCGCTCATCGAAGGTGACCTGATCGACGGCCACTATCTGTCCAGCGTGCCCACAAACGACTGGATCGGCCTGTATCCGTACGTCGAATGCCTTGCGGCACAAGCGATCGCGGCGATTGCCGTACTCGCGCTGTTCGCCGTCGGCTTCGCACGCAAACGCAAGTTGCGCACGCCTGACAATCGCAAGTAATACGCAAATTTTCCGAGATTTACCGATATTTTTTCCACATCCAACAACAAAGGAAAGAGAAATGAAGAACAAGAAGATCGCCGCTCTGCTCGGCATCCTGCTGGCCGGCTCCATGGCCTTCTCCCTGTCCGCATGCGGCAATTCCAACGATTCCGCCGCTTCGGACAAGTCCAGCGCCTCCGCGTCGGCTTCGAAGGCCGACGACTCCAGCAAGGACGATTCCAGCGATTCCGCCGGTTTCGAAGAGATCCAGGTCGATGAGAAGCACTCCGACCAGGAATGCGGCCCGCTGACCGTCAACGCCGTCTACTTCCAGCCGATCGACATGGAACCGTCCGGCATGGGCCTCAAGGCCGCCGATGCGAGCTTCCACCTCGAAGCCGACATCCATGCCAACCAGAAGGGCACCGAACTCGGCTACGGCAAGGGCGATTTCGTGCCGGACCTGACCGTCAACTACGACATCATCGACAAGACCTCCAACGCGTCCGTCGCCTCCGGAACCTTCATGCAGATGAACGCCTCCGACGGTCCGCACTACGGCGCCAACGTCAAGCTCGACAAGGCCGGCGCGTACAAGCTCGTGCTGAAGATCGAATCCCCGGAGAAGAAGGGGTGGATGCTGCACGTCGATCCGGAGACGGGTGTGAAGGGACGCTTCTGGACGGAACCGATCGAGGTCACCTTCCCGGACTGGAACTATACGCCGCAGGAGTGGTGATCTCCTAGCGTAGCCCGTTCGCGGTTTCGGTATGCATTACCCGACACATTCAAGGCCGTTCGGCCAAGCTTACGGTCGGGCAATGCATACCGAAACCGCTCTCTCGCGTTTAGGGGGATGGATTCACCTCTGCGATTGTGGAGGGGGTCCGGGAAATCCTCGCATTTTAGGGGAGGGATGAGAGGGGTGGGACTCTTTGGGATGGGGCGGAATGGGAATCGTTGGGCTCTTTGAGTTGGGTTTTTGGATGAAAGGATTTTGGGATGCTGCTGCAGTTTGTGACGGTGTTGCAGGGGGTGTTGGCGCCGGCGCTGCTCGTCATGGCGTTGAGCGTCATGCTCACCGTCGGTGAGGGGCGTGACAAGCCTCTGAGCGCGTACTGGCGGCTGGCCGGTTTCGTTGTTGGATTCGCCGGCGCAGTCGTATTCGCCGCGCTGCGCGCCACCGCCGTCATCACGCAACGCACGTTCGTCAACTATCCGACCCTGTGGTGCTGCGTGATCCTCGACGTGGCCGTGTTCGTCATCGTCCTGTTCGCCCGCCGCATCACCGCCGACTGGCACAACCACCGCGCGCTGCTCGACATCGCGAATCTCGTTGCGGCGCTTGCGATCGCGGCTACCACCTTTCGTGCGCTGCCCGACGTGATTCTGCGACTGACGATCTTCGTCGAGCCGGGCGATCCCATCTTCACTTCCGACATGCTGTTGCGCGCGCTCGGCTTCGCTTTGGGCGCGGCCGTCGCAATCATCGCCGCGCTTATCTTCCGCACGATGCGTTCCACCGCCGTCCGCTGGTCGTTCACGACGGCGGTGCTGCTGTTGGTCGCGCTGTTGTTCGCACAGCATTTCACCGACCTTGCGCAGATCCTCCAATCCAAACGCATCGTCAGCTTCCCGACCGCCGCCTTCCTCGCGCTCGTGTGGGGCATCAACCATCAGCGCAGCCTGACCATCGCAATGGCGCTCGTCTTCGCCATTCCGGCAATCGCCAGCATCGTCATGGGCTTCAAAGTCAAGCCGACCGGCGCCAACGAGGCGATCGCACGCACGCATATCGCGTTCCGCCGCCGCGCGAAAGCGGCCGGCGCGTTCAGCCTGGTCGCCATGATCTGCGTCACCGTGGCCCTGACGTACGGCGTCGCGCAAACGCAGAAAGTCGTCACGCTGTCGCCGCCGGAAGACTACTCGCTCGCCGACGGCGTGGCCACCATCAAATTCAGCCAGATTTCCGACGGCCACCTGCACCGCTTCGAATACCGCGCGAAGGACGGCACCTCCATGCGATTCATCATCATCAAGAAGAACGGCGGCGCGTACGGCGTCGGCCTCGACGCGTGCGACAACTGCGGCGACGCCGGCTACTACGAAAAGGACGGCAAAATCATCTGCAAGAAGTGCGATGTGGCCATCAACCTCGCCACCATCGGCTTCAAAGGCGGCTGCAACCCGATACCGTTCGACTACCAGGTCAAGCCGGGCAAAATCGTCATCCAAACGTCCACGCTCGACGCGCTGTCGAGCCATTTCCAGTGAGCGCCGAGAAAGGTAAGGGGGTGCCATGTTCTTCCTGAAAATGATCTCTCGCTCGTTCAGCCGGCAGTTCAAACGCCGTCTGCTCATCGCCGTCACCGTGTGCCTGTCCGCCACCGTCAGCGTGGCCATGCTCGGCGTGGTGTTCGACGTGGGCGACAAGCTCAACGCGGAGCTGAGCACGTACGGTTCGAATATCGTCGTGCAGCCGAAGTCCGATGCTGTGGTGAGCGATTTGTACAATACCGGCGATTCTGCTGGCTCGGCTTCGGGTAGTTCGTCCGGTTCGGACGGGGGTTCCACTTCCGACGGCTCGGCTGCGGCGGACAGCGCCGACCCGACCGCGTTTCTGAAGGAGTCGGACGCGCAGAAGATCAAGACCATCTTCTGGGCGTTCAACATCACCAATTTCGCGCCGGAATTGAACATCCACGCGGATGCGGGGTGTGTCGGTTCGGGGGCTGGTTCGGCTGGCTCTGCTGGAACGGCTGGTGCGTCAGGTGCGGCTGCTTCCGCGGCGAAATGCAAGGCGACCAACGTGCCGATCGTGGGCACGTGGTTCGCGAAAACCCTGCACATGGACTCCGGCGAGTCCACCGTGGCCGGCATGAACGGCATGCGCTCATGGTGGAAAATCAACGGAACCTGGCCGAAAGACGACAGCGAGCAGGCGATGGTCGGCAGCGCGCTCGCCGCGAAACTGGGCGTGAACGTCGGTGACAGCGTCACGCTCGACAAGACGATCGCCGTCGGTGCGGACGACAATACGAACGGAGGTACCGGGAAAACCGGCAAATCCTCCACCGAACGCAATCGCGTGAAAGTGAAAATCGTCGGCATCTTCGATTCGGGCGATTCCGACAACAGCGCCATTTATATGCCGTCCATCGCCGCGCAAACGCTTGCGAATCTGCCGAATTCCATCGACAAGATTGAAGTCAAGGCGCTCACCACGCCCGACAACGACCTCGCGCGCAAGGCGTCGAAGAATCCGAACGCGCTCACGCAGGACGAGTGGGAGACGTGGTATTGCACCGCGTATCCGTCGTCGATCGCGTACCAGATCGAAGAGGTGCTGCCGGGCGCGGTGGCCAAGCAGGTGCGCCAGGTGGCCGCGCTGCAGGGCGATGTGCTGAACAAGACGCAGGCGGTGATGGTGCTGATGACCGTGCTGTCGCTGGTTGCCGCCGCGATCGCCGTGGCAAACCTGATGGCCGCGTCGATTGGCGAACGCGGTTCGGAATTGGCGCTGTTGAAGGCGATCGGCGCCACGGACGGTGCGGTTTCGCGCCTTATGCTCGCCGAAACGGCGGTGATTTCGCTGGTTGGTGCGATTGCCGGTGCGCTGCTTGGCTCGGGCGTTGCACAGATCGTGGGGCACGTGGTGTTCGGCTCGGGCATCACCATGCGTCCGATGGTGTTCGTGTTGGTTTTCGTGTTGCTGGCGGTCACTGTGCTCGTGGCCTCGCTTTCGTCGATTCGGGCGATTCTGGGCTTGCGTCCGGCGGAGGTGCTGCATGGTAGGTGAGTTGTGCTTGGCTTTCGTAGGGGGTGTGCGATGACGAATCGCAAGATGTTCTTCACCATGCTGTGGGGCGCGGTGTTCCGCCGTCGCTCCCGTGCGATGATGGCCGTGATCGCGTCGCTCGTCGGCGCGGCCACGCTGTTCTGCCTTGCATCCGTGTGCGTCGCGGTGCCGCAGCAGATGAACGAGGAAATGCGCGCGTACGGCGCGAACCTGATTGTCACGCCCGCGTCCGCAACGGGCAAATCGCAAGGCATCGATACTGCAACCGTACGCAACGTGACGGCGCTCATCGGCGCCGGACACAGCGTGAAATCAGCCGCATACCGGTATGAGAGCGTGCGCATCAATTCCGCGCCGTACACCATCGCCGGCGTGGACGTGAAAGCCGTCCGCGCGCTCAATCGCCATTGGAACGTAACGGGCGACTGGCCCGGCGCAGACAACGTGATGGTCGGCCGCGACGTCGCCGACGCGCTCGGCGTGAAAGTCGGCAGCCGTGTCACCATCGGTTACCGCGCCGCCGACGCGTCTTCTTCAGCGTCTTCTTCCGCGTCCGCAAAATCCGATTCGGACGAATCAACTGAAACGGCAGAATCGTCCGCGCAGGGCACGCAGAGTACGCAAACTACGCAAGGCGAACAGACCACGCAAGCCACGGAAAACGGCCGCGTCTCGTCCGACATCATGGATAACAACGGCACCGAATTCCGTATCGCTGGCATCGTCGACACCGGCGGCAACGAGGATTCCATCATCTACGCCACTACCGCGGACGTGTCCAAACTTGCGGGCCACGAGCGCGGCGCCGATGTGGTCGAATACTCCGTGAACGCCATGGGGGATGAGCTGAACGCCATCGTCAACAGAATCAACAAAAATACAAACACTGCCGTCAAAGCGCAGACCGTCACCAGAATCACCTCGTCCGACACCCGCATCATCGCCATGCTGCAGACCCTGTTCTGGATTGTCTCGCTCGTCGTGCTCGTGCTGACGCTTGTCGGCGTGGGCACCACCATCAGCTCCATCGTGAGCCAGCGTCGCAACGAAATCGGCCTGTGCAAGGCCCTCGGCGCCGATTCACGCGCCATCGGCGTCGAATTCTACGTGGAATCCGGCATCTACGGCTTGATCGGCGGTCTGCTCGGCACTGCTATCGGCTATGTGCTGGCGCGTGTGCTGTGCGCCACCGTCTTCGGTCGCGCGATCGGCTTCGACTGGCTGCTCGGCGCCGGCTCGCTGCTGCTGAGCGTGGCGATCGCCGTCATCGCCTCCATTCCGCCGGTCCGCCGTGCCACCCGTATCGACCCCGCCATCGTTTTGAGGGAGGAATAATCATGGAAAACGACCACATGTTGCTTGAACTTGACCATATTTCCAAGATTTATGGTGATTTGCACGCTGTAGACGACCTGAGTCTGACCGTTCCGCAAGGGCAATGGCTGGCGATTGTCGGCTCCCCCCCGTCCCGCCGCTGCCGGACCTGGACGGCCTGTGGCCGCCCGGCCCGAGCGACTACGAAGTCCGCTTCTTCGACCGCGACTATGGCGACCTCGAGGACGTGACTGTCGTCGAGAGCTTCCCACTGGCCGTCCAGGTAGCCGCCGATCGGCATAAGGCCGATCCGGCCGATCTGACCGAAGCCGGCTGGGCCGATGGCCGGGGCACGCTCACCGTGCGCTCGCACTACGGCACGGTGCTGCTGCGCATCGAGGCCATCGAGAAGCCGATGCCTGTCGTGCAAGCGCACGTCGCCCGCGCCTGCCAGGCCCTCGAGAACGGGGAGCCGGCGCCGGCACAGCAACTCTTCACCGCGCTGCG
>OGQD01002234.1_pt1 | contig 10943 bp, 8 predicted proteins | sample 1553091 | NCBI WGS metagenome assembly OGQD01 (sample SAMEA2580290, study PRJEB22360) | human gut metagenome | biome: human gut; feature: human-associated habitat; material: faeces | place: Denmark | collected 2008/2010
TGTTGATGACGCCTGCAATGGCGTCCGAGCCGTACTGTGCCGACGCACCGTCGCGCAGCACTTCCACGCGCTCGATGGCGGCGATCGGGATCGCATTGATGTCCACCGCCGACGAGCCACGGCCGCTGGCGATGCGTCCGGAGCTGTACGAGCGTTTCCACGAGGCCTGTGCGCGTATCGACTTCGCCGGCACCGAGCTGATCCCGCAGAACATGGCGCCGTTCCCCTGGCACTTCGGCGGCCAGCGCCACCAGAACATCTTCATGATGCCCGAGGAGCTGGCGACCCAGGCCCGGGAGCATGGCCTGCGCCTGTGCCTCGACCTGTCGCACCTGCAGATGACCTGCTTCCACTTCGGGCTCGATTTCCAGGCCGCGCTGGAGTTGCTGCTGCCCCATTCGGCGCACCTGCACGTGGCCGACGCCAAGGGCACCAATGGCGAAGGCGTGCTGATGGGCACCGGCGATATCGACTGGCCCGCCACCTGGGCGCGTATCAGGAAGCACCCCCATGTCAGCTTCATTCCGGAAGTCTGGCAGGGGCACAAGGACCATGGAGCCGGTTTCTGGTCGGCTTTGACCTACTTGCAATCACTATGAGGAAGCGGCCATGGAGACCATGGGCTTGAGTGCGCGGCTGGATGCCTTGCTGAGCGAATCGCTGGAGTCGATACGGGATCGTCAGTCGCATACCCTGGAGCGACTGATCGGCGGGCTGGATCGTCCGTTCGTGCTTTTTGGCGCAAGCCACCTGGGGCGCAAGACCCAGTCGGTGCTCAAGCAGATGGGCTTCACCCCCGAGGCGTTCATCGACAACAACCCGGCGGCGTGGGGCACTCTGATCGATTCCATCCCGGTGATGAGCCCGGCGCAGCTGGCCGAGCGGAGCGACGGCCCGCTACCGTCGGTCATCTGCACGATCTGGAGCGGCCACATCACCGACCGCATGACGGACCGGCTCGCGCCGCTGAGGGCGCTGGGTTTCGAGCGTATCGCCCTGTTCGGCCATCTGGCCTGGCGCCATCCCGAGCATTTCCTGCCGCACTATTCCCTGGACCTGCCGGAGAAGGTGGTGGCCGAGGCCGACCAGGTCCGCCGTGCGTTCACCCTGCTGGGCGACGACGCGTCGCGGCAGCTGTTCGTGGACCATGTCGAGTGGCGGCTGTCGCTCGACCACGATCTGTTGCCGCCGGCATCGCCCCTGGCGATCTACTTCGATGGGCACTTCAGCAGCGACCGCGCCGACGAAGTGCTCTACGACATCGGCGCGTTCAATGGCGATTCGGTCGCTGAATACCTGGAGAGCGGCCGGGGCTACCGGGAAATCCACTCGTTCGAGCCTTCGCCCGCCAACTATGCCGATCTGCGCGACAACCTGGAAAAGCTCGGCGGCGAAGCGCGGGGCCTGCATGCCTACCCGCTCGCCATCGGCGACAGCAACGGGGAAATCCTCATCGAGGACAGCAGTGGCGCCGCCAGTCGGGTAGGGCGTGGCAGCGAGCGCGTACGGATCACCACCATCGACGACCTGAGCGCGCAGATCGCGCCGGCGACCTTCATCAAGATCGATATCGAAGGGTTCGAACCGCAGTGCCTGGCGGGCGGGCGGCGCCTGATCGCCGAGCGGCATCCGGTGATCGCGGTGTGCGTCTACCACGAGCAGAATCACCTGTGGAGCGTGCTGCTGCAGTTGCACGACTACCATCCCGACTACCACTTCACCCTCTGCCCGCACCTGGCCGAGGGTTGGGACCTGGTCCTCTACGCCGTACCCGCCGCGCGTCTTCCCCAGCAGCCTCTTGCCGAGTAGTCACCCCATGCGTGTTGCCGATTACATCTTCGAGTTCATCGCCAACCAGGGCATCGGCCATGTGTTCTTCCTGCCCGGTGGCGGGGCCATGCACCTCAACAACGCCCTGTATCGCCAGCCGCGCCTGACGGCGGTGAGCATGCTGCACGAGCAGGGCGCGGCGATCGCCGCGGAAGGCTACGCACGCACCTCCGGGCGCTTCGGCGTCTGCCTGGTCACGTCGGGGCCGGGGGCCACCAACGCCATTACCGGCCTGGCCGGCGCCTGGTTCGAATCGACCCCGGCGCTGTTCATTTCCGGGCAGGTGAAGCGCGCCGACCTCAAGGGCGACAGCGGCCTGCGCCAGCTCGGTACCCAGGAGCTGGACATCGTCAGCGTGGTCGGCCCGCTGACCAAGTACGCCGTCTGCCTGCTCGACCCCCAGCGCGTGCGCTATGAGCTGGAGAAGGCTCTGCATCTGATGCTCGGCGGGCGCAAGGGGCCGGTCTGGCTCGATGTGCCGCTGGACGTGCAGGCCACCGAGATCGACCCGGCGCAGCTGCAGGGCTACGTGCCGGAGGCTGGCGAGCAGCCGGCCCCTGTCGACGGTCAAGCGCTGGCGCGCCTGGTGCAGCGCCTGCGCGAGGCGCAACGACCGGTGCTGCTGGTCGGCAACGGCATCCATGCGGCCGGAGGGGAGCAGCAGACGCGCGAGCTGATCGAGGCGCTCGGCATCCCCACCCAGACCACCTGGATCGGCGCGGACCTGCTGGAGTACGACCATCCCCTCTATGCGGGCCGCTGCGGCACGGTGGCCCAGCGCGGGGCCAACTTCACCGTGCAGAACGCCGACCTGGTGCTCGCCATCGGCTGCCGCATGGACTTCTCCATCACCGGCTTCGACCGCAGCCAGTTCGCCCGGGCGGCGGAGATCGTGGTGGTGGACATCGACCCGGCGGAGATCGCCAAGCTGGGCGACATGCCCGATGAGCGATTCGTGTGCGATGCCCGGCTTTTCGTCGAGCGGCTGCGCGAGGCCATGGGCACGGATCGGTTGGACTGCCAGGCGTGGCGCGAGCGTTGCGCGGCCTGGAAGGCGGCCTATCCGGTGGTCCTGCCCGAGTACCGCCAGGCTGGCGAATACGTCAACACCTACGTGTTCACCGAGGCGCTGTCGGAAGCGCTGGCCGAGGGGGATCAGATCATTCCCGGCAGCTCCGGCGCGGCGCTGGATACCTTCTGGCTGTCCGTGCGCCTCAAGCGCGGCCAGCGCGCGGTGGCCACCGGCGGACTGGGCTCGATGGGCTACGGCTCCCGGGCCGCGGGGGCGCGGGCGGGGGGGCACCTGAACCGGCAGCCGGCGAACCGTATCGGTGGATGGCGATGGCGGCTTCGTCATGAACATACAGGAGCTCGAAGTGGTGCGTCGGCTGGGTCTGCCGATCAAGTACTTCGTGCTGAACAACAATGGCTATGCCTCGATTCGCGCCTCCCAGGGCGGGTACTTCAAGCAGACCATCGGCTGCGACCCCACCTCGGGCCTCACCTTGCCGAACATTCCGGCGTTGGCGGCGGCCTTCGGCCTGCCGGTTCTGCGCATCGACGGCAGCAGCGATCTGAGAGCGGGGATCGAGGAGGCGCTGGCGCTGGAAGGCCCGGTGGTGTGCGAGGTCATGGTCCAGCCCGACCAGGCCATCGGCCCGCGCGTCACCTCGAAGATCGGCCAGAACGGCGCGATGGTCTCCAGCCCGCTGGAGGACCTCTTCCCGTTCCTCGATCGCGACGAGCTGCGCGCCAACATGCTCGTCCCGCTGGTGGGGGAATGACATGGACGACTATCTGAATCGCTATGCCGACGCCGGCCTCTACACCATGCAGGGCCGCCTGGGCGCGCCGGAAGACGGCCGCTTCCAGTCCTTCCCCCGGCAAGGCTGGCGCCTGGAGATCGAGAGGGCGGCGCAGGCGGGCCTGCGCGGCATCGAGTGGATCTACGACCTCTACGGCGAGGGCGCGAACCCGCTCGAGAGCGACGCCGGCCGGAGCGAGCTGCGCGACCTGCTGGCGAAACACCGGGTCTCGGTGGTTTCCATCTGCGCCGACTATTTCATGGACCGCCCGCTGCTGCGCTGCTCCGCCGCCGAGAATGCCGAGCTGCTGCGGCGAATGGAGTGGCTGCTGGGCATCTGCCCGGAGATGGGCGTGGGGCGCGTCGTGCTGCCGTTCGTGGATGCGTCGAGCATCCGCAGCGACGAGGAATTCGAGCAGGTGGTCGCCAACCTGCGGGAGGTCCTGCCGCACGCCGAGCGCCATGCCGTCGAGCTGCACCTGGAGACCGACCTCGCCCCCGAGGCGTTCCGCGCACTGTTGCTGCGCCTCGACCATCCCCTGATCAAGGTCAACTACGACGCCGGCAACAGCGCCTCGCTGGGTTACCCGCCGGCGCAGGAGTTCGCCGCCTATGGCGAGCGCATCGGCAGCTTCCATATCAAGGATCGCCGCCGTGGGGGTAGCACCGTGCCGCTCGGCCAGGGCGATACCGATTTCCGCAGCCTGCGCGAGCTGTTGATCCAGTACGGATATGCGGGCGACTTCGTCCTGCAGGTGGCCCGCGGCGAACCCGGTGACGAACCCGCCTGGCTCGCCGGCATGGCGCGCCTCGCCGAGGATTGGCTAAGAGGTCGCGCACTCTGCGACGAGAAGAGAGAGATATCTTGAAGATTCTGTTCTGTGGGCTCGGCGGGATCGGCCAGCGCCATCTGCGCAACTTGCGCGAGCTGCTCGGCGATGACCTTCAGGTCCACGCCTATCGTGTACGCGGCCAGCGCATCAAGCTGCGCGACAACCTGACGATCGACGAGGGCGCCGACCTCGAGCGGGACTATCGGATTCAGGTTCACCACGATCTGGCGGCAGCTCTGGCGCAGCGGCCGGACGCCGTGTTCGTCTGCAACCCCAACGCGCTGCATGTGCCGGTGGCCCTCGACTGCGTTCGCGCCGGCGTCCCCGTGTTCATGGAGAAGCCCCTGGCCAGCGACCTGGCGGGGGTGGCCGAGCTGCTGGCCGAGGTGAAGGCGCGCAAGCTGCTGTTCCATGTCGGCTACAACTTCCGCTTCCATCCCGGTCTGCAGCGGCTCAAGGCACTGGTCGAGGCCGGCTTCTTCGGCCGCCTGCTCAGCGTGCGTTCGGAGATCGGCGAGTACCTGCCCAACTGGCACCGCTACGAGGACTACAGGCAGATGTATGCCGCGCGGGCCGACCAGGGTGGCGGGGTGATCCTGTCGCAGATCCACGAAATGGACCTGATCTACTGGCTCTTCGGCCTGCCGCGCAGCATCGTCACCCACGGCGGCCAGCTCAGCGGCCTGGAGGTGGACGTCGAGGATACGGCTTCGTCGCTGATGCGCAGCGACGGGCCCGGCGGCGGCTTCCCCATCCTGCTGCACCAGGATTTTCTCCAGCGTCCGCCGGTCCGCACCCTGAAGATCGTCGGCGACGCCGGTTTCGCCGAGATCGATCTGCTGGCCAATCGCCTGCGCGTCCATGATGCGCAGGGTGAACTCTGCGAACAGGACGACTTCCCCGGTTTCGTGCGCAACGACATGTTCCTGGCCCAGGCCAGGCATTTTCTCGATTGCCTCGCCCAGGGTACCCGGCCGGTGGTCGATCTACAGGATGGTCTGCAGAGCCTGCGCCTGGCGCTGGCAGCCCTGCGCTCGCTGCGCGAGGGCCGGGAAGTATTGCTGAGCGAGGTGGATATCCATGGCTAGCACGGAAAGCCTGTTCCGGCTGGATGGCCGGGTTGCGGTCATCACCGGCGGCGCCGGTCTGCTCGGCTACCAGCATGCGGCGACCATCGCCGGCCTCGGTGGCGTGCCCGTGCTGCTCGACATCAATGGCGATGGCCTCGTGGGCAACGCGGCGCGGCTGGCCGAGGAGATGGGTTGCGAAGCGCTGGCGTTGGTGGCCGATATCACCGACCTGGGCGCGCTGGAGAATGCCTTCGAGCAACTGATGGCGCGCCATGGCCGGGTGGACATCCTGATCAACAATGCCGCGCGCAACCCCAAGGTGGAGAGCGCCGGCGACAAGGACTTCTCCCGCCTGGAAAACTTCCCCTGGGAGCAGTGGCGGCTGGACCTGGATGTGGGGCTCGGCGGTGCCTTCAACTGCGCCAAGGTGTTTGGCGCGCAGATGGCCCGGCAGGGCGCCGGGGTGATCGTCAATATCGCCTCCGACCTCGGCGTGATCGCTCCGGATCAGCGCCTCTATCGGGTCGAGGGACGTGAGCCCGGGCAGCAGCCGGTCAAGCCGGTGACCTATTCGGTGGTCAAGCACGGGCTGATCGGCCTGACCAAGTACCTGGCGACCTACTGGTGCGAGCAGGGTGTGCGCTGCAATGCGCTTTCTCCAGGCGGGGTCTACGCCGGGCAGAACGATGTCTTCGTGAGCAAGCTGACCCAGCTGATCCCGCTCGGGCGCATGGCCGACGCCGACGAGTACCGGGGGGCGATCGCCTTCCTCTGCTCGGATGCCTCCTCATATATGAACGGTGCGAATCTGGTCGTCGACGGGGGACGCAGCACATGGTGAATCGCGAACTGATCGCCCGGCAGTGCATCTGCTGTGGCGGCGACCGCCTGGACAAGGCGTCCGCGGTGCTGATGCCCTTCGTCGCCCACCGGGTGTTCGGCCACGAGCCGGTGGAGATCAAGGCGGAGTGGGGGCTGCGCGACCTGCGTTCGGGCATGGCCTATACCTTGTGCAATTCGCTGCAGTGCCAGGATTGTGGCGCGTTGTTCCTCGACTACCGCTTCACCGACGAGCAGATGACTGCTCTCTATCGGAACTACCGCGACGAGGCCTACAACTCCGAGCGCATCAGCTACGAGCCGGGCTATACCGCGGTGGTCGCGCACTACGAGCAACGCGCGGACTACCTCGCCGAGGTCGAGGCCTGGCTCGCGCCGCACCTGCCCGAGGCCCCGGCCGTGCTGGACTGGGGCGGTGATACCGGGATCAACAGCCCGTTCCGCGAGCGCAACCGCCTGCTGCACATCCATGACATTTCCGGCGTGGACCTTGTGCCGGGCGCGTGTCGTGTCGATGTCGAGCAGATCGGTCGCCAGGCATACGACCTGGTGGCGTGCAGCCAGGTGCTCGAACACGTGCCGTGTCCACTGGAGCTGGTCCGCCAGATGCTGCCGGCCATGGGGCCGCAGACGCTGCTCTATCTCGAGGTCCCGCACGAGGCGCTGGTGCGCGAGAACCCGGACAGCAAGTGCCTGGCGCCGTTGAAGCATCACTGGCACGAGCACGTCAACTTCTACAACGAAACGGCGCTGCGCCGCCTGCTGGAGCGCCTCGGCCTCCAAGTGGTGGACAGCCTTCGCCTCCCGGTGGACATCGGCTGGACGCGGAGCGAGGTGCTGGGCGTGCTGGCGAGGATGGCCTGACATGGAGCGGCCAATGGACGAATCGGCCAAGCGCCATCCCGTCATCACCGAGGACATGGAGGCGCTCTTTGCCCTGGGCGAGGACTGGCGGCGCTTCGCCGGCAAGCACGTGGTCATCGCGGGCTCCACGGGATTCCTGGCCGCCTACCTGGTGGAGTTCTTCGCCTGGCTGAGCGAGCGCTGGCCGGAGTCGCCGGTGCATATCCATGCGCTGGCGCGGTATCGGGAAAAGTTGGAGCAGCGTTTTCCCCACCTGATGGGGCAGCCGTGGTTCTTTCCGGTGATCCAGGATGTGTGCGACCCCCTTCCCGGGCTGGAGCGGGCCGACTACATCGTGCACGGGGCCAGCCCCGGCAGCCCCAAGTACTACCTGCGGGACCCGGTCGGCACCGCCAGGGCCAACGTGGTGGGCACCCTGAACCTGCTGGAGCTGGCCAGGCGCACTGGAGCGCGCCTGCTGTTCATGAGCAGCGGCGCCGTCTATGGCAATGGCGACAGCCAGGCGTCGATCGGCGAGACCGACTTCGGCACGCTAGACCCGCTCGATCCCTCCGCCTGCTACGGCGAAGGCAAGCGCATGGGCGAGACGCTCTGCGCCGATTACCACCGGCAATACGGGGTGGAGACGGTCATCTCGCGCATTTCGCACACCTATGGTCCCGGTGTCGCGCTGGACGACGGGCGCTCGTTTGCTGACTTCGTGGCGGATGCGCTGGCGGGGCGTGACATCGTGCTGAACAGCGATGGCAGCAGCAGCCGGCCATTCTGCTACGTGGCCGACGCCACCGCCGCCTTCCTGATCCTGCTGCTGCGGGGCGAAGCGGGGCAGGCCTACAACGTGGGCATGGATCAGGAAATGACCATCCTCGAACTGGCGGAGCTGGTGGCGAGGTTGTCCCCCCATCCGGACATCCAGGTGCGGCGCCCGCCACCCAGCCCCGGTCGGAAGGCCGAGTTCCGCTCCAGCGGCCATTTCAACCTGGCCAGGATGGAGCGGCTGGGCTGGCGCCCCGGCATCCTGCCCGAGGCGGGGTTTCAGAGAACGCTGCGCTACTTCCTCCCTTCCTGAACAAAAGGTTTCCGCCATGAACGGCAAGACGCAGAACGACCTGCTTGCGGCAAGGCAAAAATTCCTCTCGGGCGAAACCACCAAGCTCGAGTACGTGGAGGAGATCAACCAGCGCCACGCGGGCCTGTTCGACTATCCGGCGTTCATCGCCGGCACGGACGTCGGCGCCATCCGCATCACCGCGGAAGGGGTGACGGTCAGTTCCCTCGCGCATGGCATCTCGATGTTCGTCGATCCGGTGGACCTGCACGCCACGCCGTATGCCCTGCTGGGCTTCGGCAGCTACGAGAACAGCGAAACCGCGTTCCTCAAGTCGGTCTTCCACGACGGCGACGTGTTCTTCGACATCGGCGCCAATCTCGGTTGGTACTCGCTGGTCCTCGGCAAGCAGTGCCCCGGGGCGAGTATCTATGCCTTCGAGCCCATCCCGAGCACGGTTGCGGTGCTCGAGCGCAATGTCGGGCTGAATCGGCTCGACAACGTCGAGGCCGTTCGCATGGGCGTCTTCAACAAGGAAGACGAGTTGAGCTTCATCTTCGTCGAGGACGTTTCGGGCGCGACCTCGCTGAAGCTGACCGGCCAATCCAGGGGGCGCGCGCCGATCCAGGAGGTCAGGTGCAAGACCACCACCCTCGATGCGTTCTGCGCGAGCAACGGCAAGGTACCGACCCTGATCAAGGTCGATGTCGAGGGCGCGGAGCTGATGGTCTTCCAGGGCGGCGAGGAAACGCTGGCGCACACGCCCATCATCCTCGTGGAGCTGCTGCGCAAATGGTCGCGGGAGTTCGGATACCATCCCAACGATGTGTTCGAGGCCCTGGCGAAGCACGGCTACGGGGCGTGGATGTTCGCCGAGGACAACGCCGAGGCGTTGATACCCTGCCCGGCGGTCACCGAAGAAACCGTGCAGACCAACTTCGTCTTCCTGCATCCGCAGAAGCACGCCGACGTCATCCGCCGCTGGCAAGCGGTTTGAAGGGATCGCCCGCCGACATGCGCAACGGTCCATTTCATTGATTGGTCATGAGCGGCCCGACCCGCTGTCACGCGAGATCCGCGGACACGGCTCGAAGGCCCGAGGTACAGGCTATGCGTAAACTCCTCTCCACGCGTCCGCAGCCGTATTACATCTATGCGCCGAACTACCGGCGCAGTTCGTCCGGCATCCGCGTGATGCACATGCTCTGCGATGCCCTCATCCGCTCGGGGTATGAGGCCTATGTGACGGCCAGGGTGCTCAGCGACGAATTCATGACCCCGCTGCTGACCGAGGAGGTCATCGACGCGCACCGTGCCCAGGGCCTGGAGCCCATCGTGGTGTACCCGGAAGTGATCGACGGCAACCCCCTGAAGGGCGGCGTGGTCGTGCGCTACATCCTGAACCGGCCGGGTTTCATCGAGGGCAGCGGCGCGTTCGGCGAAGACGACATCCTGTATGCCTATTCGCGGGACCTGCTGATGCCCGGCATCCCGGATGACCGGGTGATGCTCCTGCCGCCGTTCGACCTGGGCGTGTTCCGCCTGCCGGACGACCCCGGCAAGCGCGTACCGGGCAAGGTCTGCTACTACCGGGGGCGGCGCGGCGAGTTGCATATCGATCCGTCGCTGCTGCCGCCCGATGCGGTGGAGATCACCCCGCACTGGCCGTCCTCCTGGGAAGACATGGCCGATCTCTTCCAGCAGTGCGAAATCTTCTATTGCGGCGGCTCCTCCGCGCTGGGCACGGAAGCGGTGCTCTGTGGCTGCCTCTGCGTGGTGATCATCGAGGAGGGCGCTCCCAGGATCGGCGTGTACGAGACCCAGAGCCACGGCGCCGCCTGGGGCACCGCGCCGGAGGAACTGGAGCGCGCGCGGCGCACCTTGCCTCTGGCGCGCGACAACTGGCTGAGGCTGGAGAAGGAATTCTGGCCGGCGCTGGACCACTTCATCGACGTGACCCAGGAGGCCGCCCGGGAGCGGCGTGGCAACGCCGGTCGATACCAGCTGCAGGAATGGCTGGCGGAACGGGTGCCGACCAAGCGCCAGAGCGCCCTGATCAGCCAGCGCCTGGAGCAGCAGGCCGGCCCCAGCTTCGGGTTGCTGGTGATCGACGAAGCGGGCGCCGCCGAACGCCTGATGGCGACCATCAAGAGCCTCAGCCTGGAGCGGAGCCTCTACGCCTCGACGCGCATCCTCGCCTTCACCACCGCCGAGGTGCCGAAGACCTCGATAGAGGACAAGCTGCACTTCATTCGCATCGAGCCGGGCAGCCTCGTCGCACAGATCAACGCGGCGGTCGCCGCCTCGACATTCGACTGGCTGATGCTGGTGGAGGCCGGCGAGGAGTTCACCCCAAGCGGGCTGATGAGGGTGGCCCTCGAACTGATGGACGCGCCCGATTGCCGTGCGCTCTATGGCGACGAGCTGCAGCGCATCGGCAAGGGCAACCTGGGCGCTGCGCTGCGCCCGGCGTTCAACCTCGACATGCTGCTCAGCTTCCCGGCCGCCATGGCCCGTCACTGGCTGTTCCGGCGCGACCTGTTCCTGGCGAACGGCGGTTTCGATGCCGCCTGCGACGGTGCGCTGGAGCTGGACCTGCTGCTGCGCCTGATCGAGCAGGACGGCATCGTCGGCCTGGGGCACGTGCCCGAGCC
>OGQD01002237.1_pt1 | contig 10940 bp, 8 predicted proteins | sample 1553091 | NCBI WGS metagenome assembly OGQD01 (sample SAMEA2580290, study PRJEB22360) | human gut metagenome | biome: human gut; feature: human-associated habitat; material: faeces | place: Denmark | collected 2008/2010
GTTCGCCGGCTGATTTGCGGCTTCTTCCATCTCGTTTGCCGGAGCGGTGATGCCCATCACAACGTCGGCGTCGGCGAGCGACGGCACAGCGATGCAGCCCGCCGCCATGACGTGGTACTTTACGGTCTCATGGAGACTTCTGTCCTCGTAGTTCGGGATCAGCTGCGGCGCCAGCGTGGACGCATACTTGAGGTATACGCGTGGGGTGTTATTCTCGAGCGCGTTGATGGCGCGGGAGACAAGCACCATGCCGAGCTCATCGGCGCCCGGGTACAAGATCACACGGTCATTGAGCACCTTCTCGTCGATCTTCGCGCGCACGGTCTTCTGGTCCATTGCGGTGTAGCCGTACTTTGCGGAATCGTCCTGCGGGATGATGAGAAAATCAATCGTGCCGTCCTCCACAAGGTCGAGCGTGCGGATATTGAAGCTGCCGTTAAACGCGCGGCGGTCAAGATAGTCTTTAAGCGCCGCGGGGTCTACCTTGGCTTTCAACTCAGAAAGCTCGTCCGCGTCACCCATGCCGAGCTTTTCGAGGTGCGTCAGACGGCCGATATGGTGAATCTCTTTGCCGTAAAGCTCATAGTAATCCGGCTCCTCATCGTCGGAGGAATACTTCGGGCAGCGCATGATGCACTGGAACGCGTACAGCTTTACCTGCGGGTTATTTTCGCGCAGTTCTTTTAAAAGCATCAGACGCTCCAAAACCGTCTCCTCGGAAAGATGGTGCAAGCGCGAGGGAATCAAGCCGCCGTACAACAGCGTATCGATGGAAAAGACCGCCGCATCTGCCTTTTCGATATTTGCGAGCAGGAAATCGCGGATGAATTCATAAGACGCCGGGGTCTTCTTCTGACCGAGATGCTCCGGGCGAATGATCGTATACTTTTCGCCGTTGAAAATTTTGGACGGGAAATCAAAGTTGCAGGGGCGCTCGTCGAGCGGCAGCAAAATAATATTTTTCATGGTAGTCTCCTTTTACGCATGGATGATCTTCCACGCACGTGTGTTGATGTTCTCCAGCTTCACGTCCGCACCGCCGCCGATGTACAGGCTGCAGTCCTCCGGTACTTCAAAATCGACCCTGCCGGGTGCGAAGTCAAACGCATTGCCCTTGAGCGGCAGGTTCTTAGACGGCTTACGGGTGAAGTCAATGTTTCTGAGCTCCACTTCGCGGATGTTACCGTCCACGCCGTAAATGCCCATGGCGTTCTCGCCCATGCAGGTCACGCCGTCAATGTGCACGTTGCGGATGGCGCAGTCGGTCTCGCGGTGTGGGTCCTGCTCTGCCGGGATATGGTAATCGTGCTTTACAGCCATCATGAAGATCGGCTCGCCGTTGCCCCACCAGTTGCCGGCGCGTACACGCGTGTCAACAATCATGTTGCTGATGCGCACATTCTCCACAAGTGCGGACGTATCGTTGCACATGAAGCAGATGCCGCGGTTGCTCTCCTTGATGATACAGTTCGTGATGATCACGTTGCGGATATAGCTGTAACTGTAGCCGATGACAATTGCCTTCGAGCAGGAACGCAGCACGCAGTTCGTGATGACGATGTCCTCGCACGGTTTTGCCCAATCCGTAATGCCGGAAAGCGCAATGCAGTCGTCGCCGCTCGAAATATGGCAATCGGCAATAATAACACCTTTACAGCTCGCAATATGGATGCCGTCGTCGTTCGGCACGTTGGGGCTGGTGTCAATCGTAAGGCCAAGCAGCTTTACATTCTCGCACGCGTTGAAGCTGAACGTCCAGCACGGCGCGTCGATAACCTTAATGCCGCGCACAGTAACATTCTTCGCATTGTGGAAGAAGATGCACTGGCTCGGGCGCGTGCCGATGGGGTATGTGCATTCGGCTTCCTGCTCCTTTGTGAACGGAACACGGCTGCTCGGTACGTTCATCACGCTTGTATCATAAAACGATGTGCCGGAAAGGTCAATGGTGCCGCTGCCGTCGATGGTCACATTGTCGTGGTCACGGTTGATAAGCAGGGCACGCAACACCCCCATTTCATTGTGGATAAAATCCTGTGCAGGGTAGTCGTCGATATTCGTGGAGCCCTTTAAAACAGCGCCCGGCTCCAAATGCAACGATGCACCATTCAGATGGATTGTACCGGTAATGAACACGCCGCCGGGAACGAGCACGGTCTCGCCCGTCTCCCCTGCGCGGTCCACAGCCGCCTGAATTGCTTTTGTGTTGACGGTCTTGCCGTCAGCCACCGCACCGAAATCTCTGATATTTAACATTATCTCTTTCCCCAATTCTCTTCAGAGTTCATATTTTCTGCACCGAAATATTCGGTGTAACAGACATCTTAAATCAATTTCAAGTTTAAAAGTAAGAATAATGAAGCAAGGGCGCAGGACCTTTTGCGTCCTGCGCCCTGCATTCAGATCATTATTCAGGTTTCAGAAGAGCAATTAGCCTTCCGTGGTGCCCTTTGCGATCTCGAGTACGTCCGGGTTAGCATCCAGATAAGCCTGGAACTGGGTTCTGTACTCTTCGAGGTACTTGTCGAGGCCAGCAGCCTTCAGCTTTTCGATAGCAGCATCGATGTTGTCCTCATAGGAAACCATACCGACCTTAATCGGATAGATGGAGGAGATGATCTCGGTCTGGAGGTTCGTCAGCTCACTGGTAACGTTAGAGGAATCAAAGATGAAACCTGCAGCCGGGGAAATGACGTAGTTGTCAGACTTGTAGGTCATGTAATCGACCTGCTCGTCCGGCGTATCGGTAGCATAAGCCATGTACGGCAGGTAGCCGGTCATCCAGGTATCCATGCTGTACAGAGGGTTGCCGTCGTCGCCCTTGACCTGCTCAATTCTGTGGTCGCCGGTCTTGGTATAGTGCGTGCCCTCAATGCCATAGTGGAAGAGGTCATGGTTCTCTTCGGAAGCATACAGCCAGTTGAGGAACTTGAGGCCGGATTCCGGATCCTCAGAAGTGGAAGAAATCGCATTCAGGTTCTGCACATAGGTGTAGATCATGTCCGGAATGTCGTCGCCAAAAGCTTCAACCCACTTGACTTCTGCGCCTTCAACACCGTTCTTCTGCATCGTAACACCCGTGTACGGGTCGAATGTCTGGGACGGAAGCATTGCGCCGTAATTAGCATCGTCGTACTGCTTCTGATGGTCGCGGTTCAAGATATCCGGGTCGATGAGACCGGCCTGATACATCTCGTAGTAGGTGTTTGCGTCCTTCTTGAATTCTTCGGACTCATAGAAGGAATCAACCGTGCCGTCCTGACGGATGAGGCAGATGCCGAGGGAGTTCTCAACATAGAACGGATAGGTATCATAGCTTCTGTGGAGCCAGTGCGCCGTATCCTGAACCTGATGGAACCAAGAATAAGCCTTCATACCGGTCTCGTTGAGGATCTCGTCCTGAGACTTCTTCATGAGGTCGATGATGCCTTCCGTCGTGTCCGGGAACTCGTCGTAGCCGACCTTCTCAGCGATGTCGGAACGGTAGTCCATGTAGGACATCGTGTTGTCGAAGGATCTCCAGTAGCACGGTACTGCGTACTCTTCGCCCTTGTAGAGGGTGCCCAGCCACTCGGTCTCAGAGAACTTGTTGTAGAGGTCCGGGTAGTTCTGGATGGAATCGTGGATGGAGGAGATAGCACCCATACCTGCGATAGCGGAAAGGTTCTTAACGTCCTGCATAACATGCAGCAGCTCGAACTCTTCACCGGTCGTCAGCATGAGGTTCAGCTTCTCGGCATAAGCATCCCACGGGATTCTTGTGACGGAAACCTCAATGTTTACGCCGTCTTCCTTCAGTTTCTCGTTGACAGCAGCCATACCGGTCTCATAGTCCGGGCAAAGTGTGCCCGGCTGTACAATACGCATCGGGTGAATGGTGCCGTCGTCCTCTGTTGCCGAAGATTCGTCAGATGTGGAAGCATCGGACGAAGTAGAAGCCTCAGAGGAAGCAGAAGATGTGCTGTCAGCACTGGAAGTGTCGTTGTTGCCGGAGCAACCTGCAAAAGCCGTAACGACCATTGCAGCTGCCAGAGCCATTGCCAGCAGTTTCTTCGTTGTCTTCATTTCTTACTTCAACTCCTTGAAAATTGATATATGTGTAACCGTCTTCCACGGTAAACACCGAATTAAAATGTTTGCGGGCGATTAACCCTTAACAGCGCCGACGACCATGCCCTTAACAAAGTACTTTTGCAAGAACGGATACAGAATGATGATCGGGCCCATGGTGATAACGGAGGTCGCCATCTTAAAGCTTTCCTTCGGCGGGTTTACGTTGACCGCAGCGCCGGCAGAGAGCTTGCTCAGTGCAGTGATCTGAGACTGAATCTTGAAGAGGAGCATCTGCAAAGAGTAGTACTTCTCATCATTCACGAGCATAACTGCGTTGAAGTAGTTGTTCCAGTAACCGATGGCATAGAACAGAGCGATCGTAGCCAGAACCGGCATGCAAAGCGGGAAGTAAATGCCGAATGCAATCTTCACTTCGCCCGCGCCGTCAATCTTTGCGGATTCGTTCAGCTCGGCCGGGATACCGCGCACAAAGTTGCGCACGAGGAACATGTTAAAGGGATTGAACATCAGGCTCGGTACGATGAGTGCCCAGATGTTATCGTAGCAGTTCAATGCTTTACACATCATGTACCACGGAACAAGGCCCGCAGAGAAAACCATGGTGATGTAGAAGTAAAGGGACAGACCGTCTCTGTAACGGCAGGAACGGTTTGCAAGGGTGTAGCCTGCGCCGAATGTAATGAACGACGCAACGACGGTACCGACAACCGTTGCAATCGTCGTTACAAGATAGGACTGCGGAACGGATGAGGACGGCAGGAAGAGCATTTTATAGGCTGCAGCCGACCATTCGCTCGGCCAGAAAGAGTAACCGTTGATCGTAATCGATTTCTCACTGCTGAAAGAAACAATGATAACGAGAACAAACGGCAGGACGCATATCAATGCGAACAGAGCAACGATGAGATAAATGACGAATGTACCGACGTTCTCCCCCGTGCTGTGCTTGATTTTGTTGTTGGTGTTAGACGGCTTTGTCGCCGCCGCAACCGTGCTGTTCATGAGCTTGTCTCCTTTCCCTGTATCAGAACAGTGCGCCATCCGAGAACTTTCTTCTGACGATCCAGTTTGCTGTGAAGACCAGAATGAAGCCGACGATGGACTGATAGAGACCGATAGCCATGGAAAGGCTCGGATCACCTGTGTTCTTAAATGTACGGTAAACGTATGTATCAATAACTTCTGCAATCGGCATCAGCGAGCTGTTGTCGCGGATGATTGCATACAGCATACCGAAGTCTCCGTAGAAGATGCGGCCGACAGACATCAGGGTCATGATGCAGATGGTCGGCGCAAGCAGCGGGATCGTGATGTAAATGATACGCTTAAAGCGCGTAGCGCCGTCGATATAAGCTGCTTCGTAAAGGCCTTCGTCAATGCCGGTGATCGCTGCGAGGTAAACGATCGTGTTGTAGCCTGTGTTCTTCCAAATGTTGAGAATCAGAAGAATCGGGTACCAGTAGCCGGGGGTAGAATAATAATTGATGCGCGTACCCATCAGATTGTTGAGCAGGCCCGTCTCTGTGCCAAGGATACCCTGCAGCATGTAGCTGACGATAACCCAGGAAATAAAGTACGGGAAAAGCATCATGGACTGAGAAACCTTTAGGAACTTCTTCGCCTTAACCTCATTGAGGACGATTGCCAACACAACGGAGCAAACCGTACCGACGATGAGGAACAGGATGTTGATGACGAGCGTGTTGCGCGTAACGGTCCACGCCCAGCTGGACTTGAAGAAGTATTCGAAGTTTTTCAGACCGACAAACGGGCTAAAAACACCCGTCTTGTAGTTGAACTTCTCAAATGCAATTACGATGTACGGCAGTGTCAAATAAGAAAAGATGAAAGTGTAAACGACCGCGGGCAGCGCAAGCAGGTACAAAAACTTGTTTGTCCACAGCTCTTTAAAAGGATTCACTCTCTTCTTGCTGACATCAACCAAAGCTGACGCCTTACTCATGTTTGCGATCATCCTCTCCGAATAATGTGTCTCTTCTATAATAATATAAGGAAGAGTTTTGTTCACCTCTGCACAGCCGCACATATAAAGTAAAGCTTATTTGCTTTATTTTATATTTATATATTATTGACTCTGCAAATGCGAACCCGGAATATCGCTATTCCTGCTGAAAACAAAGTGCCGACAAAACTTGGTGTTTGCCAAAGCGTGTCGTTTTGCAATCACAGCGCACCGGGCGCCCTCCCTCATGGGTCTTCCCGGAACCTCTGCCCCGTGCAGAGATACCGTTTTTGCAAACCGCTTGTTTGTTTTCGATGAATAAACTTTAACACGTTGTGAACGATTTGTAAAGTATTCTTTTTGCGATAAACTCCAAAATTTCAAAGCAACTTTGCATTTTGGCAGTTTTAAGGCACTTCACAAATTTCGCTTTTCTCCATTTTTTGAGAATCGAATCACTTTTTTCGGCTTTTCGTGATATGAAACTCCGGTTTTTTACGATTTGAATCAATAATCTGATTTTTCGCTTGCGTTTAGTGCCAAAATCCGTTATCATAGAGTTATACGAAATCTAAATCGTGTTTTTCGTTCTCTTTTTGTATTTGGAGTGTTGTATTTTGTTTAAAAAAGTAAAAACCCGGCTGTTCAACCGGTACCTTTTCAGCATTTTCTGCGTGGTGGCCATAGCCGTTATACTCGTCACGCTTTTAATTTTCACCATCTACGCAAATTTGCAGGTCAGCTCTGCGCGCACCTATTCTGTGCATCAGTTGGAGCAGGTCTGTCAGATGACGGATATGCTCTACAGCCAAGTGCATTCCGTTAATAATCAAATTTTGCAGAACAGCAATACGAACCGTTGCCTCTCCTCCAATACCTTCAACCGCCTCATCGAAGCCGACGCAGGCATCAAGTTACGCGAGATCCAAACGGCGCAGAGCTATACGCGCTATGTTAGTCTTTATAACTCCGCCTCCAACCGTTTCGTCTCCAGCTCTACGGCAGATTTTCTCACGGATGACGATATTGCATACTATTATAGGAGATTGCCCGATAATCCCGGCGCCGATACCTGCCTTCTGCGCATGATCGGTGCAAACTACGCCACACAGCAGCTCAAGACCCGTTATGTCTATTCCTTCGTCTTCCGCGTACAGCTACGCAAAGGCGGCTCGCCCGACCTCATCATCGTAGACGTGGACGAAGATTATTTCAACGATTCCATATCGAACCTGCGCACCTCGAACGGCTTTCAACAGGTCCTGCTTTTGAACCGTTACGGCGAGGTTTTCTCCACCAATATCGCTGAAGGTGATTCAGAAACCTTTACGCATGCAAAACCCGACAATACTATTGTCTCCGTGGAGGATTTCCCGGAGCTGACCGACAATTCCGGCTCCTTCTCCTACACCTGCGCTGACCATACCGAAGCGCTCGTCACCTACGCCAAGGCGTCTTCCTCCGGCTTTACGATCTTCAATATTGTGCCGTACTCGAATATTTACAGCGGTCTCCCCCAGCTCGCCATCATCACGTTACTCGCCGGCATTCTTGTGCTCTGCGTCGGCATGTTCATCTCGTTCCGCACCAGTGCAAAGCTCTCTGCGCCAATCGAAGTGCTCTACAACAACTATGTCAAAAAGCCGTCGAACGACCATGCCGGCGATGAGCTCGACCAGCTCAGCAAAGCCTTTTCCGATATGTACATGAAAACCGATAAGCTGGAGCAAGGCCTCATCTCCTCCTATTCCGATTCCAAAAAGCGCAACATTCAGCGACTTATGCACGGCGAGTATGGACAGATTCCGAATTACATCGAAGTATACCAAAGCTACGGCATCGACCTCACCGCGCCGTATTACACCATCGTCATTATCAGTGCAGCCTCCAAAGAGTTGCGCTTCGGCCCGGATGACCCAAACTATTTCATTTACAGCTACGCTCTCGAAAACCTCGCCACCGAAGTTTTGGGGCAGTTCGGCAGTGTCGTACCGTACCGCAATTCGCACAACTTTCTCGTGATGTTGCTCCCCCTGCAAAAGAACGCCTACCCGGAAAAGCTTGTGCCGGAGCTTGAGCGCGTGTGCGAGGTCATGCGGCGCGAGTTTGCCATGAACACCACCATCTGCATCGGCACCATCGTGGAGACAGCTGTCAATATCAACCTCTGCTATGAGGCGACGAACATCGCACTGGAATATTCCGCCATCCGTAATCAGGGCAAAATTTTCTTCGCCTATGAGACCGGCCAGAATATCAATCTCAACTCATACCACAACAAGCTCCACATGAAGCTTGCCGAGCACATCCGCGCAAATGACCTCGATGCCTGCTCGCATGAGTTCGATCTCGCGCTTTCCTACATGTCAAACGTCAGCTTTAATACAGCCGTTGCGTATTTCAATCACGTCATGATGTCGCTGCTCGACGATTTCTCCACCACTTTCACGGATGACGACACCGCTTATCCCATCTTGATGGATAAACTGAATAAAATTGACCGTCAGCTACCGAATGTCTATATGCTGCGCAAGCGCTGCATGGAGTTCATCACCATTTTGGCGCATCATCAAAGCATCAACCGCAAATACGGCAACGAGCTTGCCGCCGATGCCGCAAAGGAATACATCGACAAAAACTACGCAAATCCGGATCTTTCCCTGAAAATGCTCGCCGGCATGGCAGGCCTTTCCTCCGCCTACTTCGGCAAAATTTTCGCCACGCAGATCGGCTATTCGTTCAGTGATTACCTCAGCAACACCCGCATGAAAAAGGCCGAGCAGCTTCTGCGTGAGACTAAGCTGCCCATCAATCAAATCAGCGAAGCCATCGGCATTGTAAACACGAACTATTTCTATTCTATCTTCAAGAAAAAGTATGGCATGACACCGCTCGCCTACCGCCGCACGCGTTCCGGCGAAGCGGAAGATACAAAATCCGAAGAACAGGACGAAACCACAGAGTAATTCACCCGGTTTTACGGACCGTTCACGAATTGTTAGCAGTTGATTTTCATAATTTTTCGGAAAATGAATTGATTTTTTGTGCATTTACGCTTATAATGTGTATAGAACATTGAAAGGCGGCGAGCAAATGCGCATCCGTAAAAAACCACTTGGAGACAAAAACTTAGTCGGCGCACGTATTGAGAGCATTCGCCGCAATCGTGGCATGAAACAGAAAGAGCTGCTCGCGCAGCTGCAGGTGCGCGGTGTTGACATCAACGCCTCTGCCCTCTCTAAGTTAGAGGGTCAGCTTCGCACCGTCACGGATATCGAGCTTTTAGCCTTCGCCGAAATTTTAGACGTCGATGTCTTCTGGCTCCTTACCGGCAAATCCCAACAGATCTAAAACCAAAACCGGGTAGCACACCGCACGGCAGCTTACCCGGTTTTCTTTTAGCTTTTTATCGTTTGTTTATTTCTATCCCCTGCACCGTAAAATGCGTCCTATACAAAAATTCCCGGAGAGCACACGGCTTTCCGGGAATTTCATTCTGTAATAGAAACGCTTGCTTAAAAGCAGCTCGGGTCAGATTACTTCTTGCTCTTCTCGCCCTTATGCACAGCCCACATGGTGTACAGCGGAGCCGCAATGCACAGCGAGGAATAGCAACCGACAATCGTGCCGACCATCATCGGCAGTGCAAAGCTCTGTACAGAGCTGATGCCGTAAACCGTCGCAACAATGTAGATGACAAGCAGCGCCATGAAGGTGGTCAGAGATGTCAGAATAGAACGCGTCATTGTCTGATTGAGGCTCTTGTTGACGATAGCCGGCAGTGCATCCGGGCTCTTCGTCGGGGAGAGCTTGCGGTTCTCACGAATACGGTCGTATATGACGATGGTATCGTTCAGCGAGTAGCCGAGGATTGTCAGGATAACAGCGATGAAAATATCGTTGATCGAGAAACCGAAAATCACAAACGCGAAATACACAAGCAGCACGTCATGCACAAGTGCGATGAGCGCCGTAACACCGGCGGAAAGACCGCCGATTTTCTTAAAGCGCAGCGCAATGTAAACGAGCAGGATCACGAACGTGATGAGCAAGCAAACAAGGCACTTCTGGAAGAACTTCGCGCCCATGGTCGGGTCAACGGAGCTCGATTCCACCACGTTGAACGTGCGGTCAGCATACGCATCGGATAGGGACTGCGCGATTGCCTGCTGTTCATCGAGCGTCACAGCTTCGTTGCCCGCAAAGGACAGCGTCACTTGGTTCGCGTCCGTGCCGAACGTCTTGCTCAATGCAACGGAAACGTCGCGGCCGGTCTCTTCTTTTACGAGGGACGCGATTTCATCCGTATCGACTTCGCCGTCTACGGAATACTTAATCATCGCACCGCCGACGAACTGAATGTCCATCTTCGTGCCGCGAATGAAATTGAAAATCAAGCCGATGACCATTAGGCCAATCGAGATGCCGAACAGGATTTTTCTGTTCTTATAGAAATCAAAATCAAATTTTTTCATTACTTATCCGCACCTCCAAACAGCCATTTTTTATGCAGGCCTTTGAAGCCGGCAAGGGAGAGGGTCATCAGGCGGGTGGCCGTCATGCCCATGATGAAGTTGCCGATGATGCCCACCAGCACCGAGAGCAGCGAACCGCTCAGAAGGCCGAAAATGACAGCAAGAATGCTCATATCTTCCGAATTTTTGTTTTCATCAAATCATTGACCAACAGGCGGGCTTCCGCCTGCTCCGTTCTTCTCTTCACTCCTTTCATTCCTTCCCTTCTCACTCCTTCCCTTCTCTTCTCACTTCCTTCCTCCGCGCTCCTCTTTCACCTCTCCTCCTCTCTTCTCTTTCTCTCTATGGTCCACCCCCTCTCGTATCTCTTCTTCTTATTTTTCTCTCCTCCTGTTGCATGCCGACGCTACCGGCCCGCCTATTACCGC
>OGQD01002243.1_pt1 | contig 10910 bp, 10 predicted proteins | sample 1553091 | NCBI WGS metagenome assembly OGQD01 (sample SAMEA2580290, study PRJEB22360) | human gut metagenome | biome: human gut; feature: human-associated habitat; material: faeces | place: Denmark | collected 2008/2010
TCCTTCATCCTTTCTTTACCTCCTTAGTTTCGTTGTTTGGATATTGGATATTGGATACGATTCATCGTGCTTTTATCATACAACTGGATCCAATCTTTGTCAACATGACTAATTATCTAATTTTCCCATTCGTTTTTTGTGCATTTTTAACAATTGTGTTCTGCATATACTTTCATTGCATCACGAATCAATGTGTCGAACTTATCTGCATCCCATGCAGCTCTTCCAACAAAAAGACCATCTATCGATGGCTGTACGATCAGTGACTCCGCATTGCCCGGATTGACACTTCCACCGTACAGGACAGGAATTTCCTCAGATTTTTCACCAAAGATCTCGTATAATGCAGTTTTGATTTCCTTGTGCATAGCTTCTGCATAATCCGCAGATGCAGGTGTTCCATTGACACCGATAGACCATACCGGTTCATATGCCACCCAGATATTCTTGCACTCTTCCGGTGACACACCGTAGAATCCTATTTTGAGCTGGCTGCGCAGAGTCTCTGCACTGATTCCATATTCTTTCTGCTCTGCTGTTTCGCCGATACAAAGTAACGTCTTAAACCCATGTGACAGGGCCGCTTTCACCTTTTTATTCTCTTCTACATCACTTTCGCCGAATACATGCCGTCTCTCAGAGTGTCCGATCATCACAAGATCCAGCCCCATCTCTTCTAACATGCATGGTGAAATCTCGCCTGTAAACTGTCCCTGGTCTTCCCAACACATATTCTGAGCGCCAAGTCTTACAAATTCACGGTTACAGCAGCTTGTTGCAGTCTGAAGTGTCGTGTAAGATGGGATGATAAAGAGTTCGATATCATCCCTGCTGATATCTTTTGTATTTTCAACCAGTTTCTGAAGATATTCTCTGGTCGCACTGATGCCCTTATACATCTTCAGATTACTTCCGAAATATAATTTTTTCATAGTCCCTTCCTCTCTTTTAGCGGTTCTGATCATACTCTCTGAATGCATCTACCTTAGGCTGAGAAGAGCATCCCGCTACGAACTCGTTCGTGAAGAAAGCGTCCACAAGCATCTCCCGTACTTTTGCACCTGTCGTGAATGCTCCCATACAGACAATATTGGCATCGTTACTGAGTCTTGCTCTTGTTGCAGAGTATACGTCAGATACCAGTGCGGCATATGCACCTTTTACTTTGTTTGCAGCGATAGATACTCCAAGTCCTGTTCCGCAGATCAGTACGCCTCTGTCATATTCTCCAGACGCTACATGTTCTGCTACATCAACTGCTACATTCGCATAGATTGGATCTTCACTTCCGAAGTCCGTCACCTCTCCGTAGCCTTTCTTTTCAATGTAAGCAATAATTTCCTGCTTTGCTTCTTCTGCATTTGGATCACAACCGATTGCAATTTTCATGTTCATTTCCTCCTTCTTTGTATCGGATATTGGATATTGGATACGATTTATGTTTTTATAATAGCACCGGTTGTTTTTTATGTCAATAAATGCTGCTTTCTCCATTCATTTTCTAATAAAATGCACAAAAATAAAGTTCTGTTATCGTGCATATAGCCAATTAACAGAACTTTATTTATTGTATCATCATTATTATATTTTTACGCATCCACCTCATCCAGCGGCATCTCACAGTTGAACACTTCAATGTGATGTCTCACATTCTCATACGTTCCCTGTACCATAGCCACATTCAGATCAAAGTAGTTGTGTACTCCTTCTGATTTCAGATACTCTTCTGCGTGTTTCGTCAGACGGTTAAAGCTTGCTGTCGCAATATTCACTTTCACGATTCCAAGCTCGATCGCTTTTCTGAAATCTGCATCTGTAATTCCGCTTCCGCCATGAAGGACTAACGGAATACCTGTCTTATCATGGATCTGCTCCAGTACATCAAATGCAAGCTTTGGTGCCACCGGATAATTTCCATGTGCATTTCCGATTGCAACTGCCAGTGCATCAATTCCGGTACGCTCAACGAATACTTTGGCATCATCCGGATTTGTACAGCGGATTCCGTGATCTTCGCTTCCATCTTCACTTCCGCCTATCAGTCCCAACTCAGCCTCTACGGTTGCCCCGTATTTCTTTGCCAGTTCTGCTACCTTTGCTGTACGCTCGATATTTTCTTCAAATGGATATGTAGAACTGTCGAACATAACGGATGTAAATCCAAGCTCCAGTGCTTTCTCTACCATCTCCATAGTAAGACCGTGATCCAGATGCACTGCCACGTCTACTTTCGCTTCTTTTGCAGCCTGTATCATCATTGGTCCCATAAGTGCAAGCGGGGAGTGTTTCAGTCTTACTTCTGCAATCTGTAAAATGATCGGTGTGTCCAGTTCTTCTGCTGCCTGAATCGCTCCTTTTACCATCTCCATATTACCAACACTGAATGCGCCGATTCCTCTGTGATTATTCTTCGCACGCTCCAGCAATTCTTTCATCGTTACTAATGCCATCGTTCTTCTGCTCCTTTCCATGTTCTTCCTGTCTTAAGTTATGTCCCAATATTGTCAGACAGATCAACGCAATCCCTGCAAATACAATACCCATTCCAAATACCATATGCATGCCATATCCTTTTCCGATTATAAATCCAGATAATGCCGGTGCGCCGCATGTTGCGATCACGATACCAAGCATTACGAATCCGTAATTTTCTCCGGTATGCTCAATTCCAAAGATGGAACTTGTAAATGACGGGAAGCTTCCCATGATGCCGCCATAACATCCATACATCAGGATGATCGCCACAGTTACCGTATATGATCTCGTAAATGTAAGCACTGCCATTGCCACAACCGATACTGCCAGCACACCTTTGATACATCCAACTCTTCCAATCTTATCAGACAGTGTCGGAAGCACCAGTCTGGTTCCCGCATTTACAATGGAACCGATCATAACTGCGCTGACTGCAATTGCCGATGGAATTCCAAGTTCGATCTGGTACGTCTGTGATACCGGCGACACCAGAAAATAAGAAATCAATCCAAACAGCATCGTTGCAAGAAGAAGATAGAAGTTCTTTGTCTTCATCATCTCTGCGGATGTGTACTGCTTTTGTTCTGTCTGTGCTTCTGTATTTCCATTTGCCACGTTTTCTTCTCTTAATGCCTGTTCGGCTTTTCTTCTCCACTCTTTATCCGGAGCAGTAAAGAAGATTCCGCATAAGATCCATGAAATCGTGATTGCGGCCCCGATGATCAGGAATGTCTTTCCCGGACCTTCTGCCTGCAGGATTCTTCTACTGATCGGTGCCAGGAAGAATCCGCACAGTCCGTTCGCCGTTACGACCACACCGGATGCGAATCCCGTTCTTCCCGGGAACCATTTCTGAACAGTGGAAATGATTACAGTATAAATAAGTCCCTGTCCGAATCCCTGCATCACACCATAGGTCACATACATTGGAAGCGGCGAAGGTACGATCAGGAATGCGGATGCCAGAATTCCAATAGCGAAGATACCGCCTCCGATCCATACAACAATCTTGGGATTATATTTATCCTGTAATCTTCCTCCGATTATATTGCCAAATACGAATGTACTCAGTGCCAGGTAAAAACACATAGACGCTGCTGTCTGGCTCCAGCCGGCCTGTTCCATCACGTATGGCTGATAGATCGACCATACGTGAGGATAGCCGGTAAAAAAGATAGCAACGGCACCAAATATCATCGTCAGTAGTCTTTGTCTTTTCTGTGTAGTTGTTAACTCCATAATTTTTCCCTCTTATTTTATAAGCCCAAACTGTTGCATTTCCCTTTTTAATTGTTCTTCATGCTCCGGCTCAAGCTCAGTAAGCGGTGCTCTTACCGTTCCACCGCAAAGTCCCATCAGTTCTACCGCTTTCTTCACCGGAATCGGGTTCACCTCTGAGAATAATGCGTGGATCAACGGCAATGCCTTTAACTGCAGTTCCAGACTTTCTTTCACCTTCCCGTCCAGATAGAACTGGCAGATATCGTGCGCCGCCTGAGGTGCTACATTCGACAGTACAGAGATGACACCTTTTCCGCCAAGTGACATCAGCGGTACGATCTGGTCATCATTTCCGGAATACAGATCTAATTTACCGTCTGTCAGATCCATCATCTTCACGATATTGGAGAAATCTCCACTTGCTTCCTTAATCGCAACAATGTTATCCACATTGTTCACAAGATAAGCCACCGTCTCAGCTTCCATCTTACATCCGGTTCTTCCGGGTATGTTATAAAGGACAACCGGTACTTTCGCTGCATCTGCTACCTGAGTGAAGTGTGCGATCATACCTTTCTGGGTTGCCTTGTTATAGTATGGTGTCACGACAAGCACGCCGTCTGCGCCATATCCGGCTGCTTCTTTTGATAATTCCAATGCCGTCTTCGTACAGTTTGATCCGGTTCCTGCGATAACCGGAATTCTTCCTTTTGTTCTTTCAACCGTAAATTTCACACATTCCATGTGTTCACGCTCTGTCATCGTTGCAGCTTCCCCGGAAGTTCCGCAGATTACGATGCTGTCGGTTCCGTTTTCACAGTGAAAATCGATCAATTCGTCCAATCTGTCATAATCGATAGATTCATCTTCTTTGAACGGAGTAACGATTGCTACTCCTGCACCCGTAAATATTGCCATATTGCTACCTCTCCTGATTTTTACAAATGCCACACGGAACCCGTATGGCATCTGTAATATCTTCTTACATTCTAACTTTTATACCTACCACAGATTTTTATACATCTGCTCTACATCAGCCTGTGTAATCGTACGCTGTGTATTCTGCGGGCTTCCGCTGTCCATTGCATCATATGCCATTTTCTCGATTACTTCAAAGAATTTTTCTTTGTCGATTCCAAACTCTGCAAGTGTCGGCGTCTCTAATTCTTCTGTCAGTGCTACGACTGCATCCAGGAATTTCTCACTTGCTGCCTGATCCGAATCTTCCGGTGTTGCAACTCCGATAGCTCTTCCGAGATCTGCAAATCTGTCATAGGCTCCCTCTAATGCGAAGCTTAAGCACTCTTTCATTAACATTGCATTGGAAAGTCCGTGTGCTACATGGAACAATGCTCCAATCGGACGGCTCATTCCGTGAATTAATGTTACAGATGAGTTGTTAAATGCAATTCCTGCTTCCAGAGCTGCTACAGACATCTGTACTCTTGCTTCTTCATTCTTTCCATCGCGGAATGCCACCGGGAGGAATTTGAAGATTCTCTTTACAGCTGACATTGCAAAAGTATCCGATAATGTCTGTGCTTTTCTGGATGTATAAGCTTCTACTGCATGGCACAATGCATCAAGCCCTGTTGCTGCCGTAATCTTCGGTGGTGCTGTCATAGTGAACTGAGGATCGATAATGGCTAATGAAGGAATCAGCACTTTACCTTTCAGCAGCATCTTAATGTCTTTTCTGGTATCTGTAATGATCGTGAACTGTGTAGCTTCAGATCCGGTTCCTGCTGTTGTCGGGATAGCTACCATCGGAGGCATCTCTACATCGATCACTTCTCCCATGTAATCAGAAATGCTTCCGCCATTTTTCACGAGGGATCCGATTGCTTTCATCGAATCAATCGGACTTCCTCCACCAAGTGCTACGAGGAAATCACATCTTTCTGCTTTGTACTGAGCCAGACCTTTTTCGATCATTACGTCTGTTGGTTCTCCTGCGATTTCAGAGTAAATAGTATATTCTACACCCTGGCTTTTTAATGCATTCTCTACTTTTGCACAGTTTCCAAGATCGATCATCACTTTATCTGTAACAATCATTGCTTTCTTTCCAAGTGTTCCAAGTGTATCCTGTGCCATATCAAGTGCTCCTGATCCTGAAATCATCTGTCCAGGTACGATAAATTCTCTTGCCATAATAATTATCTCCTTTTCTCTCTAAATAAGCGTTTTGCTATCTTCTTAATTAAAACTGTGCATCATGCATCCACACATATCTCTCGTCTTCACATCTGTCCGTCTGAAGCCATGGATTGCCATCAATGTGACGGATCATCCAGCATGTGTACATCTGGAACCCAGGTGCCACTGCCTGTGGATGAAGCTCTCCACCAGGAATTGCGGAAAAACTGTTGTCTACACTTTTGAATACCTGATCTCCGACAAAGCTTGCTCCGAATCCTTCCGGTCTGTCGAACTTGAACAAGTAAGTCTCCGGCTGTGGATGTCTGTGTGGCAGATATCCTGACCAGTTTCCTCTGTCATTCAATACCTCTCCAAGTACCATATTGGACTCCGGGCAGATATCGTGATCAAAAATCGTATTTACACGACGCTTTGCCACATTTCCGAATTTTCCGACACTTGAGTAACCCCAAGGTGCATCATCCGGTGAATATAATTTGCTTGCAAATGTCTTGTCATTGTGTGTACACTGTACCAGGATCTCGGACTCTTCTTCTGCTGTCACGATGATCTCTTTTCCGCCGCTTACATGCAGTGCCCATGGGCCTTCTGTAAATACATCTTTTCTGCTGACGGTTGCTTTTTCATCTTCCCATGTATATGTCACTTTTCCCGAAAGAAGAAGAACTGCGATCTCCTCTCCGTCTCTTTTAAATGTTCTGGAATATCCTACTTTCATACTATATACACGGATATCCATCATCATTGCTTTGTAATCATTGTCATAAGTGGTAAGAATCATCTCGCCATACTCATCAAATTTCGGATAACCAAATACCTTACTCACTGTCTTACGCCTCCTGACTCTTTCTTTCATCTATCTTAATCTCAGATTCTGCGGATTGTTCCACTTAACGGCTTCACAATCCGCTGCCGTCTTATTCTTAGTAATCTCTTGCTTCTCTTCTTCCTTCCAGAACTCCCTCGCAGGCTTTTCTTACAGATTCCTTAGAAGAAGTCGTTGCAATTCCTACATTCCACCATGATTCGTATCCGTCTGTCATGGTTTTTGGAATAACCTTTAAGTCGAATAAGCAAGCAATTTCCTGCTTCTTCGCATCTTCCAGTGCTGCCTCTAATTCTGCGATCGTCTTACATGTGTATGTCTTAAGCCCGTATCCTTCACCGATCTTTGCATAGTCAACCGGGATCAGATCCCCACAAGGCTTCTTGCCGTCTGTGTAACGGAACTCTGTTGCGATACTTCCGATACCATGATTCATTTCCAGGTTATTGATACATCCGAATCCACAGTTATCGAATACCAGAATATTGACTTTCTTTCTCTCCTGCATGATCGTCATGATCTCGCTGTGTAACATCTGGAAACTGGAATCTCCGACTACGCAGTATACTTCATTATCCGGCTCAGCGAATTTTACACCAAGTGTTGCTGCTACTTCATATCCCATGCAGGAATATCCGTATTCTGCATGATAGCCGCCGCGCTTGTCTGTTGTCCACATTCTCTGCATACAGCTTGGAAGGGAACCACCGGCTGTGATGATCGTTGCGTCTTCATCGATTACTCTGCGGATGGCTGCAAGTGCTGCTGTCTGTGTGATCTTTCCGTTTGTCATCTTCACGAATTCCGGAATCGTTCTTGGATCTCTTGCCTTGATGATCGGCTCGAAATCATCTCCTGTATATTCAATGCCTGCGAGGCGGACCATTTCTTTGTCCCATGCTTTTTTGGCTTCTTCGATTTCTCCGTTGTATGCAGATACATAGCCACGTGCACGAAGTTTTTGGGCAAGTGCTTCTACTGTAACCTTTGCATCTCCGACTGCTTTTGCTGCATCCATCTTGTAAGCGTGGAATCTGCAGTTGTTGATCGTCACGAATTTTACATCCGGATTCTTGAACAGTCTCTTGGAGCTTGTTGTGAAGTCTGACATTCTGGAACCGATTGCAATCACTACGTCTGCATCCTCAGCGATAATATTGGAAGCATAAGTTCCTGTCACTCCGATACCGCCTAAGCAGTAAGGATGACCGGACTTGCAAGCACTCTTTCCTGCCTGGCTTTCGCCAAATGGAATCTTGAATTCTTCACAGAACTTTTCTATTGTCTCACCGGCTTCTGAGTAACGGACACCACCACCTACGATCACGAGTGGCTTTTTAGCTTCTGCAATGATCTCTGCAATATCTTCCAGTTCTTCTTCTACCGCTACAGGTCTTGTGATTCTATGTACACGTTTCTGGAAGAAATATTCCGGATAATCATAGGATTCACCTTCTACATCCTGGCAAAGAGCGATACAGCATGCACCTGTCTCGGCAGGATCTGTCAGAACTCTCATTGCATTGATGAGTGCTGTCATGATCATCTCCGGTCTTGTGATGCGGTCCCAGTACTTACACACCGGCTTGAATGCATCATTGGTTGTTGTTGCCAGGCTGTTGCTCTGCTCTAACTGCTGCAATACCGGATCCGGCTGTCTGGAAGCAAATGTATCTGCCGGGAACACCAGAAGTGGAATGTTATTAACCGTTGCTGTTGCGCATGCTGTTACCATATTTGCTGCTCCAGGTCCTACAGACGAAGCACATGGAATGATTTTCTTACGATTGCTCTGCTTTGCAAATGCGGTTGCTACATGACACATTCCCTGTTCGTTTCTTCCCTGAAGGACTCTTAACTGTCCAGGATCTGTATCCAGCGCTTCTCCAAGTCCTACTGCGATTCCGTGTCCGAAGATGGTGAAAAATCCTTCTACGAATTTTGTCTCTTCCCCGTCCATGGAAACGTACTGATTATCAAGAAATTTCACAATTGCCTGTGCAACTGTCATACGGATTGTCTTTGTCATTGTTCTCTTCCTCCTGCTGCTTTTTTATACTCTTGCGATCATTTCGCCAAATTTTTCTTTTTCTTCTTTAATAAATGCATGTACTGCGTCCGGTCCCGGAAGGGAATCTGAACAGTTGTTGCTTCTTACCATCATGGATGCTTCTGCGGAACCAAATTCCAGACAGTCGATCACTTCCCAGCCCTGATATAATCCATATAAGAATCCGGAGCCATATCCGTCTCCTCCGCCGAATCCCTTTCTTGCTTCTACCGGGAATGGCTTGATACTGAACTTCTGTCCGTCACAGGTATATGCGGTAGACCCTTTCATTCCGTGCTTGATCACTACGATCTTAGCGTTGTATCCCTGCCATAAGCTTGCGCTTTCTTCATCTGTCATGCCTTTTTTGATCAGCTTCTCTGTCAGGTCGAATTCTTCTCTGGATCCCATGATGATATCTGCTTCTTTTGCTACAATAGAGTAGTAAATAGAAATCTCATCACTATTCTTCCAGTTGTATTCTCTGTAGTCAACATCGAAGATAACTTTTGTATCATTCTTCTTTGCCAGCATCACTGCTTTGATCGCAGCTTCTCTCGAAGGACTTTCTGCAAGTGCTGTTCCAGAGATCAGAATTGCTTTGGACTGTTTGATGTAGTCTTCATCAATATCATCAACATGTAACTGAAGGTCTGCGATGCAGTTTCTGTACATCAGGATGTGGCTTTCTTTTTCTGAGAGCATCTCGGTAAATGTAAGTCCGAGCTTCTCGCCGTTTGTACATCTTGTGATGTGTGAAGTATCAATTCCCTGTTTGTCAAAATATTCTGTTACATAATCACCGAACTGATCATCGGATACTTTTCCGAGGAATCCTGCTTTTAATCCGTGTCTTGTAACACCTACTGCAATGTTCGCCGGAGATCCGCCGACGAATTTTTCAAATGTGTGTACGTCCTTTAATGGTTTGAACTCTTCTTTTACCTGATCGTTGTAAGCCGGGTTGAAGTCGATTGCGACTCTTCCGAGAAGTATCAGGTCCATTGGTCTTGTCTGGTCAAATTCTACATATTTCATATCTTGCATCCTCCTGCTTTTTCCTTTTCGCCTTTGCGTGCTTTATTGTTTTATTTGTGTGCTTTCTTGCGTGTTTCATTTGTTGACTGTATATTAGCACACGCTTTTTAAATGTGCAATAGGATTTTAGATTATTTTTTATTTCCCGCATTGTTCACAATTTACGGTGTGTGTTATTGTTATTTTTGCACAATCGTATTTCACATTGCACGCATTTTAGCACGCAGCATTTGAATACAGGAAGGAGATTTGGAGACTCATTTTCTAATTGGATTTATCAGCTTGGCCTCTCGGTCCATGAGAAAGACCTGGTATTGTGTTTGCTGCTGGATGTCACGATGCAGAAGTTCTAAGGCAGTCCGCCGCCCCTAAGGACAAAAGGTACTCCGCTCAAACTCGGCATTCGCCTCAAACAATTCGCTCCGTACCTTTAACGGGGCAGCAAACTGTCTAAGAACTTCTACACATCGCGCCAAAATACGCAGCAAACACAATACCAGGTCTTTCTCATGTCGTGATTGGCTAATGATGATAAATTCAACAGTGGAATGTTGGCTTTCTGATACCGAAAGTTTCATGTTTTAACACTTAATCATTAAGATATACGAAAGCACAAATATAATATATTTTTCTTATTCATTCTATAAACTTTGTATTGATTTTGGGATTTCTTATTGATAAAATAGATTTAGGCTTCTGCCTAAGGTGCTACTTCACTTTTGACGTGAATGGCGGTTCGCTTTGTGCGGAGAGTATACAATAGCTCCGATTACATACATATCTCTTTCAGAGAAATCTACGAAAGGAGACTTATTGCCTATGCTGACCATAACTGACCTGATCACAGTAATTTCACTGTGTGCGACTTTTTATAGTCTTGGGTATGTGCGTGGAAAGCATGATGCCAAGACAGAAAAAGACCGCCCTACCCTGAGAAAGTAAGCGGTCTATAAAACTTATATTAATCAGGCAAACCGTCATCGGTAGCACCTTTTTATATTGTTATATTAACATCTATAATTTTTTATGTCAATTCTATTATCTAATTTATATTTAACTTTCTAGTCAAAATAAACTCAATCACCAAATGACACAACACAATTTCCACAAGAAAGACAATAAGACACGGGAGATAAA
>OGQD01002244.1_pt1 | contig 10909 bp, 8 predicted proteins | sample 1553091 | NCBI WGS metagenome assembly OGQD01 (sample SAMEA2580290, study PRJEB22360) | human gut metagenome | biome: human gut; feature: human-associated habitat; material: faeces | place: Denmark | collected 2008/2010
AAATCGGTAAGGTTCTCCGGGCTCTTTTTTCTCTCCGGAAAGTGTATTCAGAAGGGTTACACAAGGCAACAGAAAAAATCAAGAAAGGATGTGAGTATATGACAAATACCATATTTTACAACGGTTTGCATTGGGAAAATCAGCGAACAGCATTTAATTCTTTTCGTAAATCAGATACCCACCGACCTATGGTTTTCGCCATAAGCTGGTGGGCATCTGTTGTTCTGGCTTATAATTCACTGATGGTTGCAGTAATGGGCTGCATGAGGATTCGCCTGACCGGGTTATATACTGCCAGCACCACAGCCGCCAGCACGACTACGACAATCACGGCAAGACAGCCCCACGGCACCTGCCACGCTGCACCGAAATAATGGGTGATGAGCAGGATATACAGCTTCCGATTCAGCACAAGACCCAGCGCAATGCCCACCACAAGACCGGACACCGCATAGGTGCCAGCTTCGGCAGAGATCATGCGTTTCAGCTGTGCATCATCCATCCCGATGGCACGCAGGATGCCATACTGCTTCATTCGTGCCGACACGCTCATGGAAATGCTGTTGATGATGTTCAGAATGGTGATTCCTGCAATCACGATGAGAAACGCATAGACCACCAGATGGAACGCCCAGTAGGTGCTTTGTATCATCCGATTTCCTTCGATTCGGTTGGAAAAAACAACCTGCTTGTTTAACGTGTCGCTCAGCAGGGTGTGTATTTGTGCAATGGCTGCGTCTGCTGTGGTATCTTTTAGTTGAATATCGATTACCGCATAGCGGTTTTGCCCGGTCAGCTGATGGAAGGTTTCTTCGGTGCAGATAACAATCGGGGAATCGGTACTACTGAACGGGCTGTCGTTCAATACACCCACGACTGTGAGCTTTGCATCCTCCAGCTGAATGGTATCACCCACGGTCAGGGAGTTGCTTTTGTCGAATACCGTCAGCACAGGGTATGTGCCATCCTCCGGCTCCTGCGGAAGGGTTCCGCCAATCAGGTCTTTTTTCGCCCAGCCAAACTGTATAGTATCGTATGAAATCAGGTCGATGGACCCCTGTTTTCCCTGATATTCCGCCGGGAGCGGGCAATACATCCGCCCGAATGCGTGTTTGACTTCCGGCAGAGCTTCCAGCTGCTCCACCAGCACCGGGTCAAGGACATTTTGCCCGGATGTTTCAGCCACCGATAAGTCCGGTGCGTAGGACTGCACCGGATTCAGCGCAAATCCAACCCATCGAAGCAAAACTGAAAAGCTCAAAAACAGGAGAATGCTTAACGCAAAGGAACCTGTCATCAGAAGCAAGTTCTTTTTGGACGAGATTGCATGGCTTACGCCCAAAGAGAGCTCTGCACGACTTCCAAACAACCGAGCATGACACGGAGAATCCGCTGCATTTTCCACCGCATTCCCAGTTGCTGCTGTGATCGGAGAAGCTTTTGCCGCCCGCCGTGCCGGAGAAGATGCCGCGCAGCATCCACCGCGGTCCGTCCACACCGACGATGCGGGTGACGACCTTGCGTCCGCCCTTGACCACGACCGGCAGTGTCAGTTCGGTGCCGAACACGCCGTCGGTCTCCTTGGCGTCTTTGTTGGCCTCAACCAGGTCGGCGCGCACGTCATCCCACAGTCCCATGGTCTTCGGCGCGGCGAAGGCTTCGATCTCCACGCTGGAGGATCCGTAGGTGATGGTGGTGCCGAGCACCTGCTGGGTGGCGCGGTTGGCCTTCACGCGCAGTTCGATGCCTTGGAGGAACGGCAGATAGTAGGCGCCCATGTCGAGGTATTCGTCATAGTCGGGCACGTTCTCGTCGTCGACGTCCCACGGACCGTGCTCATCGCCACGGCCGTCGTACTCATCGGACGGTTCCGGAAGGATGGTTTCCTGAATTCCACCGGCGGGCGCCTCAGCGGTTTCGGAGATGGCCTCATCGGCCTTGTCGTTCTCTTCGGCGGCGGCTTCAGCGGCTTCCTCGCTCTGACGCTTCTTCTTGCCGAATCCAAACAGTCCCATGATGTTCCTCATTTCATTACGGTTGCAACCGTGACTAGCCTAGCACCCATGCTTAATACGGGCTGGGAATCGGAGTGTGTGTCCTCCCGTTGCCCGGCATTGGCCGGATGGCGGCCGCAAAAACTCACACGTCGTAGGTGATGCTCAGCGGCGCATGGTCCGACCATCGCAGGTCGTAGGTCGGAGCTTTGTCGATGACGAATCCGCGGGCCGTTTCGGCGAGTTCGGGTGTGGCGAACTGGTAGTCGATCCTCCAGCCGACGTTGTTGTCGAAGGCGCGGCCCCGCTGGCTCCACCAGGTGTACGGTCCTTGGATGTCTCCGCACAGGGAACGCATCACATCCACGAATTCCAACTCCCCCAGCCATTTGTCCACGTAGGCGCGTTCCTCGGGCAGGAAGCCGGCGTGCTTCTCGTTGGCTTTCGCGTTCTTGATGTCGAGCGGCGTGTGCGCGATGTTGAAATCGCCGCACAATACCGCCTGCTTGCCGCCGTGCGCCGCTTCATCGCGCAGTTGCCCCATACGTACCAGCATGGTGTCGAGGAAACGGTATTTCTGCTTCATTTTCTCCGGATCGTCGGTGTTGCCGGCGTGCACGTACACGCATACGACAGTGACGGTGTACCCTTGCGGGGTCTTCACATCCGCTTCGATCCAACGGCCGGAATCGACGTCCTCGGCAAGTCCCGGCAGTCCGTAGCGTTTGTCGATGACGGGCAGCGCGGAGAGCAGACCGACGCCGGCGCGTCCCTTGATACGGCAGATCTCGTTCATGCGATCAAGCCCGCTTTGGTCGGCGATGCGTCCGGCGGTCGCGTATTCGAAGCCGAATTCGTCGAAGATGGGGTCGATTTCGTTTTGCGGGGCGCGTACTTCCTGCATGCACCACACGTCCGGCGTGTTCTTCGCGGCCCATTGCTCGATGCCTTTGCGTTTCGCCGCGCGGATTCCATTCACATTCGATGTCGTGATTGTGATCGTCATAGCGCCTTAGCCTAGCCGGAATACAAGAAAACCTCCCTTGTGGGAAGGGAGGTTTTCCAGATGGCTGACGCGATCAGTCGAGTCCGAGCTGCAGCTTGCCGCCTGGGATGGCGTCCAGCAGGTCGCGGGTGTACTGCTTCTTCGGATGGTCGAAGACCTCGTCGGTGGTGGCATGCTCCACCAGCTTGCCGTGCTGCATCACCACGACCTCATCGGCGATCTGACGCACCACCGCCAGATCATGGGTGATGAACAGGTAGCTCAGTCCCTTTTCCGCCTGCAGGTCGTTGAGCAGGCGAAGCACCTGGTCCTGCACCAGCACGTCCAATGCGGAGACGGCCTCGTCGCAGACGATCACATCCGGATCGAGGGCCATGGCGCGCGCGATGGCGATGCGCTGCCTTTGGCCGCCGGAAAGCTCGTTCGGATAACGGCTCATCACCGATTCCGGCAATTCCACCATGTCGATGAGCTCGCGCACACGCTTGGCACGGCTCTTCTTGTCTCCGATGCCGTGGATGCGCAGCGGCTCCTCGATGGACCGGTAGATGGAGTACATGGGGTCGAGCGATCCGTACGGGTTCTGGAACACCGGCTGCACATGACGTCGGAAGTCAAGCAACTCCTTGCCCTTGAATCCGGAGATGTCTTTGCCATCGTAGGTGACGGTGCCGGCGGTCGGCTCAAGCAGTTTCAGCACCATGTTGGCCACGGTGGATTTGCCGGAACCGGATTCGCCGACGATGGCCAATGTGGTGCCCTTCTTGATGGAGAAGCTCACATCGTCGACCGCCTTGAACATCTCCTTCTTGCGCGGCAGTTTGAATTCCTTGGTCAGGTGATCCACCGTGATGATGGCTTCGCCCTTCTTCAGGGAATCCTCGTTCACCGCGTGCTCCATGACCGCGGTGGCGTCGCCGCCATGTTCCTTGACGGAGATGATGCGCTGCGATGCCAAGGACGGCGCAGCGGCGACCAAACGCTTGGTGTACGGATGCTGCGGATGCTGCAGCACTTCCAGTGAAGGACCGGATTCCACGACCTGGCCCTTGTACATGACCACGATATGCTGGGCGCGTTCCGCGGCCAGACCGAGATCGTGGGTGATGAACAGCACCGCGGTTCCCAGGGAATCGGTCAGCATGTGCAGATGGTCGAGGATCTTCTTCTGCACGGTCACGTCAAGCGCGGAGGTCGGCTCGTCGGCGATGAGCAGTTCCGGACGGCAGGCCAGACCGATGGCGATCAGCGCACGCTGACGCATGCCGCCGGAGAATTCGTGCGGGAACTGGCGGGCACGGGTGGCGGCGTCAGGCAGACCGGCCTCGGACAGCAGACCGGCGATGCGGTCGTCCATGGTGGAGCCGACCACATACTTCTTGGCGATGTACCATGCGTCATCGTCCTTCACCCCGGCTTTGATCAGGCCATCGGCCACACGCCAGCGGGTTTCGGATCCCGGAACCCATTCCTCGGCGAACCGGGCCATGATCTTGTCAAGCTCGTCACCGCTCTTGCCGATCTTGACAAGAGCCTCCTTGGCCGCGGCGATCAGATCAGGCAGTTCCTTGGAACCAAGGAAGGTCTCATCGTCATTGCCCTTGAGCTCCACTTCGTCACCGGCCAGGGCCTTGGCGAATTCGGAACGCTTTTCGTGGTCGATGTCCATGTTGTTGGCCACCAACGCTTCCTTGACCTGGGTGCCGATGCGCCACACCGGGTTCAGGTTGCTCATCGGATCCTGCGGGACAAGACCCATCTTGCTACCACGGAGCTTGTCGAAATCCTTCTGCTTGAAGCCGGAGATCTCCTGGCCATCAAGCTTGATGGAGCCGCCGACCACATGGCCGGTTCCCGGAAGCAGGCCAAGCACGGCCATGGCGGAAGTGGATTTGCCGGAACCGGATTCGCCGACGATGGCCACCCACTGGCCGGGATACACGCTGAAGGACGAGTTGCGCACGGCATGCACGGCCTTGCCTTCATCGGTGGTGAAGTCGACCTGGAGGTTCTTGACCTCCAACAGCGGCCCGTGGGCGCGCTGCATGGCCTCGAGGTTGTTCTCGGTATTCATTTCAGTCATCGAATATCCCTTCACTTACACTCAGGCCGTACGGCTCTTCGGATCGAGCGCGTCCTTGACGGCGTCGCCCATCATGATGAATGCCAGCACGGTGATGGCCAGCGCGGCGGACGGGTAGAACAGCACCATCGGGTCAGTACGCAGGATGGACTGCGCGTTGGAGATGTCTCCGCCCCAGCTGACCGTGGTGGTGGGCAGGCCGACGCCCAGGAAGCTCAGCGTGGCCTCGAGCACGATGTAGGTGGCCAGCGAGGTGGTGCCGACCACGATGATCGGAGCCAGCGAATTCGGCAGGATGTGGCGGAACAGGTTGCGGATCGGGGTGGATCCCAGAGCGGTGGACGCCGTGTTGAATTCAAGGTTCTTGGCTTCCATCACAGCACCTCGCGCGATTCGTGCCACGGAGGTCCAGCCGAACAGCGTCATCACCAGAATGATCTTCCAGATGGAGCTGCTCGTTTTGAACATCTGGAGCACCACGATGGCGCCAAGCAGAATCGGCAGCGCGAGGAAGATATCGGTCAGTCGGCTCAGCACGGCGTCGACCCATCCTCCGAAGAAGCCGGCGATTGCGCCGATCAGCGTTCCGAGCAGCACCACCAGCAGTGTGGCGAACACGCCGACGCTCAGCGAGGTGCGGGTGCCGTAGACCACACGGGAGTATACGTCGCAACCTTGCAGGTCGAAGCCGAACGGATGGCCTGAGGAAGCCGGCTCAAGGGAATTGTCGAGCGTGCAGTAGTTCGGGTTCTGCTTGGTCAACACGCTCGGGAACAGCGCCACGAACACGATGAAGATGATCAGCAGTCCGGAGATGATGAACAGCGGGTTCTTACGCAGGGTTCGCCATGCGTCGGCCCACATGTTCGAAGCCGGTGCGGATTCGTCCATCGAGTCGACGGCCTTCAGGGGCGTCTCATCGAGCGGTGCCACATAGCGTTCCTGTCCCGGAAGCACGGTGGAAGGATTGGTCTCATTCATTTCGGTCATTTCTTGTTCCCTCCCTCGACTCACGCGTAACGGATTCGCGGATCAAGCGCGGCGTACAGCATGTCGACCAGCAGATTGCAAACCACGAAGATCAGCATGAGCAGCGTCACGATGGACACCACCAGGTTGCCTTCTCCCTTGAGGATGCTCTGATAGGTCAGGTAGCCGATGCCATGCACGTTGAAGATGGTTTCGGAGATCATCGCGCCGCCCATCAGTGCGCCAAGATCCTGGCCCAGATAGGTGACGACGGGGATCATGGAGTTGCGCAGCACGTGGCGCAGCATGACGGATTTGTTGTCCATGCCCTTGGCGCGCGCGGTGCGCACATAGTCGAGGGCGATGTTGGACGAAATCTCCGTACGGCTCAGACGGATGATGTACGCCATCGATACCGAGCCAAGCACCATGGCCGGCATCAGCAGATCAAGGAATCCTGGATTCGCTCCGGCGGTGACCGGCAGCAGATGCCACTTCACACCGAGGAAGTACTGGCAGAGGAAGCCGGTGACGAAGGTCGGCACGGAGATGAGCAGCAGGGAGAAGATCAGGATGACGGTATCGCACCACTTGCCCTTCTTCAGGCCGGAGATCACACCGAAGATCACGCCGAAAACCGCTTCGAACACGAAGGCCATCAGGGCGAGCTTGATGGTCACGGGGAAGGCGCGGCCGATCACGTCGATGACAAGCTGTCCGGAGAAGGTCTTGCCGAAGTCGAGGGTCAGCGCGTTCTTCAGGAACAGCAGATACTGGACGATGAACGGCTTGTCCAGATTGTATTCGGCACGGATCTGGGCCGCGACCGCTTCGTTGACCGGCTTGTCGCCGAACATCGCCTTGACCGGGTCGCCCGGCAACGCGAACACCAGGGCATACACCAGAAGCGTCGTGCCGAGAACCACAGGGATCATCTGCAGAATGCGTCGCAGAAGATACTTGCCCATTGGTTTCTCCTTTTGATTACTCACTCGTTCGCCAGCCGTTTGCGGCTTCGTCCCCTACGCTCACGCGTATAGGACATGAGGCCCGGGGCGGCCGGCGCTTGCCCCGTTACGTATCAGTGATACTGCACCACAGTGCTTTATATTGCAGTTTCATGAAAGACAGCTGAAAATATACCCCACGCGCGGACATCTTCTGTTGATGTCGCATGTCCAGCCGTCATGGACCTCCGATGGAAGCCCCGTTTATTACGCGGAAAGGAAGGAACGGATATTCGAATCCGTTCCTTCCTTCATGTCGATCCTACGAAATCAAAATCAGAGAACGGCTCACTTGCCGGACTTGGTCATGTTCTCGTAGACCGGCAGGTTCTGCCAGTTCATCTCGAAGCCGGAGACACCGGTCGAGGCCACACCATAGGCATTGGCGTAGTACAGCGGAACGGCCGGCAGGTCGTTGAGCAGCACTTCCTGTGCCTGCTGGTACAGCTTGTTGGCGTCTGCGACGGACTTGGAGGCAGCGGCCTTGTCGCACAGCGCATCGAACTCCGGGTTCTTGTAGTCGCCATCGTTGGAGCCGTTGCCATCGGCAGCGGCGGAGGCGAAGTTCTGCACCAGGTAGTTTTCGGCGGACGGGTAATCCGGCTGCCAGCCGCTACGGAACGCGCCGTTCACCTTGCGGTCGGACACGGCGGTGCGGAAATCGTTGAAGGTCGGGTACGGGTTGGTGGCGGCCACGCCGGCGCCCAGCACGTTGTTGATGGAGTTGACCACGGCGGTGTAGATGACTTCGTGGCCACCATCGGCGTTGTAGGCGAAGGTGAACTTGTCATCGGAGGTCCACGGGCTGATGGCGTTGGCCTTCGCCCACAGTTCCTTGGCCTTCTTCTCGTTGTACTTCAGGTTGCCGGAGCCCTTGAGGGAATCGGAGTAGCCCGGGGTCAGCGGGGAGGTGAAGTCGGCGGCCGGGGTGCCGGTGCCGTTGAGCACCTTCTTGCAGATGTTCTCGCGGTTGATGGCCATGGAGACGGCCTGGCGACGCAGGGTGCCTTCCTCGGTGTCGGCTTCGAAGTGCTTCAGCTTGGCCGGGATGGTGAACTGCTGGATGACGGAGCCGGCCTTGTTGTAGGCCTGTACGGTGGAGTCCTTCTGGAAGGTCTTGGTGGCGGAGGCCGGGACGGACTCCATCACGTCGAGGGAACCGGACTGGATGTCGGCGTAGGCGGCCTCATCCTTGGTGTAGACCTTGAAGGTCACGCCGTCGTTCTTGGCGACGCGGTTGCCCTTGTAGTCGGGGTTCTTCACCAGCACGATCTGGTTGTCGTGGTCCCAGGACTGGAACTTGTACGGGCCGTTGCCGACCGGCTTCTCGCCGAAGGCCTTCGGATCCTTGAAGAAGGATTCCGGCAACGGAGCGAATGCGGTGTAGCCGACCTTGATGGCGAACACGGAGTCGGAACGGTTCAGGTCGACGGTGAATTCATGGTCGTTGACGACCTTCAGGCCCTCGAGCTGTTCGTCGCCCTTGAGCTTGTCTCCATCCTGGAGCTTGTCGTAGCCCTTGATGGTGGAGAAGAAGGAGGAGCCGAGCTGTGCGTTCTTGGCGTTGGCCGTGTAGCTCCATGCCTTGGTGAAGGATTCGGCGGTCACCGGGGTGCCGTCGGTGAACTTCCAACCATCCTTGAGCTTGATGGTGTACTGGGTGGCGTCATCGTTGGACTTGATGGACTCCGCCACTTCGTTGGAGGCGTTGCCCTTGGCGTCGAAGGAAATCAGACGTGCGAACAGCAGGTCGAGCGGCTTGCCGCCGCCGGTCTCGTTGCAGTCGCCTGGGATGAGCGGGTTCTGCGGTTCGGAATTGTATGCGGTGATGACGTTGGAACCCTTGTCAGCGGTGGAGTCACCGTTGGAAGAGCCGCAACCGCTGAGCAGCATGCCGAATGCGCATGCGGCCGCAGCGAAAGCCAGAGCTTTCTTCTTCATGGAATTCATATTCTCCTTATCCATTATTTCCAGAGCCGTAAGACCCTGTTCAAAAAGAAGGCGGGCGTCAATACCGTGGCATCAACGTCCGTCTTCGTTCTGATGGTGGGTTCATTATCACTCGATTGAGGGACAACCGCTCCATATCCGAGGGAGGCCCACGCAAAATAGTCAAATCAAAAACTCATCATCTGATAAAACAATCCGTTTTTCCCGCTTATCGCCGGAACAACTTATCCGCATCGTGCGTATGGACGGACGCGGACATATCCGTTCGCTGTCAGCGTACTTTGCCAATCCGCGTCACGCCCGTGGAAACGCCTGCCCGTATCGTGCCTTCAACTGTTCGATGGACACGTGTGTGTAACGCTGCGTGGTCTTCAGCGAGGAATGCCCCAGCATCTCCTGCACCTCACGCAGGTCCGCTCCCCCGTCGAGCATATGGGTCGCCGCACTGTGGCGCAACGCATGCGGACTGATGTCTGGCACGCCGGCCTTCCGTGCCCGGTCGTGCACCACCTTGCGCACCATACGTTGACCGATCCGCCCGCCCTGCGATCCCAAAAAGAACGCGTCGTCCGACATGTCACCGCATAGTACGGGACGGCCATGTTCCAGCCAATCGCGCAAGGCCTTGTCGGCTGGTGCGCCGAATGGCATGACACGCTGCTTGTCGCCTTTGCCGGTCACTTTCACCGTGCGGTTGCCGAATGTCACGTCGGCCACGTCGAGTCCGACCAGTTCCGCCACACGCATGCCGGTGGCATAGAGCAGTTCCAGCATGGCCGCGTCACGCAGCGCGATCGCCTGTTTTTTCATATTCGGTTCCTGCGATCGCGCCTCCATGCCGTCCTCATCAACGCGGTCCATCAGCTGCTGCGCCTGCGTTTCGTTCAATACCGCCGGCAGCGTATCGGGGATTTTCGGCGTCTGCAACGAAGCCGCCGGGTTGGCGGACGCCATGTCATGGTCGTACGCCCATGCGAAGAATCCACGCACGGCGACGGTTTTGCGCGCCATGCTGCTGCGTGCGTGATTTTTGGACGATTTGGCCATCCACAGGCGCAAATCCTCGATGGTCACCTCATTCAGATCCACGCAACCCTGTTTCCGCAACGCCACCAAGCATTCCTCGACATCGCTGCGGTACGCCCTACGGGTGTTTGCGCTCAACCCTCGGTTGGCTTTCAGATAGGCGTCGAATCCGTCCAACGCATCATCGAAACACATGCAAACCACCTTCCGCTTCGTCTGAAATGAACAGACACCACGCAGACACCGTATAAATGCCATTCCGCAGCGCGATCGAATGTCATCTCACGCGATGGCACGATTCCATTATGTCCCCATACCGATAGACTGATGACGATTAGGCATCTTACGAACAGGCGGTATTATGACTCGTCATTCCATTCATGACGTACAGCATCCGACAGCCGAAAACCCCGATGATGGGATTGTGGCCCGCGCCATCGACCTGACCAAGGTCTACGGCTCAAAAGACAACGAAGTGATGGCGTTGGATCATGTGAATGTGGAATTCAAGCGCGGTGAAATGACCGCCATCATGGGCCCTTCCGGTTCCGGCAAGTCCACGCTCATGCATTGCATGGCCGGGCTCGACACCCCTTCGTCCGGCAAGGTGATCGTGGAGGGACTCGAGGTCTCCTCCATGAATCAGAAGCAGTTGACGGACCTGCGCCGCGAGCAGATTGGCTTCATCTTCCAATCGTTCAATCTGGTGCCGACGCTGTCCGCCGAAGAAAACATCCTGCTGCCGTTGCAGATCGCGAAACGTCCGATCGACCGCGAATGGTTCAACCAGGTGGTCAAGGTGGTCGGTCTCGAAAAGCGTCTTACCCACCGTCCAAGCCAGCTGTCCGGCGGCCAGCAGCAGCGTGTGGCCATC
>OGQD01002245.1_pt1 | contig 10908 bp, 6 predicted proteins | sample 1553091 | NCBI WGS metagenome assembly OGQD01 (sample SAMEA2580290, study PRJEB22360) | human gut metagenome | biome: human gut; feature: human-associated habitat; material: faeces | place: Denmark | collected 2008/2010
GGTTTATTCTGGCGGTGATGCTCTGCGCGGGATTCCTCGACGGCGCCTACATGAGCGTGGCGGCCAACTGGCTCTTCGCGTCGAAGTACGAGACGATGATGGCGCCGCAGATCGAATTGCTGGAGTCGACGGGCTTCTATAACGACGACCAGATCACGCTGTTGTCCCGCATGCTCTACTCGCCGCTGGCGCTGATCTTCTCGGCCATCGTGGGAGCGCTCATCAAGGGGGGCTTCTTCGGTCTGTTCATCTCGGCCTATACGCGTCGTGAAGCTCGGGTCTTCACCCCGGCGGACGATTCGCAGCGCGGGGAGGGCGATTCCGACACCAACTCCGACAATACCAAAAACGCATAATGGACAAACTGGATATTTCGGTCGTCGTCCCGCTTTACAACGAGGAGGAGTCGCTGCCCGAGCTGGCGGCGTGGATCGACCGCGTGGCACGCGAAAACCACCTCTCCTACGAACTGATCTTTGTCGACGACGGATCGTCGGACCACTCGTGGGAGGTGGTCGAACAGCTCAAACAGCGTTATCCGGCCATCCGGGGCATCAGCTTCGGCCGCAACTACGGCAAGTCGGCGGCCCTGTACTGCGGCTTTGCGGCCGCCGAGGGCGAGGTGGTCTTCACGATGGATGCCGACCTGCAGGATTCGCCCGACGAAATCCCCGAACTGCGCCGCATGATCCTCGAAGAGGGCTACGACATGGTTTCGGGATGGAAACTCAAACGTCACGACCCGATCGGCAAACGCTGGCCCAGCAAATTCTTCAACTGGACGGCCCGGAGCGTGTCGGGCATCCGGCTCCACGATTTCAACTGCGGGCTGAAAGCCTACCGCCGCAAGGTGGTCAAGTCGATCGAAGTCTACGGCGAGATGCACCGCTTCATTCCGATTCTGGCCAAACAGGCGGGTTTCCGGCGTATCGGCGAGAAGGTTGTCGAGCACCACGCCCGCAAGTACGGACACTCGAAATTCGGGCTGGAACGCACCGTGAAGGGGTACCTCGACCTGATTTCGGTGATGTTCATGACCCATTTCGGACGTTCTCCGATGTACTTTTTCGGGAGCCTTGGGACGCTGATGTTCCTCCTGGGCGGGGGTACGACCTGCTGGCTGATCGGCGAGAAACTCTGGAAACAGTTCCACGGGCTTCCGTTGCGGGCCGTGACGGACCAGCCGTTGTTCTATCTGGCGATTCTGGCTGTGATTCTGGGCGTGCAGCTCTTCCTGGCGGGCTTCCTCGGCGAGCTGATCAACCGCAATTCGACGGATCGCAATACCTATCTGATTGATAAAACCCTGTAAACGATGATACAACGCATTCAAACACTTTATCTGTTGATCGTAACGGCGCTTGTCACGGTCACGCTGTTCACGCGTCTGGCCTGGTTCGGCGGTTCGGGCGAGGAGTTTTCGCTCTATGCCTTTGCCTTGAAGAGTGCCGACGGCGCGGTTCTTCATTCTACGATTTATCTGGGCATTCTGCTGATCCTGGCGGCGGTTCTGCCTCTGGTTACCGTTTTTCTGTATCACAAGCGGATGCTTCAGATCCGGCTGTGTGTGGTAGAGATGGTTTTTCTGGTGGGCAGCGCGCTGATGGAGGGGATCTATTATTACCTGGGTTGCCGGGTTGTTTCGGATCTGGCGCAGTCGGCCCACGGGATGCGGCCCACGATCGTCTTACCGGTTGTGGGACTGTTGTTTGCATGGCTGGCAGTACGGGCCATCTTCCGGGATGAGCTGCTGGTTCGGAGCACGGATCGTATTCGCTGAAAGCAATAAAATGTCCTGAATCCCCCGATTTATATTAAAAGAATGTTACGAAACTTTGTAAACCCGGGAAATAATTTTAACTTTGGGGCGTAATATTTATATTATGTATGCTATATTTTAAAAAATAAATAAAATAGGCTACAGTTTTTATTTTTCACTAACACTCACTTTTATGAAAAAAGTTAATCTCTGGAAGACATTGTTCCTCTCGGCATTGGCTGTAGCGGCCTTTACGGGATGTTCGAACGATGATTCGGATGAGGGCGGCGGGATGCCGTCGATTACGGTGGACGGAGCTGAGTCGGCACGTGTTGCCGTTGGGCTCAACGGCGGCAAGACCGATGCCGTCACGATCGAGTCGTCGGGCGACTGGACGATCACGTTCGAGGGTTCGGATGTCGAGGATTGCGTGGCAGTTCCTGCAACGGGCAGCAAAGGAAAGACGTCGGTCTATTTCGAGCTGGGTACGCGTACGGCCGAGCGCACCATTACGGCCAAGGTGGTAACCTACGGAACGATTGCCGGTCTGAGCATGCCGGTTCCCGCCAGCGTGACGATCACGATTCTTCAGAACAGCGACGGCTCCGCCGAGTTGAAGACCAACGTAGCCGAGATCCGCGCCCTGCTCAAGGCCATGAATCCTACTGAGAAATCGACGGCCGTTACCTCTGAAATTGCAGCCATGACGATCACGGGTATCGTGGTTTCGGACGGTGCCGGCAACAACTTGTCCAATCAGTATCAGATTGCCGTGCAGGATGCCGGGACCGATGCCAATTCGGGCCTGCTGATCAACACTACGGCTTTTGGAACGACGACGAAGGTTACTCCGGGACAGGTCCTGACGGCCCAGTTGACGAACGGCAAGGTGATGTTGAAGAACGGATGCATCCAGCTGGGTTTGAATGATGACGATTTTCAGCTCACTCCCGGAACAGCTCCTGATCCGATTGTAATCACTCCGGATAAGATCGGCGATTATGAAGCCCAGTTTGTTCGTATTGAAAATTGCCAGCCTGTATTGGATTATGTAGGAAAAGGATGGTATTCGGGTTCGAGAGAAGAGGGAGGAAATGTAGGTAACGTGACGTTTGAGTTGCTCAATGGCGGTGAAACATTCCTTGTTTTTTCTAGTTCCTATGCAAGCTATAGTAAAGCCAATGTTCCGGAAAATAGCGGCTATATTCAGGGTATTTCAATGCAGTATAAGGGAACTTTGGAAATTTGCCCGCGTTTTGCCGCAGACTTGGAAGGTCTGAAGGATGAGTATCAAGGGCCTGATTACAAAACTGGTACGATCAGCCAGCTCAAACTTGATGAGTATTGGCAGATCACTGGTTCGATCGTGGCTGTCAACACATCCAGCTTCCTGCTTGCCGACAAGACGGGCTATGTGCTTGTTTACAATTCGAAGTGGACCTCGCAGACCGACAACACTTATAAAGTGGGTCAGAAAGTAACCGTAAAAGGAAAGATTGCCCAGTTCCCGGAAAAAGTAGGTTTGCTTCAGTTCTCCTCGCCTACGATTACGGACGAAGGTACTGAGACATTTGATCCGGGACAGGCTGCCGTATTCGATGCCGCAGGTCTGACGGCCTATGAAAGTGACATGAAATACGAATATGTGACGCTTTCGGGTATCTTGAATATTGCGCAGGGTGAAACCTCCGAGGGTGTCAAGTATTATAACTATACGGTTTCCGTAAGTGGTTATAATGGTAAGACTGTTACGTTGGCCTATGCTTTCGAAAAGGATTTCACCGATCTGAAAAACGGCGACGTTGTTGACGTGAAGGGTTTTGCTAGTGGAACGAATTTCGATCAAACTTCCATTAACATCATGTTGACGTCGATCGAGAAGAATACCTCGACGGCTGCTGTTACGATTACGACGACTCCGACGACCTTCTCGGCAGATGGCGGCACGCAGGACATCGCCTTTACGGTGGCCAACGCCGGCAGCAACAAGACGTACGCCAAGATCGAGGGCACCGGTTTCTCGGTACCCACGGGTGAGGTGACCAGCCGGGTCAAGGTTACGGAAGAAGCCAATACTGGCGAGGCTCGTGAGGCTACGCTGACGATCTATTTGGCATCCGAAGAGAACGGTACGGCCGTTGTTGAATCTTCGATCAAATTGTCGCAACTCGCTCCGTTGGCAGAAAATGCAAAGCAGGTAACATTTGATTATAATGTAATCACTGAGGTAGATTCTTCTGTGGATGGAATATCGATTGCATGTGTGAAGAATAATGGTAATCCACCTGCTTATAATTCGGGTTCTAAGGAATTGCGAATATATCGGTATAATTCGTTTACGCTTTCTGCCGCTAAAGGTAAAATTCAGAAAGTTGAATTGACCTTCTCGAGTGATGATCGTATGGGATACCAAATTTCGGTTGATTCGGGCTCTTATACAGACGATGTCCCGTCATTGACAGGAACTTGGCAGGGTGATGCGGCAAGTGTCAAGTTTACGAATAACGGTGACGATTCTAACAACGTTCAGGCTCGAATAAAGAAGATCGTTGTTACCTATGTAGAAGAATAGTCGAGGAAACCGACTTATAAACCAACCACTCTTGGCGGGGTATTGCAAGATACCCTGCCAAGAGTTTGGTTTCTTAAAAACAAGCTCCGAAATTTCTATTTCCACCTCTCTTTTTGATGTTTTCTGACCTTTTCCACAAGACAGGCTTGACCGGCGTGATGCTCGTAATGCTTGTCCTTTTCTCGGGATGCAGCAAGGACGAGGACACTGCGGCCTCTTCCGCGTCACTCGCCGCTACGACCGTGAATTGTAACGCTACATCGAACCGGATCATCACCCGCGGCCCGGCCGGCATGGCCTATGCCGCAACCCTCGCTTTCGACGGAGGGGAGAAGTGGTGCTCGTTCGAATCCAATACCACGGTGGCGGCCGGGGTTGTGGGGCAGGATCTGCCCCTCGTGCTGGAGGAGAATACCTCCGACCAGTACCGCACGGCCGAAATCACCGTAACCTTTGCCAACGGTTATTCAACCCTGCTGCAGATGTGGCAGATGCCTGCGACCTCCTCACCGGAGGCGGCCGACTACCAGCGCTCCTGGGGCGAGCAGCCCGCCTATCGTCAGGGTACCAATTATATCTACAAAACCTACCATACAACACTGGTCTCCACCAATAAATACCTTATGGGTGGCGTGCGACGCAACTATTCGATCTGTTTCGATGCTTCGAACCGCGTATCGCTGTGGGTGGCCTACCCGCTGCACGGGTGCTACACCTCGCCTAATACGGGACGTACGGATGCCTGGTCGCTGGATCCCAATAAAGAGATGCCCGTGATCGAGTCGTCGCAGCAGGCTAATATTGCAGGACCTTTGTCCTTTTATCAACGCGGTGCCCGCGGACACCAATGTCCTTCAGCAGACCGCTATAACTCGGATGCGACCAATGCGATGACCTTCTATGCCACGAACATCATGCCGCAGAATTCGCAGTTCAATGGTGGTAGTTGGAGCTCGCTCGAGTCAAAAATTCGCGATTGGGCGCCAAAGAGTGTTAACGAGATGCGTTATGATACGTTGTTCGTCGTCACGGGGGCTCATCTTGTGCAGGGCCAGTACACCTACGATAGGGATGGCAAAAAGGTGGCCTATCCCGACAAGTGCTGGAAGGTGCTGCTGCGGCAGAAGCGCGGACAGAACGAAAACCGGCAAATCTGGGAGTTCTCGGCCGACGAACTGCAGGCCGTGGGCTTCATCTTCACGAACGACCGGGCGGGCGGCCAGACCAAACTGCTCGATGCGGCCTGCACGGTCAAGGAGGTCGAGCAGCTGACGGGTTTCACCTTCTTCCGGAACCTCGATCCGGCGGTGGCCGACGAGGTGAAGAGCCGCGAACCCGATGCGACGCAATGGCCCGGACTGGCAATTAACTGACAGAAATATAGTTTACTTAACTGCACAACCTTATGAAGAAAAACCTTTTGACAGGACTGATCGCCGTATTGGTGGCGGTGGCGTGCTTTGCGCAGAAGCCCTATAAAGTGGTCTTCTACAACTTCGAGAACCTCTTCGACACGATCAACGATCCCGGGGTGAAGGACGAGGAGTTCACGCCCGACGGTCCCAAGCAGTGGAACACGATCAAGTATGAGAAGAAACTGGGCAACCTCGAGCGGGTGCTGTTCGACATCGCCGCCGAGGACAGGGACTTCCCGACGGTGATTGGTTTCTCGGAGGTCGAGAATCGCTCGGTGCTTGAGGATGTCATTGCGCAGCCCAAGCTTGCCCATGCCAACTACCGCATCGTGCATTACGATTCGCCCGATGCCCGCGGCGTGGATGTGGGCTTTTTCTACCGTCCGGATGTCTTCAAACTGGAGGGGAGCGCCCCGCACCGCTTCGTGATGCCGGGGATGCCCGATTTCCGGACGCGGGATTTCGTGACGATGTGGGGCACGATCGAGGGCGAGCCGTTCTTCTTCGTGGTCAACCACTGGCCGTCGCGTCTGGGCGGCAAGGAGGCCTCGTCGCCCAAGCGTGAGGAGGCCGCCCGCCAGGTGAAGCACATCATTGATTCGGTCATGGCGCAGAATCCGGCCACGAAGGTGGTGGTGATGGGTGACCTGAACGACGACGCCACGGACCGCAGCGTCGTGGAGTGCCTGCAGGCCCGGGGCAAGATCAAGGATGTCCACAAGGGTGAGATGTTCAACCCGTTCATCGCGCTGCTGAAGGCGGGCTACGGCACGCTGGCCTATCGCGACGAGTGGAACCTGTTCGACAACATCGTCGTCTCGGAGAATCTGGCTACGGGATCGACCGGCAAGCTGAAGATTCTGCCCGTCGGCCACTCGAAATTCTACGGAGGCATCTTCCGCCGTCCCTACATGCTGCAGAAGGAGGGTCAGTACAAGGGCTATCCGCTGCGTACGTTCGTGGGCAACGACTTCCAGGGGGGCTTCAGCGACCACTTCCCCGTCTATATCTACATTGGCAAATAACCAGCTAACAATAATTGTATGAAACTGAAAGCTCTACTTTTTCTGATGCTCGCCGCCGTGAGCTTCGTCTCCTACGCCCAGCAGGGTGGGGTCCGGGGCACGGTGGTATCGCGCAACGGGCGCGTGGCGCTGAGCAACGTCGAGGTGAAGATCGAATCGCTGGGTCTGACTGCCACGACCGACAACGACGGCCGGTTCCAGTTCGAGAGTCTTCCGGCCGGCAGCTACCGGGTGCAGTTCACGACTCCGGATTTCGAACCGCTGGAGTTGCTCGTACGCGTCGGTACGGATCATGTGCAGGATCTCAAGCAGGTGATTCTGGTTCCGGGCAACCCGACCTACGGCGGATTCCTCGACGATGCGGTCTTTGCGGAGTTCGACAGCGACTCCTCGTCGTCGGACACGCAGGCGTTGCCTTCGTCGCTTTCGGCCTCGAAGGATCTGTTCAACAACATTGCCTCGTACCGATTCAGCGAGATGCGCTTCAACGTCCGCGGCTATGATTCGCAGTTCTCGGACATCTATCTGAACGGCATCCGCTTCAACGACGCCCTGACGGGTTACGGACCGTGGTCGCTGTGGAGCGGTCTGAACGACGCCACGCGCAACCAGGAGAACCACACGGGGCTGGAGATGGCCGACTTCGGCATCGGCGGCATCGGCGGTCTGACGAACATCAACGCCCGTGCTTCGCAGTTCCGCAAGGGTTTCCGGGTGAGCGTCTCGAACGCCAACCAGATGTACCGCTTCCGGGCGATGATCTCCTACGGTTCGGGACAGCTGGACAACGGCTGGTCGTACGCCTTCTCGCTGAGCACGCGTCAGGGCGGCAACGGCTATGTCGACGGTGTCTATTATAATTCGTATGCCTATTTTGCCTCGGTGGAGAAGCTCTTCGGCGACAACCACCGCCTGGCGCTGACCTTCCTGGCCTCGCCCACGGAGCGCGGCGCGCAGCAGGCATCGACCGACGAGGCCTACGCCCTGTTCGGCAACAACTACTACAACCCCAACGTGGGTTACCAGGCCGGCAAGCTGCGCAACTCGCGCGTGCGCAACACGCATGAGCCGATCGCCATGTTGAACTACACGTGGGACATCACGGAGAATACGCGTCTGAATGCGGCCACGTCGCTTCGCTTCGGCAAGAACGGCTACTCGGCGCTGACGTGGAACGGCGGCGCGGACCCCCGCGGCGATTACTACCGCTACATGCCTTCATCGGACGGCACGCAGATCGTGCCGGGCATCACCACCGATCAGACGATCTATTTCTATTTGCAGGATGCCATCATGGCGGCCGACGTGTGGGACGGTATGCTGGATTACGACGATTTCTTCCACAAGAACCAATACATAGATACGGACCCCGTACTGTCCAAGCTGATGGGTAACCAGTACCGTTCGAACTACATGATCGAGGAGCGCCACACCGACCAGCTGGACTACAACCTGGCCGTGAACGTGCAGCACAACATGCGCAACAACATGAAGATCGTCGGCGGCGCGAACCTGCGGGTGAACCGGACGAACTACTATTCGCAGGTGAAGGATCTGCTGGGCGGCGACTACTGGGTGGACATCGACAAGTTCGCCGAGCGCGACATGGCCAGCGAGACGGCCTACCAGAACGACCTGGACTACTACTGGTCGACGGGCCACGCCCGCATTGCCCGCGAGGGTGACATGTACGGCTACTACTACCGGGCACACCTGCTCGAATCGGAGGCCTGGGCCAACTATTCGTGGGCCGTTGGCGGCTTCTCGCTGGGCGTGGCCGGATCGGTCGGCTATTCGCAGATGTACCGCGAGGGTATGTGGCGCAAGGGCCTCTTCCCCGACAACTCGAAGGGCGATTCGAAGAAGCTCGACTACCTGACCTACGAGGGCAAGCTCTCGCTGGGCTACAAGTTCTCGGGGGCCCACTCGCTGGAGGCCAACGCGGTGATTCTGCAGCAGGCTCCGAAGTTCAACACGGCCTTCGTTTCGCCGCGTACGCGCAACAACGTGACGCCGGGTCTGAAGGCCGAGAAGATCTTCGGCGTGGATCTGACCTACAACCTCAATCTGCCCTACATCAAGGCGCGTCTGTCGGGTTACTACACGACGATCGCAGACCAGGCCAAGGTGATCTCGTTCTACGACGATACGCGCAGTTCGTTCACGAACTTTGCCATGAGCGGCATCGACAAGCGCCACTACGGCGTGGAGCTGGGACTCTCGATTCCGGTGTGGAACGGCATTTCGGTTGTGGGGGCCCTGAGCTGGGGTGACTACACCTACACGTCGAACGCCAACTTCGTCCAGACGGTGGACAACGTCGACCGCATCGTGCTGCGCGACAAGGTCAACTGGAAGGGGATGCACGTCGAGAGCTCGCCTCAGACGGCCATCAACGTGGGTCTGGACTACCGCGGAGCGCGCAACTGGTTTGCCGGCGTGAACCTGAACTACTACGACCGCCTCTACCTGTCGATGAACCCCTTCTACCGGACGAACACGGCTTCGGAGTACTTCACGAATCTGATTCTGTCGGAGCTTTCGATGCCGGAACCCAACATGACGACGATTGCCGGGGCCATCAATTCGATCAACGAGCTGCAGGCGCAGGAGGAGTTCGGAGGCTATTTCACGCTGAGCGCCAACGTGGGCAAGAACTGGTATATCGGACGCTACATGCTGGGCATGAGCCTTGAGGTGAAGAACATTCTCAACGATCAGAATATCCGCACGGGCGGTTACGAGCAGATGCGTATGAGCAAGGTTCGAGCAGCCGGTACGGGTGACTACGTCTTCGGGCGGTTCCCGTCGAAGTACTTCTACATGCTGGGAACGACCTATTTCCTGAATGTCTATTTACGATTCTAACAACCGAGAAGAGCACACATTATGAAAAGTCTTAAAATAGCAATAGCGGTTCTTGTCGGCGCATTGGCTGCGGGCTGCTACAACGATTTCGACACGCCGGCCCCCCGGAAAATCTACTCCGATACGGACATGACGGCCATGGGGCTCGAGCAGGTCACGATCAAGGAGGTCAAGGGGTGGTTCGAGTCGGCCTTCGGTTCGATCTCGGGCACGGGAACCAACGACGACTGGGCGACGACCAATACGCTGAAACTTGGCGATCTGGCGCCCGAGGAGACTGCGTTCGAGGGGATGAAGGGGTGGCCCGCTGCCTCGAACAAGTACATCAAGGGCAAGGTGATCAGCAGCGACCGTCAGGGTAACCTCTACAAGTCGCTGTTCATCGACGACGGTACGGCCGGCATCGAGCTGAAGCTCTACAACGGCCTCTACCTGGACTACTATCTGAATCTGAACACGATGGAGAGCCAGTGGGTCTACGTGCGTCTGGACGGTCTCTTCCTGGGCAACTACCGCATGATGCTCTCGATCGGCGATGCACCGTCGGATTCGAACAACGCCTCGGGCAAGCATAAGTTCTATGCGAACTCGAACCTCGACAACCCGAACATTGCCAAGCAGTATGTGCTGCCGGGTGAGCGGACGACGCTCGATGCGTCGAACATCGTGGAGGTCGACGCGTCGAACTATACCACGGCACTGGGCCCCGATCAGTTCGGCCGTCTGGTTCGTTTCAAGGATGTGACGGTCTGCTACGCCGGGGTTCCGAACCAGAACTACACGGTTCATCCGTCGCTGAAGAACGGCAACTTCGAGAGCCTCTTCCCGACGTGGATCGTCACCGACTCGGGTACGCCGCAGAATGCTCCGTGGTACTACTGGGCCTATAACATCGACAACATCCGCCTCTATACGTCGGTACTGATCACCTATCAGTACGATGCCATCTGCAACAGTACGTCCGAGTCGCCGGTCTATACGTCGGATCCGGGCATCTATTCGGTGCGCACGAGCGGTTACTCGCAGTTTGCGATGAATCCGATTCCGAAGGATGGTGCTGTGGGTACGGTGCTGGGCATCTACGGCATCTATGCGAAGAAGAGCGATTTCACGGGAGGTTCGGAGGACTGGGCGCAGTACCAGATCTCGGTGAGCCGTATCGAGGACCTCGCCTTCAAGACGGAGGACCTGCTGACGGAGGCGCAGATCGAAGAATTTAAGGAGTTGTTTGCCTCCACTGCCGATGTGACGGATGAGACAACGGGCGAG
>OGQD01002247.1_pt1 | contig 10902 bp, 9 predicted proteins | sample 1553091 | NCBI WGS metagenome assembly OGQD01 (sample SAMEA2580290, study PRJEB22360) | human gut metagenome | biome: human gut; feature: human-associated habitat; material: faeces | place: Denmark | collected 2008/2010
CTGGAAGAGCTACGTGCGCGCCGACTACAGCATCCCGCTGGACAACGGCCTGGATGTGGAACTGAGCACCGACTACAGCTGGCAGGACGAGGTGCAGTTCAGCCTCGACCAGAACCCGGACACGGTGCAGGGCGCCTACGGCATCTGGAACGCCAGCGTGGCCCTGGCCGACTACAACGCCGGCTGGCGCGTGGCCCTGCTGGGCAAGAACCTCGCCGACAAGTCCTACGCCCAGGCCCTGGCCAGCGGCGGCAGCTACCTCTATCGCGCGGTGCCGCGCGACGACCAGCGCTATTTCGGCGTGCAGCTGCGCAAGGACTTCTGAGCCATTCGGCCGCCACGCGGGTTGCACCCGCCCTACGTGCTGGAGAGGCCGTGGTGCGCGCGGCGCACCCTACGTTGGCCCGTGCACACGACCCGTAGGGTGCGCCATGCGCACCAGGCAAACGCCGCGTGCAGAACCCGTCCGAGCCGGCGCAGAACGGCCGGGCGGCAACGTCATCGATTCAGGTATCTGTTCATGAGCCAACCCCGTCAACTCAGCCTCGGCGCCTTCCTCATGGCCACCGGGCACCACATCGCCGCCTGGCGCCACCCGGACGTGGTGCCGAACCCGCTGGACTTCGCCCAGTACCGCCGCGCCGCGCAGATCGCCGAGGCGGCCAGGTTCGACGCCCTGTTCGTCGCCGACAGCGTGGCGGCGCCGACCGACGCCATCGCCAGCCGCACGCCGCGCTCGGTGTACTTCGACCCGCTGCCCCTGCTCTCGGCGCTGGCCGCCGTCACCGAGCGCATCGGCCTGGTGAGCACCGTGACCACCAGCTACAACGAGCCGTACCATGTGGCGCGCAAGTTCGCCTCGCTGGACCATATCTCCGGCGGCCGCGCCGGCTGGAACCTGGTGACCTCGGACGCCGCCGCCGAGGCCTTCAACTTCGGCCGCGACGTGCACATCCCGCACGCCGAGCGCTATGCCCGCGCCCGCGAGTTCCATCAGGTGGTGCGCGGCCTGTGGGACAGCTGGGCCGACGATGCCTTCGTCCACGACCAGGCCGGCGGCCGCTTCTACGACCCGGCCAAGTTGCACGTGCTCGACCACCACGGCGAACACTTCCGCGTGCGCGGCCCGCTCAACGTCGCCCGTTCGCCCCAGGGCCGGCCGGTGGTGGTGCAGGCCGGCTCCTCGGAGACCGGTCGCGAGCTGGCCGGCGAGACCGCTGAGGTGGTGTTCACCGCGCAGACCTCCCTGGCCAATGCCCAGGCCTTCTACGCCGACCTCAAGGGCCGCCTGGCCAGGTACGGGCGCGGCGAGGACGAGCTGAAGATCATGCCCGGCGTGTTCGTAGTGGTCGGCGACAGTGAGGCCGAGGCCCGCGAGAAATTCGAGCAGTTCCAGGCGCTGGTCGAGCCCGAGGTGGGCGTGGCCCTGCTCGGCCGCATGCTCGGCAACTTCGACCTGTCCGGCTACCCGCTCGATGGCCCGCTGCCGGAGCTGCCGTTGACCGACAACGGCCAGCGCAGCCGCCAGGTGCTGCTCACCGAACTGGCCGGCAACGAGAACCTGACCCTGGCCCAGCTCGGCCGGCGCATCGCCGGCGGGCGCGGCCACCACAGCCTGATCGGCACGCCGACGCAGATCGCCGACGAACTGCAGGCCTGGTTCGAGGGTCGCGGCGCCGACGGCTTCAACGTGCTTGTGCCGCACCTGCCGGCCGGCCTGGAGGACGTCGCCACCAAGGTTGTGCCCGAACTGCAGCGGCGCGGCCTGTTCCGCACCGAGTACCGCGGCCGCACCCTGCGCGAGCACCTCGGCTTGCCGTATCCGCGCAACCCATTCTTCACCTGACGCCGAACAACCCCCTCTCCCTCCGGGAGAGGGCCGGGGTGAGGGTGCCATGGGCAGCTCGGAGCTGCCTGGAAAACCCTCACTACTGCGCGGACCACCCTAGCCCTTCTTCCAGAGGGAGAAGGGGAAGTCGACACATACACCTGAGTTGAATGCTGCAAGGACTCCACATGACCTACATCCCCGCCGCCAACCGCTACCAGCGCATCCCCTACCGCCGCGTCGGTCGCAGCGGCCTGCTGCTGCCGGCCCTGTCCCTGGGCCTGTGGCACAACTTCGGCGACGCCACGCCGATCGACACCCAGCGCGCGCTGCTGCGCACCGCCTTCGACCTGGGGATCACCCACTTCGACCTGGCCAACAACTACGGCCCGCCCTACGGCAGCGCCGAGAGCAACTTCGGCCGCCTGCTGCAGGAAGACTTCAAGGCCTACCGCGACGAACTGATCATCTCCACCAAGGCCGGCTGGGACATGTGGCCGGGGCCGTACGGCCAGGGCGGCAGTTCGCGCAAGTATCTGATCTCCAGCCTCGACCAGAGCCTGCAGCGCCTGGGCCTGGACTATGTGGACATCTTCTACTCGCACCGCTTCGACGCCGACACGCCGCTGGAGGAGACCGCCAACGCCCTGGCCGACATCGTGCGCCAGGGCAAGGCGCTGTACGTCGGCATCTCCTCCTACTCGGCGGGCAAGACCCGCGAGATCGCCGCGCTGCTGCGCGAGCTGAAGGTGCCGCTGCTGATCCACCAGCCGGCCTACAACCTGTTCAACCGCTGGATCGAGCAGGACCTGCTCGACGCCACCGACGAGCTGGGCGCTGGCGTCATCGTGTTCACCGCCCTGGCCCAGGGCCTGCTCAGCGACAAGTACCTCGAGGGCATTCCGCAGGACGCGCGGGTCAACCGCCCGGGCGGCGCCTCGCTGCGTCCGGAGCACCTGTCCGAGGCCAACATCGCCCGCGCCCGCGCGCTCAACGAGATCGCCGCGCGCCGCGGTCAGAGCCTGGCCCAGCTGGCACTGGCCTGGACCCTGCGCGATCCGCGGGTCAGCTCGGCGCTGATCGGCGCCAGCCGCCCGGAGCAGATCGTCGAGAACGTCGCCGCCCTGGACAACCTGGCGTTCAGCGCCGATGAACTGGCCGAGATCGACCGCTACGCGGTGGAAGGCGGCATCAATCTCTGGGAAAAACCGTCCACCGACTGGCAGGAGTGAAGATGAAGACCATCCGATTCGGCGCCGCCGTGCTGGCGCTGCTGGCCCTCGCCGGCGTGGCGCGGGCGGCCGAGCCCGAGGTACTGCGCATCGGCTTCCAGAAGGGTTCCACCAGCCTGGTGCTGGCCAAGGAACACCGGATGCTGGAGAAGCGATTCCCCGAGGGGCGGGTGCAGTGGATCGAATTCCCGGCCGGGCCGCAGATGTTGGAGGCGCTGAATATCGGCAGCCTGGACGTGGGTTCCACCGGCGACATCCCGCCGCTGTTCGCCCAGGCCGCCGGTGCCGACCTGCTGTACATCGGCGCCGAGCCGCCCAAGCCGCAGGCCGAGGTGATCCTGGTGGCGACCGACAGCCAGATCCGCTCGGTGGCCGAACTCAAGGGTAAGCGTGTGGCGCTGCAGAAGGGCTCCAGCGCGCACAACCTGGTGTTGCGCGCGCTGGCCCGCGAGGGCCTGACGTTCGCCGACATCCAGCCGATCTACCTGCCGCCGGCCGACGCCCGCGCCGCCTTCGAGCGTGGCAGCGTGGATGCCTGGGCGATCTGGGACCCGTTCTACTCGGCCATCGAGCTGGAAGGCCGCGCGCGGCTGCTGGCCAACGGTGAGGGCCTCGACCTGAGCGGGCCCTTCGTGCTGGCGGCGCGACCGTTCGCCGAAGCTCACCCGCAGTTCCTGTCTGAACTGCTCGACGAGCTGAACCACGCCGAGGCGCTGACCCGCAGCGACGAGGCCGCCAGCATCGCCCTGCTGGCGCGGGTCACCGGCCTGGGCGAGGTGGTGATCGCACGGGCCTTCAGCCACCGCCCGCCATCGCCGATCGGCCCGCTGACGGCCGAGATCGTCGCCGCGCAGCAGCGCACCGCCGACCTGTTCTTCGAACATCGTTTGTTGCCACGCAGGGTGGATGTGGCCGCGGCCGTGCAGCGGACGGACTGAGCCAGCGCAGTGGTAGGAGAGGGGAGAGGGTAAAACGGAGGGGAGAAAGAACGGACGGGCCTCGTGGGCCCGTCCGTTTTACTGCTGGCGACCGATCAGAACTCGTGGTCGGCGGTGTCCGGGTTCAGGTCGCTGATGCCCAGCACGGCGGAGGCCTTCTCGATGGAGCCGGTCTGCTTGACCAGCGCGGCGATGGCGTCACGCACCAGTTGCTGGCCGTCCGCGTTGTCGGCGGCGATCAGCTGGTCGAAGTGCACGTTGTTCTTCTCGGCGCTGTCGACCAGGGCCTGCAGCTTGGCCTCGGTGGTTTCCAGGTCGGCCTTGAGAGTGCTGTCGGCCTGGGCGTCCAGCTTGGCGACCAGGGAGGACAGGCTCGGGCCGGTCAGGGTGGTGCCGTCGACCTTCTTGTACTCGCCCAGGTAGATGTTGCGGATGCCCTTGCCGTTGTAGAAGTGCGAGTTGTGGGTGTTGTCGCTGAAGCAGTCGTGCTCGTCTTCGGTGGAGTTGGCTTCCAGGGCGACCTTCATGCGCTCGCCGGCCAGCTCGCCGAGGGACAGGCTGCCCATGCCGAACAGCATCTTGCGCAGGCCGCTCTCGGCCGACTCGGCCTCCAGCTTGGCGCGGTAGTTGTCGGCGACGCCGGCCTTCCACTGCTCGACCATGCCGTCCAGGTCGGCGACCAGCAGGTCGGTGGCGGCCTTCAGGTAGGTGCGGCGACGCTCGTTGTTGCCGCCGGTGGCGCCTTCGCCGGTCAGGTAGTCGGTGTAGGGACGGTTGCCGGCGCCCGGGTTGGTGCCGTTCAGGTCCTGGCCCCAGAGCAGGAATTCGATGGCGTGGTAGCCGGTGGCGACGTTGGCCTCGGAACCGCCCAGCTCGTTCAGCTCGGCCAGTTTCTCGCCGGTGATCTCGGTGACGTCGATCTTGTTTTCGCCGACCTGGATGGTGGTGTTGGCGATGATGTTGGCGCTGGCGCCCGGGTTGCCCAGCGCGTGCTGGTAGTCGCCGGCCACGTAGTCGATCAGGCCTTCGTCCAGCGGCCAGGCGTTCAGCTGGCCTTCCCAGTCGTCGACCACGGCGTTGCCGAAGCGGAACACCTCGGTCTGCATGTACGGCACGCGGGCCGCCAGCCAGGCTTCCTTGGCGGCCTTCAGGGTGTCTTCGCTGGGGTTGGCGAGGAAGGCGTCGATGGCGCTCTGCAGGCTCTTGCCGGTGCTGGCGGCGTCGCTGAACACGGCCAGGGCGAGGTCGGCGTAGTGGGCGACCACGGCCTTGGCGGCGGCTTCGTCCACTTTGTTCGCAGCGGCGGTGGCCGGGGCTTCGGTGTTGGCGGCGGCCGGCGCCTGGGCTTGCGGCGCGGCGGCTTCTTTCTTGTCGTCGCCGCAGCCGGCGAGGGAAATGGCGAGGGCCAGCAGGCTGGCGGTGGCCAGGGGCATGCGAGTCATGGCGGAGTCCTTTGCTTCTAGTGTTGGAAGGCGGGAAAACCGCCCAATGATGCGAAAGATTTTCATTAATTGCAAAGCCGTTTTCCCGCGCTGCGTTGAGAGGCGGGACGCGCTGTCGCTAGAATGCCGGCAGTCCACAAGGAGCGTTGTCCATGAGCCTCACTGCCGTCGTCGTACTCGTCGTGCTGTTCCTCCTCGCCGCCTGGGCGGTGGTCCTCTACAACGGCCTGGTGCGCCTCAAGCACGGGGTGAGCAAGGCCTGGTCGAACATCGACGTGCTGCTCAAGCAACGCCACGACGAACTGCCCAAGCTGGTGGAGACCTGCAAGCAGTACATGCAGCACGAGCGCACCACCCTGGAGCGGGTGGTGGCCGCCCGCAGCGCCGTGGCCAGTGCCCGCGAGCAGCATGACGTGGGCGCCCTGGGCAAGGCCGAGAGCACCCTGCGTGCCGGCCTGGGCCAGCTGTTCGCCCTGGCCGAGAACTACCCGGACCTCAAGGCCAACGAGAGCTTCCAGCACCTGCAGCAGCGCATATCCGGCCTGGAGAACGCCATCGCCGACCGCCGCGAGCTGTACAACGAGGCGGTCAACCTGAATAACGTGCGCATCGAGCAGTTCCCCGACGTGATCCTGGCACGCCTGTTCGCCTTCAAGGAAGCCGAGCTGCTGCAGTTCAGCGAGGAAGAGAAGGCCGACGTCGACCTCAAGTCGCTGTTCAACTGAGCATGGATGTCGGTGGGCTGGCGATCAGCCTGTTCTTCAGCGTCGGCACCTGCGCCGGCGGCGGCTGGTGGTGCATCAGGCGCCTGTCCGAGGCGCGCTTCCTGCTCAACACGCCGACCTCGAAGATCCGCTCGGCGGCGCAGGGTTACGTCGAGCTTTACGGTGTTCTGCATGCCCATGACGAAGGCGAGGTGCGCGCGCCGTTGTCCGGCACGTCCTGCCTGTGGTGGCGCTTCAAGGTCGAGGAATACAGCGAGCAGGGCAAGCGTCGCTCCTGGCGCGTGCTCGAGAGCGGCACCAGCGAAGCCTGGCTGCGCTTGCGCGACGCCACCGGCGAATGCCTGATCAACCCGCGCGGCGCGGAGGTGCGTCCGGTCGTCCGCGAAACCTGGTACGGCAACGAGCGCCGGCCCATGGGCAACCCCAACGGGCCGAGCCTGGGACTGTTCGGCATGCTGCTCGGCGGTAGCGGCCACTACCGCTACACGGAGGAGCGCCTGCATGTTGACCAGCCCCTCTACGCCATCGGCAATTTCCGCACCCTGGGCGGTGCCGAGGCCTTCGACCTGACCCAGGCGCAGGGCGAGGTGATCCGCGAGTGGAAGAGCGACTTCGCCGGCCTGCTGCAGCGCTTCGACGTCAACGGCGACGGCCAGCTGGACACTTCGGAGTGGGAGCGCATGCGCCAGTCGGCGCGGGCCGAGGCCCAGCGGCGCCACGCGGCGCGCGGCGAGGCGCCGGTGCATCACCAACTGAGCCGGCCGGGAGAGTCTTATCCCTTCATTCTTTCCAACAGCGGGGAGGACGAACTGGCGCGGCGTTTCTACTGGCAGGCCGCCGGCGGTGCAATCGTCTGCCTGATCGGCGCTCTGGCGACCGCCTGGCTGGTCAGTAACGTGCTGATACCGGGGCTGGCTGCCGGCTGAGCGTTTGCAACGGAAAACATCGGCTGGTCAGACGCCCCGTGGGAGCGGCCTTGGCCGCGAGCTTTTTCTCCCAGCCCCGAAAACCGCTCGCAGCCAAGGCCGCACCTATTTCTTGTGAATGCCCTTGGGCAGCTGCACCACGCGGCTTTCCGAATAGATGTCGTGCCAGCTGCGTTTCTCCTTGTCCCACAGCGCCCAGAGGAAGCCGAGGCCGAGGAACAGCCAGGAGCCGATGGCCACCACGAAGCGCAGCAGCGCCTGCCACAGGCTGATGGCCGAGCCGTCCGCGTTCTGGATGCGCAAGCCCCAGGCCTGCATGCCGAGGGTCTGGCCGTTGTGGGTCCAGAACTTGGCGAAGAAACCGAACAGGCTGAGCAGCACCAGGCTGGCCAGCAGCGGGTCGTTGTCCAGGGCGCCCATCTCGGACAGCTCCATCAGCCGTTCGCCGCCGTAGATCATCCGCAACAGGCCCTGCTGGTAGATCAGGCCGACCACCATCACCAGCGCGACGCACAGCAGGAAGTCGTAGAACATCGCGGCGAAGCGGCGGATCAGGCCGGCGACGGGGAAGTCGCCCTGGGGGCGCAGCATGTGCTTGGGCATGGACAGCTCACAGGGAAGGGAAACGCGCCGGATTGTACGGGCTGGAAACGCCGGGCACAAAAATCACCGGGCACAAAAAAGCCCCTGATGTCGCCATCAGGGGCTCTTTCGTAGCAGCAGCGATTAGCCCAGAACCTGGACCTTGTCGGCTTGCATGCCTTTCTGGCCTTGCACGGCTTCGAAAGTCACTTTCTGGCCTTCTTTCAGGCTGCGGAAGCCACTACCTTCGATAGCGCGGAAGTGCACGAACAGATCCGGACCGCTCTCGGGGGTGATGAAGCCGAAGCCCTTCTCGTCGTTGAACCATTTGACGGTGCCGGTTTGACGATTCGACATTGTCTTATTTCCTTGAAACTAGAGTTGATGACAGCCTCCCGGATTTTCAGGCGCGAGAGGGCTGGAACTGGTTGCAGAGAGTAAGAGAAGTCGAGCGGGATGTAGCGGATCTTGGGATCTACTGCACCAGGTCACGATTCAAGGCGACCCATGCAAACACAGTTGACCCACTCTACGCTAACTCAAACTCATTTGCCAAGCCCCCTGGAACAGGCGATTCCAGGGGCCTCGCAGGCAATTTGGGAGGGATATCGTGGTGCCCCGGGAGAGACTCGAACTCTCACTTCTTTCGAAAACGGATTTTGAATCCGCCGCGTCTACCGATTCCGCCACCGAGGCACGATGGGCGCGCAGTATAGGGAGGCGCCGGAGGGCGGTCAATTGCGCTTCGGTTCTGCCATCTGAGCTTACAAAATCCTGGACCGGCATCGATAAGTCCGGTAAATCAAGATGTTAGGCTTTGACATCTATTTTCGCGGTGGCCGCGCACGTGGCGCCGGGGGCGCTTACACAGGGGAGGGACGCCGCGATGCATGCCGTAAGCTTCATCCAGGATCTGGCCGTGATCATGCTGGTCGCCGGCGTCGTCACCATTCTGTTCCATCGCATGCGCCAGCCCGTGGTGCTCGGTTACATCCTCGCCGGCTTCCTCATCGGCCCGCATACGCCGCCCTTCGGCCTGATCCACGAAGAAGAAACGATCAAGATCCTCGCCGAGCTGGGGGTGATCTTCCTGATGTTCTTCCTCGGCCTCGAATTCAGTCTGCGCAAGCTGTTCAGCGTCGGCTCCACCGCCTTCATCGCGGCGTCGCTGGAGATCGGCCTGATGCTGTGGATCGGCTACGAGATCGGCAGCTACTTCGGCTGGAGCAAGATGGACTCGCTGTTCCTCGGCGGCATCCTGGCGATCTCCTCGACCACCATCATCATCAAGGCGCTCAACGACCTGAAGCTGAAGAACGAGCGCTTCGCCCAGCTGATCTTCGGCGTGCTGATCGTCGAGGACATCCTCGGCATCGGCATCATCGCCCTGCTGTCCGGCATCGCGGTGACCGGCTCGGTGGAGACCGGCGAGGTGTTCGCCACCGTCGGCAAGCTGTCGCTGTTCATGATCGTGGCGTTGGTGATCGGCATCCTGCTGGTGCCGCGCCTGCTCGCCTACGTCGCCCGCTTCGAGAGCAACGAGATGTTGCTGGTCACCGTGCTGGGCCTGTGCTTCGGCTTCTGCCTGCTGGTGGTCAAGCTGGAGTACAGCATGGTGCTGGGCGCCTTCCTGATCGGCGCGATCATGGCCGAGTCGCGCCAGCTGCCGCAGATCGAGCGACTGATCGAGCCGGTGCGCGACATGTTCAGCGCGATCTTCTTCGTCGCCATCGGCCTGCTGATCGACCCGAACATCCTCATCGAGTACACCGTGCCGATCCTGGTGATCACGGTGGCGGTGATCGTCGGCAAGGTGGTGTCCTGCGGCCTCGGCGCCTTCATCGCCGGCAACGACGGGCGCACCTCCCTGCGTGTCGGCATGGGCCTGTCGCAGATCGGCGAGTTCTCCTTCATCATCGCCGCGCTGGGCATGACCCTGCAGGTCACCAGCGACTTCCTCTATCCGGTGGCGGTGGCCGTGTCGGCCATCACCACGCTGACCACGCCCTACCTGATCCGCGCCGCCGACCCCTTCTCCAACACCCTGGCGCGGGTGATGCCGGAGCGCATCGCGCGCATCTTCAACCTGTACGGCGACTGGTTGCGTAGCATCCAGCCGCAGGGCCAGAACGTCATGCTGATGAGCATGATCCGGCGCATCCTGCTGCAGGTGGGCGTCAACATCGCCCTGGTGGTGGCCTTCTTCCTCGGTGCCCGCTACTTCGCTGCGACCCTGGAGGGCTACCTGGCGCCCTGGGTCGAGGGGGAGAACGTCCAGCGTTCCCTGGTGTGGGGCTGCGCGCTGCTGGTGTCGCTGCCGTTCCTGGTCGCCGCCTACCGCAAGCTGAAGGCACTGGCCATGCTGCTCGCCGAGCTGGCGGTGCGCCCGGAGAAGGCCGGCCGGCATACGGTGCGCGTGCGCAAGGTGATCGCCGAGCTGATCCCGCTGTTCTCCCTGGTGGTGATCATGCTGCTGCTGATGGCGCTGTCGGCCAGCATCCTGCCGACCGTCGAGGCGCTGGTGGTCATCGGCCTGGTGGCGGTCGGCGCCATCGCCCTGCTGTGGCGCTGGCTGATTCGCCTGCACTCGCGGATGCAGATCGCCCTGCTGGAGACGCTGGAGCAGGACAAGCACGGGCATTGAGGTCGCAGGGCGCCGGGGTTCCGGCGAGCCGCGCAGCGCCTTCAGTCGGCCGGTGCGTGGCCCGCGGGCCCGCTTTCCGGTAAGCTCTGCGCCCCCTGCGAGACTGACCCATGCGTGTTGCCGACTTCCATTTCGACCTGCCCGACGCCCTGATCGCCCGCCATCCGCTGGCCGAGCGGCGCTCCAGCCGCCTGCTGGTGCTGGACGGCGCGAGCGGCGAGCTGGCGCATCGGCGCTTCGCCGACCTGCTCGACTACCTGCGCCCCGGCGACCTGATGGTGTTCAACGACACCCGGGTGATCCCGGCGCGCCTGTTCGGCCACAAGGCCTCCGGCGGCAAGCTGGAAATCCTGGTCGAGCGGGTGCTGGACAGCCATCGGGTGCTGGCCCACGTGCGTTCCAGCAAGTCGCCCAAGCCAGGTTCGCTGATCCATATAGAAGGTGGCGGCGAGGCCGAGATGGTCGCCCGCCACGACGCGCTGTTCGAGCTGCGCTTCGGCGAAGAGGTGCTGCCGCTGCTGGAGCGGGGCGGCCACATGCCGCTGCCGCCCCACAACGACCGCGCCGCCGACGCCCCGCGTCGAC
>OGQD01002250.1_pt1 | contig 10893 bp, 9 predicted proteins | sample 1553091 | NCBI WGS metagenome assembly OGQD01 (sample SAMEA2580290, study PRJEB22360) | human gut metagenome | biome: human gut; feature: human-associated habitat; material: faeces | place: Denmark | collected 2008/2010
CGATAAATACGGGTTCCATCGGCATTAAAACCAACACGAAATGTCCTATAAGCCTCAGTATGCATGACCCCGGAATCCGCATAAAAGCAGAAAAGGCTCCCCTCTTCGGAGAGCCTTTCCCGTGTGAAATTGTCTATACCAGGCGGAATGCCGTGGTTTCGTCTTAGTCCAGGAAAGCCATTTCTTCCTTCCAGGATGCGGAGGCTTCCTTCATCTTGGCGATGGTTTCGGAGGCATGGGCTTCCTGTCTTTCGATGGACTTGCGTCCGGTGCCGCCGTAGCTTTCACGGAGGTTGACGCAGTTTTCGATTTTCAGTGCTTCCAGGATATCTTCCTCAAAGAGAGGGCTCATGGATTTGAATTCGTCCATGGTGAGATCCAGGAGGTACTTATGGTGTTCGATGCAGTAATGGACGGCGCTGCCGACGACAGCATGGGCCTGGCGGAAAGGAAGTCCTTTCTTGGCAAGGTAGTCTGCCATGTCGGTGGCATTCGAGAAGTCGTGTTCAAGGGCTTCGCGTGTCTTGTCGCCATTGACGGTCATGGTGGAAATCATGCCGGCATAGATGTCGAGGGTAAAGTAGAGCGTGTCGATGGCATCAAATACGCCTTCCTTGTCTTCCTGCATGTCCTTGTCATAGGCAAGCGGCAGGCCCTTCATGACAGTGAGAAGGCCGATGAGATGCCCGTAGACACGGCCTGTCTTTCCGCGGATGAGTTCGCACATGTCCGGATTTTTCTTCTGGGGCATGATGGAGCTTCCTGTGGAATAGCCGTCGTCGAGTTCGATGAACTGGAATTCGCTGGTGCTCCAGTAAATGAATTCTTCGGACAGGCGGGACAGGTGCATGGCGCAGATGGATGCGAAGGACAGGAACTGCAGGAGGTAGTCTCTGTCAGAGACGGCATCCAGGCTGTTTCCATAGACGGAGGAGAAATGGAGGTCCTCTGCTTCTTCGAGCGAATTGGTGTCATAGGTTGTACCCGCCAGAGCGCATGCTCCGATCGGGGACATGTCGCAGGCTTCGTAGCAGTCTTCGAGGCGTTTGAAGTCTCTTTCGAGCATGGCAAAGTATGCAAGCATGTGGTGCGCGAAGTAGACAGGCTGCGCACGCTGCATATGGGTATATCCCGGGATGATGACGTCCTTGTACTTGACAGCGGCGGAGAGGAGCGCGCTCTCGACAGCGATGAGCTTTTCAGAGAGACGGCCGATCTGGCGCTTCATGTACATATGGAGATCCAGGGCGCACTGGTCGTTTCTGGATCTTGCGGTGTGCAGGCGGGCACCGGCATCGCCGATGTCGTCCGTCAGCCGCTTTTCGATATTCATATGGATATCTTCGAGTTCGATGGAGAAGTCAAACTGTCCCTCATCGATCTGTTTCTTGATTTTCTTGAGACCCGCTGTGATTTCTTCCTGATCTTCAGCGGAGATGATGCCGTGAGCAGCCAGCATTTTCGCATGGGCGATCGATCCGGCGATATCTTCCCTGTACATCCGGCAGTCGTAGGAAATGGAGGCGTTGAAATCCAGCGCATTCTTTTCCTCGGCTTTCGTGAAGCGGCCTCCCCACATCATTTCACTCATTTTTCATTCTTCTCCTTCATCAGGGCTCTGATGGTGAGCGGAAGTCCGAAGAGGTTGATGAAGCCTTCTGCATCAGCCTGGTTGTAAACGTCGTCTTCACCAAAGGTTACGAATTCTTCGTTGTAGAGGGAGTACGGGCTTGTTGCGCCTGCGCTCATGATGTTGCCCTTGTAGAGACGGAGTTTGACAGTACCGGTGACGGTTTCAGAGGTCTTGTCGGCAAATGCCTGCAGTGCTTCACGGAGCGGTGCAAACCACATGCCGTCGTATACGAGTTCGCTGTATTTGACAGCTGCGACTTCCTTGAAGTGGAAGGTAGCGCGGTCAAGGCAGAGTCTTTCGAGTTCGGTGTGTGCGTAGAAGAGGATGGATCCGCATGGGTTTTCATAAACGCCACGGGATTTCATGCCTACGAGTCTGTTTTCAACGAGGTCATTGATACCTACGCCGTTCTTTGCGCCGATGGCATTCAGTGTGTTGACGAGTTCGACGCCGTCCATCTTCTTGCCATTGACAGCAACCGGTACGCCTGCTTCGAAGTCGATGGAAACGAATTCCGGCTTGTCAGGAGCGTCTTCCGGATCGCAGGTAACGAGGTACATATCCTTGTGAGGAGCGTTTGCCGGGTTTTCCAGATCGTCGCCTTCATGGGACAGGTGCCACATATTCCAGTCCATGGAGTACGGGTATTTCTGGGCAGCTTTTTCTTCTTCGGACTGCTTTTCATCGTACTTGTCGATCGGCACGCCATGTTCTTCAGCGTACTTCATTTCATCTTCTCTGGACTTCATGTCCCAGATTCTCCAGGGAGCGATGATCTTCATATGCGGAGCGAGTGCTTTGATGGTCAGTTCGAAACGAACCTGGTCATTGCCCTTGCCGGTAGCGCCGTGGCAGATAGCGTCAGCGCCGTATTTCTTGGCCATGTCGACGAGGCATTTGCCGATGAGCGGACGAGCGAAGGAGGTGCCCAGGAGGTACTTGCCTTCATAGATGCCGTCAGCTTTCAGTACGTTGTAAGCGTATTCTTCGATGAATTCTTTTCTTACGTCGAGGGTTTCAGCGACGGATGCACCGGATTTCAGCGCTTTTTCATGGATGGCATCGAAGTCTTCCGGCTGCCCGAGGTTTACGGTGCAGGCAACAACTTCACAGCCATAATTTTCTTTCAGCCACGGAATGATAACGGATGTATCCAGTCCGCCGGAATAAGCAAGAACTACTTTTTTAACGCCATTGATATCTGTCATAATGATGACCGCCTTTCCAAATAAGTAATAGACAATTTCTCTGTAATAGACAATTTCTCTGGCCCTTCACGGGGGCTTTTCTGAAGATGAAATAATTATACAACGCAATGTATAATTACGCAATAGGCAAAACTGTATTTTTTTCAACTTTTTTGGAATTTTCTGCATATATTTTGGAAATGACTCGTATCTATCGAATAAAATTGCATACATATTTTGTAAATTTCCAAAATCTTCATATGCATATTATGCAGTATATTGCGCATAAACGATCATTCAGGGCAAAAAAAGAGAGCCCTGGAACGGTCTCGTCCATAGGCTCTCTTATATGACTTATTCTTTTATTCTTTCTTCTTGGATCCAGCAGCGATAGCGACGCCGATCAGCGCGAGGATGCCTGCCATGATGGCAATCTTTCCGTAGGATGCCGGTTCCTTGAGGAGGAGTCTCTTCCTGACTGCATCAAGCTTGGTCATCGGCTTTACAGCCGTAAGAGCGAGGGCTCCCAGTTTGTAATCGGTATCCAGGTCGCGGAAACCTGCATTCAGGAAAAGTTCTTCGAGTTCTTCCTGATGGAAAATTTTCATGCCCGGGATGATCTTCTCGTAGATGTCATCAAGGGGGCAGGTGCCGCCTTTGGAATTGACGGCAAGGAAAATGCCGCCCGGCTTTAGTACGCGGAGGATTTCCCTGACGCATTCGTCCGGATTCTTCCAGAAGTACATCGTTTCCGATGCCATGACGAGATCGAAGCGGTTATCTCCGAAGGGGAGAATGTCTGCCGTTCCCTCATAGACGTCGCAGCGTCCGTCCGCAATGGCTTCGCGGTTCAGTGCAAAGGACATGGATACCGCTGTCTCGGACGGGTCGATGCCTGTCACATGGCCTTTCGGTGCTGCACGGAGAAGGCGCTGGATATTCCTGCCTCCGCCGCATCCGATATCCAGGATGTCAGCATCGTCATGGATTTCCACATGGGACAGTCCCCAGCGCGACAAGGGAATTGTCATCAAATTCATACCTTTGTACATAGCTTTCACTGCTTTTTCCCTTAAACAGGGACAATTGAGTTTCGTCAGGGACTCCATCATTACCGCCTCCGTTTTATACAACAGCCTTCGAACCTTTTCTATATTATATCGCCTCTATGGGCATAGAGACAATGGTACTCTTTTGGAAATCACTCACTTTCCATTTTCTGTCTCTTTCTCCCCCCTTCTATTTCGCCAGTCTGTTACAGAACAAATAGCAGTTTTAGTATATACTCTGCATCTATATTTTCACCTGTCACTTCCCCCGCTGATTCCTCTTCAAATGGTCTAAAAACTTCTGAAAATCAGCTGCCCGGTTTTTGCGAAATTCTCCTGAGATCCGCCATTTTCCTTCATTTTGCGGTACTTTCCATTTCCCTATTTTACGATCCTATCCGCTGCTTTTTCATACCATTTTACCTTTTGTAAAATATAAATTAAATATAAAAGAGTTATTAAAATAATTTTACACTTATAATGAATCATGATAAAATTAGTGTAGGTACATATGCGAAGAACGAACCGGCATCCGCAGGTCTACGGGTTCTTCGGATTCTTTACTGCAAGAAGGATCTCATATGTCTATCAATATATCTATTCCTACCATCCTGCAGGTCAGCCTGGAATTCTGGGGGGTGCATCATTTCCCTCATCATCGCTCTCCTGACGACGCATAGGATCCCTGAAAATGACAAGCCGGGAAAACGTCTCTGGCTTCTGCTCCTGACGAATGTGCTGACGATTTCATGCGACAGCATATCCTGCCTTTACCGCGGGGATGAATCGGAGCTAGGCATCTGGATTTCACAGTCGGCGAATATTGCCGTCTATGTCCTGATGCTCGTTTTTGCTGTAGAATTCACGTACTATCTCCATGCCCGTCTGAGAGTCCGTTCTGCCGTCTGGCTCTACTTCAATGAAGCGGCGGCAGCCATCGGACTTGTGCTCCTCGGCGTGACGCAGTTCACCGGGTTCTTCTATTTCTACGACATCCACAATAACTACCTGAGAGGTCCTGGATTCCTCTGCTTCTACGGCATTCTTGTTATCATTTATGGGCACTGCCTCTACAAAATCCATCAGCGCCGTGACCGTATCATCAAGGAAGACAGGTACTGCCTGGCAGCTGTTTTCGGCGTGCTCATCATTTCCGGCATCCTTCAGCTTGCGTTCACGTCCTTTGCTTCTATCAATATCGGCGCAACGATCGGTACCATGATCCTTTACCTCTGGCATTTCTTCAGGGTACAGGACCTTGAAAGCGACCGTGATCTGCGCTTTGCCCTGACAGAACAGAAACGGACCATCAAGGCACTCGAGGAATCGCAGTCCCAGGAACGCAGGACAAGGGAAAAGCTCGACAAGTACAAGGGTATTTTCAAGAAACAGCGGGACGACCACCAGAAGACGCTCGAAGTGCTGGACCGTTCCGAAGCCAAGGCGAAGGAAACGCAGAAAGCGCTTGAAGAAGCGCAGTATAAAGAACGCAAGACAAAGCATGCTCTCAATGAGGAGCAGGACAGCCACAAGAAAACGATCGAAGCGCTGGACCGCTCTGAATCCAGGCAGAAAGAAACGCAGCAGGCCCTCGATGAAGCGAGAAGCCAGCTGGAGGATCTCAATGCCGGCGATAGCGGAAAGGAGAGCCTATGAAACAGCTGCAAAAGCACTTGATCATCATACTGGTCATGGGCATCATGCTCGCAGCGGCGCTGATCGGCGGCATCTCCACTTTCACCTTCCGCGAAATCAGCAGCAATGATAACCGCGCCATCATGAAGTCCATCCAGCAGACGGATATGGAAGAGCTGAATGATACGCTGCGCGTAACGGCACAGACGGTCAATGCACTGACCGCCAGCTATGCGGACATCGTCCCTGACGACCTTTCTCTCCTGAAAGATCCCGAATTCCTCTCCGCTTACGAAGACAAGACGGAAAATCTTGGCTACCATCTTCTCTCTGAGAATTTCAAGATTGCTTCCCTCTACTACCGCTTGAGCCCGGAACTCACGAATAACCCGCAGGCAGGCTACACTGTAGCACGCTCGGCAGACGGGATCAGTGTCCTCAAACTGACGCCGGTCAACCTGCATAAATTCGATGAAGACGACATGAACCATGTAGGCTGGTACTACGTGCCGGTTTCCCGCAAGGAACCGACCTGGCTTCCTCCTTACTACAATACGATGATGGGCGGCCAGTGTATTTCCTATGTTCGTCCGATTTACAAGGGCGATACCCTGATCGGCATCGTCGGCGCAGATATCGACTTCGATGAATTCTGCAAGCGCATCAACAACATGACGGCTTATGAATCAGGCTTTGCCGTTCTCTTCGGCCCGAGAGGAGATCTCCTCTTTGATGGCAACCGTTCTGTCCATATCCCGCAGGAAACAATCGACAAGATCATGGACCCCGCCCGTGACAGCCTCTCCACGAGCTACACGGATCACCAGAACCGCGTCTTCGTGGAAAGCAGCCAGATCAAAAATGGCATCCGTCTGGCCATCCTCGTCCCGGAAGCGGAACTGAACTACAAGCAGGATGTCATGACGTACACGATATTCCTTCTGACGGCAGCCATTTCCGCCATCCTGATCCTCACGATGACGAGTATCCTCCGCCGCATTTTCAAGATGTCCCATACCGATACGCTGACAGGCGCCGGCAACAGTTCTTCCTATATCGAACGCATCACGGAAATCGGGGACAAGATCAACGAAGGCACCGCTATCTTCTCTGTCATGGTCTTCGACGTCAATAACCTGAAGCATGTCAATGACACGCAGGGCCATGCAGCAGGCGACCACCTCATTAGGAACGGTTACCAGCTCCTGACGGAGGAATTCTCCCGCTCGGAAATCTACCGTATCGGCGGCGATGAATTTGTCATCATCATGGAAAACAAGCTTTCCGATCTCTGCGGCGAAATGATCCGCGGATTCCGGCAGAGAATGAGAGACCACTCCGAATCTTACCGTGAGCTCCCGGGCCAGGTCGTCCTCGCAGCCGGCATGGCAAGCTATGTGCCCGGCACGGACAACAGCTACATGGATGTCTTCCAGAGAGCGGATGAGAAAATGTACAAGAACAAATCCGAATTCTATGACCATCATCCTGAAATGGAAAGACGAGGCATATCGCCGGAAGAAACGAGATGGTATTAATGGATAAATGATTCAGATTTCATAAAAAACGCCCTTCCTTGGGGGCCGGGCCTTCCCTCCCGGTCTCCTTTATTTTGCGCGTTATCAGACTGGGAAAGGCCCCTTTAAATGAGTTTTTAGAGAAATGGAAATTATATACTGGATTGGAAAATTCCAGCAAAAAAGAGACTGCAGAAATGCTCACTGGCACTTTTACAGTCTCTTTTATATTTTTTAGAAGCTCAGGTTTCCTTTGTAGAGGAGTTCCTTGATGAAGTTTGGCAGGACGAAGCAGCTCTTCTGGATCGTTCTGTTGTAGTACTTCATCGGCTGCGGAACCGGGCGTCTTACGCCGGTACGGAGCGGATCATGCACCTTGGATGCAAGCATGAAGGAATGCATGCAGGCCGGATAGATCGGCACGTGGGAGTAGTACATCCTGACGATCGGGAATACGTCTCCCATGGCTTTGTAGACGTCATGGACGGTCTTTTGCTGCACGATCGGGGACTCTGTCTGCTGGACGATGAGTCCGTCTTCGCGGAGGGCTTCATGCGCACTCTTGTAGAATTCGCGGGTGAAAAGGCCTTCACCGGGTCCGATCGGGTCGGAGCAGTCGATGATGATGACATCATAGAAGTCCTTGACGGATTTCGCAAAGGCGATGCCGTCTCCTACATGGACGTGAAGCTTTTCCGGCGGATCAAGGAGCGCGGATGCAATGGTCGGGAAGTATTCCTTGGAGAGTTCAATGACGCGGCCGTCGATGTCGCAGAGGTCGACCTGCTTGACGCAGTCGTGACGGCAGACTTCTCTGGCTACGCCGCCGTCACCGCCGCCGATGATGAGTACTCTTTCCGGATTCGGGTGCAGCATGAGCGGCACGTGGGAGATCATCTCGTGATATGTCCATTCATCTTTGACGGATGTCTGGAAAACGCCGTCAAGGATGAGCAGACGGCCGTATTCAAGGGTATCAGCAATCTGAATCTTCTGATACGGTGTCTGTTCTTCATGGAGCATTTTTGTGATTTTCAGTGTGAGGCCAAGGTTTTCATTAGCCCATTCGGTGACGTATTGTTTCTCTTCCATAGGCTTAGTCCTTCTTTTCCTCCTTCTTTACGGTTTCAGCAGCCACGTCGAATACGTTGGCGCCTTTTTCTTCTTTTTCTTCTTCTGTATCAGCAGCAGCCTCTTCTTCCGCTTCTGCGAAAGGTTCAGCTTCTGCTGTTTCTTCAGCGCCTTCGGCAGTTTCTTCTGTCTGGACAGGAATGTCTTCAGCCGGTGCTTCTGCTGCAGGAGCTTCCTGAGCTGCTGGTACTTCCTGCGTCTTCGGCGCAGTCTGGATCGGCTGCGGAGCCTGTGCAGCTTTGGCAGATTCGATCAGGGAGAGTGCGGATTTGAAGTTGGACAGGAGCTTTTCGATATAAAGGTTCATGTCGCCTTCTGTTTTCAGAAGGTCTGCATTCATTTTACGGCGTGCTGCTTCAGCGTCGGAAACGATCTTTCTGGCTTCATTCTGTGCTTCGCGGATGGAGAGTTCTGCTTCCTTATTCGCATTTCTCTTCACGTTTTCAGCGGTCTGCTGAGCCATGACGAGGGTGCTGGACATGGTTTCTTCCATCTTTTCATAGTTGCGGAGCTTTGTCTTGATGGCGTCCATCTCTTCTTCCATTTCACGGTGTTCGCGGTAGATTCTTTCGTAATCGCCTGCGAGTTCTTCGAGGAAGCTGTTGACTTCTTCGGAAGAGTATCCCCTGATCTGTTTGGAGAATGTCTTGTTGTGAATGTCCATCGGTGTGATCATAAAATTTCCTCCTAGTGTACGATGTGTGACGCATGCCTCTATGGCAAAGGAAATGTCGGGTTTCCCCGGCCGGCGTGCAGCAGCTTCCTGCTTCCTCTGCCGCAAAATCTTAGCGGTATCTTTCTATCAAAACCCCGATGCGGCCTTTGCGGCTTTTACCGGTGATTTCCTTGATTTCAATTCTTCCGCGTCCTCTGACGCTGATGACGTCACCCGGCTTGACTGCCTGGGAGGCGCTTTTTGCCATCTGCCAGTTGACTTCTGTCCTCTGGTCGTCGACGAGCTGGACCATCTTCGTCCTGGAAAGGCCAAAGCCTGCAGCTCCGACGGCATCGAGGCGAAGGGAGGCGACGGTAGCACGTACTTCCTTGGCTGTCTTTTCCGGCGGATGGAGTTCTTCCATCGGGACTTCTTCGACGGTAACGGTGACCATGGCGACTTTATGGAAGTTGCCGATGATCCACTGTGCCATATCTGCATCGCAGAGGATCTGGCATCCGTTTTCCTGCATGAGGATGTCGCCCAGGACGGCACGGTCGATGCCAAGGCCCATGAGGGAGCCCAGGACATCCCTGTGTCCGATGAGGCGGTACCTGCCGTCCCATTTGACGGAGAGGAGTTTGATGCCAAAGTCTACGGGGCCTTCATAGCCGCCATCGACAAAGGCTACTTTTATTCTTTCAGCTTCGTGGTAACCGCCGAAGCTTTTGGCCGTGATGGTTCCCGCATGCGCGGCAATCGTCTGTCCGACCTGTGCGGCAAAGGGACTCATAAAAGGCCCTACAGCAAAAGGACGGCCGCGGTCTACCGCATCGGCGAGATCCAGCAGGCGAATGGCCATGTCCTTTGCTTCTTCGCCTGTTGCCGTAAAGTAGCGAAGAATTTTTTCTCTATCTTTCATGTATTCCTCAATTCCCCCCAAGATACCGGGAAATTCTTCCTGTATCCAAGGGTTTCTTTATTTCCCGGACATTTCGTCTGAGCGGTCGAGGCAGGCTTTCACGCCGTCAATCAGAGCGGCCCTGATGCCTCTCTTTTCCATGGCATAGATACCGGCGATCGTCGTTCCGCCCGGGCTTGTGACCTGATCGCGGAGTTCGGCCGGATGTTTTCCTGTCTCAAGGACCATCTTGGCTGCGCCGTAGAGTGTCTGCGCTGCGGCTTCGATGGCGAGTTTTCTTGGAAGTCCGACGAGGACGCCTGCATCCGCCAGAGCGTCAATGATAACGAATGCATATCCCGGGCCTGCTCCAGAGAGCGCGCCCAGTTCGTCGAGCTGTCTTTCTGTGACGACGGCAGCCTTCCCCAGTGCGGTGAAGATTTCTTCTGTCGTCTTTACGAGTTCATCCGATGCCTTCTTCCCTGGCGCTATGGCTGTCATGCCTTCGCCGACGGAAGCCGGTGTGTTTGGCATGACGCGGACGATTTCCGCATCCGGAAGTCCTTTTTCAAGGGTTTCCAAAGCAACGGCCGCTGCGATGGAAATGACTTTCTTCGGATGATGCGGACGGAGTTCTTCCAGGACGGAAGGAACGATGTTCGGCTTGACGGCAATAAGGACAAGATCGGCCGTTTCTGCCTCCTTGAGGTCATGGCAGACCTCTGTCCCGTACTGTTTTGCCTTTGCAGCGGAAGCTTCTTCGCTGTGTTCCCTCACGCTGACTTCTTCTTTTTTCCATATGTCATGGGCAAGGCACCCGGAGAGGATCGCTCCTCCCATGGCGCCGCACCCGATAATGATAACTTTCTTCATCCCTGCGGTCCTTTCCACATCGGAATGTCCGATACGGGGATGAACGTGTCTCTTTCGACGCGCACGGTATCGGGCGTGATAATCAAAACGTTGTCGTTCAGGAGTTCGATATCACCGTGCGTCAGGTAGACGGCGCCGGCCAGGAAGTCGACGAACCGTTTCGCTGTGTCGCTGTCCACGTTGTCTCCCAGGAGCACGACGACGACGAGCCCCTTTGCAAGGGCATCAGCGGCGCGTCCGGCATCCCGGTACTCACCCGGGACCATGGTGACGATTTCCAGAGGGCGGATACTCCTGACTGGCAGCGCGCCT
>OGQD01002251.1_pt1 | contig 10890 bp, 9 predicted proteins | sample 1553091 | NCBI WGS metagenome assembly OGQD01 (sample SAMEA2580290, study PRJEB22360) | human gut metagenome | biome: human gut; feature: human-associated habitat; material: faeces | place: Denmark | collected 2008/2010
TGTCGGAAATCCTGGTCCCCGCCGCGCGTGAACAGGGCCGAGCCGTGGGTGCGGGGCAGCACGGAGTTACGGATCTCGATGGGACGCACGGTGCGGGTGTCGCGGCCGTCGATACGGGGCTCGCCGGCCAGGATCTGGCTGCGCACGATGCGAGCCTCGATATCGAACAGCATGCCTTCGACCTTGACGGCATCGAATTCCACGCCCTGCTCGGCCAAGGTGGCCTTCACGGCGGCGTAGGGCTCCCGGCAGGGGCGGGGGGGGGCACCGAGGCCTCGCGGCAGGCTTGCGTGCGAGCCTGCTTGTTGCGGATCTGGTAGGCCGCGCGCAACTTATCCTCGGCCAGCTCGGCAACCTTGGCGATCAGCGCCTCATCCTTGGCCGGAGCCGCCCAGTCCCACACGGGCTTGCCGGCATCGCGCACCAGCTCGTGGATGGCGTCGATGGCGATCTTGCCTTGCTCGTGGCCGAACACCACGGCGCCCAGCATCACATCTTCGGGCAGTTGCAGGGCTTCGGACTCCACCATCAGCACGGCAGCCTCGGTGCCGGCCACCACCAGATCCATCTGCGAATTCTTGCGCTGGGTCTGGCCGGGGTTCAGCACGTACTCGCCATTGACGTAACCCACACGGGCAGCACCAATAGGGCCATTGAACGGGATTCCGGATACCGACAGGGCCGCGGAAACGGCGATCATGGCCGCGATATCGGCATCGACCTCGGGATTCAGCGAGATGGTGTGGATGACCACATGCACCTCGTTGTAGAAGCCTTCGGGGAACAGCGGGCGGATCGGACGGTCGATCAGGCGGCTGGTCAAGGTTTCCAGCTCGCTGGGCTTGGCTTCACGCTTGAAGAAGCTGCCGGGGATCTTGCCGGCGGCATAGGTCTTCTCGATGTAGTCCACTGTCAGTGGGAAGAAGTCCTGGCCGGCCTTGGCCGACTTGGACGCGACCACGGTGGCCAATACCACGGTGTCATCGATATTGACCAGCACGGCGCCGGAAGCCTGGCGCGCGATCTCACCGGTTTCCATGGTGACCGTATGCTGTCCCCATTGGAAACTCTTGGTGACCTTGTTGAACATCGTCATTGAATTACTCCGAATTGAATAGCTGGTCGAACCCAGCCAGCTTGAAATGGAGAGCAAACCAGAACACGATGCCATTCCAATGATGCACTTGCAGCTACAAATTCAGCAGCATTGGAATGACACAGCTTCGCTCTGTCTTGCGTTCTCCGAAGTAAAAAACGCCTGAGCTAGACAGGCTAACTCAGGCGTTTCGATCTCTCACTATGCTTACTTGCGCAGACCCAGCTTGGCGATCAGGGCCGTGTAACGGTCAGCGTCCTTGGCCTTGAGGTAGTCGAGCAGCTTGCGGCGACGGCTCACCATGCGCAGCAGGCCACGGCGACCGTGGTGGTCCTTGGCATGCTCCTTGAAGTGGGGAGTCAGTTCGTTGATGCGAGCGGTCAGCAGGGCCACTTGCACTTCGGGGCTGCCAGTGTCGTTGGCAGAGCGTGCGTTGGCCTTGACGACTTCGGCTTTCACGGAAGAGGCGATCATTGGGTTTTTTCCTTGTAGATTGGTGCTCCGGGGGAGCGCCTTGGTTACTTGCGCCAGGACTGGAAAGGCCCCGACGTGCGTCTTGCACCATGCAAAACCTCTTGATTATACCAAGAGCCAGGAAAACCCTGTCCGTGACCTCTTGCGGCGGCCAAGAGCCAAACACCACAATGCCTCAGGAGGACTTCAACATGAACCCAAGTACAGCCTTTGCCCATCGGCGTAACCTTGGAGGGAACCACCGCCAGACGCGCTCCCACTATGTGACGGCCACAGGATTGCTGCTACTTGCCATACTGATATGCAATCCAGCCCATGCGACAAGGTCAACCAAGTCACCTGCCACTGATACGCCAATACCAGACCATAGCAAAGCCAAGCGTCAGACACGAAACCCAGGTTTAAAAATCCAACGCTCGCAAAACCATTCCGAAGAAACCCCAGCCCAACGCGACAAGCGTCTGTATCGCGAATGCCGCGGCTTACCCAACTCAGGGGCGTGCGCAGGTTATGCCCACGGCCCCTCGCGTCGGTGAAGCACAGCCCAGCAATCGTTACTTCCAGCAGTATTCCAGCACAGCCTTGGCATTCGCAAATTGTGTGGTGCTATAAGTTCCGGCCACCGGCACCTTGCGCCCGTACTGATCGACTTCAAGATCACCACAGCGATCACTTTTCATGGAAGCCGTGGCAATCCGTGTGAGCTTCAACTTAAAAGCATTATTCGGATCGGTCGCATCGGCGGTTAGCGCAATGTTGTAAACCGCGCTCCCCTCGCCTGGCTGCGGGTAGGTTTTCAATGACGAGGGAAAACGATCCGAGGCTGTATCCGAGCTGCCTCGAACAGTCTTGTAGCTGAAATTTTCGGTATAGAACCGCTCCATCCATTGCTGGCTCATGGCAAGCACCGCCTTGCCTCCAGCGCGCTTGGATTTGGCAATGAACTCCTGATAGGAAGGATAGGCTATAGCCGCCAACACCCCCACCACAGCCACCACGATCATCAACTCAATCAGCGTGAAACCACGCTGAGAGGCACGATATTTTTGCTGCATCACTACTTGGTCCTCACACCCGGAATCTCACGCCACTGCAAGCGTGGCGTCATGCTGTAGCACATGGTGGCCGTGGAGTTGCTGCCAACCACATTAACCGCCCTCTGCCCCGGACCGCACAATGAATCCTGCCTGGTGCAATTGCTGCCAGTGCAAACACAGCCAGGAGTTCCTGCAACACAGGTCTTGGTTTCATTGGGATTGATCCGAGGCCTCGAGAGAATACCCTGCGGATCACTGAAATCAGCACCTGCCTTGTAAACCTGCTGCCCTCCCACCGTCACCATGCCCAGCGAAGGCCTTTCAGGCCGGCCCGAAATAGGATCAAGCGTATAGATCGAGGTATCAGGCATATCACTGCACTGATTGGTCTGGGTCTTGGGCCGAGTCGTGATAAACCACAGTACCCCGGCATCAAATGATGGGTCCGCCAACACAGCCTCACCTGTACCCGGTAGCACGGCCACCCAAGCGTTATAGCCCCCCGTGCCACCTGTATTCCAACTCATCGTAGCCTGGCTACTGGTATCCGAATTCAAGGTAACCGTGCCATCCGAAGCCCGCGAGAAACTGCGCACCAGGGGCCTAAGCGTAGTCACAGGTGCCCCTCTATCCCAAACACCGAACACCCGCTGCACCACGTCATTCTTGGGGAAATCAGCACCCACAAAGGCGTTGCCCGTGCCCACCGTTACCACCATACCGCCCAAGCCCATATAGGTAAGCTCTGGCGCAGTGGTGATCGGCAGCACAGCCTTGGCGCCATTGGACTGATCGTAAGTTGCCGTGAACAGCGGCTGGGCCACGCCACCACCAGTCGCGGCCGCACCAAAGGCAGGCTTCCAGTTATCAGCATTGCCATCCGTGACATCAAACTTCCACACATTGCCCTTGAGATCACCCGCGTAGATGACGTCGGCGGTCCCATCTCCATCGATATCTTCCCAGCGCGGCGTGGACAGACCATTACCTGAACCATCGTCAACCACGATCTTCTTGTAAGTGCCAGCACCCCAGCCACTACCAGTGGGACCATCCATGAAAAGAATATAGAGTACGGCTTTACCCGTGGTGGACTTCTGCCCATTGCCAATAATCATGGCAAATTTCCCGTTATTCATCACGGCAATGGGTGATGCCTGATTGGAGGAAGGATGGTTCTTGATCAACGATCCCGTAACATACCCCATATCGGCATCGTCTGCCGAAGAAAATTGCCATTTGAATATGCTTGCTGCATTGCTTTCACTAAGACTCGATGGATTAGTGACATCAAGCGCGAATACCGCCTTACCACCACGTCCCAAGCTGCTGAAAGCATAGGTTTTCCAAGTCGTATTGGACGTGGAATTGGCATTACCTAATTTGATGTCAGCCGTATAAGGATTCCCATCCACATAAGCCCGTACTGTCTCGGGTAAAGTCTTCGTACCGCCAGTTTCGACAAAATCATTTCCATTGAGCTTTGTAAATACTCCATTGCCACGCTGTAGCGGAATTTCTGCAAGCCGATTTGCCAAAACCCCAGGAACATAGGCAAATGCCTCATCACCAGTCGCCGAATCGAAGGCATGCAGCATGCCATCGTTAGCCCCAACCCATACCAGCTTTTTACGATTCTTCTGGCTATCATAAAACGAAGCATAGCCAGCAGCCACATTACCAAAGAAATTAGCCAAAGGTCGATTCTGCATTCGCGGCGTGCTATTGATGATAGGCCCCAGCACATTTTCACCACGAACTCGCAGGCCATCCGTCCCCTCCTTGCTTTGATCACCGCGAACATAGTTCAGTGCAATCTCCGCATTAGCGACCGATAGAGTATAAGGACTAGCAGTGGTCATTTGCACCTTGTAATCGGCACTCAAACTGGCCCAGCGGAATGCCACCCCACCACCACCACCAGGCCTAGTACCATCATTGGTGATTATCTTTCGATTATTACCATTGCCAGCACTCAAGGCTTTCAATCGACCACTAGCATACCAAGTAGGTGTCGAATTATAGGTTCCATTACTCTGCATCTTATAAGCAGACAACTCACCAGAGATCGTGGATGTATCGAAGCTCACCGTATATTTCATTGAGTCTTCGGTCGTCACAGTCGAGGACAATGCTGGTGCAGCATTTGAGGTTTTGGCCATCGCCTCCAAAGCCTTTCGCAATTGCGACTCCAGCAATTCCGGCCTGCGCGCGAGAAAATATCCATCAGGCACACCATCGGAGCCCGGGGTACCATCAGCCTTCAAATGATCCCAGGAATCCTTATCATTCTTGATGGTACTCAGGGCATCAGCAACGCTCATATCCACATAATTACCGGCCTGATCTTTCTTGCTGCTGGAAAAATATCCATATTTCGCGGCATACCACAACGGATCTTGCAGCAAGACATCGTCAACACCAACCATCTTGAAATCCAGTGAATATGGATAATTAGCATCATAAACATTCATTGAATCTTTCGATGTACTACATCTTCCTTGCGTTGTATTACCTTTACACAGATAACCATCAGCATTTTTTATAGGGTCCTCAGCATTCAAATGCCGATGCGTTAGATAGCGACCATCCTTATCAGTCCCCACTATACTGAATCCATGCGTCCCAGTAAAACCAGCCCCCACATTCAATATATCCGTAGTTACTCTAATATTATAACCACCACCTGTTGCATTCAGAATATCATATCGAATGAAGCCGGTAATATCCATATCATAGTCACCTCCAAACAAGGCATCGTTCCAGGTAACGACAAAAGTTCCATAAGGCATGCCTTGCGTATTGTTACCAGAGTTGATTGCCTGAAAAGTCAGCATGGCCCCAGGCATGGCTCGATTATTATTATTCCAAAGGCTTTCACCGGTAATGTAAACGTATTTACGCGGATTGCTATTGGGAATCGGCACCTCTATTCGTGCAACCCCACCCGAAAGCGAAGCTGCCAAGGTTTTTACTTTCAAAGCATCCTGCACCTTGGCTATGTCAGCAGGAACATTGGACATTGAGGCAGTATTCCGAATTTTGGAAGTATTCGCATACAAGGCAGCCCCCGCCACTTGCCAAGTCCCTTTGATAGCTGGCGCCTCGGGACATACACCAGTCGCATCCGACAAATTACCCACGGTCTTGCCTGAGCAGGTCTCTCCCCATCCTCCATTGATCGAACCGACGGAGCGAACAGTATTGCTGATACCTTCATTCCCACCCACTTGATTCACATAATAATCAATAGAATTTGGAAGGCCGACAAGCTGATTTGCCGACTGTTCATCAAAGCTCAAAGCACTGCTTGATAGAGCCAGCGTGTACATGGGTCGGCACAAAGGGTTGCCGTAAAGCCTGTCTCTATTGGTATCGCTTGCCAATGGATCTTTCCAGGTCACAACATCCAGGCCACTCTTCCCATCATTAGTCGTAGTCGTCGGATTAGTAGAGCTGCCTTTCGCAAAATACCTGAGTGCCTGGGCAACCATTTCACCCACAGGATTACCCCATGCGGGTAATATTCCATCTCTCATTTCGACGGGTAATTGATTTGCACTACCGCCATAATTAGTTCCAGCACTTCGGCCAAAAAGAACAAAAGAATCCATGGCCTTGATGGCCCCCGTACCCTTGAAAGTTCCATTGGAAACATTGATTTCATCAGAGAAGTCACCAATATTCTTGCGCAAGGCTCCTGCAGTCAGATTATTATCGTAACTTCCAGTGATCACCCCGAACTCCGCCCGAGCACCAGCGGTGGACGCAGACTCCAAGCCAAACTCCTGGAATATCCCGTACGGTTTATAATTATTAGTAGCACCCGCGGGAAATGCCTGGCAACGCTCTTCCCCAAGATTCTGCGGATCACAAACCCTTACTCGCACCGTTAGCTCATTACCACCATACTTTGCGGCGTCATCGGTTCCGACCGTAGGTCTATTGACTTCATGGGCAATGCCACCATTGCCTTTATCTGCATCAAGAAAATAACGGGCCAATTTATTACCGAAATCAGAGCCACTTTCACTTTTCCATTGACAGACAGTACCATTGGTCGTGGCCCACATCTTATAATTACCCTTGGCAAGCCTGATGACAGGATTCCCCCCCTCACTCATCTGATCGGATCGATTACAAATCGTCAGACCCGCGTATCCGTCATTGGTGGCAATCGATTTTTTCGTCAAGTCTGCACGGGAAAAAGGCGTATAGGAAGCAATATCATTACCCCAATAATGCTTCACAAAAGAGTGAGAGTCTTGTGACAAATTCACCCTCTCCAGCACCGTGACAGAGGCGCTGCCGCCAGAACCCACCAAGCCATCCGTAGATCTCTTGCCGCCATACAGCATCTTACGGACCACATCAATTCTGGACATGGTTGCCCAGTTCAGGAAATTACCACTCCAAAGACTACTTCCTGCCGTGCAGGCATAGGGAGCATCCGCATCAGAGAGACTTGTCCGCCCCGACGGGTTGAATCGTTTATCCGTTGTGCTATAGGTATAGCATTTTGTCGAGTCGAAATAGCCGTAATATTTGAATTTAGGCCTGAAAGTGGTATCCAGAACTCCATCATCATCAATATCCTCGAAGTCCGTATAGATAGGACCAAACAAGGTATGGTCTTTCGAGGTGGCCAGCATGAGCATCGGCTTGTTGGCCGAGGTAACAATATTTGGCGGAACGGCGGGCTGCGGCGCTGAAACATTAACTGGATTATCACCAGCTGCATTGGCGATATAAACCCCTCCCGCCAGCAAACCACCAAGCAAAAGTGTCGATGCGATGTATCTGAATTTCATGATTCCTCCAACACTTTTGATTTCAGGGAAAAATAATAGTTTGAAGCAACACTTGGCTATTCTCTGAATAGCCAAAGCCTCTAGCAGTTATCCTGTACATGGACGAAACCTTATTCGCACTTAGACCAGTGGACGAAACTTGGCTTTCGGGAAGATTCATTCGAACATTCTTCCGATAAAAATATTCAATCATGTATTCCGGCTGACGTATCACACCAGCCAATGCCTTTGCACCCGTGAATGTACCCATGGGGACCCCGCCCTTGAAAGCACAGTGCCCAGTATCCGCAGAGGCTGAACTTCTATCCGGCTTATCCGTAAAAGTGTTGTTCCACAATCCACCTTTATTTTCCGGCCACCAGACCTCCTTGGTAGTACTGGAACTTGTGGCTGTACTCCAGTTAACGGCTGGATAATTTGAGTCATCCATATAACACAAGCCTAGATCACAAGCCGTTGTGAAACTATTCTTGGTCAATTCATCCACACCACGCGCACAGGAAGCATTTTGGGCCGTGGATACAGTCGGATAAAAGATATCACGTTCGGCATCTCGAAGCGCCGACTCCGCCGCCTCGCGAGCGACCTCCAAGTCCAATTGGTTACGAGCCATGCCTTCGGATAGCACCGATTTACGGACTCCCCAAACACTGATACCGGTCAAAAGCACCAGAAATAATAAAACCATTACCAAGGCAACACCATGCTCACGCTGGCGCGGCAAAACCATGACATCAATGTACGATATATATTTTTTTTTCTGGTCCATCTTAATAACTCTGCCTCAAGTTATTTCTAACACCAAATATCTGTATATCTCTCTTCAACCATTGCCCCGCAGGCATGGATTGACTGACTCCATCGCAATCCAGATATTTCGGTGCGGTTGCCGCCGTTGTCGATATTCGCGCCTGATTTCCAATGGAACGGCTGATAAGACATATTTTGACTGCAGTAACTCTTTGCCATCCTGTATAGCTTTGACCGCGGATAGTAGCAGCCGCCATGCTCGAAACATCGCTGGCCTTATAGAATTTTGCAGGGGCAAGCGTCGTATCATCTGCATAGACTCCATACTCTATCTGCATATCCGCCAACCCCAGGACAGAGCCTTGATAAACACCATTAACCCCATGCGGGCTGGAGCCATTTCCAGAGCAAGCGAAACTATACAGAGTCAATTTCTTATCATCGATGTATGTATTAGCATTGATCAAACCATATCTATTAGAGCCAAACAATGGAAGCTTGGGTGGCAGGTCGGCACTATATGATCCCGTAATTGCATTTATTTTTCTCTGTGCATTGGAAGCATCATCATTTACGATATCAGAGCCAGTGCAATCCTTTCTGTTTCCTACATTCTGCCCTGTACCCGAAGCATCACTCGCAAACCAGTTGATCACCAAAGAATCCGGAAGATTAGAGTCTTCCGTCGGACAAGCTCCAGTCTTACTATCAAAATTTCCACCATCGCAGCCGAATATTGCCGCGTTATAGGCAGTGGCAGGTGCAGCCCAGTCCGTCACCAGCTGGGGAGTGGATGGCAGTGGAGGATAGGTCTCATACATATATTGCTGTGTAGCTGCCATGAAGGAGTTCTTGGTCGCAGTGCTGCCACTGACAGGCGTACCCGTAGCAATAGGAGGAACATTGGCCGGATAAAATCCAGCCATCTTAAGATCCCTCCCTAACGCCTGCATGACATAGGCTCCAGTCTCGGAAACCGAGCTTTGCCTATCCATTGCCTTTTGGCCTTCGTTGGACCTCAAATAAATAAAGGTAGTTGCAGCCACAATTGCGAGGCCAATGGCCATAGCAACCATCAGCTCAACCAAGGTCAGGCCTTTTTGCGCAATCCTGAAATGATGGTTCATATATCCCTCAAACTACGGGAAAAGAGCGACCCTGGTGCACTTCACGCCAGCAATCACTTCTGCATTTTTAGGACAGCAGTTGAAGACTTCGGCCTTGGTATCGGCCTGGCATTCATCAGCCTTTTGCAAAGTTCTTGCAGTTCCATCCGTAGGATCATCAGTTTGCCCCTTATCCATCCACATGAGGGTTACATTGAAGCCGCTTTTCCTATCCCCTTCAATCCAGGCTGCGCCCTGCGGAAGACTATTTTTAACCAGCTTCCGCCATTCCATCATGTCATAGGCTGCTCGCTGATCCGAAGTACATATATTGCTACCACAATCAACTGATGCAGACAGACTTTCTGTCTGCTGGTCAGCATACTTCTTATTGTTGAGCAGATATTGGGATACTCCGGTACCACCCGTCGGATCGAAGCTAGGGCCTGCAGCATCTGGATTCGCTCTAATCCTCTCTGAAAAATCAGTAAATAGCTGCGCCGCAGCGGCATTGGATTGAATATTAATTCTATATTTCGCAGTAGTGGCTTCCATGCCAGCGACACCCAATAACCCCAGTGCCAGAATCAATATAGCAATCATCATTTCCAACATGGAAAATCCATGCATGCCATCATCGGCAATGAATTTTCTTTTATTGATCATAAAATAATTTTTCATGATGCATCAATAGTTACTACATGAATTTTCGCCTGGAATGATTCTCGTCCTGCCCAGTGCATCGAGACAGATATTGAGACCATACTTTTTAGTCTCATTGGTTGAAGTATCCTTATAGATGATGTCAAATTCACTTGTCCCATTTACAGAGTTATTGCCGAGTGCATTAAATGTTATTTTTCTTTTACTGCTCTGCGTCTGCAATAAATAATCATTTCCCACACTCTCATGAATTAAGAAAATATCACTAGCTTGTTTAGGTCCTGAAATACTTCCGTTGCAATCCGCATTGAAAAATGCAATCCATCCCTGCTGCCAATCAGAGCCGCTGCTCTCGCATGTGGGACTGGTACCGCCAGGGTTGGAACTCATGCACATAGTGGTACAGACATTTCTGCTCGACGCTTGGTTACGAGCCCTCAGCACACTCGCGTTGAAGTCGTTGGCAATCCCCGTCATGCGTTGACGCATCAGGAAGTCACGAATGGATGGCGCCGCCAAGCCTGCCAGGATCGCGGCGATGCCAATAGTCACCATCAACTCCACCAACGTGAAGCCTTTTGAATTTGTTCTATGCATGTGAAAAAGGCGGACTGAGACGCAACGATTGTGAGTAAATATTGCAATCATGAGGGAACCGTCTGGCGGAATTTCCACGCCACCGGTCCTTGTTCCACTCCACGACCACCTCATCCGCCACAACGCCGGGCTGCATTACCATCCCGGCATGACCGATCACGCCCATCCCATGCAAAAAGCGCTTGAGCAGGCCGCTCAGGCGCTTTTTCTTTCCTCTCCCAACCCCCGCGTCGGCTGCGTTCTGGTTGGCGCCAATGGCGAGGTGATCGGCCAGGGATTCACCCAGCAGGCGGGCGGCCCGCATGCCGAGGTGATGGCGCTGCGCGACGCGGCAGCCCGGGGGCGGGACACGCTGG
>OGQD01002254.1_pt1 | contig 10872 bp, 11 predicted proteins | sample 1553091 | NCBI WGS metagenome assembly OGQD01 (sample SAMEA2580290, study PRJEB22360) | human gut metagenome | biome: human gut; feature: human-associated habitat; material: faeces | place: Denmark | collected 2008/2010
TAAAAATAAAAATCTATTTTTGATAGATTTTTGTAACCGTATTTTGGTACATTTTTAGTACAGATTGCAAATATAATTTAAATTAAAAATTTTTACGTTATCATGAAAAGAAATATACATAAAAATTTGCTCGGAATGTTAAAATCCAAAGGGATTCTGGCAATATCAGGCGGATTGTTACTTGTGTCTTGCGGCGCTCAGATGGGTGGCTACAGCGAGACAGATGGCGTTTATTACGACCCGAATAAAGATACGCTACCTGAAGGCGTAATCATCAACGACAGAGGAAACAGAGTCGGAGAAGATTACAATTATTATCAGGATGATTCCAACGTGATTCAGAATGCTGAGGCCAATGCTAAAGAAGGAAGATACAGCGATTGGAATAACTATAACTGGAATACTACAGCTACAGATTCAGACTGGGGAAGCTATGCAGGAAGCCAGACCAACTATTACGACAATTCATGGGGATGGGGTTCTCCTTGGGGTTGGGGCGGATGGTATGGCGGCTATAATCCTTATTGGGGATATGGCGGATACGGAGGCTGGAATCTCGGACTTTCCTGGGGTTGGGGCGGCTCATGGGGATGGGGCTCCGGCTGGAACATGGGATGGGGATATTCTCCATACTGGGGCTACAATCCATATTGGGGTTGGGGCGGATATTACGGCAATCCTTATTGGGGCTACGGAGGATATTGGGGTGGCGGATATTACGCACCAATGTACAGAAGAAGTGGCTCTAACGGAAGAGGTTTCAATACCTACAACGGAGGATTTGCCAGCAAGTACGGCGTAAATTCCGGTGGATTCAGAAGAAGCAACAGCAATGTAGGCGGATTCAGAGATTCCGGTTCAAATAACGGTGGATTCAGAAACTCTGGTAATACAGGAGGATTCAGACAGGGAAATACGAACGGCGGTTTCAGAAACCCCAATCAGACTGGAGTAAGACCGCAGGGAGGCTTCAGAAATCCAAACCAGAGTCAGCCAAGACCAAGTTACAATTACCCACAACAATCGCAGCCAAGATATAATGACGGAGGTTTCAGAAATAACGGAGGCTTCAATAATTCCAACAGCGGAGGCGGCTTCAGATCAGGAGGCGGTGGCTTTAGCGGAGGAAGCAGCGGCGGCGGTGGATTCAGATCCGGCGGAGGCGGCGGAGGCGGTTTCCGAGGTGGCAGATAATTTTAAAAAGTAATAACTATTCAAAAAATAATGTTAAAAAAATCTTTAGCAATAATGAGCATTTCTGCTGCATTTTTTGCGCAGGCTCAAGATGTTTCTGTGATTAGAAATACAGTAGATGTTTATTCTAACGCTCCAAATATTGGTTCCGCTAAGTTCAATGCAATGGGTGGTTCCAACGGAGCTTTAGGAGGTGATGCAAATGCGCTGCTTACCAATCCTGCGGGTTTAGGGGTGGCAATTTCAGGGGAAATATCCGGAACATTATCTATTACAAATAACAAGAACACCTCTACTTATGCAGGTTCTTCTTACGGATACAGCATCAATAAAGGAGATCTTGGAAACTTAGGAGCTGTAATGACTTTTCAGTTATTAACCGAAAGTGCATGGAAATTCATCAATATCGGGGTAAACTATTCCAACCAGTCGATTGAGAATTATATTGAAACTCCGGGAAACAGCAATTTAGTATATGATTTTCCTGATGCTAAAAGTTCATCTTTTGGTAGACATGCCTATGACAGATATGGATATTTATCCAAAACAAGTGTTGGAGTAGGAGCAAACTATAACAATAATTTATATTTAGGGGCAGGATTGAATTTTTTCAACTCGTCAATAGATCAGTCGGATACAGCAATGTTTAATTCTTTGGCTGATGGAAGCTCTGAATATTTCAGTAAGCAGAATACTCCTTTCTACGAAAAAGGAAACGGTTTTTCAGCTTCATTGGGGGTAATTGGAAAATTAAGTCCGAATTTCAGATTGGGAGCAGCTTTAGAAACTCCGACTTTCTGGGATATCGACAGAAGCTACAATTTCTACAATGATCCGATTTATGGAGATGATACTGCTATTGAAAACAGAAAATTAACCACTCCTTTAAAGGCAACAGTAAGTGCTGCATTTATTGCGAGTAAAAGTTTTGCTTTGAACGTAGATTATACATTAGGTTTAACAAAGCCTAAATATAAAGTTTACGGAGATGCTGAAACGGAGCTGAACGACTTCTTTAAAGAGAATTACAAAAATTTATCAGAAGTAAAGATCGGTGCGGAATACAGAGTTAAACAGTTCAGATTGAGAGGAGGATATTCTTATGCTTCAAGCCCGTTTGATGCTTTAACGATAAACAGATATTCCAACAATGGAGGTGTGGATGAAAACCAGTCGTACAGCAACCTGATCCTTAACGACAGAAATGCTTTATCTTTCGGTCTTGGGTACGATTTCAAATCATTCTACATTGATGCTTCTTATCAGAACATCACTTCAAAATATACTAACCCGTTTTTGTACGGTGTTGTTGATGGTAATTACGAAGCAGGATATTATTCGCCAAGCCGTTTAATTTCAAGTGATGCTTTTGCGGTGTCGGATGTTAAAAACGTCAGAAATAATTTCTTTATTACACTTGGATGGAAATTCTAATCTGAATAATAAAACTTATATAAAAAGCTCCGAACGTAAATTCGGAGCTTTTTTATTTTGTAAAATTAAATTAATTAATGGTGATGTCCTACGTGATCATGACTGTGAAAAAGATGCATGACCAAAGCTAAAGAAACCCCTAAAATCACAAGTCCTATTTTCAGCCAGTCGATGTTATGGTTTTTATTGCTTTCAAAAATAATTACCGAAGAAATATGCAGGAAAATTCCTCCTACGATCGCCAGAAAGTAAGGCTGAAGATCAGGATTGAAATAATTTCCGAGCAGCATTCCCATTGGAGAAGCCAAAGCAAAAAGGGCAACAATGAGCAACGAAGGATAAGAAGGATTGGATTTTGATTCATCTTTTCGATTAAATAAAAATGCGCCCAAAATAAACGATATCGGAAGATTGTGAAAAACAATTCCCAAAAGATAAGGCGATAATTCCTGTTCTTCGTTCGCTAAAGGAATTCCCTCAATAAAAGCATGGATAAAAAGTCCTACCATTAAAGCAACAGGCAGAATATTATGTTCGCTGTGATGATGAAAATGTCCGTGTTCAAAACCTTTGGTTAGAGCTTCAAGAATCATCTGCAGTAAAACTCCGGCAATCACGAAAATGCCCAGACTGCTTCCTGTTTCTGAGGTATAAACCTGCGGAAATACTTCATTCAGACAAATGGTAATCAGAAATCCGGCACTTAAAATCAACAGATTTTTTGCCAGTTTTTCTTTTTTACCAAAATGCTTTCCCAGAAATACTCCTGTAATAACGCTTAAAACCAGTAAAAGTACGGTAATCATTATTTTTTCTTGAATAAATTAATGCAACGCGGAGAAGTATCCTTATTAAAATCGTTCAGCTGGTAATCTCCCCAGATTTTTACTCTCTCAAAACCACATTCAGTTGCATAGGAATTGATGGCATCCAGCGTATGAAGTTTTACTTTTTCGAAGAAATGATACGGCTTTCCGTCTGCTTCAAATTGAATGTCTTTTACAATATGTCTGCCTTCGATTTTCTTTTTTATTTTAAACTCAATATCTCCGCGAATAATAGTAGATTCCGGAACAATGCTTTTTCTTACGTATTCTTCATTCAGATAATCCAGAACAAAATATCCGTCTTGTTTTAATGCATTATAAACGGACTGAAAAACTTTTTTGTCGTCATTTTCATTATCAAAATATCCGAAGCTTGTAAAAAGATTGAAAACAGCGTCCATCGGATCTGCATCAATCGGGTTTCTCATGTCGTGAACATCAAAAAGCAAGGTCTGATTCTCAAACTGCTTATCGAATTCTATACTCTGTCTGGAAAGATCAAGTCCCAAAACATCATACCCAAGCTTATTAAGAAAAACCGAATGTCTTCCCTTACCGCAAGCCAGATCGATGATTTTTGAGTTCGGCGGAAGCTGCAGTTCTGCAGTAAGTTTTGTAATAAAATTTTCCGCTTCTGTATAGTCTCTGTTGCTGTACAGTACATGATAATAAGGGGTATCAAACCAAGATTCAAACCATTCCATACTGCAAAAATAGTGTTTTTTGAGCGATTGTCTGCTTTTGAGAACCCATGGTTTTTGTAGTTGCAGTGATTTCTGTAAACTATAATCTGACAACCAACGACTAAAATTGCTATTTTTGCAGTATGGATATAGAGAATATACAGATTCAGATAAAAACATTCTTTGGGTTGGAACAGATTTTGGCGGAAGAGATCAAAAAGCTGGGAGGAAGAAAAGTTGAGGTTAAAAACCGTGCGGTAAACTGTGAAGGAGATTTAGGCTTTTTATACAAGATCAATTACTCTGCGAGAACGGCTTTGAAAATTTTGGTTCCGATTCACGAATTTAAAGCTTTCAATCAGCACCAGTTTTACGACAGGCTTTTTAAATTCAACTGGGAAGAATTTATGGATGTGGATCAGTCTTTTGCGATTGATTCTACCGTAAATTCTGAAACATTTAAGCATTCTCAGTTCGTAACGCTGAAAATGAAAGATGCCATTGTGGATTATTTTCAGGAAAAATTCAAAAAGCGCCCGAATGTAGAAACTAAAAATCCGGATATTAAATTCCACCTTCATATCGACAGAGAGTTAATTACGATTTCTCTTGATTCTTCGGGAGATCCTTTATTTAAGAGAGGATACAGAAGAGAGCAGGGAGAAGCTCCGATTAATGAAGTTCTGGCAAGCGGAATGCTACAACTGGCTGGTTGGGACGGAAAAGGTAATTTCCTTGATCCGATGTGCGGTTCGGGAACACTTTTAATAGAAGCGGCAATGATCGCTTTGGATCTTCCTGCGCAGATTTTCAGAAGGAGATTTGCTTTCCAGAACTGGAAAAATTATGATGCGGATCTTTTTACCAAGATTAAAGAATTCAGAATCAACAGGGTGAAAGAGTTTACCGGAAAGATCGTTGGCTACGATATTGATGCAAGAATGCTGAATGCGGCAAGAATGAACATCGAAGCAGCAGAAATGGAAGACGTGATTGAAGTAAAGAAACAGAATTTCTTTGATTCCAAAAAAGAACTTTTCCCTTTGTTAATGGTTTTCAATCCGCCTTACGACGAAAGAATTTCTATTAATGATGACGATTTTTACAAGAAAATAGGCGACACTTTCAAAACTCATTATCCGAATACATTGGCATGGCTGATTTCTTCTGATCTGGAAGCGGTAAAGAAAATAGGTCTTCGTCCGTCAAGAAAAATCAAGCTTTTCAACGGAAAACTGGAAACCAGATTTTTGCAGTATGAAATGTATGAGGGAACGAAGAAAGTTCATAAACTTGAAGAAAAATAAAGTGAAAACCTTCCAATTTCGGAAGGTTTTTTTATTTCTGTTCCAGCTTTGCAATTCTATCTTTTAACTCCTGAATTTCTTTTTTCAGTAAGGAAATGTATTCCTGTTGGTTTTCAAGTAAATACTCCGGTACGTTACAATATATATTATTGCTTCCAATATAGTTGCCGGAATTATTTTCAAAGTTTTGATGAATTGAATTCTCTTTTTCAGATTGTTTAATATCATCTACTTCTACGTCCAGTAATTTTGCGATACGTTCCCATTCTTCGTCTTTAATCTCAACTTCACCTTTTTCTTTACGAAGATAATGAGTTTGGCTGATTTTAAGATGTTCGGCAATATCCTGTTGAGAGAAATTTCTTTCTTTTCTTGCCTTGATTAATTTTTCTTTTATCATAGAAATATTTTTCACAAATATAAAACAAAATTATGCGAATAAATTCGAATAATTTAAATTTGGTTTTTATTAGTTAGGGATATAGATTTGTATGAAAGTTTTCCGGAAGAACTTTAAAGAAAATTTTTATCAAAAATTAAAAAAAACAATTATGAAAAAAGCACTTATGTTTAGTATGGTATTTTTAGGAATATCAACTGTATTTGCATTTCCATTTCGTCCGTCCTGTGGAAAAACAACAGTAGAAGTTGTCGGAACCGGAGGAATGACTAATCAACAACTAGCAAACTATCTAGCGCAAATCAATTATGATTTATGTGATGTTTGGCCATCTCATATTATAATTTATTCACATTAACCAATGAGGCAATCTAAGTAACGGATTGCCTTTTAAAATAAACCAATGAAACAAGTACTTTTTTTCTGCCTTATTTTTATTTCGTTTATAGGCAAATCTCAAACGTCTTTTAATGTTGAATATGAAGCAGATTATAAATTAGCTTATAAAGACCAAAATATACCAAATGCACCTACTCAGGACGCGGCATTTGCTTTATTAATGAACAGGGAAGAATCGTATTTTAAAAATCTAAACAAATACGTCAGTGATTCTTTAAAATATGAGAGAAAATTAAATGATAAAAGTAGCTATAATGACTATTTAAGATATTTTACTCCATTTGATGAAAATATAGGCATTACCTCAGCTAAAATATATGTTACCGTACCCATTTCAGGGAAGAACTATAAATATGAAGAAAGTAATGATATGAATTGGAAGTTGGAAAATGAATATAAAAAAATCGGAAAATATAAATGTCAAAAAGCTACGGCTAAAAAATATGGCAGAACGTGGACTGCGTATTTCACGAATGAAATACCTTTTCCTTATGGTCCTTACAAATTCAGTAAATTACCGGGATTGATTTTAGAGGTTTTCGATGACAAAAAAGATTATGTTTTTACGTTGTATAAATTTGGAAAAAGAAAATATCTCTGCAAGTCCGCAAACATGAATTCAAAAGCAGAAGCCATACAGAAACAAAAAATTTTTGATTACAAAAGAAAAGAAATGGGTAATCCTAATAAATATTTAGAACATATAGGCGATGAGGAAACAAGACAATTATTAATAAAGAAAAGTTCAGAAAAAGCGAAGAGATATAATCCTATTGAACTCAGTATTTATTGATATGTAAATTTTATAATTAGATATTTCATAAAATCAGGTAGAAGTATGATAATAAAACCTTTCATTATTCGGAAGGTTTTTTATTTTTGTTAAAATTAAATATTATGTCTTGGAATGCCTTTGATTTTATAGAACTTATTTTAGATCTTTTACAGTGGATCTTTTCTGTAGGATCAGGTAGAAAAAAAGATGAATAAAGACTTATTCAAATTTGTCGGAAATTTCTGGGAATTATGTATTTTAGAATAGATTAAATACAATTATAGAATTATTGTCTGTAATTTGTCATAATTGAAAAATCTTTGAGTTCTTTGCTGAGTGAATAGTTTATGCTGAACTTGTCGAAGTACCTTTGTGAACTTAAAAACAGTTGGTATATAAAAGAATCTTAGCGATCTTAGCGTTAAAATTAAACATCATGATCAATGACGGTTAATCAAATTATAAAATATATTTTTAGTTCTAAATATTGTTTTCATTTTGTATTCCGTTTAATTATAGTAAAACAAGTTTGCGCATTCATCCGTTAATAAGTAATTTTGAAAAATTTTCAGATTTGAAGCCTACCATTTCCATTATCGTTGCCATTTTTAACCGTAAAGACGAGCTTTTTGAACTCCTGAATTCTCTTACTGCACAGACAGACAAAGAGTTTGAGATCATTATCGTGGATGACGGCTCATTAATCGATTTAAAACCAACGATTTCAAAGTTCGAAAATTTTTTAACCATTAAATATTTCCGAAAAGATAATTCAGGACCCGGCTTATCGAGAAATTACGGGGCAAGAAGAGCCGAAAACGAATGGCTTGTTTTTGTAGACAGCGACGTGATTGTAGAGAACGATTACATCGAAAACATCAAAAAAGATATTCTTGAAATTCCATGTGATGCTTTTGGAGGAGCAGATAAAGCGCATAAAGGTTTTAATTTAATGCAGAAAGCCATTTCTTATTCTATGACTTCTGTTTTTACGACCGGCGGAATCAGAGGAAGTAAAAAAGCGGTTTCAAAATTTCAGCCCAGAAGCTTTAATATGGGCGTAAAAAAGGAAGTTTTTGAAAAAGTAGGAGGTTTTTCAGAAATGAGAATAGGAGAGGATCCAGATCTTTCCATGACGCTTTGGGAAAATGGTTTTACAACTGCTTTTTTCGATGATATCGCAGTCTATCACAAACGAAGGGTAGATTTCGGAAAGTTTTCAAAACAGGTCTATCAGTTTGGCTGTGCAAGACCTATTCTTAACCAAAGACATCCGAATTATGTAAAAATTTCGTTCGCATTTCCCACCTTATTTATGTTGGGCTACATCATGGGCTTTGTAGAATATTTCATTCTGGGAAAAGGTGTTATTCTTGCGTTTTATGGGTTATATACTTTTATGGTTCTTTTCCACGCTTTATGGGTGACAAAAAATATAAGCATTGCCGGAATGGCGGTTATTTCCACCTACATCCAGATGTTTTCTTACGGTTATGGCTTCTTAAAGTCGTGGATTTTGCTGAATATTTTCAGAATGAAGCCCGAAGAGGCCTTCCCGAAACATTTTCATAAAGTTTGATTTTACCACTAAAATTTTTGATGCATTACTTTTTAGCGTAAATTTTTTGACGCAAAGATTTTTTAGCAAAGCTTTAATTTTAGTCAGCAAAGGCAAATAAATTTGCTACGCAAAGCTTGAAACATACGCTTCATCAAATCAACTTGTTGATTCTTCCTTGCTCCCTTAAATAATAGGTATTTAAAATTAAACTTTGCGTTAAAAAAAACTATGATTTTAGATTACAGTAAATATTGCTCTGTAGGCGCGAAACTTATTTAAAAAAAAATACATTTTGTGAGCTTTTGAAATGCTGCAAAAATAGCATACAAAATATCTTTTGTACCTTTTGTGGTTAAAAAATAAAAGCTGTCGAATCAACAACAGCTTTTTTACAATAATTAGGATATGGAGATGGTTTCATGGCTGAGAACGCCTGTTTTGAGCATGCATTCTCTCATCTTTTCATACGTTCGTTCGATGTCGTGATCCAGACCTATTGAGAATCTGATCAGTCCATCGGAAATTCCCATCGCAGCACGTTCTTCCTCCGGGATTTCAGAAGAAGTGGAGCTTCCTGAGCATGAGAATAAAGTTTTATAAAAGCCTAAACTTACCGCAAGATAACCTAAGTTTTCCTGCTGCATCAGTTCCATCAGTTCATTGGCTTTGTCTGTGGTTCCCGCGTCTAAAGTCAGCAAACCACCGAATCCGTACTCTTCGTGCATCATCGTTTTCATCAGTTCGTGGTTTTTATGAGATTTTAATCCGGGATAAGATACACGCAATCCGTCTTCTTCAAATCTTTGAGCAAGATACATTGCGTTATAACTGTGCTGTTTCATTCTGATGTGCAGCGTTCTGAGATTTTTAAGAATACTTGCAGAACGAAGACTGTCCATCGTAGGTCCCAACAGCATACACGCTCCGTTATTCACATTTTTCGTATCGTTGATGAATTCCTGAGTTCCGCAGTACACTCCGCCTACAGTATCGCTGCTTCCGTTGATAAATTTCGTTAAAGAATGGATCACGATATCTGCGCCCAAAAGCTTTGGCGAAATAGAGAGAGGAGAGAACGTATTGTCTACGATCAGTTTCAGATTATGTCTTTTACAGATTTCAGAGAGTTTTCTCAGGTCAGCAACTTCCAGAAGCGGATTGCTTACACTTTCACAGTAGATGATTTTTGTGTTTTCGGTAATGGAATTTTCAACAGATTCAAAATTATTGATGTCTACAAACGTCGTCTGAATATTAAATGGCGGAAGAAAATTTTTCATAAAAGCATACGTTCCGCCGTAAATTGTTCTGCTCGAGATAATATGATCTCCGCTTTTGCAGACCTGCATCAAAACCGAAGTAATCGCTCCCATTCCCGATGCGGTTACGTTTGCTGCTTCTGTATTTTCAAGTTTGGCTAAAGCCTGCGCAAGATACAGATTCATCGGAGAAGAATGTCTTGAATACAAATAACATCCTTCTGCATTTCCTTCGAAAGTATCGAACATCGTTTTTGCAGAAAGAAAAGTGTAGGTAGAACTGTCGGAAATCGATGGGTTTACTCCGCCAAATTCACCAAAATATTGCAAATCCTGTATTTCGTTGGCTGCATTAAAGTCGTTCATATCGTTTAAGTTTTTATGCTATAAATATGAATAACCTCCTGAACTATTACAACAGAAATTTAAATTATTAGAATTTAAATCTAGTAAAATGCTAATCAATAGAAAAAAAGTTTATTATATTTGATTGTAATAAACTTTTGACTAAAATTTATCTATGAATTTTGATGAAACGGATAAAAAACTGCTCCTTTTTTTGCAGGAAGATGCCAAACAAACCACCAAAGAACTGTCTCATAAGTTAGGTTTGTCTGTTACGGCTGTTTATGAACGCATCCGGAAACTCGAAAATATAGGAGTGATTTCAAAATATGTTGCGATTCTTGACAGGAATAAAATCCAACGAAATTTCATTGTGCTCTGTCATATCAAACTCGCTCAGCACAGAAAAGAATACGTCCTGCAGTTCGAAAAAGAAGTGATGAATTTAGAAGAAGTCACAGAATGCTTCCATGTAAGTGGTGATTACGATTATATCTTAAAAATCGGGGTAAAAGATATGGAAGACTACCGCAATTTTATGCTCACAAAACTTACCACATTGCAGCATATTGCAAGTACTCATAGTTCGTTTATGATCTCTGAAGTGAAGAATACAACCGCAATTGTTTTGTAATCAAGTCCCCTGAAAAATTATTTTTTTAGGAGCTATTTCCCGCTTTCCGCACTC
>OGQD01002258.1_pt1 | contig 10846 bp, 4 predicted proteins | sample 1553091 | NCBI WGS metagenome assembly OGQD01 (sample SAMEA2580290, study PRJEB22360) | human gut metagenome | biome: human gut; feature: human-associated habitat; material: faeces | place: Denmark | collected 2008/2010
TATGTTGGTTGCGTAGCCATGCTTCGGACTATCAGCTTGATCCGGACAAGATTGCCGTAGCCGGTGGTTCTGCCGGTGGACATCTGGCTGCCGCACTCGGAACGATCGGGAGTGATGAGACTGTTCCGGCGGGTTACAGGCCGAACCTCTCCGTGTTATATTATCCGGTTATAGACATGGTTTCGCGAGGTTATGGTTTTCCGGAAATAAAAAGGGATTTTGAAAAAATTTCACCGATCCATCATGTGTCGGAAGCAACTCCCTCCACTCTTATATTGCTTGGCACGAAAGATCCTATCGTATCGGTCGAAACGATCGAGGCCTATCAAGATAAACTTTTGCAGAAGGGAGTGGATTGTGAACTCCATCTCTTTGAAGGTGCCGGGCATCCGATCTTTCTATACAGAAAGCCGCTTACGGAAGAGTATTATAAGGTTCGAAAGTTGACGGATGATTTTTTGAAAAGACAGGGATTCCTGTAGTATTTGACGGATTACAATAGTATGGATTATCCTGCCCAGCGTGACTTTGTAAAAGAGTTGGCTGTCACTTGCCGGAAAGCCGGATTGGGCCTGTTTATTTATTATTCGGTGGGTATAGATTGGCATCATCCCTACTTTTTGCCAAATACGATGTATGATCCGGCTCGTCCCCACTATAAAGAGGTTCCTGAGTCTTACAGATTCCGTAATGTGGAAGATTTTAAGCATTATCTGAATTATGCAAAAACGCAAATAATGGAATTGTGTACTCAATATGGGCCGATTGCCGGTATATGGTTTGATACGGTTGGAGGAGTGTATCAGTATTCTGAACTTTTTAATATTCAGGAAATATATGATATGATTCATCAGATTCAGCCTCATGCATTAGTCGTGTTTAAAACAGGTGCGAACGGTAATGAGGATTTTATAACCGGAGAAAGAGAAATGGGATCATTGGCTCCTGTCTTTAAAAGTGTCGGATTACCTAAAAAGGTACAGGACGCTGCCGATTTTTCTTGGGAGAGCAATAATGAAAAGCCGGCTGAGTTGAACATCCCGATCCAGGCTTTAGGGTGGGCATATCATACTTCTTCGCGACAACGGCAGAAATCGGCTGAAGAGGTTATGGAGCTATTGAGATATTGCGCAGATATGAATGCTAATTTATTGTTGAACATTGGCCCTCGTCCGGATGGAACCATTCTGGAAGAGAATATTCAGACCTTGGAAAAGGTTGGCAGGCAATTGGAGAAGGATGGTTTTCCAAAATTGAATACGAAATCGTATATGGACTTCCGTATGAAAGCGAGACAGACGGTTCAGACAGAAAAAGAAAATCAGACTGCTAATTAATTTATACCAAATAAATTACCGTAAAAGGAAGTGTGTCAAAATGTACTTGTCCCCGCGCTTGACGCACTTCCTTTTTTGATGATTTCTCAAATTGATATATTAGACGACTAATTATCTGTCCGCTCGAGAAGAAGGCGAATATGGATAATTAACAATTCATATTGACACCGAGAGATAATCCCAATCATGGTGCATTTTGGATGGCCATCGTCTTATGATGAAGAGCCCGAAAAATTGCCAGAGTGAAAGCGGCATGTAGAACCTGTTGGTGGATAAAACTGATTGCTGGCCGGAAGCATCCGGTTCTGCAATGTTTGCCTATGCTATGATAATGGAGGTGAAAAAAGGTTGGCTGGATGCTGCCGAGTATGGTCTGGTGGCATGGAAGGTATGGAAACTTTTTCGTAAAGAGGTCTGTTTTTGGGGAGTAAGAGACAGGCCTCTTTTTTATGGTCATTCTTAAAATATAGTCGGAATTTTTTTTTGTGCTTGGAATTAAATGAGTACTTTCGGGCTCATATATATAATTTTTAGAGGGTAATTGTTGAATTAATAATCTTATTTTTAATATTATAACTATGATGAATGATGTACCTGTCCTTGATAAAGAAATGTCGACAACAGGAAAAAACTTATCTGATAGTATTGTGGAAAAATATGCTTTTGTATTTCAATCCTGTGATGTTAATATGAAGTTGCTGGTGGAGAATAAAGTCTCGCATTATCCTGCTTCAGATGTATTATTGAAAAAAGCTCGTTTCCTGTATCGGAATCAGGAGATTAGATGGATCGAGGCATTGGCTGCTTTTCAGGAAAAACATGGAGATTGCCTGGCCTTGGATGGAAAGGATGCCGCTAAAGCTTTAGAGAAGGCCTTCGACCTTTGCCGGTGGATGGGAGAGGAATCGGACTATTTGCAAACAGTATACCAGAGGAGGGCGGATGAAAAAAGAACTGAACTGTTTGACAGGATGGATCGTCTTTCTTTGAAACTGAAAGTTTGCCGTTGCTTGTCGGAAGGAAAGACGAATGAATATTTGAAGGCTGTTTTGCGTAAGTTGGAACAGAGTGGAAACATTTGGCATGTACATGACGAGATCCTAAAAATATATTATCTGCTGTCATACGATTTGACTGGTTTTTCCCAGAATCTTCCGGTACTGATCGATATCGTTTGCAGGCTAATTACCAATGGTCTGATGACAGAAGAGGAATGCAGTGATTTTTCCGGCGTATTGAAACGGAAAGCAAAGGAGATGGATGATAAGGTATCTGAATATTGGTTCTCCGATGATTGGGACACGCTTCATCCTCTGATAACCGAGTCGGTCCGTTTGCATACTTTTGTCTTCTTGATCTGTGGACAATGTCGGCAAAAGGAGGATGACCTTTCACTGATTGCTGCCCGTATATGCCGTTATCTTTCCCGTATACCATCACCGTATAGTGAACTGCTGAAAAATAAGTCATATACTTTGCTCACTGGCGAGAATACATTGGGTGACCGTATCCAGTGGGAGCATCTCCAACATTTTGATGAGATAAAGATCTTGGAACGTCTCATCATGCTACAAGCAGATGATAAAGCATGTCTTTTCCAGGAAGATAGTAAAAAGTGGAGGCAATGTCGAAATGAAAAAAATATGATCACCCTTGATAACGATGGGTTTACGTTGAGCCCATTGGTTGAATTGGGATGTAACTCGTGGAAAGGGCGTAAAGACCGGGCTACTGTGTTGAAAAACCGTTTGTTTGTCGCTTCTTTTAGCCGGTTATCTTTGAATTTTGATGCTTGTAAGAATATCCGTGATTTCCGTTCATATTGGAATCTGGTAGCGGAAGATTATCCTTTGTCGCAACCAATGTCTTCTCCGGCTTTTGTGGATACCGGATCAGATGAGAAAGAGATTGAGATACCAGAGATCGAGATGGAAGAGGAAGAGGTGGAGACAGACCATTTTCTGCGTCCGGATCAACGGGTCAAGGTCCGGATCCTGCATATCGACAAGGAAGACATGTCTCTGAAGATGGAAATTATAGATGCCCCATACCGGGGAATGAAGGCCTGTTTGCCATTCGCTTACATAAATTCATGCTATTATATCATCCCTGGTTTTATGGATATGTTTGTTGTCAACGAGATATTCCGTGCGAAAGTAAAGAGCGTGGAAGGAAGTGAAGTCAAGCTTTCCCTGATACAGGATTTCAATGAATATATGTATCCGGATTGTGTCAGGAAGAAAAATGTAATCGGGAAAGTGATCGATATTGCAGAAGGCAAAGTCTGGTGGTTGCTTTCTACCGGCATGACGGCAACAACGACTAATCCCCATAAGAAGTATAAGGCCGGTAACTTCTATAAGGTGGAATATGGAGGTTTATCGGCGGACAAATTGAAAAATACGATCAAAGTGCTGTCCCATATCCCATTTCCAGACGAAAAAGGTTTATATAATAATGTATTGGAAAATTTGCGCAGTTTCTTTTTCTTCATGACGAAAGAAGTGCTGAAAGTCAATAAAGACAAGGAAGAGTTGCAACGTTTGAAAGAAAAAAACAATCCTTTCTTCGTCGCTTTCCAAAGCCTAAATCTTGAAGTTCCGGAGAGTGCTCTTGATGAATCGGCTCAGACTGATGAGATGCCTGAAAGTGAAAGTAAAACAGTAACTCCCGATTTATATGACGAGTCGGATAGGATAACGGTGAGCCAGTTGAAGGAACTCATTTATTGTGTAGATTCGTTGATAGGCGACAGCGAAGATATATGTGGATGCTTCAATGCTTATAATGTCCTGATATTTTTGTGCCGTTTTGTGGGAAACAAAGAATTGGCTGATTATTACGGGCTTTGTTCCGACTATATCTATTTGGTTAATTCACTGGACTCCGAATTATTGAAAAACAGAGAGGGAGTTGAATGCCGGCAAACTTTTAAGGGATTGTCGGATCGTATGGAAGCGTTAGATATGGACCGGTACAGCTTGCGTTTGCGTAATAACAAACAGGTTATACGAGTATTACAGACTTGGTTCGACTCCCGTCCCCTGACTTCCGTCCAGTCCGATTTGCAATCGTTTATGCAAAATAAAAACCGTACGGTAGCTGAGTTGGCACGCTATTTTAATATCATGTCCTATCTGAAAGAAAAGGATGATGACCTGCAGGAACTGATTTGCGAGAATATTAATGTTTTGCTTGGTTGTAAAGTCTGGGAGAAAAAAACTAGAGTGTACATACCCGTATTTTTCGGCCATGAAGGAGTAGAAAAAGAATTTAAGACATCTGCATTTATCCATGCCGACAAAAACGCGACAGAGGAGCAGAGCCTTGTCCTGGCTCGTGTGATTGCATCGTTCATGAATACGGAAGGGGGAACACTTTATATCGGAGTCAATGATAAGGGATATCTGACCGGATTGGACCAGGAGTTAAGGTTTGCTCATAATGACAGCGATGTTTACCTTCGTTCTGTCAATCAAAATGTGATCAGGCTATTAGGTAAAAAAGAAGATCGGGATCGTTATCAGGCGTATATACGTTGCCGTTTGTATGAATATGAAGACGGACGTCTGGTTTTGGCGTTTCGAGTGGCGCCAATCAATGAAGTGGTAGAGGTGAAAGGTGAAGTATATACGCGTTCTGCCAGTTCCAATCTGATCAAACCGGTTGGCAACGTGGCGGATTTTGTCAAGTTGCGCCATCGGCAAAAGCTGGATTCTGTTCCTAAGATGCCGGAGTTTCCTGCGTATTTTAGTGCAGAACGGAATGAATATATTTTTGATAAACGTTCTGTAGTCCCTGAAATGACAGCGGTTCAAGAGGTGGAAGCGGTTGCTCCGGTTTTGTCCGTAAACGAAGAAAATGTCCAGGAAAAGGCTTTGCGCATTAAAAATGCAAACACTCAAATTAATTTAGGAATCCGGACATCAGCTCTGCGTTGCAATCCTTTGCAAAAGAAGCATGACCTGGGATACACGCCCAACCATGTCTTTGTCTCCTTGTTTAAAAATGGCAAAATAGCCTATTCCGTAAGTCCCAAGATCGGAAAGTGGGGAGGAGAAGGGGGAAGTGTTATTTTCTCTTATAACCCGGAAGACAAGGAAGATTTGCTGGTTACGGTTTTTAAGAATGGCGAAGTAGGCCTGTCCAATCTGAAAAAGGGAATGTCACAACCGAATATGCTTTTTGCTTTTGCCGGTTCGATTGATGATATACTATTTATTTCTCCGGCTCGTAGTACTGATTATCTGTTATTGATTTCGGATAAGGAAGGTGAAAAGCGTTACCGCATTGTCCCACTCGATATGCTTGAAAAATCAATGTCTATACAACCCAAGAGCAATCTTGTCCTTGTACCGGAAAAAGGCATTTTTGTTTTTGCCGAGATCTTGATACCGGAACTGGTGAATAGCCTTGATGATGAGAAATCATTGCAGGATACTTTCGATCAATATTGTGCCGGACGCCTGTGGGAGCATAATTCCTATATCAAGAATGTAGATAAGATCAGCAATTTGTGCAATGTCCCTTTTTAACTTGTTTCTTTTCTAAACTGAAGCCCCAGAAATATCCCTCCCGGCAGCAATATGATCCCTGCTGAGACGAGTAGGGCAACCTGGAGCGAATACATGTCATTCAGCCAACCGATAAAGGGGGCGATAGCGGCGAACATCAGGCGGATTATGAAGTTGCGGATGGAAAGCACTGTCGCCCTCATGTCGGAAAAAGTCATTTGGTTGATGTATCCTTTGAGGATGGGGGTGGCAAAACCGCGGAAGATATAAAAGACGAACAAGATGGCAAGGCCGGCGTACGTAAGGTTGAAAGCCAGGGAGACATATCCGCCGACTATAAAAACGAGGATCAGGATTCCCATCTTACGCGGACCGAAGTAGTTGTCCACCCGGTCGGACCAGAGAGCGGCGAAGCCAACTGTCAGATTCAGTACCGTCCAAATAACGCCATACCAGGAAACGGGAGTTTTCAGATACATTAAAACCGGTTGTACGAACCAAGCCATCGTGAGAGTCGCTGCCCCGATTATACCTGAATACATGATATTGTAGCAAAGTTGCTTGTTCGTTATCAGCGAATATCTGATGATCCGGACAATCTCGTTTACCGGATTCTGTATTTTATTGGAACGGTTGACCTCCTTAAGCATGAATGCTGCCGGAATACCTGTAAATGCAATCACAGCCTGCGCATAAAAAGGAAGACGAAGGGAATAAGTCGCCAATAAACCACCAAAGATACCTGCCAGCGCTTCAGCGAAGTTGCCGATCATCGTGATCCGTCCTTCATATCGTAAGTATAAATTTTCTTTCTTGTATTGGGCGGTAGTATCGTATAACAGAGCGGAATCTGCACCATTTACCAATGTCTGTCCTGTCCCCAACAAGATTTCAGCGAAAAGAAAAGCCGTGAATGTCGAGGTGAACGAATAGCATAGATATCCGAAGAAGAAAAGGATACATCCTAATATCAGACATTTGCGGCGTCCCCAAACATCAGCCAGATAGCCTGAAGGGATCTCCAAGGCTACGGCTGCTATCGAATAGACACTCTTCAGGATAAACACATCCTGCAATCCTAATCCGTGTTTTTCGTAAAAAAGCACGATGATAGGCATAACCAATGTGAACCATTTGGATAGTTTGATCAGATAAAGAGCGAGTATATTCCGTTTCATGTTTGCAAAAGTACAAAATATATGAAATATCCTTGTGGGACGTCAATTGCATTTCCGTGAACTAGTTTCGATGTTTTACCCATCAGGAGTGTCTAATTATTGTACACCATTGTCAAATAATTGGACACTTTAAAAAAATGATTGTGCTTTTATCTGTTTGTATTTTAGCTCGTTGACTCTTTTGGCACGCTTTTTGAATTTTAATGGACGGAATATAATAAATACGCGATATGAAAAACTTGAACATAGCATTACGTTCGCTTTTTAAGAAAGGAAGAAGTAATGGGATAAAGATTTTATCTCTGGGAGTCGGACTGGCGATGGGACTTGTCCTGATATCGAAAGTGTGTTTTGAACGTTCGTTTGATAAGTTTTATCCGGATAGCGACCGTATTTATCGGTTGCACGAAAACATCATCCGGGATGGTGAATATAAGTCCTACGGGCAGGTGAGCGGAGGCGTGGCTACAGCTATGCAAGTCGAGATACCGGAGGTTGAAAAAGCAACTCGTTTGACCTATATCGGGGGTGACAAGGAGTTGTTCAAGACACAGGATGGAAACCGTTATTCCGCCCGTTATGTCGTGATGGGCGATACGAATGTTTTCGATCTGTTGCCGCGTCCTATCCTGATCGGTGATCCGAAAGAGACTTTGTCCCGTCCGGGATATGTGATGATCTCGAATCGCATTGCCAAACTGTTGGGAGGTGCAGAACAGGCAGTGAACAAGGAATTTGAATTTGAATCCAGTCCAGGACAAACCTATACGATAGGAGGTGTGTTTGAAGATGTACCTGAAAATTCCCACTTGTGTTTTGAGATTGTTGCATCTTTGGAAGGTATGAGCAAGTGGAGTCGTGAAAATTGGCTGGGGAATGACCGTTATCTGGGATATGTAAAACTTTATCCCGGCACTGATCCGGAAAGCCTGACGACTGCCATTCGTGAGATGCAAGGACGGCATTGCGATCTGGAAGAGGTGAAAAAAGCGGGAATTGATTTGACTTATAGCCTGGTTCCGTTGATGGACATGCACAGTAACAGTGATGAGGTGAAGAGCATGAATTCCCTGTTGGGCTTTCTGGCTTTTGTGCTCATCTTTACGGCTGCGATGAATTATGTGCTTATCGTGATTTCCACGTTGATCAACCGAACCAAAGAGGTGGCTGTTCATAAATGTTATGGGGCTTCAGATAAGAACCTGTTCGGTATGATCATGTCGGAGACGTGTTTGCATATGCTGATTTCTTTGTTGCTTGCCGCTTTTCTGATCGTTCTGTTCCGTACGAAAACGGAAGAATTGTTAGGGGCAACGTTGGGAGCATTGTTCTCGACACAGACTATTGTGATACTGATAGGAGTTTGCATCGTGATCTTTTTCATTACCGGTTTGATCCCGACCTATATGTTCCTGCGTATTCCGGTGGCTGCCGCATTCCGTAATTTTAAAGAATCCCGCAGGTACTGGAAACTTTGCCTGCTGTTCATACAGTTTTTGGCACCAGCCTATCTGGTGGCATTATTGTCGGTTATCAATAAGCAGTATGACTATATGGTAAATGTCGATCCCGGATATGCCTATGAGAAGTTGGCTTATTGCTCGACACAGGGTGTGGAAGAATCCGTCCGTAATACGGCAATCGAGGAATTGCGCAAGATACCCGAAGTTGACAAAGTTTCTGCCTGCTATGACCTGCCGATTTCAGGGATGTCGGGAAATAATGTTTCACTTCCTGGAGATGACCGCGAACTGTTTAATATTGCCGATATGTACTGGGTGAAAGATGATTTCTTTTCCTTGATGGAGATTCCGGTTATTGAAGGAGAGGTGTTCCGTTCTGACGGTTCGGCTTCGAACAAAGTGATGGTCAGCCGTTCTTTTGTCGAAAAGATGGAACAGGTGGCTGGTTGGACCGGGAGTGCGATTGGCAAGAACGTTATAATTACGGAACATAGCCAGAATGGAGAACCGTTTACCATCTGCGGTGTGTATGAAGATGTTTGTATTGGCAGTACCGGTAATCCGGATACACGTCCGACCGCCCTGTTCTATGATAGATATGCACCGATGATCCTGATCAAATTCCATGAGATGTCACCGGAGAATATAAAAAAGGCACAAAAGGTGCTGGAAGATGTAATGCCCGACCGAAATGTTACGGTGACGGCTTATTATATGGATATGATAGACCTGTATAAGGATTCCCGCACGTTCCGCGACTCGGTTATGATCGGGGGAATCGTGACCTTGATTATTGCATTGATCGGTCTGCTGGGATATACCAGTGACGAAACGAACCGTCGTGGACGCGAAATTGCGATCCGTAAGGTGAACGGGGCGACGGCATGGAGTATCTTGAAGATGATTTCGAAAGACATTTCCTATATTGCGATTCCCGCTATCGTGATCGGTATGACTGTCGCTTATTATTCCGGTACGGGATGGTTGGAGAAATTTACGGAAAAGGCGCCCATCGGATTTTTCATCTTCCTGGCCGGAGCGATGATGGTTTATGTTTTGATCATTGCTTGTGTCCTGTACCGTGCATGGGCCGTTTCGAATTCTAATCCGGTTGATAGTTTGAAATCAGAGTAACGATAGTAGGAAAAGCAGATAAACACGATAGATATGAGAAACTTGAATATTGCCATACGCTCATTGTTCAAAAAAGGACGTCATAATGTAATGAAGATCATCTCGCTGAGTGTGGGGTTGTCTGTTGCGTTGGTCATGATTGCGAAGATCTATTTTGAACAATCTTACGATACCTTCTATCCGGATGCAGACCGGATTTACCGGATCTATGAGAATTATAGCATGAACGGGAAAGAGGAAGACTATTATCAGGTAAGCGGTGCTGTAGCTCCCGCTATGCGGAGTGAGATTCCGGGCGTGGAAGACGCTACCCGGCTTACCTATATCGGTGGAGATAATACCCTGTTCACGACACCTGACAAACAACGTTATTCCGCCCGTTATATCATGATGGCCGACAGTAATGTGTTCGATATCTTCCCTGTGCCGATCCTGTCCGGTAATCCGAAAGTGGTGTTGGCCAAACCGTGGTATGCTATGATATCCCGTTCGTTGGCGGAAAAGATGGGAGGTATCGAAAAAGTGGAAGGCTTGACGATCATCCCCGATGAGAATCCCGGTTTGGAGGTGACGATCGGAGGTGTATTCGAGGATCTGCCCCAGAATGCCAGCTTGCGTTACGATATGTTGGTTGCCATGTCCGGCATGGATCCGGAGAGTTTGAACAACTGGTTGGGTAACGACCGTTATGCCGGTTATGTGCGTCTGTCACCGGGAGTCACGCCTGATAGCCTGACTCCGGCTATTCATGATATGACGCTCCGGCACCACGATCAGGAAGCTTTGAGAAAGTCGGGCTACGAACTGACTTATACGCTTAGGCCCTTGCTCGACTTGCATAGCAAAGCGGGAGAGGTAAAAAACATGGTTATGATGTTGGGGATTCTGGCCTTTGCCCTTTTGTTCACGGCTATCATGAACTATATTCTCATTACCATTTCTTCGATCGTCAACCGGACGAAAGAAGTAGCCGTGCATAAGTCGTACGGGGCTTCGGAAACGAATATCCATAGCATGGTTTTGTCGGAAACGCTGGTACACATGGTCTGTTCGATCATGGTGAGTATTTTCCTGATTTTTCTTTGTCGGGATATCATTTATGATTTATTGGATGTTTCGGTCGAAACGTTGTTATTATCCAAAGGGGCTTTGGTACTACTGGGGGTTTGCGTGATTGTGTTTCTGGTGACCGGCTTGGTTCCGGGCTGTTTGTTCGCCCG
>OGQD01002259.1_pt1 | contig 10832 bp, 8 predicted proteins | sample 1553091 | NCBI WGS metagenome assembly OGQD01 (sample SAMEA2580290, study PRJEB22360) | human gut metagenome | biome: human gut; feature: human-associated habitat; material: faeces | place: Denmark | collected 2008/2010
GAGCTGAAGGAAGGTGGGAGGGGTGCGCGCGCCCCCCCGCCATAGCGAAAGCTACGGTGCGTTCCATCTTGCCACGTCCCATCTGGGCGTATACCACATTGTAGTCCAGCGAGTCGAAACCTAATAAATCCGTAGTCATCTGGCGGTTTAGCGGGAAGGATGAACCATATCCGGCGGCGGAACCCAGCGGGTTGCGGTTGCAAATACGGTATGCGGCTTGCATAAGTTGCAAATCATCTACCAAGCTCTCCGCATAAGCGCCGAACCAAAGTCCGAACGAAGAGGGCATGGCTACCTGCAAATGCGTATATCCGGGAAGCAGTACATCCTTGTACCGGTTACTCTGGGAGATCAAAACGTCGAACAAGTCGGAAACCAACTCAACCAATTCCTGTATTTGCGAACGGGTGAAAAGCTTCAGATCCAATAAGACCTGATCATTACGGGAACGCCCGCTATGGATCTTCTTGCCCATATCGCCCAAACGACGTGTAAGCATGAGTTCCACTTGCGAGTGCACATCCTCGATGCCTTCCTCGATGATGAATTCTCCACGATCCGCTACGGCGTATATATTCCGTAATTCTGCTAATAAGACGTTTAGTTCCTCTTTAGTCAACAAACCGATACTTTCCAGCATCGTGATATGCGCCATAGAGCCTAATACGTCATATTTAGCGAGGTAAAGATCCATCTCACGGTCCTTACCTACCGTGAATATATCTACTTCATGATCTACCTGTACATTTTTTTCCCAAAGTTTCTGAGCCATAATGAAAAAGGAATTAATAAGGCAAGGAGGCGATAACGGTCGAGATTTTATCCACAGCCTCTTGCAAAGGTTTCGATACCATTGGTTTCAAGAACGGATTCAGATCGGCACGAACCGTGATTTTTAACCGTGTGTCGTCCTCGGCCACCTGTTTCAATTGTATCCATAAGAAAAGGGGAACAGGAGAGTTGGTCGTCGTGAACTTGATTAATTTATTCGGCTCTCTTTCTACGATCTGGAAGGTAATCTTACCAACGGGATCGACAGCGAAACTACAGGTATCGCTGTCGAACTCAAAATTTTTTATTTTATCTTGCGGGATGCGATCCTTGATACGTTCCAAGTTGGAAAGATCGGACAACATCGTGAAGATACGTTCATCATTGTGTGGGATCTGTTTGACCTCACTCACAAATTCTTCAGTCATTGAGTGTCTTTTTGTTTATTACTTATTTCGGGTCCCAGTTAGCCGGATCTTTACGCCATTCCTGAAGAACCGCGATCTCAGACTCATCGATGTAATGCGTACGGACAGCTTCTTCCAAGACAGCGTCGTAGTTACTCAATGTAGTCAATGTTACTTTAGCGTCCTTGAAAGCGGCTTCCGCTACAGGGAATCCATAGGTAAAGATAGCTACCATACCCGCGACATCGCAACCAAAGTTACGTACGGCCTGTACGGCTTTCAAGCTACTACCTCCGGTAGATACCAAATCCTCGATGATCACTACTTTAGAACCCGGTTTCAATTCTCCTTCGATAAGGTTTTCCAATCCATGATCTTTTGGCGTAGAGCGGATGTATACGAATGGCAATCCTAATAAATCGGCTACTAAAGCACCTTGAGCGATCGCGCCTGTAGCAACACCGGCAATGGCATCTACGTTCTCGAATTTTTCACTAATCACACGAGCCAACTCCAATTTAATGAAGCTACGAACGACCGGATAAGAAAGAGTCTTTCGGTTGTCATTGTAGATCGGAGATTTCCAGCCGGATGCCCAAGTAAACGGATTGGCCGGTTGCAACTTTACGGCTTTAATCTTTAATAATTTTTCTGCTACTAAACTTTCCAGTGTTTTCATACAATCCTATATTTATATCAGTCTGCAAAAATAGATAAACTGAATGACATTACCTTGAATATCGTACGTTAATTTTTTATTAATATTTATGCGACAGACAGGGCTAAAATGCTGATGCGTATGCCCGGAATCCCTGATAAAGCCTTTGCGCAAGCGGAAATCGTGGCTCCGGTTGTGATCACGTCGTCTATGAGCAGGATATGTTTGTTTTTTAAGCTTTCCGGATGAATGACATTAAAAATAGAACATACATTTAACCAACGATCGTAAATGGCCTTACGAGTTTGGGTACTTGTGTGGGTGGTGCGGGCTAGACTTTGCGTATCGATGGGGATATCCCATATGGAACGGATGCCGGAGGCGATCCATTCGGACTGGTTGTAACCTCTTTGCCGTTTTTTGCGGGGATGCAGGGGAACGGGGATAAGGAGGTCTACGGTACATATCGGGCTGTGATCCGCTTGGAGCTCTCTCGCTATCTGCCGTCCGAGTAGATAGCCCAACTCTTTATTATCATGGTATTTGAGCGAGTGGATCAGGCTTTGTACTTTTCCGCCTTTCTCGTATCGTAGATAAGCGGTGGCATATTCGATCCGGTTCTTTCCGATAAAAAGTTGCTCGACGGGGTTGTTCGCCTGTTGATGATATCCCGTGTGCGGCAGGTCGCATAGGCATTTCAGGCAAATTTGTTCTTCTCCCTCGACGAGTGGTCGTTTACATATTTTACATAAGTTTGGGAAAAACAGGTTGAGCAGATTATTCCATGTCGTCGGCATAATCCTCGCAGTCTGTTCCTTTGAATAATTGGCTTAGGCAATCCAACGTGATCCGGCTTTCGAAACCTCGTCCGGCGGCGAAACGGAGTAACTTGTTGAATAGGTCCCGCTCGTCTTTTCCTTTTGTCGATTTCTTTTTGCTTTTTAGTAAATCGAGTAAGATGGAGCGGTATTCTCCCTCGTCAATGGCGGCGAGCGATTCTTCCCGGATCGGGGAGGGGATGTTTTTCTTATAAAGCTCGTAGCCTATCTTTACCCGTCCCCATTTATTGAATCGTAGCTTATCGTTCACGAAGAAACGGGTGTAACGGGATTCGTCGATAAACCGCTCTTTCAGCAAGCGAGCGATGATACGCTCGGAGGCGTCGGGGGGAAGTCCGGCGGCATCGATCTTTTTCTGTACGTCTTGTATGCAGCGTTCGGCGGCGGAGCAATAGGCGGCTGCCCGGTGCAACATCTCGGGTTCGGTTATCTCTTTCATCTTTTACGATCCGGTCTTTTCCGTATAAATCTTGTATTAATTCGACTTCGGTGTAATTCTCTTGACGTAGCATCGCTACGGTCTCTTTTCCGCAAAGGGCATTGATCTCGAAGTAAAGATGCCCGCCTTCCACCAAATGCCTTTGTCCGAAGCGGGCGATGGCCCGGTAAAAGAGAAGCGGATCGTCGTCGGGAACGAACAAGGCTAGATGAGGCTCGTTCTTCAGAACGTTCGCTTCCTCTCTACACATTATATAAGGAGGATTACTGACGATGCAGTTTAAGCTTCCTATAAGAGACGCTTCGGTTTCCTCCGTATGGGATTTTAGTTTCACGTACGTGAAAATTTTGTTTCTCGTACATGAAAATCTAGTTTCACGTACGTGAAAATTTTGTTTCTCTTGCATGAAACTGGAATAACCTTCGGAAAGGATATCCAATTCATGGAAGGATACGGAAGCTTGATTCATACGGGCGTTCTCCTCGGCCACGGCGAGCGCTTCGGGTGATATATCCACCGCCGCTACCTCTGCCTCCGGAAGATGTTTCGCCAAGGAAATAGCGATACAGCCGCTTCCCGTGCCGATATCTAATATACGAGGGGCTTGGCCTTGGTAGTCCGTGATGATCCGCTCGACCAACTCGGCGGTTTCCGGGCGGGGAATCAATACGTCCGGCGTCACCTTAAACTCCATCCCGTAAAAATCCGCTATGCCTAATAAGTATTGTATGGGCTTGTATAAACGCAGTCCTTCTACAATCTCCTTGATTTTAAATTTCTCCGTATCAGATAATTCTTTACCTTTGCCTAACAGGAGTTGATGGGTAGAAAGACCGCAAACACGTTCCATGATGAGCCGGACGAGCGCTTGGGCTTCGCCGGGAGGATAAATATCTTTGATGGAATTTCGGATGTAAGCGACGGTCTCAGTCATATCTTTCTCTTGTTTTATCGCGAAAGTAGTGTAAAAACCGTTTATATGCAAAGATTATGGTAGAGGTTGAAGAGAAATACATGGCTCGTTGCATCGAGTTGGCTAAAGGAGGGAGGGGAAATGTCAGTCCGAATCCGATGGTTGGTGCGGTGGTTGTGCATAAGGGCCGTATTATCGGTGAGGGATTTCACAGGAAATGTGGGGAGGCGCATGCCGAGGTGAATGCTATCGCTTCCGTGAAAGACGAGTCTTTGTTGAAAGACAGTACGATTTATGTGAGTCTGGAGCCTTGCTCTCATTATGGGAAGACGCCTCCTTGCGCCGAGTTGATTATCCGGAAAGGGATTCCACGGGTGGTGGTCGGTTGCTTGGATCCTTTTCCCGAGGTGTCGGGGCGAGGTGTGCGGATGTTGCGTGAGGCCGGTGTCGAGGTAGTCACAGGCGTGATGGAGGAAGAAGTCCGTGCGTTGAACAAGGCGTTTATGACGCTACAAACGAAAGGCCGTCCTTATATTATCTTGAAATGGGCGCAGAGTGAGGATGGGTTTATCGACCGTTTACGTATGGACGTGTTGGAGCCGGTCACGGTTTTGTCTTCTCCGGAGACTTCCCGCTTGGTGCATAAACTTCGCTCGGAGGTGGCGGCTATCATGGTCGGTACACGGACTGCTTTATTGGACAATCCTTCATTGAACGTGCGCCATTGGTCCGGTAATTCTCCGGTTAGGGTCGTATTGGATCGCCGGCTCGTTATTCCCGATTCTTATCGGTTGCTGAATGGTTTCTCACGTACATTAATATTTACGGAGAAGGAAGTGGAAAACCGAGAGAACATGGAGTATATCCGGATAGATTTCGAGGGCCCGGTGATCCGGCAAGTGCTAGATCATCTTGCTGCCCGGAAGTTGGATTCCTTATTGGTGGAAGGTGGGGCCCAGTTGATTAATTCTTTCGTGGAAGCGGATGTGTGGGACGAGGCGAGGGTGGAAACAGCTCCGGTTCGCCTGCATCAAGGGGTGCATGCGCCGATGCTTGGAAAGGAGGCTGTTAGCGGCATCTCTAGACGTTCTGTTATGAGCATTAAAAATCATAACTATGAAATTTTAAATCATAACGATGAGTTCGAAAAATCATAACTATGAATTTTAAGGCTCATATAATCAACTAAAATATTATAAATATTAGCAGGTATTAGGGTGAAAGCAAAAAATGTTTCTACTTTTGTGCCTTTATATGCGACAAACTTATGTTTTTGATGAAAAATAAATTAGTACTATTTATAACAGGTTGTTTTGCATTAGTGTTGTCTTCTTGTTTGAAATCAGAAGATGTCACTGATATAGAATTGGTTAAGAACTGCCAAATATCCTCTTTTAAGCTAAGTAGTGATTCTATCTCGGGGTTGGATACTGTGAAGTTTACGATCGACCAACTGACGGGGCGGATTTTTAACATTGACTCTCTGCCTTTTGGCACGAAGATCGAGAAAGTTGTTTGTACGATTACGGCAGCCAGTAGCTATGCGCTTAGCGGTATAGAGGTAAGCCCGTATGCTTATCCGGACTCTACTTATTACTTAAACAATTTATCAGACTCCATTAATTTCTCCGCTCCGGTAAAGTTCGTGGTTCATGCGTATGACCAAGTCACGACAAAAGTCTATATGGCGCAGGTGAATATCCATCAAGTGGTTCCGGACTCTATGGTTTGGAGTATGTACGCGAATCCTATGATTGGCATTACCGTGAAGGATCAGAAGGTGGTAACCTACGATTATAATGGATCGGAGAATTACTTTATGTATGTGAAACCCGCCGAGTCCGGTAAACCTTACCAATTATATTACGCTCCGGTAAGCGCGCCTAAGGGCTGGCAGTCATTATCCTTGACCGGTCTGCCTTCCGATGGGCTTTTGATCTCCCAGATTACCGAGTATAACAATGCTTTATATGTGCCGGCTACAAATGGCACTTTATATAGATCCGAGGATGGCTTGACTTGGAGGGCTGTAGAGAACGCCCCTTCCGTGAAATACGTTTTGGGTAGCGTGAAGCAGGGCACGAAACAGCCTTCCGCCTTGGCTACGATCGTGGATCAGGAAGGAAAGCTAGCGTTCTATGCGATGAACGAATCCATGGAGTGGATCGCCGGAGATGCGGTGCCTAGCGGATTCCCTGTTACCGGATTTAGCAATCTCCAATATGCCGCAATGTATCATGAGTACTTGATGACCGCCAGCGGACGTACCGTGGACAACCAAGTGGTTAATACGACTTGGGCGACCATGGATGGTATCTCTTGGGCGTTGATGGCTTCCGGTGACGCAAACTTCACGAAGCGTGAGGGAGCGATGATCACGAATTATGACGATAAGTTTTTCTTGATCGGAGGTATCGACGCTTCGAACAAGGCATTGAAAGATATGTATCAATCGATAGATTATGGTATTTCTTGGTCGTTGATCGACTCGATGGTGGTGTTACCGACCGACTATGCGGCGAGAGGCTTTTCCTCAATTATTGTGGATAAAGAGAATTTCGTGAACATTTTCGGAGGAAAGACCAGCACTGGTTCCAATGACTTGAACCAACTTTGGAGAGGCCGTATCAATCGTTTGATCCCGAAGGAATAGAAAAGTTCGATAGGAGATGTATAATTTTATGAGGCTTTTAGCGTTAGAAAAAGAAGTGTGGTATATATAACAGCAAGGCTTATGACTTCAACTTTTTTTCAGCGGCTTCTCATAATCATCCTATTGGCGGGTACGATCCCTACGCTTTGGGCGCAGGAATATAAGTACGAGATCGGTGGTATGGCTGGTGGCGCCTTTTATATGGGCGACGCCAACAAGAATACGATATTTAAAGGAATGAATCCGGCGGTGGGAGCCGTGTTCCGGTATAACATCAACTTTCGTTGGGCCTTAAAAGCCAACTTGATGTGGGGACAGGTTTCCGGTAAGACCGAAGGTATGGAGAACGTTTTTCCGAATAATGCCCAAACCTCTTTCAACCGTAGTATCATGGAGTTGGGGGGACAGGCAGAGTTCAACTTTTTCCCGTATAGCGATAAGTTCGACTATGCGGGGGCGAAGCGTTTCTCTCCTTATGTCTTGGTGGGCATAGGGCTGACGGTGGCTCCGGGTGGCGGGAAGACTTTCGCCAGCCCGAATATTCCTTTAGGCGTGGGCATGAAATATAAGATCAAGAACCGCCTTAATCTAGGGTGCGAGTTCTCGTTTCGTAAGTTATTTGGCGATGGCCTAGAGGGAAAGGACATGTTGGACGATCCGTATGGTGTTAAGGGTAGCGCTCTTAAGAATAAAGATTGGTACTCTTTCTTGTTGTTGTCTGTTACATGGGATTTCGGCCCGAGGTGCCGTACTTGTAACAATGCGAAAAATATAAGTGAATATTAGTAAGATAAAAAATGTCGTTGATTGAGAAAATAGACAAGAATCGCTTGCCACGGCACGTGGCAATTATTATGGACGGGAACGGACGTTGGGCCAAGGCGAAGGGGAAAGACCGTAGCTTCGGGCATCAGGAAGGCGTTGTTTCGGTCCGTAAGATTATGGATGCGGTCACTCAACTCGGATTGAAATATCTGACGTTGTACACTTTCTCTACCGAGAACTGGAATCGTCCGGAAGAAGAGGTCCAAGCGCTGATGAGCTTGCTGGTCTCCGCCATTCACCGGGAGACTCCGGACATGATGAAGAAAAACGTTCGCCTTACCGCCATAGGCGACCTTTCCCGCTTGCGTGAGGATGCTTATAATACATTGCAAAAATGTATCGATACGACTTCGGCGAATACGGGAACCACACTTGTTCTGGCGCTTAGTTATTCTTCCCGGTGGGAGATCACCAGAGCGGCTAGGCAACTCGCCCAAGAGGTCTTGGAACAGAAAATAAACCCCAATGATATAACCGAGGCTATGGTCTCGGACCACTTGACGACCAAAAATATCCCCGATCCCGATCTTTTGATACGGACCGGAGGAGAGAAACGCATCAGTAACTTCTTGCTATGGCAGTTGTCATATGCTGAATTCTTCTTTACGGATGTGTTTTGGCCGGATTTCAGAGAAGAAGAGTTGTATGAGGCTATATTGTATTACCAGCAACGTGAGCGTCGTTTCGGTAAGACAAGTGAGCAATTAATCTTATAAACAATAGCTGTTATATGTACAAAAGAATAGTGCTGTTTTTTATTTGCTTGGGTTTCGCTTGCGGTGCGTTTGCCCAAGAAATAGACACTACCCAAGTTGAGGCGCCGGCAGAAGTGCCGGTCATTTCGTACTCGTTGGCCGCGAAGAAATACAAGATCGCGGATATAAAGATTACGGGTATCAAGAATTATGATGATTTTGTGTTGATCGGCTTCTCGGGCTTGTCGGTAGGCGATGAGATTACCGTACCGGGAGAGGAGATCACTACAGCAGTGAAGCGTTTTTGGAAACATGGCTTGTTTTCGGATGTGAAGATCTTGGCGACGAAGATCGAGGGCGACCAGATTTGGCTGGAGATCCAGCTGAAGCAGCGTCCGCGTATCTCGCAAGTCAATTACCACGGGATCAAGAAAGGCGAGCGTGAGGACTTGGAGGCGAAGCTGGGCTTGAAGAAAGGTTTCCAGGTGACGCCGAACGTTATGGACCGTGCCAAGATCGTGATCCAGAAGTTCTTCGATGGCAAAGGCTTTAAGAACGTGGATGTTGAGATCGAGCAAAAGGACGATCCCGCGAACGAGGGCGAGGTGATCGTGGATATCAATATCGATAAGAATGAAAAGACCAAGATCCATCGTATCTATTTTGAGGGTAACGAAAAACTGACCGCCCGGGAGTTGAAGAAGGCGATGAAGAAGACGAACGAGAAGTTCAGCTTGCCGAACGACTGGAAAACCAGTATCATGGAGATGTTCAGCACGAAGAAGTTCACGACTGAGGAATATGAGAACGATAAGAAAAATATAATCGCTAAATATAACGAGCATGGTTATCGCGACGCCGTATTGTTGTCCGATAGCGTAGCGAACTTTAACGAGAAGAAGGTAGATATCTTCTTGAAAGTGGATGAAGGTGAGAAATACTATTTGAAAGATATTCGCTTCGTGGGTAATACGCAATATTCTACGGACTATTTGATGGCCGTGCTGGGTATGAAACCGGGCGAGGTGTATAATCAAAAGAAATTGAACGAACGTTTGAGTACGGATGAGGATGCCGTTTCGAATGTCTATTTTAATAACGGTTATTTGTTCTTCAACGCCGATCCGGTAGAGGTGGATGTAGCGAATGACTCTATCTCGTTAGAGATCCGTATCCAAGAGGGTCCGCAAGCGACGATCAACCGTATTATCATTAATGGTAATGACCGTCTGTATGAGGATATCGTTCGCCGTGAGTTGCGTACGAAGCCGGGTATGTTGTTCAGCCGCGAGGATTTGATGCGTTCCGTTCGTGAGTTGGCCCAGATGGGACACTTCGACCCGGAAAACATGAATCCGGTGCCGCTGCCTGATCCTGAGAATGGAACCGTGGATATCGAGTATAACTTGGTTTCCAAGGCGAATGACCAGATCGAGTTCTCCGCAGGTTGGGGACAGACGGGTGTGATCGGTAAGTTAAGTTTGAAGTTTACGAACTTCTCTATGAAGAACTTCTTAAACCCGAAAACCTATAAGGGCATCATCCCGCAAGGTGAGGGACAGACATTGACCTTGAGCGGCCAGACGAATGGGCGTTACTATCAGGCTTACAGCATCTCCTTCATGGATCCTTGGTTCGGCGGTAAACGACCGAATACATTGTCTGTCAGCGCTTATTTCTCAAAGCAAACCGATATCAGTAGCAATTACTTGACCAATTCCGGTTATGGTTATGGCTATCCGGGCTATGGCTATGGTTATCCCGGTTATTATGGGGGCGGTTATGGCTATGGTAGCAACTATTACGGCAACTATGGTTACAATAATAGTTATGAGTATGCTTACGACCCGGATAAGTCTATCATGATGTTCGGTTTAGCGGCCGGTTATGGTAAACGTTTGAATTGGCCGGACGACTACTTCCAGTTCATGGCGACGTTGAACTATCAGTTGTATATGATGCATGATTGGGACTATTTCTTGGTTAATAACGGAAATTGCCATAATATCAACTTGGAGTTGATGTTGCAACGTAACTCTATCGATAACCCGTTGTATACTCGTAAGGGTTCACAATTCATGTTGTCTGTAGCTGCTACGCCTCCTTACTCTTTATTCGATGGTAAGGATTATGCGTCGATGTCAAGCTCAGACCCGGATAAGTATAAATTCATCGAGTATCATAAATGGAAGTTCAAAGCGAAGATCTTCTCTCCGTTGGCTCCGTTGACCGTGAAACGTACGCCGGTATTGATGACCCGTGTTGAGTATGGTTTCTTGGGTACTTATAATAAAAATAAGAAGTCTCCGTTCGAGACCTTCTATATGGGTGGTGACGGTATGAGTGGTTACTCCAGTACCTATGCTCAGGAAACGATCGGTTTGAGAGGTTATGAGAATGGTAGTATCGCCGGTAATGGTGGTTACAACTCTTATGGATACGCTTATTCTCGTTTGGCTATGGAGTTGAGATATCCGTTCTTGCTGGAGCCTTCCTCTACGATCTACGGATTGGTATTTGTGGAGGCTGGTAACGCTTGGACTGATTTGAAGAATTTTAATCCGTTTAACTTGAAACGCTCCGCCGGTGTCGGTGTCCGTATATTCTTGCCGATGATCGGTTTGATGGGACT
>OGQD01002267.1_pt1 | contig 10809 bp, 7 predicted proteins | sample 1553091 | NCBI WGS metagenome assembly OGQD01 (sample SAMEA2580290, study PRJEB22360) | human gut metagenome | biome: human gut; feature: human-associated habitat; material: faeces | place: Denmark | collected 2008/2010
GTACGGAGGGGTAAAAAAAAGGAGCATATCCGGGCGCTGCGGGCGCTGCGCAGACCTGCGAAGAGTCCCGTCCGGACAAAATGAAACCTCCCTGCCGGTCGCGCGGGGCGACGGCGGGAAGGTTTCTGCGGGCAGATGCGGACGCTGCTCCGGCGGATACGAAAGCACGAGATATTCATAGCCGGTTCGGTCGGCTCCTTTCGTGCGGTTTGCGTCAGGATTTCTTCTTAAATTCGGATGGGGTCAGTTCGAAATGCCGTTTGAAACAGATGCTGAAATATTTGGGATTGGCGAATCCCGTCAGGACCGAGATCTCGGAGATGGTCAGGTCCGACTCCCGGAGCAGCTGGGCCGACCGTTTCAGCCGGACGTCCATGATGAACTCCTTGATCGACATGCCCGTGATGTCGTTGATCTTCTGGTAGAGGAGCGTGCGTCCGATCGACATGTCCGACACGAACGAATCCACGTTGTAGTCGCTGTTGTCCATGTTCCGTTCGATGTAGTTCATCGCCTTTTTCAGCAGTTCCTCGTCCATCGACGAAATGGTGATCTTCGACGGTTCGGCGATGTACTTCTTGCTGTAACGCTCCTTGAGTTCCTGCTGGGTGCGGATGAGGTTGGCAACCTGTTTGAGCAGGAAATCCATATCGAAGGGCTTGTCGATGAACACGTTGGCTCCGCATTCCAGTGCCTTGATCTTGTTTTCGGTGTTTTTGCCCAGGGCCGAAAGCATGATCACCGGGATATGGCTGGTCTTGATGTTCGAACGCAGCGAGCGGCATACCTCGAAGCCGTCGGCTTCGGGCATCATCAGGTCGGTGATGACGATCTGGGGGCAGATTCTCTCCGCTTTGGCGATGCCTTCGCTGCCGTTGGGCGAGCCGTCCTTCGAGCCGGCTGCGCCGAGACCTTCGATGATGCCGTGGTTCTCGATGTGGCCGGTGTAGTCGATGTCCACGCCATCGCCGTCGCCGTCCGGCACCAGGCCGTTGTAGGCGCCGCTGATGCGCCCGTAGTTGATCACGGTGCCGTCGCCGTCCGAGCCGAAGCCCGAGCCGTTGCGGCCGATGATCACGCCGCCCGCATGGTTGATCAGGGTGGCGCCCACATCGGTGGTGATGCCGTGGCGGCCGCCGCTGATCAGGCCGTGGTTTTCCACCTGGCCGCCCGCGGCACCCTGGAAGTCGATGCCGTCGTTCTTGGTGTCGGCGGTGACCATGTCGGAGCTGCTGATCTCGCCGTAGTTGGTGATGCTCGCGTTGCCGCCGGGGCGAATCGCGTCGTTGCCGTCGCTGTGGATGACCCCGCTGGCGCGGTTGATGATCGTGGTGGCGGCGGCGCTCTGCAGCTTGTCCAGGTCCAGCGCCTGGCCGGTGGCCGAGGTGATGCTGCCGGCGTTGTCGATCAGCAGGCTGCCGGCGCTGAACGGGTTGTTCATGCGGATGGCGTCGTCGTAGCCGCCGATGCGGCCGCCTTCGCGGTTGATGATCTGGTAGAAGCGCGTGGTGCTGTCGCTGCCGGAGGTATCGACCACGCGGCCGGTGGTGGACTGCAGCAGGCCGCTGTTGTCGATGACCACGCCGCTGCCGGTAGCTGCGCCCTTGAGGTCGAGGCTCTTGCCGCTGGTGACCAGGCTGCCGATGCGGGTGACCGTCAGGGTGTCCTGGTTGGCCAGTGTCCGGCTGCTGGTCTGCGCGTCGCTGATGATGGGCGATACCGGAACGGCATTAGCGGTTTCCGCGGCCAGGCTCGCCAGAACGACGGCGATGCTCAGCGCGAGCGGGGAGGGCTTGTGCAGCATGGCGTGGCGTCCTTTTTCTTATCGAAGAGGCCGCCTTTTATAGCGATGGATTCTTACGCTTTTGTAACGGTGCTGGCTCATTGTCAATGCTGTTGCCGGGCAGGGACGGGAGAAACCTTATATACTCTGCGGTCTTTTTACCGTTTCCACTGTGAGAACCGCCGTGAGCCAGCTGCCGCCCTGCCCCAAATGCAATTCCGAATACACCTACCAAGACGGCGCCCAGCTGGTCTGCCCCGAGTGCGCCCATGAGTGGTCCGCCGATGCATCCGCCGAGGCTGACGGCGACGCGCGCGTGATCAAGGACTCGGTGGGCAACCTGCTGCAGGACGGCGATACCGTCACCGTGATCAAGGACCTCAAGGTCAAGGGCTCGTCCCTGGTGGTTAAGGTCGGCACCAAGGTGAAGAACATCCGTCTCGTCGACGGCGACCACGACATCGACTGCAAGATCGACGGCATCGGCGCGATGAAGCTCAAGTCGGAGTTCGTGCGCAAGGTCTGAGCCTACTGCACAGCGATGAGAAAGCCCGGCCAAGTGCCGGGCTTTTTGTTGCCTGCCTGCCGCAATACCTCCTACAGGTGACCCATGCCCCTCAGAAAACGGGTCTGAGGCACTTATTCCTTGTAGTAAACGATCTGGTTGCTGGTCGCCAGCAGCGCGCCGGACTCGCTCCACAGCTGCGCGCTCTGGTCGAAGAAGCCATTGCGGAATTCCTGGGCGCGGGCGTCGCCCAGCAGGTGGCCGGTGCCGACCTCGGCCAGTTGCGCCGCGTCGGTGTGGAAGTAGGTGGTGATCGACACGGTGCCGGCCGGTACCGGCGTGGCGCGGCGCAGCCAGACGCGCGGGTAGAAGATGTCGCTCAGCGCCGCCAGGGACAGGAAGTCCAGCGGGCGTGGTTGTGCATCGCGCATCCAGAGCTGGCTGCGGCTGGTCTCGCCGCTGCCGTCCCATTTCGTCGGGAAGGCGCCGGAGACCGGGCGCATCTCGTACTGCCTGGGCCAGGCCACGCCCTTGGCGGCTGGGCTCATCGGCTCGAAGTCGCTGGGCGGAGCGACGTTCGGCGCGGGGATATCGGTCAGGCTCCAGGTTTCGCGGCGCAGCGCGGTGACCAGGGTGGCGGTGGTGGTGACCTGCTGTTCGCCGGCGTCATCGGGCTGGGTCAGTTGCAGCAGCCAGTGCTGGGTGGAGCGGTTGGTGCGCACCGGGATGGCTTCGACCTGGAAGGCGCCTGCCACGACGGCAGCGGCATAGTTCACCGTCAATGACACCGGGCTGCCGAGCAGCTGCGGATGGCGCAGCGCGCCCTGCAGCAGGACCGCGGCGGTCACGCCGCCGAAGGGGCCGACCATGTTCCAGTAGTCCTGGCTGGTGTGGCCTTCGTAGAGGTTGGGCTGGCCGGCTACGGGTTGCAGGGCCACGGCGCGGTCGAACGGGTGCAGGGCAGTATCGGTCATGACTCTCTCGGTGCTTTTTGTTCTCGGGAGAGGCTCTATGTAGAGGAAAGCGCCGAGGCGGGTCAAGGATACCGAGCGGTCAGGGCGTGACCTCGAAGCGCAATGTGCCGATGACTTGTCCGGCTTCGGTGAGCACCTGCACCTGCCACTTGCCGCTGGGGTCGCTGGGGAAGTTCTGCTTGTGCGTCCAGGCGCGATAGCCGGCTTCGCGGCCGCCCTTGATGTCCAGGGCGATGCGGTCGACTTCCTGGCCGTCCTTGCGCCAGGCGTGATAGATGCGCTCGTTCAGCCCGCGCGGAGCGTTGATCGCGGTGTAGGCGTAAAGGCCCTGGCTCTTGATCTGCGCGACGCTGACCGTCTCCAGGCTGTCGCCGGGAGTGCGCTGGGCGTTGTCGAAGCTCTCGGTCACCGCCATCTCGGTCATCCACAGGGTCGACGGCGGCACCCAGGCGCGGGCGAACCAGCCCACCGCGCCGATGGACAGGGTCAGGCCGACGAGGGCGAACCAACGCCACCATTTGTGGATCTTCACCGTCACCGCGAGGCTCGGGAAGGACAGCAGCACGGCGATGCCCAGCGCCGCCTGGTAGCTCTGCGGGGTGCTCAGGTGGAGGATGATCGGCAGCGCGGTGAGCAGCACCGCGAATAGCGTCAGGGTGTGATAGCCGAGGAAGGTCCAGCGCCGCACCGACAGCCACTTGTAATAGATCGGGTCGGTGATCGCGACAAGCCCCGCCAGCGTCAGCACGCCGGTGAACAGCGCCTGGCCGCTGTTCCAGGTGGTGGTGACGAAGAAGAACGGCAGGCAGAAGAACAGGCTTTCCTGGTGGATCAGCTGGGTCGCGTAGCGCAGCAGGCCCGGCGGTACTTCCCAGCCGAAGCGGCTCTTGAAGCGCTTGGTGAGCAGGTTCTCCAGCATCAGCCAGATCCAGCTGACCAGCATGACGATGGCCATGGCGCGGGCGAAACCGGCGCGGTGGCGGTCGACCATGACGAAGCTGAACACCCCGGAGCAGAAACCGAAGAGGGCGATCAGGCGCGGGTAGCGCTGCAGCAGGCCGAGGACGAGGGTGATCAGGCGCTGCACGCGCTCTTTCCAGATGAGCATGGGGACGATGGGACAACGAAAACGAAAGGGGGCGAGATTGTAACGCCGGATGTCGGCGAGGGGCACGGGGAGTGACGGGAGGGGAGTTTGGTGCCTGGGTGTTTCCCTCACCCCAGCCCTCTCCCAGGGGGAGAGGGGGCCGTTCGCAGTGTTGGCTTGTTTTCGGAGTTAGCCGGCGAGCGCTGTGTATTCAGTGCATGCCGACCAGTCCCCTCTCCCTCCGGGTGAGGGCAGGCCGCAGCGCCGACGTCTGTTCGCGAGCAAGCTCGCTCCTACGAAGAGCGGGCTTCAATGCTTCCCGCTCAACTCCTCCCGTGCGAAGTCGACGAACAGCTGCGCCGGCTTGGTCAGCTGGGCGCGCTTGAGCCAGGCGGCGACCAGGCCGGAGGCGCTGACGTCCTCGGCGATGTTCACCATCACCACCTTCTTGCCGTCGTAGGTGCACTCCGAATGCGGGCGGGTGACCAGCACCGAGAAGCCGAAACCCTGGCCGACCATGCCGCGCACCATCTCGATGGAGGGCGAGCTGAAGGCGATGTGCGGGTTCAGCCCCAGTTCCTCGAAGATGCGCACGAAGTAGGTGCGGCTGGGTTGCACGTCCAACAGGATCATCGGTTCCAGCACCAGGTCGCGCAGGGACACCTTGTCCTGCTTGGCGAAGCGGTGGTTCTCCGGCAGCAGCGCGTAAGGGCGCTGGGCGGGCATCAGCGGGTCGGTGGAGATGGTCGCGTCGAGGTCGTGTTCGTAGAGCAGCGCCAGGTCGAAGCGGCCGGCGGTGAGGCCCTGCACCAGCTCCTGCTGCTCGCCGTCGCTGATGCGGATTTCCACGCCCGGATAGCGTTCGCGGAAGCCCGAGATCAGGCGCGGCAGGTAGAGCGGGGCGACGGTCTCGAAGCAGCCGATGTCGATCTGCCCGGCGACCACGTCATTGTCGGCCAGGGCGTTCTGCTCGAACTCGTGGGCCATGCGCAGCAGTTCCTGCGCCTTGCGGTAGAAGCGCGCGCCGCTGGGGGTGAGCGACACGCCCTGGGCGTGGTGGCGGATGAACAACTGCACGCCGAAGCTCTCTTCCAGGCCCTTGATCGCCGTGGAGATGGACGGTTGCGCGATGTACAGCTTGCGCGAGGCTTCAGCCACGCTGCCGCACTCCACGGTGGTCACGAAATACTTCAGTTGCCGCAAGGTATAGGAAGCCACTGCACGCCTCGTTGATGCTTTTTTATACAAGATACCGCGTTGAGCCGGCCGGCGGGGGCGGCCCGTGGCGAAGATTTTCCTCGCCGGGGACCACATTTTTCATGGCCTTGGCCGCCTGCTGCGTCCCTCCGGGCGCGGGCATACTCCGCCCAAACCCTAAATGCACCCTGCAAATCCCGTACACGCGGACTGGAGTAAAGCCCATGCGCATGGCCCTGTGGCAGACCTGCGGACTTCCCGGCGACGTTGCCGGCAACCTCGACCAACTGGAGCGCCAGGCCAGCGCGGCCGCCGCAACCGGCGCGCAGCTGCTGCTCTGCCCGGAACTCTGGCTGGGCGGCTACAACGTCCCGCAGCAGATGAACGAGCTGGCCGAAGCGGCGGACGGGCCATCCGCCCGGCGTATCGGCGAGCTGGCGCAGCGCCTCGGGCTGGCTATCGCCTACGGCTACGCCGAATGCCACCCTCAGGGCGGCAAGCCGTACAACTCGGTGCAGGTGATCGGCCCATCCGGGAAGGCCATCGGGCACTACCGCAAGGCGCACCTGTTCGGCGCCATGGAGCGCGAAGTGTTCAGCGCCGGCGATGTGCTGGAAGCCCCGTTCGACTACGCCGGCTGGCGTATCGGCCTGCTGATCTGCTTCGACGTGGAGTATCCCGAGGCGGTACGCACCCACGCACTGAACGGCGCCGGGCTGATCCTCATCCCCACCGCGCTGACGCCGGAGTACGGCGCGGTTCCGGGCGTGATCGTCCCGGCGCGGGCGGTGGAGAACCAGTTGTTCGTCGCCTACTGCAACCACTGCGGCGTGGAGGACGGACTGGCCTTCCTCGGCGGCTCCTGCATCGTCGCGCCGGACGGCGAGCGCCTGGCTGCCGCCGGGCCCGCGGAGAGTCTGCTGATCGTCGATCTCGACACGCAGCAGCGTGCCCGCCAGGCCGGCACTTTCCCTTACCTGGCGTGCCGCCGCCCCGAGCTGTACGGTGCGCTGACCCGCTGAATACGGGCCCTGCAGCGGTGCGCAGGCACGCCCCGCGATGGCGCGCCATGCTCCGGGCTGGTGCGAGGCTGCCCAGCTTTTTCATATACCCCGAAGACAAATTTAATAATTTTCCTTGGCAAGGCCTTCGGCGACCATCCAATCCACATTCCAACAACAACGATCCTCCACGGAGTGCCCTGGTGTACGAGCTCAACGATTGGCGGCAGCGTGCTGCCCGGCAGACCTTCATCGACAGCGCGCTGATCGGCGGCCGCCGCGTGGCTGCGCAGGACGGCGCGACCTTCGCGTCCATCGACCCGGCGACCAATCGCCTGCTGGCCAATGTCGCCGCCTGTGGCGCGGCCGAGATCGACGCCGCCGTGCGGGTTGCCCGCCAGGCCTTCGAAACCGGCCCCTGGGCGCGCATGGCGCCGCGTGAGCGCAAGGCCGTGCTGCAGAAGCTCGCCGAGCTGATGATGGCCAACCGCGACGAACTGGCCCTGCTCGATACCCTGAACATGGGCAAGCCGGTGATGGACGCCTGGAATATCGACGTGCCCGGCGCCGCAGGCGTGTTCTCCTGGTACGCCGAAAGCCTCGACAAGCTCTACGATCAGGTCGCCCCGACCGCGCAGAACGCCCTGGCCACCATCACCCGCACGCCGCTGGGCGTGATCGGCGCCGTGGTGCCGTGGAACTTCCCGCTCGACATGGCCGCCTGGAAGCTGGCGCCCGCGCTGGCCGCCGGCAACTCCGTGGTGCTCAAGCCCGCCGAGCAGTCGCCGTTCTCCGCCCTGCGCCTGGCCGAGCTGGCGCTCGAAGCCGGCATCCCCGAAGGCGTGCTGAACGTCGTGCCGGGCCTGGGCGAAACCGCCGGCAAGGCGCTGGGCCTGCACCCGGATGTGGACGCCCTGGTGTTCACCGGCTCGACCCAGGTCGGCAAGTACTTCATGCAGTATTCCGCGCAGTCCAACCTCAAGCAGGTCTGGCTGGAGTGCGGCGGCAAGAGCCCGAACCTGGTGTTCGCCGACTGCCGCGACCTCGACCTCGCGGCTGAAAAAGCCGCCTTCGGTATCTTCTTCAACCAGGGCGAAGTCTGCTCGGCCAACTCGCGCCTGCTGGTGGAGCGTTCGATCCACGACGAGTTCGTCGAGCGCCTGATCGCCAAGGCGCGCGACTGGGCGCCCGGCGACCCGCTGGACCCGGCCAGCCGCGCCGGCGCCATCGTCGACAACAAGCAGACCGCCGGCATCATGGCCTGCATCGACCGCGCCCAGAGCGATGGCGCGCAGCTCGCCTGCGGTGGCCGCCAGCTGAGCTTCAATGGCTCGGACAACTTCATCGAACCGACCCTCTTCACCGGCGTGCGCCCGGAACAGTCCCTGGCCCGCGACGAAGTGTTCGGCCCGGTGCTTGCAGTCATCCCCTTCGACAGCGAAGAGGAAGCCGTGCGTCTGGCCAACGACAGCATCTACGGCCTCGCCGCTTCGCTGTGGAGCGACGACCTGCACCGCGCCCACCGCGTGGCCCGCAAGCTCAATGCCGGCACCGTGTCGGTGAACACCGTGGACGCGCTGGACCCGGCGATTCCCTTTGGCGGTGGCAAGCAGTCCGGCTTCGGCCGCGACCTCTCGCTGCACTCGTTCGACAAGTACACCCAGTTGAAAACCACCTGGTTCCAGCTGCGCGACTGAAGACAAGACAGGCCGCCGGGGTCGAACCCGGCGCCTGAGCAATACCCCGATTCATAAGAGCCTGTTTTTAACGCCGCCATGCCGACGCGCAGCAGATCGTAAACAGGTTCTAACCGAACCGTTCGAGACGGCCGGTGAGACTGCCCAGGTAAGTCCGTCGCCCTCGATCCCCTGAAGACCCCTCAGGCCGGCTGCCGGAGCACCGCCGAGGGATAGAGGAGAAAGTCGATGACCGACAACACCCGCGCCCCGCGCGACACCCGTGAATACCAGAAAGCCGATGCGGCCCACCACATCCATGCCTTCCTCGACCAGAAGGCGCTGAACGCCGAGGGCCCGCGCGTGATGGTGCGTGGCGAAGGCCTGCATCTGTGGGACAACGACGGCAACAAGTACATCGACGGCATGTCCGGCCTGTGGTGCACCAACCTGGGCTACGGCCGCAAGGACCTGACCGCCGCCGCCACCGCCCAGCTGGACGAGTTGCCGTACTACAACATGTTCTTCCACACCACCCACCCGGCGGTGATCGAACTCTCCGAGACGCTCTTCAGCCTGCTGCCCGACCACTACAGCCACGCGATCTACACCAACTCCGGCTCCGAGGCCAACGAGGTGCTGATCCGTACCGTGCGCCGCTTCTGGCAGATCGAAGGCAAGCCGCAGAAGAAGATCATGATCGGCCGCTGGAACGGCTACCACGGCTCGACCCTGGCGGCCACCGCGCTGGGCGGCATGAAGTTCATGCACGAGATGGGCGGCCTGATCCCGGACATCGCGCACATCGACGAACCCTACTTCTTCGCCGCCGGCGGTGACCTGACCCCGGCCGAGTTCGGCCGTCGCTGCGCGCTGCAGCTGGAAGAGAAGATTCTCGAACTGGGCGCCGACAACGTCGCCGGCTTCATCGCCGAGCCGTTCCAGGGCGCCGGCGGCATGATCTTCCCGCCGGAAAGCTACTGGCCGGAAATCCAGCGCATCTGCCGTCAGTACGACGTGCTGCTGTGCGCCGACGAAGTGATCGGTGGCTTCGGCCGTACCGGCGAGTGGTTCGCCCACCAGCACTTCGGCTTCCAGCCGGACACCCTGTCCATCGCCAAGGGCCTGACCTCCGGCTACATCCCCATGGGCGGCCTGGTGCTGAGCAAGCGCATCGCCCAGGCGCTGGTGGAAGAGGGCGGCGTGTTCGCCCACGGCCTGACCTACTCCGGCCACCCGGTGGCCGCCGCCGTCGCCGTCGCCAACCTGCGCGCGCTGCGTGACGAGGGCTGGGTGACTGCGGTGAAGAACGACACCGGCCCGTACCTGCAGCAGTGCCTGCGCGAGGTCTTCGGCAACCACCCGCTGGTGGGCGACATCCAGGGCACCGGCTTCGTCGCCGCGCTGCAGTTCGTCGAGGACAAGGCCACCCGCAAGCGCTTCGACAACGAGAACGACATCGCCTGGCGCTGCCGCACCATCGGCTTCGAGGAAGGCGTGATCATCCGTTCCACCCTGGGCCGCATGATCATGGCCCCGGCGCTGGTCGCCGGTCGTGCCGAGATCGACGAACTGGTCGACAAGACCCGCCGCGCGGTGGATCGCACGGCCCAGGAAATCGGCGTGCTGTAAGGCACGCACTTTTGTAGGAGCGAGGAGGACGCCTAGTCCTTGCTCGCGAAGCTTTTGTGCTGGGTCTGAGGTCCCCTCTCCCTAACCCTCTCCCTGAAGGGAGAGGGTTAGGGAGAGGGGACCCGCTAGCGCCGAAGTTTCACGAGCAATCCCGCTCCTACAAAAAAGAACACCAACAACAACGCCGCGAGCGCAAAGACGCCCGCGCGATGGAACCCTTTTGCCCGGCTTCTGGCCGGGGGTACTGCCCAGCAACACAACAACGCCAATCCGGCTGTGGGAGTCGTTCCATGAAAGTGTCCTTGCTCACGCGCATCTCCATCACCTGTGCCCTCGCTGCTGCTGTCGGCAGCGTGAATGCCCAGTCCCAAAGCATCACCGTCATCTCCTTCGGCGGCGCCACCAAGGCGGCCCAGGAGCTGGCCTACTTCAAGCCCTTCGAGGCCAGTGGCGCCGGCAAGATCGTTGCCGGCGAATACAACGGCGAGATGGCCAAGGTGAAGGCCATGGTCGATGTCGGCAAAGTCACCTGGGACGTGGTCGAGGTGGAAAGCCCCGAGCTGCTGCGCGGCTGCGAGGAAGGCCTGTTCGAGCGCATCGACCCGGCGGCCATCGGCGACGAGAAGAACTTCGTCCCCGGCACCCTCAGCGAGTGCGGCGTGGCCACCTACGTCTGGTCCATGGTCATGGCCTACAACGGCGCCAAGGTCGCCAAGGCCCCGCAGTCCTGGGCCGACTTCTGGAACACCGCCGAATATCCGGGCAAGCGCGGCCTGCGCAAGGGCGCCAAGTACACCCTGGAAATCGCCCTGCTGGCAGACGGCGTGAAGCAGGAAGATATCTACAAGGTGCTCGGCACGAAGGAAGGCGTCGACCGCGCCTTCGCCAAGCTCGACCAGCTCAAGGGCAACATCCAGTGGTGGGAAGCCGGCGCGCAACCGCCGCAGTGGCTGG
>OGQD01002269.1_pt1 | contig 10805 bp, 6 predicted proteins | sample 1553091 | NCBI WGS metagenome assembly OGQD01 (sample SAMEA2580290, study PRJEB22360) | human gut metagenome | biome: human gut; feature: human-associated habitat; material: faeces | place: Denmark | collected 2008/2010
ATAGTTTTATTATTCGCGCATTCCACATTACTTCAGTATGCGGACTGAAAATCCTACGGTTATTTTAAAACACTATAATCATTATTTGATAAATCACTTACAACTAAATCATATAAAATAAAAAGCCATGGAAACCGACTCAATGTCAGTCCCATGACTTGATTATATCATATATCCGATAACTTCTGTCTAAATTTTCTCTAAATTCTTTCTAACTTTTTCTAAGAAATATAATGTATACTATCCGGCGCTCACAACCTAAAAAGCGCGAAGCCCCACATATTGTTTAGAGATATTTCTTGAGGTCCTCAACCTTATCAAGTGCCTCCCAAGGCAGCTTGATATCTGTACGTCCGAAGTGTCCGTATGCTGCTGTCTGGCGGTAGATAGGTCTTCTGAGATCAAGCATCTTGATGATTCCGGCCGGACGAAGGTCGAAATTCTCTCTTACGATTTCAACGATTCTGTCATCTGCAAGCTTTCCTGTGCCGAATGTATCAACCATGATAGATGTTGGCTGTGCAACACCGATAGCATATGAAAGCTGAATCTCACACCTGTCAGCAAATCCTGCTGCTACAAGGTTCTTTGCTACGTAACGTGCTGCATATGCTGCTGAACGGTCTACCTTTGTACAGTCCTTTCCTGAGAAAGCTCCGCCGCCGTGACGTGCATATCCACCGTAGGTGTCTACGATAATCTTACGACCGGTGAGACCTGCATCTCCGTGTGGTCCACCTATTACGAAACGTCCTGTAGGATTGATAAAGAACTTTGTCTCAGCATCAATCATATCCTTTGGAAGAATTGGATCAAATACATATTTCTTGATGTCCTCATGGATCTGCTCCTGGGTAACATCCTCATCGTGCTGTGTTGAAAGTACAACTGCCTCAAGTCTTACCGGCTTTCCTGCCTCATCATACTCTACTGAAACCTGTGTCTTTCCGTCCGGACGAAGATATGTAAGTGTGCCGTCTTTTCTAACCTTTGTGAGCTGGAATGCAAGCTTGTGAGCGAGTGCGATTGGGTATGGCATATACTCCTCAGTCTCATTTGTAGCATATCCAAACATCATTCCCTGATCTCCGGCTCCGGTGTCGAGGTCGTCTGTAAGGTCGCCCTCTTTTGCCTCGAGTGCCTTGTCAACTCCCATGGCAATATCTGATGACTGCTCGTCTATGGCTGTGATAACGCCGCATGTATCGCAGTCAAATCCGTACTTTGCTCTGTCGTATCCGATCTCTCTGATCGTCTCACGAACGATCTTCTGAATATCCACATAAGCGTTGGTTGTGATCTCTCCCATGACAAGCACAAGACCTGTCGTGATGGATGTCTCACATGCCACACGGCTCATTGGATCCTGCTCCATCAGTGCGTCAAGCACTGCATCTGATATCTGGTCACAGATTTTGTCAGGATGTCCTTCTGTTACTGATTCCGATGTAAATAATCTTCTTTCCATACTACTTCCTTTCCTTTTTGTACATAAGAAAAACCGCTTCGTATGAGCGGTTTGATCGTGTCTGTCAAGCCTCTCATTGTTCGAGCACAAAGCCTGTATCTCCTACATCTCTGCGTCGCTCAGGTCGGCACCTTCCGAACACATCGGGGTTGCCATGGCTTCTTCGTCCCTTCTGACTCCACCATTCTGAATAAGAGCGTTTTTCTAATATCTATAAATGCAAACATTACTCTATATCATCGAGAGTTATTAGTCAACATATTTTTGGGGGAAATGATGCTTAATGAGTTTTTTTATATATAATGGGCAAAGGAGATGTGACTATCCCCTTTGCCCATACCAATAACTTAGTTATTATCCTTCTTTTTCTTTCTTACAAGGAATATAACTATTCCCGCAATAATCAATACCACAATAACTATGATCAGTATAATGATCCATGAGATGCTGCCAGCCTCAGCCATAGCCGTCTGAATAGCATTACTCGATACAGTAAATGTTATTTCTGAACCATTATCCGATGCGCCATTACCTGCTGCATCAAAACATTCCACAACTATTGTGTGCTTCTTTGCAGATGCCTTTATATCGTCAAGCTTAACCTCTCCGCCGAGCTTTTCAATGTCCTTAGCTTCATATCTCGTCTTGACTCCGTCAACCGTGATGTCCGCATATCCCAGCGCAAGATTATCATGGAATGAAACCGATGCACTTACAGAATCCGTATTCTCATACACAGCACCATTTTCAACACCAGCTACATGATACTCCGGTGCTGTTCTATCTATACAGAACTTGACCGCAGCATTCTTTACTTCATTATCTGTTTCTTTTCCCGCTGCATCCTTGGTATGGATAACTATACTGTACACACCCTCGTCCTTGAAGGTATCAGCAGGAATTGTAAATGAACGCTTGTTCCATCCATTTGACGGCTTGTCTTCCTTGACTGTATACTCATTGCTCTCAAGGTTTACTACCTTGTCGCCAACTGTATAGTACACATCAGAATCCGCAAAACCGGCAACATTATACTCATCTATAACTATGTCACCATCGCTCAGATTCGTATAATATCTGTCGACGCTTGCCTTTGCAGCCTTTCCAAGTACGAAATAAGATCCAAATCTATCTACCTTAAATCCTATTTCCTGACTTGTTTCATTTCCAGCCATATCCTTAGCAGTCACAACCAGAGTATAATTGTCATCAACATTCTCGCTCTGTTTAAAGTTAGAATATGAATATTTCTCACCATTTGAAACCGTCTCGGCGCTGTATGCCACATCATCACTGCCAGCTTCGCCTCTTGTGCCGGTCACACTTATTGATATGCCATCCTTGTTATAGTTTGTATCCGTTACAGATATAACCGGCGATACCTCATCTGTGTATACTCCATCCTTTTCTACCTGCGATATGCTAATCTCAGGAGCAGTCATATCAATGGTAAATGAATCATCAACTGTATTTGATGCAGTATTTCCCGCACTGTCTGTTGCGCTTACCCTTATACGGAACTTTCCATCTGCAGAGAAATTGACTGTCGCAACGTGCGTATCACCATTTGATGTAAATCCACTTGCTCCCGGAGCTGCGGATGTTCCATCCTCCGATGTTACAGCTATATTAACTCGTGAAGCATCAAAGTTATGCTCCTCAACTCTTATTGTAGCCGTTCTGGATACATTGTAATATGTGCCATTCTGAGCACTGTTATTATCGTACGAAACCTCCAATACAGGTGCTGTCGCATCCACTGTGAACTTTCCTGACGAATAATCATTTGCCTTATTATCAGCCTTATCTCGACATGTAACTGTAAGAATATAATCTGCATCGTCTGAGAATACATAGTCCATTACATATGTATTACCATCCTTACTGAAGTTATTCTTAAGCTTAGTCACAACACCATTCTTAGACACTGACACAGTAACCTTTTCAGGATCAAAATTCACTTCATCAATTCTGATATGTGCCGTTCTTGCCCTGTTGTAGAAGTTTGAGTCATTATTTGAATCATATGTACAGCTTATAACTGGAGCTATGGTATCAATCACATATCTGCGATATACACCAGATGTAATTACGTTTCCCGCATTATCAGTGAGCGTTGCCATCACACGGTGCTCTCCCTCGTTTTCTTCTGCGGAACCTATCGTGTATGATCCACTGAACTTTGTCTTAATGGATGTTTTATCAGTATTATCACATAGAGTCTGAACGTTTCCATTGTCCTTAAGCACAACATTCTTTATTCCCGAGAAATCATCATTTGCCTTTATTGACAGGCTTACATTCTCATCCTTGCCATAATAATATACGTTACCATATTTTGTTGCAATTGAACTGTTCTCAGTGATATCCACAGATGACGTTCTCTCATGAAGATTACTGTCCTCTCTGACTACACCAAAATACTTTGTCACATCCTCTTTGCTCTGATATGCCTTATTGCCTGCAACATCATATACAGTTATGTTTATTTTACCCTTAAAGTTCTTGTCTATAAGCTTGGTAAACGCCTTAGTTAGCTTCTCTCCTGATCCGCATGTCCATACCTCAGAATCAATTGTGTCACTGTTCTTTTTATCTGCCGATTCAAAATCAATGACAACCTTTCCTACTCCACTGACATCATCATTTGCACTGAATGATAACTGGATTGCTCCATTGGAGAAGGACTTATAATCCTCGTATTTTGTATCGTCAGACATCGGCTTAACAGAAAAACCGGATATATTGGCTGATGTCTTGTCATAATAAAATCTCATAGACAGCCTGCATATGTTACCCACAACATCTTCAGCCTTAAGATTTACTGTATACTTTGCCTCAGCAGGAATCTTGCAGCTTCCGGTACTGTATGTGCCATCATTGTTCTTGACAAACTGTGTGGCCTGACCCGGATATGTAAATGTATCTGTTACGATCTTCTTGATATCCTCTGCGCTCTTTGATGAGTCGCCAACATTAGCAATATCAACGCTCTCTACACTTATACTTTTAAGATTGTTCTCAACAGCCTTTACTCCCCATGCGCTATTACTTGATGCGTTAAGATATGTATAGCTGCTGTCTCCAAACTCCTTGTTCGCAGTCAGTACAGGAGCAGTGTTATCTACTGTAAAATGTGCATGAAGCATATTATCCAGCTTATTTCCTGCAGCATCCTGAACATCCATATACACGTCGTATACGTCATCAGCATCACTGCCCTTAGGTATATCAAACGTTCCTGTTACGTCATATGCTCCCTGCTCTGTATTTTCTGATACACTTATATTATCTATTGCAATCTTGTTGTTCTGATTTCCAGCCTTAACGTAATAGAACTTGATATAAGCTGTATCTGAGCCATACTCCTTATCCACATCTGTTTCATATATTCCAAATGAACCAGTTACTGTGAAATAAACACTGTTTCCAGCCTTTGTAAAACCATCCTTAAGCTCATTTTTATACTTGACTGCGCCACCCTTTATCTGTGGAAGTGCACCAATATCACAGGTGATCATAGTACAGTTTCCGGATTTGTCAAATGTATAGAAATAATACGTATTCCGAGCGTCATTGCTTGGATTCTTATCTGCAGTAACTGTAAGCTCTGCTCTTCCTGAATTGACGGATATTGTCTGATTACTGTACTTACTCAATATCTTATTTACACTGTCCGTAGTCGTATTATTTACATCGATATCTGTCAGCTCGTGATCCGAATACACAACCTTGTCAATAAGGCCTGACTCTGGATCGGATATGTTAAGTGTCACAACCTTCTTATATGCCTCAGGTATTTTCTCAGATGCATTGTCTATCTGAATTTCTGTTGAGTTCTTTGCATAAAATTTCATGTCTGAAACCTTTGCTTCAGGAGCATTGAGATCAACATATACAGGGATTTCATCCTTCTTATACTTGAAATTATTCTTATCCGTAGAGGAATCCTGATTTTTGTTATCACCTATTGCTTTGGTTGTAATATTTACTTTAGTTTCCTTTTCAAAATAGCTGTTACTGTCGTCTGCATATATATCTTTCTGAGATGAGTCTCCTATTGATGTATATGCGCCATCATTTACCTTATAGGATACAACCTTATCAGTATCAAAGCCCAGTCGGAGGAATACCGGCCTATTCATCCACACATAGCTGTTGTCAACCATTGTCGGGTAAGTGGTGTTGTTTTTATCTACATATACATAATTGAAATTGTCAAACTGACCATACTTCACCGTTCCCTTGATAGAAACCGATTTCTCAGTATCACATATTTTGTATGTTGCCTTAATCTCAAATGTAGAATTCTCCTGAGCATCCTCCGCAATTGTGAATACTCCGGTTTTTGCATTGATCGACTCTATTGCAGCAGAGTCAGAGCTAAATTTCACGCTGTTCTCATCTATTGCATTCTCCGGTTTCACGTTTCTCGTTGTGAAAAATGCAGTGTATTTATATGTAGGATAGAACTCGTTGCTCTTTATATTCTTCGCAAAGGACAATACTCCCTCGCCCTGTGCATCGGAAGTCTCAATCTGAACTTCATGATTACTTCCATCAAAAGCTATATCTACGCTCGTCTGAGAATACACCGTGCTGTCAGATTTGCCAGAAGCCGTTGAAGTAAATGCCAGATTATTTCCATTGTCAGTTATACCGCTTATAATTGGCTTTGGTGAATTTGCCTTTATTTTTAATGTTATCTTCTGATTTTTTAAAAGAGTATATCTGCCATCTATAGCTGTTTGGTCATTTTGTCCGCTGACAGCTAAAATCTCTACATTGTCAGGATACTTAACCGTAAGATATGTCGAATTCGTCACAACTTTTGTAGTTACCTCTGCCAATGCGTTTCCATAAGCATCTATACCGGATACTTTCACATAGAAATTCTTTTCCGAGATATTCTTTACAATTGAACTGAGCTCTATTTCACTTGTTCCATCTGATGTAACAAGCTCATATGGCTGTCCCGCAAGAGACTTGCCATCATCTGTTCCAATTATATCTACACTATATTTTCTTTTGCCCTCAAAGCTTGTGTTTATATTAAGCTTATAGCTGCCGTTATCCTCAGATACATATGCTCTGTCAATTCCATGTATTATATTTATATCTGAATCAACATTGCCGATCCATTCAGTAAAGTCCCCCTGAACCGGACAGAATCTGACTCTCAGCTCGTCTCCTGCTTTCAACTGGGAATTCGATAAATCAAAATCATAATATTCCTTTAGTGTGAATATAGCTTGCACATACAGACCCTATCCAGAACTCCACCTTATCAACACTATTCTTGAATTCTTCTCCATTGTCTATGGCTACCCTCAAGCCCGTTGTAACCTGTCCAAGCCCGCTTTTGATCTCATTCTGTATAAATGTGATATCACCGACTCCTGCCGGCTTTTTAAATTCATTTGAGTCAGAATCTGAAACTGGCTCATTTATCTGACTCTGAGTGTCCTGAGGATCACTTTCTACAGCCCTTGACGTAAACACATCCCCTGCATTCGCAGTCACCATTATTATGACCAGTGCCCATGCCATTAACGCCTTAAAAAACCTTGATCTTCTCATGCCTCTTTTCTCCTCTCTTATAATTGTATGATTTCTTCTGTATTTACCAGAATTATCTGCTGCGTTATATTGAACACACTGCTTCTTGTTGACTTCTCCGGCTTCGCTTTGGCAACCAGAACATCAGTCACCCCTGCACCACCGCCATTGTTTGATAACAATACAGTGTTTTCAGAATTTGCCAACTTGACAGTTGAATCAATGTTACTCGAATTCTGCCCCGCCAGCATTGTCGTCTGCATTTGTCCGGCATTCATCTGGTATGCACTATTCTGCTGAACACCAGGTAGCTCAGGCTGTACTGTTTTTCTTTTCTGTACCGACTTATGCCGTGCAGTCTGTGCCTCTGTTCCGACATTCTCCGTGATCTCCTTGATCTGGCGTTTTCTCTCAATACCTGTGAGGTTCATGAACACCCTTGGAATACGAAACACAATAAACAATACAACCGCTGCAACAAGAAATACACATGCCGCTATCATACACACAAGCCACGCTGTATGATATGTATTCATGGTACGTTCTATCTCATCTACACTAAGTGACATTACTTCTCACCCCCAGTCTTACCTGATCCGGTGACTGCACTGTTCACCTTTCCCCGCGCTGTATCTATAAGGCTGTCAAACACTCCATCATAGCTGTTACCGACAACCTCCACCAAAGCACCCTTTACCTGTGTCTCTATATTGTCTATCATTTCATACATTTGGGACGCATCTATATAACCGTTATATTCCCTTGCCTTTGCAACAATCTGGTTAAGAATAAGCTGATATGTATACGCTTTGAATTTATCATCAGTATAATTGTCATCCTGTGATATCGTAAGGTCATACACGCTTACCAGATCATCCCACTCGGCAGAATAATCTACATCCTCATCAAATATATCCACTCCGCTTCCACCTGAAGAATTCACATATCCTCCAAGCCTTATGAAAAGTTTTGCATTTGACGCATTCTTATTGTTGTTTTTATTTCCATCCGAATATGGTTCAACCTTGCTAAACCACGCTATTGCGTCGGAGCTTCCGTTATTCATATATGCCCACAAATTAAGTCCGAGATTGTAACAGAAATTGTAATATTCAAGAGGATCTGCTTTTTTGAAATTATCCAGATGTCCATCCTTTTCAATCAGTTCCTTTATACTGTTGAGCTCATTGAATGTTATCGATTTATCCCCAGAACCCTGAGGCTGTCCATTCTCAAAATATTCAAGATACTTAGTACGTATAAGATCATATGTCTCAGATGAAGTATCATCCAGGCTTAAAGCATTGCTAACCATGTCTTTAAACTCCGATTCCGATGTCGCCGTACCCGCATATGTATAATACGTATCAAAGTTCTGACTCTTGTAAGATTTCTCTTTGTAATTCATATATCCTGCTGTACCAAAGAGCGCCGCCGACAACACAACCGCCGTTGCGAATCCGAACATTTTTCTTTTCTGTGATTTCTTATATGTAATGTCCAGCTCGTTGTAATGCTCCAACGCATACATCAATTCACTACATGACTGATATCTATCATCAGGGTTCTTTCTGGTACATTTTAGAATTATCTCTTCAAGTCCTGATGAAAGCTTCGGATTCCACTGTCTTATCGGATACATCTCATATGGAGGTTTAGCCGGATTATGACCAGTAACCAGATGATACATAGTTGCTCCCAGGCAATAAATATCCGTTCTGGCATCAGTCTGACCATGCCCTCCAAACTGCTCCGGAGCCGCATATCCCTGAGTTCCAAGACAGGTTGTATCCTCCACCATGTTCTTATTTTTGTATTCTCTGGCAGTACCAAAATCAATAAGCATAACATTGCCGTCAGGCTTTAACATTACATTGGAAGGCTTCATATCACGATAAATAATTGCCGGAGTCCTGCTATGCAGATAACCCAGCACATCGCATAACTGTTTTGCCCAGTCGATCACGTCCTCCTGAGACTGCGCCCCCTGCTCATTGACCAGAACATTCAGGGGATTCCCTTCTATGTAATCCATAACAATAAGAAAAGTTCCTTCACCATCGATTACATCCACTATACTTGGCAAATGAGGATGCTTAAGCCTTTTCAGCATGTCAGTTTCCACGACAAGCCCCTGTCTTATAACATCAAAATCTTTCTTGCCATCTTTTCGTACTTCTTTAATCGCCCACTGCTTATTTGCTTTCTCATTCATGGCAAGGTATACAACGCTCATACCACCCTGCCCGATTTTATTCAGAATCTTATATTTTCCATCTACAAGAGAACCTATCTCAAGCATAGTGCTCCCCTCCTATGATACTATTCTCGCCATCGCAACCGATATGTTGTCTGTCTCCGCCCTGTATTTATTCAGCTCGGTGAGATACTCCATATTATTCTTCATTCTGACCACATCCGGAGTCATTCCTGTGTTCAGATATTTATATATCTCATTCATCCCTATTTTGTGCCTGAACCCATCAGAACAGAGTACAAAACTGTCGCCGGGACTGGTTGTACCCGAGAAAAAATCAGGAAATATATCATCCGAAGCACCTATACACTGCAGTATCACACTTCGCTGAGGACTGACCTCAGCTTCCGCCTCCGTCATTCTTCCCGCATCTAGCTCTCTCTGAACATATGAATGGTCTTTTGTTATAAGTTCTATTCCATTGCCCAATCTGTACGCTCTGGAATCCCCCAGGTTGCATATGATATACCGGTTACCATAAAATAATGCGGCCACTATCGTAGTACCCAGACTTATTCCATTTCCAGCTCCATATGCTTTTATTATTTCATTCTGATTTTTTAACAGATCAGTCCATTCCCTGCGCACATCGTCATCGCTGAACCCGCTGCCAACCAAATAAGTTAATCTGTTGGCAAACCAATCATTTAAGGCTCTTATGACCGTGGCAGATGCCAGTTCTCCTTTGGCAAATCCTCCCATTCCATCGCATACGGCAACCAGTGAGATTTCCCCCATATCCGTATCAGCCTTAACAGCAAGAACCGAATCCTGATTCGTACTCTTTTTTATTCCGATATCACTATGTACAACTAATAAGCAACTCATAAACCCTCTCCTCCATTTCGGCAGATTTAGTCGTATCTAAGTTCAAATTCCTCATCGCCCAGCTTCACTCTTGAACCTACACGAACCATTGTTTTACAGTTACTTGTTATCTGCTGATCATCAACAAATGTTCCATTTGTTGAATTAAGATCCTCTATGTAGCAGGCATCATCAACTCTATAGAAAATTGCATGACATCTGCTGATCGCCGGATTTCCATCTATGCATATGTCTACAACCTCTCTATTTTTACCGATTCTGTTTGTTTTCTTATCTAAGTATATCTTTCGGCCATTCTTGACCTGATACAAATATGGATGTCTCTCAACCTTTGTTGCTGCATTGAGCACCGTTGTTCCAGCATCATCCGTATTACCAGTATTTTTTATAAGCGTTGTCTGATCATAGTCATCCTGCATTCCGCCCATCGCTGGCATCTGTGGTGCCGGATATGGATTGTTCATAACTGGTGCCTGTGGCTGTGCCGGTGCTGTCTGATATGGACTGTTCATAGCCGGTGCCTGTGGCTGTGCTGGCGCCGCCTGATATGGATTTGCCATTGCTGGTGCCTGTGGCTGTACCGGCGCTGTCTGATATGGATTTGCCATTGCTGGTGCCTGTGGCTGTGCCGGCGCTGTCTGATATGGATTTGCCATTGCTGGTGCCTGTGGCTGTACCGGCGCTGTCTGATAT
>OGQD01002272.1_pt1 | contig 10795 bp, 5 predicted proteins | sample 1553091 | NCBI WGS metagenome assembly OGQD01 (sample SAMEA2580290, study PRJEB22360) | human gut metagenome | biome: human gut; feature: human-associated habitat; material: faeces | place: Denmark | collected 2008/2010
CCGAGGTGGTCCTGACCCTCCCCGACGGGTCGAGCCATGCCGTCGAGGGGGTCTTTGCGGCCGATACGCTCGGATTGGGAATGAGTCGTGACAGTTCGGGCCTGCTGCGCGTCGGAGCCCCGGATGCTTCGCGCCGGAACGACTATTGCGAAATCGCCGTCGGAACCGGCCCCGAACAAACCCTCCAGTTCAGCGATGGAACCCGGGTCTGGCTCGGCAACCATTCTCGATTGCGTTTCCCGCTCCGTTTCACGGGGGGCAGCCGCCGGGTCGAGGCCCGGGGGGAAATCTATTTCGATGTCGCCCGGGATCCCGGCAAACCCTTTATCGTCGAGATGGACAAGGCCTCAATCTGTGTTTTCGGAACCGAGTTCCTGATTCAGCAGCAGGAGGATCTTTGTGTGGCGACACTCGTCGAGGGCGCAATCTCCTTCACGGCCTCCGACGGCAACTCGGTCGCCATGACTCCGGGAAAACAGGCTCAAACAACCGGATCCCAAATTACACTCAGAGAGGTGGACACCCGTCTGTATACGGCGTTGCGTGATGGGTGTCTGGTCTTGGACCGGATGCCGCTCGAACAGATCGTCCATATCCTCGAATCCCGTTACGAATGTCAGATCCGTTTCGGAAACGATACGGCCGCTCGGGAGATTATCTCCGCCCGGATTCAGCGCTATCCGACGCTGCGGCCCATTTTCGACCTGTTGGCCAAGGTCGGACACTTCAACTATAAAGAGGAAGGAGGTGATATCGTTATTGAATAGTCGTTTGCCCATTCCCTGTCGGATACTTCCCGCCCCGATGGGATGATGATAAATCCACGGGTCCCATTTTTCCCAAAAACTCGTTGCCATGAAAAAAATCTACTCCAACCCTTTCCGGCTGCTGCGGACTCTCCTGACGGGGTGTTGTCTGATGCTGACGATGCTCGTTTCGGCGCAGAACCAACCCGTTACCCTCAGCCTGCCGGCCTCTCCCCTTTCCAAAATCTTCGCCGAACTCCAGCAGCAGAGCGGTCTGTCGTTCGTTTACAATGCCGGAGAGATCGCCCGGATTCCGAACCGGGCTGTTCGGGTCGTGAACGAACCGTTGAGCAAGGTCCTTGACGAGGTGCTGCGCGGAACCCGGCTCACGTATGAGTTCAACGATCGGCACGTGGTCATCGTGCAGGCGTCGGCCCCCGCAACGAACCGGACCTCGGCCCTGCCGTCCGCCCAGCCTGTCGAACGGGAGCTGAACGGAACCATTCTCGATGAAAAGGGCCTCCCGATGGCCGGTGTGACCGTCGCCATTGTCGGTACCGATCGCGGTACGGTCTCCGATGCCCGGGGGTACTATCGCCTGGTGGATGTCGCCGACGGCCTGACCATCGCCTATTCGTTTGTGGGGTATACCACCCAGCGTTTCCTGCTGCACATGGAAAAGACCCATGACGTACGGTTGCAACCGGCCTCGGTCGATGTCGAAAATGTCGTTGTGACGGGTATCTTCACCCGCAAGGCTGAGAGTTTCACCGGTTCGTCGGTTACCGTGACCCGTCAGGAGCTGTTGAGCCGCGGCAATCAGAACCTGATTCAAAGTCTGAAGAATATTGATCCCTCGTTCAATCTGATCGACAATCTCTCGATGGGTTCCGATCCCAATACGCTGCCGGTGATCGAGATGCGCGGATCGTCGTCGTTCCCCGATCTGAAAGGGCAGTATACGCAGGATCCCAACCAGCCGCTCTTCATCCTCGACGGCTTTGAAACCACGCTTCAGAAGGTCCTCGATCTGGACATGAACCGCATCGAAAGCGTGACGCTGCTCAAGGATGCCTCGGCCAAGGCCATCTATGGCTCCGCCAATGGCGTGGTGGTCATCGAAACCGTGAAACTCTCGGCCGGAGAGGTCCGCGTGAACTACACCGGAAGCCTTTCGCTGGAGATTCCCGATCTGTCGAGCTACAACATGTGCAGCGCCGAGGAAAAACTCGAACTGGAGCGTCTGTTGGGACTCTATGACGGGGATCAGCCCCAGACTGATATCGACAAGAAGGACCTCTATTACAAGAATCTCGAGGCCGTGCGCAGCGGAGTCAACACCGACTGGCTCGCTCAGCCTCCCCGTGTCGGAGTCGGTCACAAACACTCCGTGCGGCTGGAGGTGGGCGGCGAAGAGCTGCGGGCCGCTTTTGACTTCGGATACAACAACATACAGGGCGTGATGAAGGGTTCGTTCCGCAATACGCTCTCCGGTGGTGCCGACGTGAGCTACCGGTGGAAAAAGTTCCTCTTCCGGAATCTGATCACCTTGACGGGCACCAAGTCGGAGGATTCGCCCTACGGCTCCTTCTCGGACTATGTGGCGTTGAATCCCTATTGGCGGATTCGCGACGATCAGGGGAATCTGCTCGAACAGCTGGGCTATGGCCCGGTCTATTCAGGGGTGGTCTACAATCCCATGACCGATGCGACGAACGGAACCCGGTATGGCTCCGACTATTTCGACGTGACGAACAACACCTATCTCGAATATCAGTTCAACGAGCGGCTGAAGGCCGTGGGACGATTCTCCTTCTCGCAGCAAACATCCGGGAATGAGCAGTTCCTGCCGGCGTCGCACTCGTCGTTCCGGGGCATTCTCCCCACCTCGACCGAAGACTATCTCAAACGGGGCTCCTATACGGCGGGATACGGCAAATATGCCTCCGTGAGCGGAGACCTCAATCTGCAGTACAATCAGTCCTGGGGCCGGCATGCCTTTTTTGCCAATGCCGGGGCGAACATCGAGCAGAATCGCAGCGAAAACCACACCTTCTCGGCCGTAGGATTCCCCAATGCGCAGATGGACGACATCATTTTTGCCAAGCAGTATGCCGAAAACAGCACGCCTCAGGGCAGCGAATCGCTCAACCGTTCGGTCGGCCTGCTCTTTTCGGGCAACTACTCCTACGACAATCGCTACCTGGCCGACATGACGTTGCGGGGGAATGCCTCCTCGCAGTTCGGATCGAACAGCCGTTGGGGCCTGTTCTGGTCGGCCGGTCTGGGTTGGAACATCCACAACGAACCCTTCCTGCGCGACGTGAAGTGGCTCCGGCAACTCAAGATCCGCGGCTCGGTCGGCACCACCGGCTCGCAGTCGTTCAACTCCTATCAGGCCCAACTGCTCTACAACTACTATACGGATCGCAATTACCAGGGCCTGTCGGGGGTGTATCTCGAGGCGCTGGCCAACAGCGATCTGAAGTGGCAGCAGAAGTTCGATGCCAATGTCGGCTTTGACATGGATCTCTGGGGACGGCTCAAACTGCGGTTCGACTACTACCGGGCCATCACCAAGGATTTCCTCACCGACATCAACATTCCGCCGTCGCTGGGATTTACGACCTACAAGGCCAATTTGGGCGAGATCCTCAATCAGGGCATCGAGTTCAACCTCAGTGCCAACGTCTTTTCGCGTCCCGAGGAGCGGACCTCGATCATCCTCTTTGTCAATGGAACACACAATACCAACGAGATTCGCCGGATCTCCAATTCGCTGCGTTCGGTGAATGCCGAGCAGGACGAACTCTCTCAGAGCGATAACCGTCCGTTGGTCCGTTTCGAGGAGGGCGAGTCGTTGAGCGCCATCTGGGCCGTTCGCTCGCAGGGAATCGACCCGGCCTCGGGGCGGGAGATCTACCTGACGCGTGACGGGCAGATGACCGACACGTGGAATGTGGCCGACAAGGTCATTTGCGGCGATACCGAGGACAAGCTCCGTGGCCTGTTCGGCTTCAACATCGAGTACAAGGGCTTTTCCCTGGCCCTTACGTGCAGCTATCGCTGGGGCGGTCAGATCTACAACACGACGCTCATCGACAGGGTCGAGAATGCCCAGATGAACGGCAACGTCGATCGCCGGGCCTATTATGCGACGTGGAAGCAGCCGGGTGACCACGTATTGTTCCGCAATGTCGGCGACTGGCAGCAGCCGACGCTGGCAACCTCGCGTTTCGTCCAGGATTACAACCGGCTGGATCTCTCCTCGATCTCGATCGGCTACGATTTCTACCGGTGGAAATTCCTCCGGAAACTGCGTATCGAGCGGCTGCAGTTTTTCGTGAACATGAACGATGTGGCCTCCTTCTCGAGTGTGAAGATCGAGCGGGGTACGACCTATCCGTTTGCCCGAACCGGCTCCTGTTCCCTGATCGTCAACTTTTAACGTCTCCGAATCATGAAAAAGATATTCTCATATGCATTGACATTGCTGCTGACGGCCGTTCTGCTGTCCGGTTGCGAGAAGTGGCTCGATGTCCGGCTCAAAAGCAAGGTGAAGTCCGAAGATCTGCTCTCTTCGGAGCAGGGCTACAAGGATGCGCTTGTGGGCGTCTATTCGAAACTCATCGGCGAGGAGCTCTACGGCCGTCAACTGACCTACGGCTTCTTCGAAACCCTGGTGGGCAATTATGACCTGGATTATACCAACGCTACGGTCTATGCCGATGTGGCGCGCGGAAGCCTCTCGGCAACCAATGTCCGCAGTCTGACGGACGGTTTCTGGAACGGCCTCTACAACACGATCGCCAATCTGAACAACATCCTCGATCAGATCGACGGCAGCCGCAACCTCTTCTCCGGTGAGAACTATGCGATCATCAAGGGGGAGGCATTGGGGCTGAGGGCCTTCCTCCACCTGGAACTCTTCAAGATTTTCGGCAGTTTCGCGGATCTCGATGCCGAAGCCATCCCCTATGTGGCGACCTTGACGAAGGAGCCTGTCCACAACGTCTCGGGCCGGGAGGTCATTGCCCGGGTCATCGAGGATCTGGAGGCGGCCGATGCGCTGCTTCGCGACGCCGATCCGGTCTGTCAGGGGGTCTTCTCGACCGACGGCGATCTCTTCCTGGGGGCCCGCCAGCTGCGGATGAACGCCTATGCCGTACGGGCCCTTCGGGCACGGGCGCTGCTCTGGAGCGGCGATAAGCAGGGGGCCTATACCGCGGCCATGCAGTTGATTGCGGATTGCTCGGCCCGTTTCCCGTGGATCGCCTCGGAACACCTGACCGGCAGCGATGAACGGGCCTGCGACTACTCCTTCTCGACCGAACACCTCTTCGCCCTGAATGTGTTCAATCTGAAGAATCTCTACGACAAGTGGCTTTCGAAGAGCGCCCTGGCCGCCGAGGTGTTGAGCAAGGGGTCGTACTATTTCGATCAGTGGTACGAGGCTGGTAGCGTCGGAGCCACCGACTTCCGCAAACTCTATATCACCGAACTGGTGACGGTCGGTTATTCGCAGAATTACATCGTCAAGCGCTTTTATCAACCCGAAGGCTACCAGAGCGATTATGCGGCCCGAATTCCCCTCTTCCGGCTTTCGGAACTCTACTACATCGCTGCCGAATGCCGTATCGGGGTCGATAATGCCGAGGCCTGCTCGTTGTTGAATACCGTTCGGCAGCACCGCGGCATTACGGTCGATCTGGATGCCGGTCAGCTGGATGATGCCGGGGTGATGAGCGCCCTGCGCAACGAATATCTCAAGGAGTTCTGGGGCGAAGGGCAGTTCTTCTTCCTGTGCAAGCGGCAGAACTGGATCCCCGATGGCACGATGTACCGCTATCTGCAATTCTCGCTCTCCGATGCTTTTGAGATCGTGCGCCCCGATCTGGAAACTGAATACAACCGATAAAATCTGCAATCATGAAGAAGTTTGTTTCATGCGGCATCATTCCGGGACTCCTGGCAGCCTTGGCTGTCGGATGTTCCGAACAGGATATCATGATTTACGAAGACAAGACTCCGGCCGTCTATTTCGAGATGCTGGCAGCCGACGGCGTGAGTCTGCGCGATTCGCTGGTCTTCTCGTTCCCCATTACCGAGGAACCCACTCACCGGCTCGATCTGCGGGTTCGGCTGCTCGGCTTTGCCGCCGATCGGGACCGGACGATTGACGTCGGGGTCAATGCGGCGGAGTCGTCGGCCGTGGCCGGAACCAACTATGACCTCCCGGCAACGGTGACCCTGCCGGCCGGGGCCTATGAAACGACGGTTCCCGTCACGATCAAACGCGAAGGCCTGAAGGATCGCGAGGTGCGGCTGGTTGTGGCGCTGCGTCCGAATGCCGATTTTGTTCTGGGGTTCGCCTGCGGGCACGAGGCCATCGTGCGCTGGGGCGACAAATACATCAAGCCCGACAACTGGGATTCGTCCAGCTATCGGAACTGTTTCGGCGAGTTTACCGAAAGGAAGTACGGAATCATCCTCTCCGTCTGCGGCATTGAGGAGCTGCCCGTGCCTTCCGACATCACGACGCTGGGGTACTACAACCGCAAGGTGCGGGAATATCTCTCCGAGAATCCCCAGTACGAGGAGGACGGAACGCCGATCTCGATTCCCGTCTATAACGGAGGATCGGGCGGACTGGGCTGATCCCTCCGCCTCAATCATGAAACGTTGAATGAAAAAAGTTTGAACGATGATACGTAAAAACATACTGCTGACAGCCGCAGCGGCGCTGTTGTCCGTGACGGGCTGTGTGAAGGACAACGGGAATTACGACTACCGGACGCTGACCCCTATTGAGATCGACATGGGGCTGAGCTCCTCGACGGTGGTGGTCCGCCAACAGGGCGAGCTGAAGATCGACCCGACGGTGATACAGGGCGAGGGCAACGAGAATCTGACCTATCGCTGGCAGCTCAAGGATGATCTGAATGTTCCGGATCCGGCGCTGGGTTATTTCATCGATTCGCTGCTTTCGACGGATCGGGTGCTTGACATCAAGGTGGATCTTCCGGCCCGCAACTATCATCTGATCTACTATGTGACGGACCGCACCAACGGGGTGACCGTGAGCGAAAAGCTCTCGCTGCGGGTCGAGACCATCGCTCCGCAGGGGTTGATGGTCCTCCACGAGGATGCCGCAGGACGGAGCGACGTGAGCATGGTGATGAATCCCGAGGTCAATGCCTCGATCGAGGGGTACTCTTCCGACTATGTGACGCATGCCATCTTCTCGGAGAACAACGGGGGGATGAAGCCCGAAAACGGAGTCCGGATCGTGGCTCCGCGCAACGGCGGCAACCATATCTATCTCTTTCAGGGCGGCGATCTGGGCGGTTACCGGTTGTCGATTGCCGACATGAAGATCATCGAAAGCTATGCGGAGTGTTTCCGTGAAGGGGTCGATCCGGTCGGATTCGAGGATTTGGCCCTTTGGAACACCAGCAAGGAGTATCTGCTCAACAAGGGGTCGATTTACTTCAGCGACAGCAATACCGAAGGGGTTTACGCCCCCTATGACGTGCGTTGTTTCGGCGAACCCTACGAGGCCGCGCCCTTTCTTGGGGCCAATGTGACGGCCGGGGCCTTTTCGGGCGTGCGGTGCTGCTTCTTCGACAAGCTGAGCAAACGCTTCCTCTACATCGATTATCAGCCGGCGGTGCTGCCTTTCACAACCACGGGTTCGGCCTTCGATCCGCAAAAACCGCTGGAGACCGAAACCGAATTGGTCTATGCGCAGATGGGGTATCCGAACAACTTCTATCTCTGTCTGATGCAGCAGCCCGGGAATCCGGCCGACCGGAAGATCTATGCCCTTGATCTGAACGCCAACTGGTACGATCCGGCGGCCAATACGGGTGGCGGACTGTACGACCTTTCGGCTGCCGGGGAGATCTCGCAGGCTTCGCTCTTCGCCTTCGGGACGAGAGGACCGGTTCTCTTCTACGGCACACCGCAGAAGATCTACCGCTGTCTTTACGAAACCCCCGATACGGCCGAGGTGTTTTTCGACGTCGCAACGGAGTATCCGGGATATGAAATTTCGTTGTTGTGGATGTTCAACGAGAGCCAGCTGAATGCATCGCTTTACGGCAAACTGCTCTATCTGGGGCTCTGGAACCCTTCGACGGGCGACGGCAAACTGCTGCAGTTCGTTGTCAGCGAAACCAGCGGCATGATCGAGTCCGGCCCGAAGGTCTACGAGGGTTTCGGACGCATCGTTTCGCTGGGATACAAATGGAAATAACCTTTAATTCATAAAAACGATGATGGAACAGAAAAAGTGGATGACGGTCCTGCTGGCCGCAGGAGTCGGTTTGTCGGCCATCTCCTGTGCCGAGCGGGGGTGTCGGATCGAGGGACATGTCGGCAATCTGAAGGTGGATGCTCCGGTCTATGTGGTGGCGAAGGTCGGTGAGTACGGCCGTGATACGGTTGCAACGGCTCAGACCCGTCAGGGTGATTTCTCGCTGACGTTGCCCGATTCGTTGACGGAGCGCGTTTACGAACTGGTCCTCGGCGGCAATCGCGGCGGAGCCCAGTTCGTGGCCGAGAAGGGTACGGTCCGTATCGAAGGCGATTCCGACAATTTCTACTTTTCCCGCGTCTCGGGTGGAAAGGAGAATGCCCGGATCAATCTCAGGCACGATTTCAGCCGGGATATCAATCAGCGGCGCCACAAGATCTTTGCTGAAAAGGGAGATCGCAGCGCCTTGCGGGCGCTTGATGACGAATACAACCGTTTCCTGGATTCGATGACCTACGCCGATCCTACCTCCGTGCATGCCCTTTATACGGTGTTGGGCCCGGTTACGATGTACAAGATCGGGAAGCTCGATTCGTTATTGGCCTTTTTTGCGCCGTTGTCCGGACATCCCTACTTCCAGGAGCTGAAGGCCCGGGCCGACATCGTGCGGGCGGTATCTCCCGGAGCCATGGCGCCCGATTTCTCGGCGCAGACGCCCGACGGTGAGACCTTTCGGCTCTCCGATCTGCGGGGAAAATATGTCCTGCTCGATTTCTGGGCTTCGTGGTGTATGCCCTGCCGGGCCGAGACCGTGCATACGCGCAAACTCTATGAGGCGTTTCACGATGCGGGGCTCGAGGTGGTCTCTTTCTCGCTGGACAGTAATGCCGACGAGTGGAAGCAGGCGATCGAACAGGACGGCATGACCTGGATCAATGTCAGCGATCTGGTGGGCGGAAAACTCTCGCCCGTGGCTCAGACCTACGGAATCGACGGAATCCCGGCCATCTGGCTGATCGATCCCGAAGGACGGATCATCGCCGAAGGGGAGCGTGGCGAGAAACTCTACGAACGATGCTGCGGGCTGTTCGACCGATGAGGTGCATCTGGTTGTTTGTTCTGGTGTCGGGAGTCGCCATCCAGCATCTGCGTGCGGATGAGGGCATGTGGCTCCCGACCCAGTTCGAAAGCCGGGAGGCTGTTATGCGGGAACTCGGCATGCAGGCTGATGCCGAGGCTTTTGGGCGTGCCGCTCGGGCCGTTGTGCGGTTCGGACAGGGGTGTACCGCCTCGTTCGTCTCCGACAAGGGGCTCCTGCTGACCAATTACCACTGCGCTTATCAGGCCGTGGCGCAGCACTCCTCCGACCGGCGGAATCTCGTCGAGGAGGGGTATTGGGCCGTTGGCGGGGTTCCCGAGTTGCCGGTCAGCGGCTTGAGTGTGACCATTGACCGGGTCGTGCGCGACGTGACCGACGAGGTGATGCGGGAGATCGGCCGCGGAATCCGGACCTACGATGCGATGCGGAGAGTCGCTGCGCGGCATGCCGCGGAGAATCCCCGTTATCATTGGTCGGTACGCGATTATCAGGCCTCGACCCGGTTTGTCCTCTATGGCTGTGAGGAGTTTGACGATGTGCGGTTGGTGGGGGTGTTACCCCAGTGTGTGGCGAAGTTCGGAGGCGAGACCGACAATTACATGTGGCCCCGTCACAACCCCGATTTTGCCCTTTTCCGGGTCTATGCGGCTCCCGACGGAACTCCGGCCCCCTACGCTTCCCGGAATGTGCCGTATGAAACCCGGGATTTCCTGCGGATCTCGGACCAGGGGTATCGGGAGGGTGATTTTACCATGAGCCTCGGCTATCCCGTGCGGACGACGCGCAGTGCCACCTCCTTTGAGATTGCCCGGACGCGTTATGACGTCAATGCGCCGATTGTGTCGGTCCGCGGCCCTCTGCTCGATACGCTGCAAGGCTGCATGCGTGCCGACCGGACCGTGAACCTGGCCTATTACGAGGAGTTCAATGCCCAGGCCAACGAATTCAAGAATCTGTTGGGCATGAACGAATGGATCGATCGCCAGAAGCTCATTGCCCGGAAACGCTCTTTTGAGCGGGAACTGGTCGACTGGACACATCGGAAGGGGATATATTCGGGCGTGGAGCGTTATCTGGCTGCGCCGTGGCGGGCCGATTCCACGGAGTCGCGGGCGACGAATCTTTTGCTCGAAGGGTTGTATCGCGGCAGCCGGATGCTCGATTTTGTGATGGCCTTCGGCCCGGGACTCGAAACGTTGCACCGGGGCGGGGTGAATACCGGAATGTCCCGCACGGATTATCTCTGCAACGTTGCCCGTTACTATGGACGGATGGTCCCGGCGGTCGATCGTGAGATGACGGCTCTGGGAATGGAACTGGTGCGGAGTCTCCTTCCGGCGGAGTCGCTGCCGACGTTCTATTCCAGTCAGATCGACCGGTTGTATGGCGGAGATATCCGGCGTTTTGTCGATACGCTTTATGCCCGGTCGATTTTTGCTGATTCGACCCGCATTCGCCGATGGCTCGATGCTCCGTGGTGCTCCTATGCCGAAGATCCGGCGGTTGAGGTGGAACTGTCGATCGATTCGGCTCTTCAGCAGCTGCGTTTGCGGGGGGCCGGGAAAAACCGCAATCCGGATCGTGAGGCGATGCGGGATTATCAGGCGGCCCGGATCGCCTTTCTGGGCGGAGCCTTTTATCCCGATGCCGACCGGACCCTGCGCTTCTCCTACGGGCGTGTCCGTGGACTGG
>OGQD01002273.1_pt1 | contig 10794 bp, 9 predicted proteins | sample 1553091 | NCBI WGS metagenome assembly OGQD01 (sample SAMEA2580290, study PRJEB22360) | human gut metagenome | biome: human gut; feature: human-associated habitat; material: faeces | place: Denmark | collected 2008/2010
AAGCAGATTGTTTAAAACTTTTTGCAATCAAAAGTTAGCAGCTCTATGGAGAAATCCTTAGATGAAGAAGGTGGCTAAGTCGGTGAAACTCTTAACAGATAATGCTGAAGACAATACCGAGCAAGGCGTAAGCTATGTGTAGAGACTTTACACCACCTACCTAAGTCAAACGATATGGTAAAGAGAAAGTCCAGACTACAAATTATAATAATTATAATGTTAATGAAAATTAATGTAGTGCAGTAACCGATAGGTCGTCCGTTCAAGTCGGACACGAGGAGCCATAAATATAGAGTTTGAGTTTTACTCAGACTCTTATTTTTTTTAATTTTACAAATAATTCGACCCTTTTTGACAAAAGTGTGAAGAAAAATATTGTATAATATTAGTTGATATTTTGGATAAAAGGGGAGGAAGTTATTTATGAAAAAAATATGTGAGATATGTGGATCAGAGTTTGAAACTAAAAGTGCTACAAGAATATATTGTTACGAATGTAGTGGTGATTCAACAAGAAGTATATATGAAACTAGAAAACATCAAAAAACAATTTTACGTAGGAGCATGAAATTACAAGGAATAAAAATGTTAGGTGGAAAATGTTCTATGTGCGGATATGACAGATGTATAGACGCATTAGAATTTCACCATGTAAACCCTTCTGAAAAGGAATTTAAACTTGGATCAGGAAACACAATGTCATGGCAGGAATATAAAGCGGAACTATCAAAAGGTATATTAGTATGCTCAAATTGTCATAAAGAAATTCATTATGAAATGGGATATAAAAATACAAAATAGTCTGATAGAATAATAACAAAAGGAGAATATACAATGACAATTGCAGAAGTTAGTAAGATGTATGATTTAATACCTGATATATTAAGATACTATGAAAGAATCGGATTACTTTCAAGTGTACCAAGAAATGCAATAGAAATACAATAGACATACAATAGACATACAGTAAAAATACAATAACATGTAGATATAAAATTATTATACATATTGAAGAATAGTAATAGTTTGCTATATATTAGAATATATAATTTATAGGAAATATTAACTTTGGAGAAATATATGGAAACAGTTGAAATATTATTAATCAGTATAGGACTTGCAATGGATGCTTTTGCTGTGTCAATATGTAAAGGCCTTTCTATGAAAAATATGAATTGGAAGAATGCTATAATTATAGGAATATATTTTGGAATTTTTCAAGCAGGAATGCCAATATTAGGCTATTTTTTAGGCTCAACTTTTGAAAGATTCATAACAAACATAGACCATTGGATTGCATTTGCCCTATTAACTGGAATAGGTTTTGACATGCTAAAAGAAGCTTTTAGTAAAGAAAGTGAGCATAGTAACGATAAAGTAGATTTTAAAACAATGATAATTTTATCTATTGCAACAAGTATTGATGCACTTGCAGTCGGTATAACATTTGCTTGTTTAAAAACTAAAATAATTGTACCTGCAATTACAATAGGAATAATAACATTCTTTATGTCTGTTATTGGTGTAAAAATTGGAAATAAATTTGGTGATAAGTATGAGAAAAAAGCAGAAATAATGGGTGGTGTAATATTAATTTTATTAGGAGTAAAGATATTATTAGAACATCTAGGAATAATTAATTTCTGAGAACAATTTGGGGACGGGGAAAAATTGTACCGTCCTCAAAAATTTGCAAAAAACATTGAAAAATTATTTTATATAGTATACAATAGTAAAAAAATAAAGGAGAATTGTTTATGAAAAAATCTTTAAGTGTAATAATAATAATCGTTGCTATTATTGGATTAGTAGCAGGAATATTGGTAGGAAGCTATAATAAAATGGTATCGAATAGGGAAGCAGTAGATACTGCATACTCAAATTTGGATGTATCTTTGCAAAGAAGAGCAGATTTAATTCCTAACCTAGTAAATACAGTAAAAGGTTATACAGACCACGAATCAAAAGCTATTGAGCAAGTAACAGAAGCAAGAACTAAGTATCTAAATTCAGCATCTACAGATGAAAAAATAGAGGCTAATAATGAAATTTCAAAGGCTTTATCAAATTTAATGGTTGTTGTTGAAAATTACCCAGATTTAAAGGCATCAACAAACTTTACACAACTTTCAGATGAATTAAGTGGAACTGAAAATAGAATTGCAGTTGCAAGAAGAGATTATAATGAAGCAGTAAAGACTTATAATCTATCTATAAAGAAATTTCCTAATAGCATATTAGCAGGTATGTTTGGATTTGATTCAGCGTCATATTTTGAAGCAAGCGAATCAAGCAAAGACGTACCAAATGTCTCATTTGAATAATAGAAGGAGAAAAATTAGGAGTTATGAAAATAACTTCTAATTTATTAATAATATGAAGAGAAAATTTTTAAAATTATTGGGCTGTATTGTTTTTGTATTTGTCAGCTTTAACTTAATAATAACAAACAGAAGTGAGGCAGTAGTCAGCCAGACTTTTGATTTCTATGTAAACGATTCGGCAAATGTTTTAGATGCAAGTCTTGAAAATTATATCATATCAACTAACAAATCGTTGTATTCGCAAACAGGAGCTCAAATTGTTGTAGTAACAATAAATAGTCTTGAAGGAGAAGGTTTAGAGGAATATGCAAATGAGTTGTTTAGACAATATGGAATTGGAGATAAAAAGAAGAATAATGGCGTTTTAATGCTACTTTCTATTCAGGATAGAAAATCTAGAATTGAAGTTGGATACGGTTTGGAAGGAGCTTTAAATGATGCTAAAACTGGAAGAATACAAGATAATTATATGATTCCGTATTTCAAGGAAGATAATTGGCAGGATGGAATAAAAAATGGCTATAATGCGATATTATCAGAAGTTGAAAAAGAATATGATGTAACCGTGGAAGGAAGCACAAGCCCTGTAAAAGGAAAAGACAATGACACGAATTTTAGTAGCATTGCGTTTTCATTTATGCTTATTACAATAATGATTATAATTCCGCTATGCAATAAAAAAGCTAGAAGAGTGATTGCAGTTTTAGCAGGAATTTCTTCTGTAGGAAGCCTTATACTTGCTATGATGGTTGGTGAAATATGGCTTACCATTTGTATTTTGAGTGTATTTGTGTTAATTGCAAGTATATCTTCTGGACATGGTGGAGGATTCTACGGAGGAGGAAGTTCCTTCGGTGGTGGCTCTTCTGGTGGAGGTTCATTCCGGAGGTGGAGGTTCCTCAGGTGGCGGAGGCTCTTCAAGAAGTTTTTAAAAAGTAAAAATGAATTGAAAAAACAGTTGAAAATAAAAAAATGTAATGGTAGAATGAACACAGAAAAATACAAAGGAGGAAAAAAGAAAATGAACAATAAATCAAAAAATAAACAAGAAAAAGGAATTACGCTTATTGCTTTAGTTGTAACGATAGTAGTTTTGTTAATACTTGCAGGAGTAAGTATAAGTTTAGTGCTAAACAATAATGGAGTAATAAGTAAGGCAAAAGATGCAAAAAATCAATATGCAGAAGCACAAACAAATGATGAAAAGCAATTAAATGAAGTATCTGATTGGATAGATACAAAAGTTGGAGACACAACAGGAGGTTCAAATTATGATCCTACATCAGATGGAGTAACAATTCCAGATGGATATTATTATGTTGGTGGAACAAAAGCAAAGGGACTTGTTATTTCAGATAATGTAGCAGATAAGGAATTAGATAAAGGAAAAGAAAATGTAAGAAGAGATTTAGCTGGAAACCAATGGGTGTGGGTGCCAGTAGAAACACCAAGTAGTTTGTATACAACTGTAACAGATGGAATAGCACTTTCTGGAAGTACAGGAGTAAAAACTACAAAATATACAAATTCAGAGATAATAAGTGGAAAAACAAGAGGATTGCCTAGCAGTACAGGTTTTAGAGAGCCAGATTTGGTACTTGGAATTAATGGAACTAGTTATGATTATAGTGATTATGCAAAAGCAGGATTTGGTAGTCTGGCAAATATGGCAGAGACAATGGTAAGTGACTATGAAGAAATGATTGCAAGTTTAGAAAAATATAAAGGATTTTATATAGGAAGATATGAGTTAACAGCAAATGGAGAGAAGACAGGAGCAACCCAAACAGATGTAAATTGGTATACTTGGTATACATTGTATAAAAATTGTACTACACTTGCAGTAGGTACAAAAGTAAAAACCAGAATGATATGGGGATTGCAGTGGGATGCGACATGTAATTGGTTAGCTACTTCTGAATTTGACATAACAGATTCAAGTACATGGGGAAACTATAAGGATAATACTGCAGATGGACATGGAACAAAACAAAATACAGGCTTTAGTGAAAACTGGAAGGCAAATAATATATATGACTTTGCCGGAAATTGTGATGAATTTACCCAAGAAGCGAGCGACACCAGCGGCAGAGCTAGCAGAGGAGGCGACTCTGACTTCAGTGGCTCTTTCAGTCCGGCTTCTTATCGTGGCAGCCTCAGTCCTTCCGGCGTCCGCCGCGGTAATGGTTCTCGCCCTACTTTATATTTGATACCATGAGATATAGAGGCGAAGAGTTCTAAAGAAGAACTCAAAACTTCTATGACAAAGAGAAAACAAAAAGAAGGCTATGCCAACGCATAGCGAATGGAATTTGGTGACGGAGAAAAAATTGTAACGAAAGAAGTAATAGCAGATCAAAAATTATAAAATCTCTCATTTTTATAAAATGAGGGATTTTATAGTTGAAATTATTCAGTGATTATAATGTGTTCAAAATTAAAAATTATGTGTGTTGCATATTTTACAACAAGATATTAAGAAAATCAAGAAAAATATTGACAACTTATGGAAGTGGTAGTAAAATGGTGTTTGTCGATTATAGAGAGAACCTGTAACATTCCGAACCAGAAGGAAACTCTATTTTATAGGATTATATGATTTTAATGCAAATCAAAATACTATAACAATTAGAAGAGTGGCAAAAAGAATGTACAATAAAAATCATATAATACCAAACTTAAAGTGAAAACTTTTAGTTTGGTATTTTTTCCGTGACGAAAATTTTAAGAAAAGGAGGGCAGAACTAAAAAATAGTTAATTTAAAGTAAAAAAGCTAAATTATTTTTAGAAAGAGAAGAAGTATACTAAGAAATTAAAAGTTGTTTAAATTTGCAAGCTATACACAATACAACAGGCATGCACATAAAGTAGCATTTGCAATAGAGCTTTTAAACATCTCGGTTAGTGCATAATAAAAATGCACGAAAAACTTCTAACTACTAGAAAGGGAGGAAAAATGATTGAACTAGAAAATGTTACAAAAACCTACAAGGTTAGCAAAAGAGATGCAGGAATTAAGAATGCATTTAAAAGTTACTTTAAGAGAGAGTACACGGAAGTGAAGGCACTTGAGAATATTTCGTTTAAGATAAACGAAGGAGAAATGGTCGGATACATTGGACCGAATGGAGCTGGAAAGTCTACTACAATTAAGATTATGTGTGGAATTTTAACACCGGATTCGGGCAAATGCATTGTAAATGGTATGGTGCCATATAAAGATAGAAAGGAATATGTAAAAAATATTGGAGTCGTTTTTGGCAACAGGTCAGGACTCTGGTGGGACGTGCCAGTAGAAGATTCATTTGAGCTACTAAAAGAAATTTACAATATTCCTGATGAAAAGTATAAAAAGCAAAAACAGCTTTTGACTGAAATGCTTAATATTAAAGAGATAATTAGGACTCCAACTAGACAGCTGAGTTTAGGGCAAAGAATGAGATGCGAAATTGCAGCAGCTTTCTTACATGATCCAAAAATTGTTTTCTTGGACGAACCAACGATTGGATTAGATAGTACGTCTAAGATTGCTGTTAGAGATTTTATTAAGAAGATAAATAAAGAAAAAAATACTACAATAATTCTTACAACGCATGATACAGGCGACATAGAAGCTTTAACTAAAAGAATAATTTTAATTGGAAAAGGCAAGCTTTTATTAGATGGAAGTTTGAACAGCTTGACCAAGAAATACAGCAATAAGATTTTAAATGTTCAATATAATGGAAAGTTGCCAACTACAATGCCTCAAATGGAGATATTAGAAAAATCTAAAAATGAGGCGAAAATACAGATTGATGAGAGTAAGATAAAACTTGCTGATGCAATCAATTTTTTATCAAACAATTTAGAAATTCAAGATTTAGAAATAAAAAATACAAGCGTAGACAACATTGTTGCAAATCTATATAAAGAATACAAGATTTAATGTGAAAAACGATATTACAAGATATTACAATATAAAATACGAAGTATGAATTAAGATTTATATTAAAATAATAAATTACATTAAATTAGAAAGAGAGGATTTATATGGAGAATACAGCATTGATTGTAACTAAAGATTCTAGAAATAAGAGATTTAATTTCAGAAGAAAGATTACCACAATAATTAATAAAAAAATTAATACAATAAAAAATAACTGCAGAATTTATATTGCATATTTTAAAATGAAGTTCTTGAATGAGATTCAGTACAAAATTGCGGCGATTGCAGGAATTCTAACTCAATTCTCGTGGGGCTTCATGTATGTAATGCTTTACACAGCATTTTTAAAAGAAGGAACAAGTGATTATTCGGTTTCTCAAATGTGTACATATATTTGGCTTACTCAAGCTTTTTTCACAATGTTTAATATATGGGCACTGGACAACGAAATACTGGACGAATGTAGAACTGGAATAATATCAACAGAACTTATAAAACCAGTTGACCTTTATTACATTTGGCATTCCAAAACACTTGGAACGAAACTTGCAAAAGTTACACTTAGGGCAGTTCCTATTTTGGTTATTTGTAGCATGCCTTTCATGGGACAATTTAGATTGATGCCACCGGTAAGCTTCGGGGCACTATTGCTATCAATACTAACATTTATTATATCTGCGGGAATAATGCTTGCTTATATAATGATAATGTATGTCGCGGTTATGAAAACGGTTACCTCACAAGGAATGAGAACGGCTTTCTATTTGGTATTTGATTTCTGCTCAGGCGGACTAGTACCGATTCCATTCATGCCAGAGGTGATAGTAAAAATCCTTAAATTTACGCCGTTCTATTATATGCAAAATATTTCATCAAACATTTATAATGGTTATATAACAAATACTAGTGAAATTGTTAGGGCAATTTTGTTTCAGATTTTGTGGCTGATTATTTTAACTGTAATAGGAAAGAAAATGATGAAAAATCAAATAAGAAAAGTAGAAGTAAACGGAGGTTAATTTAAATTTGCCCATTAGGGACGCCCCTTTTTGGGCGAAAACACCAATTCACAGAGTCTATAAAAACATTATAACAAAAATAAAAAAGGAAAGGAGTTAGTATAATGTAATATGTTCATTATACAATGAGAGAAGATGAGACTTTATTTAAAATATGTAGCAATGCAACTAAAGGCAGATTTAGAATATAAAAAAGCATTTGCATTATCATTATTCTTTAAAATGTTGTCCGCATTATCTGCACTTGTTTCGATAGTGTTTCTGTTCGACAAGTTTGGAAGCCTTGCTGATTATAAATTTGAAGATGTTTTAATATGTTTTGTAATGTCATTTTTAGGATTCTCACTTGCTGAATGCTTTTTCAGAAGTTTTGATCATTTCGACAGAATATTATCTAATGGTGAGTTTGACAGAATTTTGGTTAGACCAAGAAGTGTAATTTTGCAGGTGCTTGGCTCAGAGGTTGAGTTTAATAGAATAGGTAGAGCCTTTGTGGCTATTGTAATATTTTTTATATTACTTGCTAGCAAGCCAGAACTCATGCAACCTACTAAATTTGCAACCCTGCTTTTAATGATAATTGGAAATATTGTTGTATATGCAGCGTTATTCATACTTAAAGCTGGAATAACATTTTTTACAACACAAAGCTTGGAAATTATGAATATTTTCACAGATGGTGCAAGAGACTTAACACAATATCCATTAAGCATATATCAAAAATGGGTGCAAAGATTATTTACCTACATAATTCCAATCTCATTAGTAAATTATTACCCATTACTATATGTAATTGGAAAGACAAATAATAAACTTTATATGTTATTACCTTTTGTTGCGATGCTATTTGTTATACCCTGCTATGCAGTATGGAGCATAGGCCTTAAAAAATACAAATCAACAGGGTCATAAACTTAAAAACTTGTGCGAAACGGGGACGGTACAAATCGGGGACGGAGGAAAAATTGTTCAAGTTCACCAGCATTTTAGTTTTGTAAAGAAACGGTGCAAAATTTCCTTCGTCCAAAAACCGTCCCCAAACTGTTCCGAAAGCTGTTCATTTATTCTAATATTTTATTAAAAAATTGCTCTGTGCTTATTCCAAAGACTCTATTGTTTCTTCTTAAAAGATACAAACAATTAGGGTCTTTTGTTATTGTGTTTACTCCACTTATGCAAGAAAGGCTTGCCTTAAAACCTAAATCTTTTATAATTTGTTCAGATTCTTTAGAAATAGAGCCAAAGGGATATGTAAATGTGTTGGGAATATAGCCGTTACAGTTTTCTTTGAATTCATTTTGAAGCTTGGTTAAGTCCGAGGTTAGCATATTTGTATATGTTTCCAAAGATTCTGAACTTAGCTTCCTGCAACCGTTTCTGCCAGTTTTTAAAGAATGTAAATTGTAGGTGTGATTCTGAAATTCTACACAACTGTCAGTCATAAGTTCAGAGATGTCTTTCCATCTAAGGTAACCATAATTGGGATTTGCTTCATCACTCTTAGTATATGTGTCTGTGTAAGAGCCAACAATAGAAATAACAGCTTTCATGTTGTATTTGTGAAGAAGCGGAACTGCATAGCTTAGATTATTATAATTTCCATCATCGAAAGTAATAATTATTGGCTTTTCGGGAAGAGTAGAATCATTATAAACAAAGTCAATTAGCTCACTCATGGTAATCGTGGAATAGCCTTTGTTTTGTATGTATTTAAAATCATTTTCTAGTGTGTCTGGGTGAACTATATAATCGCCACTTCTAGATTTTAATATACTATGATACATTACGATTGGAAGTCTTATTTCGCTAAAAGACAGATTGCCACTGGTGTTTCTTACCTCTAAATTATTACGATTGTTCATCAAATATAAGGTTAAATTCAAAAAGAAAAATCCGATGATAAAAATAGCCACAATTAGCAGTAAAATTTTATAAATTGATTTTATATTGATATTATAAATTTTAAAATTCTTCATGCTAAATTATATGTTATAATAAAAAAACAATGATACATTTAATTATAAAAATGCCATAAGAAAAAAATAATTGTAAAAAATCGGTATAATAATTTTAAAAAATAAATTCATTTATTAAAAAAATTTATTTGCAATGTCGACCGCATTAATTCACTGCTTAACCTTGACATACCGAAATAGTATGATAAAATTATACATGAAAAAGAAATGGAGAAATAATGAATCAGAAGAAACAATTATTAGTAAATACGATAATAATTGCAATAGGAAAATTGAGTACACAAGTAATCTCGTTTTTGCTATTGCCACTATATACATCAAAATTAACGCCTGGAGAATATGGAACGTACGATTTGCTTGTAACAATATCAACTTTCTTACTTCCAATAATAACACTTCTTATGGAAGAGTCGATGTTCAGGTTTTTGATTGATGCAGATGATTTAAAGGAAAAGAAAAGAGTTATAACTGCAACAATATTTTATACAACGGCGGGAACATTATTGTTCTGTCTGATTGCTGGAATCGTTCTTGCTATTATGAAATATGAATTTGCAACAGTGTTCATATTCTTTATAATCTCGAACATATTGATAGGTTTAAGCAATGCCCTTGCAAGAGGAATGGGAAAAATAAAGTTGTATTCACTTTCAAACTTTATTTTAGGAGCATCAACAATAGTATTAAATATTCTATTTATTGTAAGCTTTAAGCTTGGAGTAAATGGACTTTTATGGTCAAACACTATTGCAAATAGTGTAACTGCTTTGATTGTGCTTGTGAAATTACATTTGCCACAATTCATAAGCAGAAAAGATTTAAGCAAAAAGACTTTATCTGAAATGCTAAGATATTCGATACCATTAGTACCAAATAACTTGTCGTGGATTATAATAAGTTTATCTGATAGATTGATGCTTAGTGGAATGGTTGGAACAGATGCGAATGGTATATACTCAATCGCCAACAAATTTCCAAACATTGTTTACACCTGCTATGGATTTTTCTCTACAGCATGGAAGGAATCAGCTGCAAGGATTCTAAAGGAAGACAATAAATCTGCATATTACAACAGCATTTATAAAGATATAAAATTCTTCTTAAAGGCTATTGTCTTGGGACTTATAGCCATTATGCCATTTGCTTTCCCAATATTAGTGGATTCAAGCTATAATGACGCTTATATATATATTCCAATTCTAGTAATTTCAATATATTATACTAATATGTCGAATTTTTATGGTGGAATTTTCACAGCCTATAAAGATACAAAGATAATGGGCTCAACAACCGTGATGGCTGCTGTTATAAATATTCTTATAAACTTGATATTTATTCCGAAATTTGGAATTTATGCAGCATCTTTTTCAACGCTAATTTCAAATATGTTGGTATATTTCTATAGAAGATATAGATTAAGCGATTATATAAAATTAAAGGAAAAATTCAACTTTGTTTTTTGGATATTGCTTATAACAACATTGGTAACCTATTATTACAATAATATGGCTATAAATATTTTAATGTTTATAATTGATTTGGCTTA